>ERZ857998.122-NODE-122-length-118985-cov-13.224670_pt1 | contig 118985 bp, 87 predicted proteins | sample MGYA00519954_ERZ857998 | MGnify/ENA primary metagenome ERZ857998 (study PRJEB31778, sample SAMEA3449424) | human gut metagenome | biome: human gut; feature: human-associated habitat; material: faeces | place: United Kingdom | collected 2010/2012 ...
TCCCGGGCCTTGTACACACCGCCCGTCACACCACCCGAGTCGTCTGCACCCGAAGTCGCCGGCCCAACCGAGAGGGGGGAGGCGCCGAAGGTGTGGAGGGTGAGGGGGGTGAAGTCGTAACAAGGTAGCCGTACCGGAAGGTGCGGCTGGATCACCTCCTTTCTAGGGAGATACGTTCTTAGAGAGACAAACTTTAACTCGAATAGAGGGCAGGAGCCCGTCCGGTAGATGTCCCGCCACGGATGATTCCCCGCAGCACCCGGTCCCCGGGGTCGCACCCGCGTACCTTGAGAGCCGCATAGCGATAGGAGAGAGATGGAAGAGATTCTCTTCCAGACTCGATTCTTTTCTGCGATTTAAAGACAGAATGATAGCAATCATTCATCCGATCCAAACAAGAAGAATTCACTTATATATGAGTGAGGAGCATCTGATCGCGAGCACAGTGAAAACTGTGCCGCGGTATGAGATACCCGAATTGCGACATACGAGCGCTATTCATGATATCGATTAATTAACTTTAGCGACACGTGGATATCCCGCGGGCCCGATGCGGTCCCGCAAGATACCACGGGCGCACGGCGGATGCCTTGGCACAGGGAGCCGATGAAGGACGCGGCAAGCTGCGATAATCCCCGGCGAGGAGCACACATCCTTCGACCCGGGGGTCTCCGAATGGGCGAACCCATGCACAGCGGTGTGCATATCCCCGGCCCGAACACATAGGGCCGGGGAGGACAACCCGGGGAACTGAAACATCTAAGTACCCGGAGGAGAGGAAATCAATCTCGAGACTCCCCGAGTAGCGGCGAGCGAAAGGGGACCGATGGCCAAACCGTCGAGCGGGCATACCCGGCAGGGGTTCCGCCGACGGGGTTGCAGGGCCGCGCATCCGGGGGCTGCCGCCCCCGGGCGCAGGTCCGGCTGGGGAGCGGAACGGCATGGGAGGGCCGGCCGCAGCGGGTGACAGCCCCGTACGCGAACCCAGACCGGACGGCGCGACGCGGTCCCTGAGTAGGGCCGGGCACGTGAAACCCGGTCCGAACCTGGGTGGACCACCATCCAAGCCTGAGTACTACCCTGTGACCGATAGCGCACCAGTACCGTGAGGGAAAGGTGAAAAGCACCCCGGGAGGGGAGTGAAACAGTACCTGAAACCGTGCGCCCACGAGCAGTCGGAGCAACTTTTTAGTTGTGACGGCGTGCCTTTTGTAGAATGAGCCAGCGAGTCGCTGGCGCGGGGCGAGGTTAACCGAAAGGGAGCCGGAGCGAAAGCGAGCCTTAACAGGGCGACTTGAGTCCCGCGCCGCGGACGCGAAGCCGGGTGAGCTATCCGTGGGCAGGCTGAAGCGGGGGTAAGACCCCGTGGAGGGCCGAACGCACGTCGGTTGAAAACGGCGGCGATGACCTGCGGATAGGGGTGAAAGGCCAATCAAACCCGGAGATATCTCGTTCTCCCCGAAATAGCTTTAGGGCTAGCGTCGCGCGTTCACCGCCGGAGGTAGAGCACCGGATGGACGAGGGGGCTTCGCCGCCTACCGAATCCAACCGAACTCCGAATGCCGGCGGCCCAGAGCGCGGCAGTCAGAGCATGTGGGCTAAGCTGTGTGCTCGAGAGGGAAACAGCCCGGACCGCCCGCTAAGGTCCCCAAGTTCCAGCCGAGTGGCAAAGGATGTGCGTCCGCCCAGACAACCAGGATGTTGGCTTAGAAGCAGCCATCCATTCAAAGAGTGCGTAACAGCTCACTGGTCGAGTGGACATGCGCCGACAATACACGGGGCTAAGCTGGACACCGAAGCGGCGGGATTTTAATTCATTAGAATCGGTAGGGGAGCTTCCCATGGGCGGAGAAGCCGGAGGGCGACCGACGGTGGAGCGCATGGGAGTGAGAATGCTGGCATGAGTAGCGAGAGACGAGAGAGTAACTCGTCCGCCGTGAACCCGAGGTTTCCTGGGCAAGGCTAATCCTCCCAGGGTCAGTCGGGGGCTAAGGCGAGGCCGGGAGGCGTAGCCGACGCGCAGCAGGCAGACATTCCTGCACCGCGCACGCGGCGCTACGACCGACGGGGCGACGGATGGGGGTGGCTCGGCGGGGTTCTGGACGTCCCCGTGATGGAGCGCGGCCCGCGGACCAGGGAAATCCGGTCCGCAGAAGGGCGAGGCTCCGGACGAAGCGACTGAGCGAAGCGAGTGAGCCCGAGGTCCCTAGAAAAACCCCTAGGCAGGCGCGTGCGCGCCCGTACCGCAAACCGACACAGGTGGGTGGGTAGAACATACCGAGGCGATCGGGTCAACCATGGTCAAGGAACTCGGCACAATGGCCCCGTAACTTCGGGAGAAGGGGTGCCCGCGCGTACGTGAACCGGCTCGCCCGGGGAGCGGAGGCGGGCCGCAGTGGAGAGGCCCAAGCGACTGTTTACCAAAAACACAGGACTCTGCAGAAGCCGCAAGGCGACGTATAGGGTCTGACGCCTGCCCGGTGCCGGAAGGTCACGCGGAGGAGTTAGCGCATCGCGCGAAGCCCCGAAGCCAAGCCCCGGTAAACGGCGGCCGTAACTATAACGGTCCTAAGGTAGCGAAATTCCTTGTCGGGTAAGTTCCGACCTGCACGAAAGGCGCAACGACTTGGGCGCTGTCTCGACCATGGACCCGGTGAAATTGCACTGGTCGTGAAGATGCGACTTACCCGCGGAAGGACGGAAAGACCCCGTGAACCTTCACTGCAGCTTGGCATTGGCCGCTGGTCCCGCGTGTAGAGGATAGGCAGGAGGCATCGATCCGGAGGCGCCAGCCCCCGGGGAGCCGCCCTTGGAATACTGCCCTCGCGCGACCGGCGTCCTAACCCGAGGCCGTCAACCGGCTCGGGGACCGTGCCAGGCGGGCAGTTTGACTGGGGCGGTCGCCTCCTAAAGGGTAACGGAGGCGCGCGAAGGTCCGCTCGGGACGGTCGGCAACCGTCCTTTTGAATGCAAGAGTACAAGCGGGCTTGACTGCGAGGCCCACAAGCCGAGCAGGTGCGAAAGCAGGCTCTAGTGATCCGGCGGCCCCGAGTGGGTGGGCCGTCGCTCAACGGATAAAAGGTACTCCGGGGATAACAGGCTGATCTTGCCCAAGAGTCCACATCGACGGCAAGGTTTGGCACCTCGATGTCGGCTCATCGCATCCTGGGGCTGGAGCAGGTCCCAAGGGTACGGCTGTTCGCCGTTTAAAGCGGTACGCGAGCTGGGTTCAGAACGTCGTGAGACAGTTCGGTCCCTATCCTCCGTGGGCGTAAGAGAATTGAGGAGATCTGCCCCTAGTACGAGAGGACCGGGGTGGACGAACCTCTGGTGTACCAGTTGTTGACCAACAGCACCGCTGGTTAGCTACGTTCGGATCGGATAACCGCTGAAAGCATCTAAGCGGGAAGTCGACTCCAAGATGAGTTCTCTTTGTGGTAAGGCCCCTTGTAGACTACGAGGTTGATAGGCTGCAGCTGTAAGGTGTGCAAGCATTTCAGGCGAGCAGTACTAATTGGCCGAGCTCTTCTTATTAATCATTCATTCGCTGCATCGATAGAGATAATGTCGATCTACTCGCTATGCGACCTTCAGGGTGCTCCATCAGGAAGCCCCTGGTGAGCTCAGTGTTTATGGAGGAGGGGGTACACCCGGTCCCATTCCGAACCCGGCAGTTAAGCCCTCCATCGCCGAATGTACTACGGCGGAAGGCCGTGGGAGACTAGGACGATGCTGAGCTCTCCAGGGGCTTCCTGCGCTTCTGGACACACGATCTTGGCGCTCACTGGTGGGCTCACGTATGTTCGGATACGCTTCGCCCACCATTTCGCACCAATCTCGTACGCCCAGAAGCGCAGGGACAACTGATTACGCTACGTGTTGCGGCTTCACGTTAATCTCACGCACCTTAAAGCGCAGTGGCAACTGATTCGCGTCGCCTCTCGCTTCAGGCCGATTTCACGCATCTAAACACGCAGGGGGCAACTGATAATGCTACGTGTTGCGCTTCACGTTAATCTCACGCATTGAATGCTCTTCAATCGTAAACTTGCTGTTGTTTCCATCCATACCTTCGAGTGGTAGTCTGCAATGTGGATGATTTGTTGTATGTGAAAGGTCGCTTTCATGATCGATAGAGGTATGCTCGATTACGTCATAAGCCGCATACGGCCCCAGATACAGGCGGACGGCGGCGATCTTGACGTCACGGAAATCGATGACGAGAAGGGTATCGTCTACGTTGCCCTGAGGGGCGCCTGCGTGGACTGTCCGCTTTCCGCCCTCACGCTTTCCGAAGGTGTCGAGCGCGTCCTCGTCGAGCATGTTCCTGGCGTCCAGAAGGTCCTGCCCGACATGCAGAAGACCGTCATTCATGACAACGAGACTGGCGAGGACCAGAGCCTCGAGAACTCGGTGCACGTGATTCGCCTTGACGAGGACGGTAACGTCATCGAAGAAAGCTCCATGCCCGCCGGGCAATAGGAAACGCTTAATTGTCCGTGAAGCCCTACGTGAGGGTTTAACGGCATTCTTTGTTCTTTTAGATACGAGATTATTCAAATCCCTCCTTTCTCGACATCTTGCCTGCCGATGGCAGCTCATTCTCTATATGCTCATTTCTTGAGTTCTCTTACTGCATCGATTAAAACTTCGTGTGTGGAAGACACGGGCAATATACCAGTATGGTAAATCGATGCGTCAGAATCAGAATAGCTTTGAGAGACTATGCATTTCGAGCAAAGTAAAGTTTTGGCTGCTGAAGTGCTCAAGAGTTGGATTAGGAGCGTGTGCACTAATGTGGAAAGAGCTTAAATGGGAAGACATTAGCAAACTTAAGAATAGCTATGACGAAAACGGGAAACTTGATCTTGCCAGAAGCAATGACCCGTATCTTTTTGATATGGACGAGAATGGGTTCCCAGTTTTTAGCGATAAAAACATCTCCTTTGTAATGGGGATGATTGCGAATGACTCGCAATATGATCAAGCGGATAGAGAAGAAACGGAAAGCATCTTTAGAGGCATGCTTGATAACGAAAATGAAGAGCGCTCAGAAGACATTAAACGTGCAGTATGCGAAGTTGATGCTGCGAATTCAACCCATTTGACCGCCGTGGGTAACTTAAAAATTGATAAGTTAATGATCGATTTTGAATTAGCAGACACTCCTGATGGGAATTTCTTGAAAAGCAAAAAAATAGAAGGCGAAATGGGCAAGAAGGGAATAGCTGGTGGCTTGTTATTCACCGCAGAGGAGATATCCAAAATTGAACCGAGCGAACTGAAGCGTCAACTACGAGAAGGAAGTCCTGAACTTGTCTATCGTATAGCCCACGCCGCAGAAAGATACGTCAATGATGAGGCAGAAAGATATACCAAAAAGGATAAAGACACTCATGAAACGTTCAGTGAGGAGAAGTGGGCGAGGATAGAGAGATATAGGAAAGTTAAGAAGAACAATTTCTCTTTTGCTACGAAATTCTGTCATTGGGCATGTGTATACATCGATGACATGGAAGACAATTTTTGCATCTACGATAATGTGGTTGGGGGTGTTCTGCCCTACTACGTCAGTCTCTATGCGCCTGATGAGCTAAATAAATGCTATGAATTTAAGAGGGGTACCAGTAAAGTCGAAGAATATAAAGAAGGCGTAGAAGGATATAGGCGATATAGGGAATTGTATGATTCTCTCAAAGTCGGCATAAACAAATGGCGAAGAGACAATAACCAAAAGGGCGATATCGGTTATGGTGAAATCGACCAGCTAATTTGGTATCACTTCAAAGGAAAGAAGGGAAGGCGACGCACAGAAGAAGCGCTGAAGAGAGTTACAGATAGATATCTTGGAAGTATGTCATCTAGCGCATAGCCAATTATCGAGCTGACTCATCAATCAATACATGGTATCAACTTGCTGTTGTACGGGATCTTAGTGCTGCACGTTTCTATTCCGAAGGAGGCTGCAGTCACAACGACCGAGAGACGTGGCTCATATGCCGCCCTTGCGATGACATGCATGTCTATGGCAGTAATAGCAATGCAATAGCTCAGAAGCTCCATCTTTTCAGTATCGCTATTAGGAGCAAGCTAATCAGGTAGTGGTTGTTTTGTTGATTCTTATCCTTGTATGCAGGCTTTACTCTATGGGTGACTAGCGATCGTCGCGCAGATGAACAACCGTGCCGTCTTGCATCTTCTTTTGTGCTATCAATGAAAGATAAATCTTCGCGTGTGTCGGGCAGTAATCTCGACATATACCGAATATGCGCGTTTGCGCGCTTTGCGATTGCCAAGCTCTAGTGCATGCCTCCCATATCCGATAAGCTATTGGGAACTGTATTTGCACGAGTCATTTGAGAGGATGTGCGTGATGAGCAAGTTTCTGGACAAGATTATCGAGCGAGCCAAAACTGACAAGCAGAAGATCGTCCTGCCCGAAGGAAGCGACATCCGCACCGTGCAGGCCGCCCGTGCCATTCTGGATGCCGGCATTGCCGACGTCATCATCCTCGGTTCGCAAAGCGAGGTCGCGGCCCATGGCATCGACGTGAGCGATGCCACTGTCATCGACCCGCGCGAAAGTGACCTTCTCGAGCCCTATGCCCAGAAATTCGCCGAGCTGCGCAAGAAGAAGGGCGTCACCATCAACGAGGCGCGCGAGCAGATGAAGGACGAGAGCTACTTCGGCGTCATGATGGTCTACATGGACGACGCCGACGGCATGGTCTCCGGTGCCTGCCACTCCACGGCCGACACTTTGCGTCCCGCCCTCCAGATTCTCAAGACCGCGCCGGGTACCGAACTCGTGAGCTCGTTCTTCGTCGAGGACGTGCCCGATTGCCCCTATGGCGACGACGGGCTCTTCGTCTTCGCCGACTGCGCCCTCAACATCTATCCCACGGCCGAGGAGCTCGCCGAGATCGCTATTGCGTCCGCCAACAGCTTCGAGCAGCTGTGTGGCGGCGAACCGCGCGTCGCGATGCTCTCGTACTCGAGTTACGGTTCGGGCAAGGGCGAGAGCGTCGAGAAGATGGCCGAGGCCACGCGCATCGCCAAGGAGCGCGCGCCGCAGCTCCAGCTCGACGGCGAGCTGCAGGTCGACGCGGCCATCGTCGATACGGTCGCGGCGCTCAAGGCTCCCGATTCACCCGTTGCCGGCAAGGCAAACGTGCTCATCTTCCCCAACATCGATGCGGGCAACATCGCCTACAAGCTCGTACAGCGCCTGGCCAAGGCCGATGCCTTCGGCCCCATCCTGCAGGGCGTGGCAAAACCCGTCAACGACTTGTCGCGCGGATGCTCGGCAGACGACATCGTCGGCACCGTCGCGGTGACCTGCGTGCAATCCCAGGCGCGCAAGGCCCAGTCCTAGTGCTCGCTGGTATACAATAGGCGGCTATGGATACGAAGCTCATCACATATGCGATTCCCTGCTACAACTCGGCGGAGTACATGGATGCCTGCATTGAGTCGATACTGGCATGCAATCGTCCCGACGACATCGAGATTATCATCGTCGATGACGGGTCGACCAAGGACAACACGCTCGAGAAGGCGCGGGTGTGGGAATCCACCAACCCGGGCGTGATACGTGCCATCCACCAGGAGAACGGCGGCCATGGCGCTGCGGTCATGACGGGGCTCGAGAACGCGCGCGGCCTCTACTTCAAGGTCGTCGACAGCGATGACTGGCTCGACAATGACGCTAACATGCGTATGCTCGACAAGCTCGCCTCGTTTGACGAGCCGATTGACCTGATGCTCGTCAACTACGTGTACGAGCACACGGCCGACAACACGCAGGAGGTCATGAAGTACACGCGCATGCTGCCGGTTGACCAGCTCTTCACCTGGGATGATTGCGGTCACTTTGGTCTGACCAAGTACATCCTCATGCACTCGGTCATCTATCGCACGCAGATGCTGCGCGATTGTGGCCTCACCTTGCCGCGCCACACCTTCTACGTTGACAACATCTTCGTGTACGTGCCGCTTCCCGAGTGCAAGCGCATCTACTACATGGACGTCGATCTGTACCGCTATTTCATCGGACGCGAGGACCAGAGCGTCAACGAAACCGTGATGATCGGACGCATCGACCAGCAGCTGCGCGTCACGCGCATCATGATCGACTCGTTCCTGCTCGAGCGTGACGTCAAGAGCTCGCGCCTGCGCTCCTACATGCGCAACTATCTCACGATGATGATGGTCATCTGCACGGTGTTCTCGATGATGAGCGACCGTCCCGACAAGGAGCAGATGAGGGCCGGCATCTGGAAGTACCTGCGCGAGCACGATTACCAGACCTATGTCAAGATCAGGCGTTCGGTCATGGGCGTCGGCACGCACCTGCCTGGCAAGGCCGGCGACAGGGTCCTGCTCAGCGCCTATCATATTGCCCAGAAGGTATTCAAGTTCAACTGACGCGGAGACAAAGAGATGTACGACAAGCTTACGAAGATACTGGCGGCCTACGAAGACCTCGAGGCAAAGCTCGGAGACCCGGCGGTGCTGGCCGACCAGAAGGAATACACGCGCCTTGCCAAGGAGCATGCGCGCCAGGGAGAGCTCGCGACCGCCGCGCGCGAGTACATCTCGTTATCCGACCAACTTGCCTCGGCCAAGGACGAGCTCAAGAACGAAAGCGACCCCGAGCTCAAGGAGCTCGCGCAGGAGGAGATTTCCGACATCGAGGGCAAGCTGCCTCAGCTCGAGGAGGACATCAAGTTCATGCTCCTGCCGGCCGACCCCAACGACGAGAAGGACATCATCGTCGAGATCCGCGGTGGTGCCGGTGGCGACGAGGCAAACATCTTCGCGGGTGACCTCTTCCGCATGTACGAGCGTTTCGCCGAGAGCAAGAAGTGGAAGGTCGAGGTCATCGACGCGTCGCCGTCCGATATGGGCGGTTTCAAAGAGATCTCGTTCAAGATGCTGGGCGATCGCGTCTATAGCTCCATGAAGTTCGAGAGCGGCGTGCATCGCGTGCAGCGTGTGCCCAAGACCGAGAGCCAGGGCCGCATCCACACCTCGACGGCGACCGTCGCCGTGTTGCCCGAGGCAGACGAGGTCGAGGTCGATATCAAGCCCGAGGACCTGCGCATCGACGTGTATCGCGCCGGCGGCCCCGGTGGCCAGTGCGTCAACACGACCGACTCCGCCGTGCGCATCACGCATCTTCCCACGGGGCTCGTCGTGCAGTCGCAGGATCAGAAGTCGCAGATCCAGAACCGCGAGGCGGCGCTGCAGGTCTTGCGCGCACGTCTCTATGACAAGATGCTCCAGGAACAGCAGGAGGCCCTTGGCGCCGAGCGTCGCGGCCAGATTGGGCACGGCGACCGTGCCGAGAAGATTCGCACCTACAATGGTCCGCAGGATCGTGTGACCGACCATCGCATCGGGTATAACGGCAGCTATGCCAGCATTCTAGAAGGTGATGGCCTCTCCTCGCTCATCGAGAACCTCGCCGCGGCCGATCGTGCCGAGCGTCTCGAGCAGGCGACGGCTTCGGCGGCCGAGTAACCCATGACCCAACAAGTCTGGACCATCGGCGATACGCTCGCGTGGTGTCGCGAGTACCTCGTGCATCACGATGACGAGAATCCCAAGCTCTCGGCCGAGTGGTTGCTTGCTGGTGCGACGGGTCTTTCGCGCATCGAGCTCTACATGCACTTTGACCGCCCGCTCTCGATGGAGGAGCGCGACGTCCTGCGCGAAACCCTCAAGCGGCGCGGCACGGGCGAGCCACTCCAGTACATTTCCGGCGAGGCGGCCTTCAGGCACATCGTCGTGAAGACGAGCCGCGGCGTGCTCATCCCGCGCCCCGAGACCGAGGTACTCGTAGACGTCGTTCTCGAAGGACTCGCGGATGTCGAGGCCCCGCGCGTGCTCGAGGTGGGATGCGGTACGGGTTGCATCGCGTGTTCGCTTGCCAGGGAGGCAGGCACGCAGGTGGTGGCGACGGACGTGTCTTCCGAGGCCGTGGCCTGCGCCCGGGCAAACGTCGAGATGCTTGGACTTGAGGAGCTCGTCGAAATCGTCGAATGCGACTGTGTCGAGGGTGTGGAAGGTGCCTTCGATTGCCTCGTGAGCAATCCGCCCTACATCCCCACAGCCGAGCTTGCCGAGCTTCCGCATGAGGTCACGGGATTCGAGCCCTCGCTCGCACTTGACGGCGGAGCCGATGGGCTCGTGTTCTTCGATCGGCTAGTTGCCGAGGCACTGCCCCTCGTGAAGGACGGCGGCTTGTTTGCCTGCGAGTTGCACGAGACCTGTCTGGACGAGGCGGCACGTCGTCTTCGCGAGGCGGGTTGCATTGACGTCAAGGTTACGAAGGACCTTGTGGGTCGCGATCGCATCGTGAGCGGCATTTGTCGCGATTTGCAATAATATGTTCGAAAGGGAATAATGGAACCGTCCTGAGGTAATCGACCAAGGAGGTTCGCCATGAATTCGTTTCGCGGTATGGGCCTGGGTTCGGGCATCATTCTTGCCATCATCGGCATCATTCTCTTCGCGTTTCCAACGCTGTCCACGATGGTCTTTGCCATGCTCGTCGGCTTCGGCATCCTCGTCGTGGGCATCAACGCGACATACACTTGGTTTAGCACCCTGCGCGGTACCGGCATGGGTGCCGGCGTCTTGGCCACGGGCATACTGAGCATCATCTTCGGCTTGCTCTGTCTGCTGTTTCCCCTCGCCTTCGCCGAGGCCGTCATCTGGTTCGTTGCCATTGCGGTCATTGTCTTTGGCATCGCTCAGATCATCAGCCTCATCACGACCCGTGACATCAATGGTCGCTTCGTGGGTATTCTCGGTAGCCTGATCGTGGTGATCTGCGGCATCCTGGCCTTGATCTGGCCGCCGTTCGTCATGCAGTTCATTGGAGCTTCGCTGCTCATCGAGGGCATCACCGTCATCGTCATGTCGCTCATCGCGCCGAGGAGCTAAATAGAATCCAAGAAGGAAGACGGGCTTAGTTGCCCAAGTGATGGTAGAGCTTGCCTTCCGAACAATTGCAAAGCATATACCGGAGACTTGTCATACAGCTCCGCTAGCCTAATTGCGCATTTGCTGGATTGGCGCTCCGTCTATCCTATTAAGATAGATGGAGCAATTGCTCTAAATCTAAAAACGGGGTGGGGAGTGGATGTGAAAGCTAGCTTTTTCAACGGACAGGATCGAAATACTGCAAGCGCTTGGTTTTGTCGAACAGTAAAGCTGTTCTGTTCGATATTTATTGCATGTCTTTTTTGCATTATTGGCATTTCTGTATTTCATAATTCTGCTTTTGCCGTATCGGATACCACAGGTACTTCGAACGCCGACGTTCCGGGTTCACCTTCTCCTACAACAAACAAGCAGGGCTCATGGGTCGGCAGTGGAAATCACTGGTGGTATCGCTATTCCGATGGCACGTATCCCAAAAACACTATGCTTGCAATCAAGGGAGCCACCTATTACTTCGACGCTGCGGGGTGGATGAAGACGGGATGGCTGGAACTTGACGGTGGGTGGTACTACTTCAACGGCTCTGGCGCCCGAACAACGGGCTGGCAATATGTTGGTGGTTCCTGGTACTACATGGATACCGACGGTGTCATGCTAACTGGTAAGCAGACCCTTGGGGAAGCCACCTACTTCCTCGCCTCCTCTGGTGCTATGCAGACTGGCTGGGTGCGACAAGGTTCTGAATGGTGCTATTACGGCGGCTCTGGCGCGATGTCTACCGGCTGGATCTGTCCGAACGGCGTATGGTACTACCTCGGTCCTGACGGGGTCATGCTCACGGGGCTGCAGTCTGTTTCCGGCAAGACGTATTATCTGAACGACAGCGGCGCTATGCATGTCGGATGGAAGCAGATTAACGGCAAGTGGTATTGCTTTGATGGCTCAGGTGCTATGCAAGCCAATGAGTGGATTTCCGGTGTCTATTGGGTCGGCTCTGACGGCGTGATGGCGACGGACTCTTGGGTCGATGGAGGCAGATATTATGTTGATGGAGCGGGAAGATGGGTTGCTCCAAACAACAATGCTCCCAGTTCAGGTAATCGGGCAACGTATGCGAGTGGAAGCGATGTTTATCACATCTATAACTGCCGCAGTGCAGCAAAAATCAAGAATCCCATTGTTGTGACAGTCGCAGATGCGCAGGCTAAGGGCCTGAGGCTTTGTGGCAATTGCGCAAACATGTCACATTGATTTGGTGATTTAACGCTATGAAGAAGATCCGGCCGCGTTGCCGTTTCGAAACCGCGCCGTACCATATCGTTACCTTTGTCATCAAGACGCAACGTGCGTGAAACCCCGTTGCCATGCGCGCTCTGTAATATGGAGAGCGTCAAGGACATCCCATCCTTCTCCTCTCCCTCCCCTTGTAGCGAAGGGCCGGTTGCCAAGAGCACCGGCCTTTCGCGTTTTATGATGTCGGCTACAATACGGGACATGGATACGAGAAAAAACGCCTTGCTCCTGTTTAGCAAGGTTCCCGAAGCGGGAAAGGTCAAGACGCGGCTCACGCCGATAAAAGACGGGTTCTTCGACCCGGAAGTCGCCAGTGCGCTCTACCACTGCATGCTCTTTGACGTCACCGAGTGCTGCTGCGATGCGCTACGCGACCTCGAGCGTGCCGATGCTGAGCACTACGCGCTCGGGAGCACTTGCGAGTACCAACCATTGCGCGACACCTACACGCTGTTCATCTCCTCGCCCGGCGTCGAGCAGGAGGAGCGGATGCGCGCACTCTTCGCGGAAAGCGGCGCCTGGCCGCGCAACATCGTCTTCATCCACGATGACGGCGATAGCTTCGACGCGCATTACAACGATGCGTTCGACCAGGTCTGGGCGCTCGGCTATGACACCATCCTGTCGATGGGCTGCGACATGCCCGCGCTGCGTCGGAGCATCATCGTCGAGGGCTTCGAGCGCCTGCACGGGCTATGCGATCGTCCCGGTGGAGGCATCGTGCTCGCCCCCGACCAGGAGATGGGCGTATCCGTGGTGGGGTGGACGCGTGACACGGACTTCGATCATACGGGCGTCTTCTACAACGTCGATGGCCTGACCGTGCTGCCCGCCTACATCCAGAAGGCCGACCGTCTGGGACTTCCCGCGCTCTACCTTCCCGACGTTCCCGATGTCGATACGATTGCCGACCTCAACCACAATGTGACGCTCGTGCAGGCACTCGAGTACTGCGCGCGCTTCCAGGATGATGTCACGGCACCGTATCGCACGGCCGCTGCGCTGCGCGAGATGGGCTACACCGATATCCGCGTCATGCCCAACGAGCTACGTGACGACCGCAGCGAGATCGACGGATAGGCTTCTTCCCGCCCAAAAAAGGACGGCAGCTGCGCCCGAGACGAACGGGGCACAGCTGCCGCTGTCATGGGAGACGCATGCGGTCTACAGCGTCCACTGTTCCTGGTCGGTGTGGAGCAGCTCGTGGGCCTTGTGGGAAAGCGGCTCGCCCAGGCACTCCTCGTAGCAGGTCGTCACGTTGGGGTTCTCGTGGCTAAAGCGCGTCGCGCGCTTGCGGTCAAGTGCGTAGAGCGTCTGGCCGCGGTCGCCCGCGAGTTCGCGGGCCTCGTGGATGGGCTGCCCGCCTCCGCCAGCGCATCCGCCCGGGCACGCCATGACCTCGACGAAGTCGTATTCGACCTCGCCCGCTTCGATGGCGGCGAGCAGCTTCTCGGCGTTTGCCAGGCCACTGGCCACGGCGACGCGCACTTCGTGACCACCCAGGTCGAAGGACTTCTCCTTCCAACCGTCCAAGCCGCGCACCTCGACGAAGGCATCGGGATCGGGGTTGGTGCCGTTGACGAGGAAGTACGCGCTGCGCAGCGCGGCCTCCATGACGCCTCCGGTCGCGCCAAAGATGACGGCGGCGCCGGAACCCTCGTTCATCGGGTCGTCAAAGGGCGTCTCGTCGAGCGCGGCGACGTTGACGTGCATGAGCCGTATGAGCCTGCCGAGTTCGCGTACGGTGAGCACCGCATCGACGTCGGGTTCGGTCTCGCGCACCATCTCCTCGACGGCGGCCTCGTACTTCTTGGCCACGCATGGCATGCAGGACACGTTGAAGATGCGCTTGCCCATCGGACCCGACGCGGCAGCGCTCGTCTCGCCGGCTGCCGCCACGGATGCGTCGTCATTGGCGCCGGTGCCGACGGGGTTGGTGCTCACGCCAATACCCAGTCCCGCGCCCTCGCGCACGCCCGCAAGCTCGTGGGCGCCTTGCCTGGGCGGCACCATGCCGAGCTTGAGACCGACGTATTCCTTGAGCAGCGCGCCGAACATCTGCTGCGGCGATTTGGCGCTCGAGAGATGGGCGAGCTTGTCGGGGTGCTTGATCTTGAGGTAGCGCACCCAGCCTGGGCAGCATGACGTGAACATGGGCATGGTGCCCTTGCCGCCCAGTCGCTCGAGCAGTTCGCTGCCCTCTTCCATGATCGTCATGTCGGCGCCGAAGTTGGTGTCGAAGACATAGTCGAAGCCGAGCGCACGGAAGGTCGCGGCCAGGCGCCCTTCGGTGGCCAGCTCACGTGGCAGGTCGAGCGTCTCGCCCCATGAGGTGCGCACCGCCGGGGCGACCTGCACCGCGCACACCACGTCTGGGTCGGCGAGCGCTTCGAGCACCGCATCGATGTCGTCGCGGGCACGCAGCGCGCCGGTGGGACAGTGAGTGATGCATTGGCCGCACAGCGTGCAACCGGCTTGTTCGATGGGCAGTCCGTCGCGCACGCCCACGTCCAGGCGCGTCGCGCGGTTCTTGATGTCCCATACGTCGCAGCCCTGCACCTTGTGGCATACCTGTACGCAGCGCAGGCACCGCACGCACTTCGAGCTATCGCGGATGAGCGGGAAGCTCTCGTCCCAGGGCGTGAAGGTCGGCTCCTTCTCGTAGGGCACGTCGAGGATGTTGAGCTCTTGGGCGAGGTCCTGCAGCACACAGTTGCCGTTGCGCACGCAGGTCGCGCACTGCACGTCATGCTGGGAGAGCAGCAACGACACGTTGACGCGCCGCGTCTCGAGCACGCGTGGGGTGTCGGTATGGATGACCATGCCGTCTTCGAGCGGGGTGTTGCAGGCGGGCACGAGTCGCTCGATGCCCTCGATCTCGACGACGCACACGCGGCACGCGCCGATGTCGCTTATGCCCTCGAGGCCGCACAGCGTGGGCACGTAGTTGCCCGAAGCAAAGACCGCCTCGATGACCTTGGAACCTTCCGGGAGCGCGATGGGCGTTCCGTTGACCATTGCGTTTACCATGAGAACTCCCTCCCTCCGCGAAACGCGCCTAGGCCGAACTTGTCGCACCTCAGGCACCTGTCGGATTCCTGCGAAGCCTCTTGGCTGGAAAGGCCGCATTCCATCATCGCGAAGTCACGGCGGCGTACCTCCGCACTGCGCTCGGTCGTGTTGGAGCGGCCGCAGGGCATGCGGTCAGCAGCGTGAGGAGCCGGAATCTCGACATCCTGCTCGATGACGTGGTCGAAGCCGAGGAACTCGTCGATGTTACGCGCGGCGGCTTTGCCGGCGGCGATGGCGCGGATGACCGTTGCGGGGCCGCTTTCGCAATCACCTCCGCAGAACACGCCGTCCATGCCCTCGACCTGGCCGAACGGGCCGGTCACGACTTGGCCCCACTCGACCGGCAGCTCCTCTGCGCCGAGCTCGGATGCGCCGACCGCCTGGCCGACGGCCATGAGCACGCGGTCGCATTCGATCGCCTGGGGTGGCTTGTCGGCTTTGACGGGCTTGGGACGCCCGCGATCGAACTTGCCGATGACCTGGGGCTGGATCTCGAGACCTGCCACGCAGCCGTCCTCCTCGAGCACGCGCAGGGGAGCGGCGAGTTCCATGATCTCGCAGCCCTCCGCGATGGCGCCTTCGATTTCCTCGCGCTGCGCGGTCATGTCCTCGATGCGCCGGCGGTAGACCACGGTGACCGACGCGGCGCCCAGGCGCAGCGAGGTGCGGGCCACGTCCATGGCCACGTTGCCGCCACCCACGACGACGATGCGCTGGCCGGCGAAGTCGTGCATGAAGCCGTCGCCGATGGCGCGCAGCATCTCGACGGCCGAGAGCACGCCTTCGGCGTTCTCGCCCTCGATGCCGAGCGTCTTCTCGTTATGTGCCCCGATGGCGATGTAGACGGCATCGAAGTCGCGACGCAGCTCGCCCAGGGTCACGTCGTTGGGAACGGTCGTGCCCATGCGCAGCTCGATGCCCTGCGAGACGATCCAGTCGACCTCGCGTTCGAGCTCGGCGCGCGGAAAGCGGTAGGCGGGGATGCCGTAACGCATCATGCCGCCCAGGTGCTCACGCTGCTCGAACACGACGGGGGAGTGCCCCATGAGCGCGAGGTAGTACGCGGCGGTGAGACCGGCCGGTCCGCCGCCGATGACGGCGACGCGCTTTCCGGTGGCGGGGTAGTGGAAGGGCGCCGAAGGCGCGATGGGGCCGCCATCGGCATCGAGCTCGAACATCTCAGGCGCGTTATCCACCGCATAGCGCTTGAGCGCGCGGATGTTGATGGCGTCGTCCACCACGCCGCGCCGGCACGCGAGCTCGCAGGGATGCTCGCAGATGAGGCCGCAGGCAAGCGGGAAGGGGTTGTCCTTGCGGATAAGGCGCATGGCGTCGTCGTAGCGGCCGGCGTGGACCAGGGCGACGTAGCCGGGAATGTCGACGTGAGCGGGGCACGCCGCGCGGCAGGGCACGGCATTGCGCGGACCGGCCGTGCAGCGCCCTTGCGTGGCGTGGGAGACGAAGTCGTCGCGGAAGCCCTTCACGGCCCGAAGCACCATGGCTCCGGCCTCGTAGCCGATGGCGCAGTCGGCGCTCAGGTAGGCGTTGCGCGCTGTGCGCTCGAGCACGTCGACGTCGCGCTCGCTGGCGCGGCCATCGAGGATGGCCTCCACGAGGTTGCGCATCTGGGCAAGCCCCACGCGGCAGGGGACGCATTTGCCGCACGATTGCGAGGCGGACAGGCTGACGAACGCATCCGTGAGCTCGACGGGGCAGGTGCCCACCGATCCGGACTGCGCCCTGCGTGCGATCGTGTCGCACACGTCCTCCATGACGGCATGCGCTGCCGTCGGGCGTTCGATTTCGATTAGTGCCATGAGGTTCCTCTCACGAATTCATGGACAGGTGCGTAAATTCTATCGCTCGGATGAAAAGACATTGTTAACAGTATGTTTCGTCCCGCGTAAGGCAGGTTGTATATGCGTACCTACAACCTCACGATGTCGCAACCGAGCGCGGCGGCGTCGTCTTCGTCGTGGCTCGCGATGATGAGGGTGTGTCCGCCCAGCTCCCGGTTGACGAGGTCGATGCAACGCGCCTTCGTATGTGCGTCGAGCCCGGAGAAGGGTTCGTCGAGGATGACGATGGAGGAGGGATGGGCCAGTGCACGGCAGAGCTCGGCCCGTCGGCCCATGCCGCCCGAAAGCGCCCGTGCCGGCTTTGCCAGGTCCTCCTCGTCCAGGATCGCGCGGCCCATGCGCATCCCATGGCGCAGCTCGCTTTCGTCGTTTGCGACGAGCGCGATGTTCTCGAGCGTCGAGGCCCAGGGCACGAGCGTGCGATCCTGCAGGACCACGCTCATGGGTGGATTGTGCGTGCCGTCATGGACAACCGTGCCCGTATCAGGGCGTTCGATGCCCGCGATTATGCGCAGCAAGGTGGTCTTGCCCGCTCCCGACGGCGCCATCACGCACAGGCGCGCGCCTGCCGGAACATGCAGGTCGGCGTAGCGCAAGAGCGGGCCCGCGGCATCTGTGCCGTGGTCGCGGGCGAGTCCCTCAACGACGAGGCCGCAGGCGGGTGGCATGCCCTCTGACGGACCCTGCGGTTCGCATGAGGCCTCTGTTGCCCGGTGCACGTGCGCGGCAAGCCAGCGCTTCGGCATCCCCATGCCCGCGTCGACGAGGGCGAGCAACAACCTTTCGGACAGCCAGCTCAGCAGGATGACCGTCCCCGTCCAGGCGATGATCGTCGCACTGTCGAGCGAGATCTTGGCGAGGTAGACGCTCTCGCCGATCGAGAGTCCCGGCAATCCGATGATTTCGGCCGCGACGCCGGACTTCCAGGCCAAGCCAGCCGCGACGGCGGTGGCCGACCGGATGGAGGCGCCAAAGGCGACGAGCTCGACGCAGAGCGCCCTGCGTACGCGTGACACGCCGAGGACGGCGAGCACCTCGTCGATATCGGTATCGCGGGAGAGTGCCGCCTCCATAACCGCGTGGTAGAACTGGGGGAACACGACGAGCCCTACCACGATGGACGTGGTCGCACTCGAGCCGGCGGCCACGAGCAGCAACGCGATGATACAGACGACCGGCGCGCTCTTGACGACGAGCACCGCGGGCTTGAGGAAGGTCCGCATCCCTGGCAGCCGCGCGGCGAGATAGCCCAGCGCGCAGCCGGCGGCGAACGCGACGACGAAGCCGAGCGCAATGCGCATGAGCGAGTGGACGACGACGGCCCAAAAGCGTCCGGTCAAGATCAGGTTCGCCCAGACACCCAAGGTGTCGACCGGGCTGGAGAGTAGCCAGGGATTGGCGAGCGCAAGCGATGCGACCTGCCAGATTGCGAGCCATGCGACGACGGCAAGTATGCCTTTGACGGCACCTGACGCAAAGCGTCCTGGGCGCGTGCGGCGGATGTCCCTCGACGTGTTCTTCACGAGCCTATGTAGTAGAAGCCGTCGTCGGGTAGCGCGCCGCCGATGGAGGAGGCCTCGACGGCGTGGAGCGTCTCGAGGTACCCGGACAGGTCGTCCTTCATCTCCTCGGAGCGGATGCAGACGACGTTGCAATTGGGGACGGCCTTGTCGGCGAGTGCGGCGTTGCCCAGTATCCCCAGATCGACCAGGGTCTGGGCGATGGAGGAGGGGTCGGCGAGCGCCGAGCGCACCGAGGCGTCCCAGGCATCCACAAAGCTGGCGACGGCCTCGGGGTCATCGTCGATGAGCTCGCTTCGAGCCACGGTCACGCCCGTGACGAAGCGCCCTGCCTGTGTGCCGGTGGATTCGTCCCACAGTGCCGTGAGGTCGAGCACGCGAACGAGCTCGGCGTCCTTGGCAAGCGATGCGGTCGCGAAGGGCTCGGGCACGATGGCGACGGCCGAGGGGTCGACGTTCATGCGTGCCAGGGCCTCGGAGGGCTCCGAGGTATATTCGAGCGTGACGCTATCCGCGACGCCAGCCTTCGCCAACAGGTATTCGACGGTGTAACCCGGCACCGATCCCTTGCCCGTCAGGTAGACCGTCCGTCCGGCCAGGTCGCCGATGTCGCGTACGTCGCCGTCATGCGAGACGCCGTAGAGCACGCCGAGCGTATTGATGCCGATGACGCGGATTGCGCCGCCGGTCTGCTCGTAGAGCTTGACGGCGAGGTTGGCCGGTACGCAGGAAATGTCGAAATCGCCGGCAGCCACGCGCGGCACGAGCTCGTCTGCCGTCGCGGCGACCGTGAACTCGTAGGCTGGTTTCTTGCCCTCGTCGGCAAGCGCGTCCTGTTCCTGCATCAGGCTCGCGAGCCCGATAGCGGTCGGCCCCTTCATGGCGGCCACCTTGAGTGGCGTGGTATCGGCACCGTTGCCCGCGGGGCTCGCCGCGCATCCCACGATACCGGCTAGGCAGGCAACCGACGTGAGCGCCGCCAGCAGCACGGTGATGATTCGTCCGATCCTCATTGATCTTCGCGTCCTCTCGCATCCTGTTGTGTCGAGGCCGTGATTCTAGCATGTCGGTACAGAGGTTCCGTAAACGGTATGTGACAAACGCGCACCGATTTGGCGTTTCGTTCTATGCGTGCTGCACTTTGCCGGCTATCTCTTGAGGCGGCGGGCAAGACGTCGGACGATACTCGTGACCTCGCTGACCCCCAGGATGCGGCATAGCGCGAAGATGATGGCGAGGCCAATTGCGCCGGTGATGACGAGGGCGATGAAGCTGCCCAGGATGTTCGAGATGTCGACGATGCCCGCAACGCCCCAGGACGCGAGCTCGGCGATGGCGCCGCCGATGACGCTCGCGACGATGACCTTGATGCACGCGATGCCCAGCTGCCCGAAGCCGAACGCGCCCATGCGCTTTCGCATGATATACAGGAGCACGACGAGCATGAGGCCGTAGAAGACGATGTCGCCGCATGCGATGCCCACGAGTCCCAGGGAACTAAAACCGGGAATGGCGATAACGCCGGTGAAGACCATGTAGAGCATGACCTGCACGAAGGTGAGCGCGAGATTGCAGATGGCGACGGTCTTGAGGTCCTTGAGCGACGAGTAGGCACGGTAGACGAACATGTAGCAGGCATAGAGCGGCAAGGCGAAGGCCCATCCGCGCAGGAGCTCGGCGATGGGCTGGATGTCGGCGGCGGTGAACTTGCCGGCGGTGTACAGGCCGATGAGCTCGTCGGAGCATACGAAGAGCATGGACGCCATGGGGATAATGAGCAGGCAGGTGGTGCGCAGCCCCAGGCTGAGGTGGCGTTTGAAGCCCGTCGTGTCGCCGTGCGACATGCAGTCACTCATCTCGGTGAACAGCGCCGTGGAAAGCGCGACGCCCAGGACGCCGTAGGGGAACTGGTACCACATCCACGCATAGCTCACGGACGCGGGACCGTTAGCCGCCACGTGCAGGGCACACGAGTTCATGAACGAGAGCGAGACAAGGTTGATGGCCGTGCAGAGGATGGCGGGAAGCGCGAGCCTCAACGTCTCGTGCAGGCCCTCGTCGTGCAAGTCGATATGGAAGCGGAACCGGAATCCCGCCTTGACGAGCGCGGGTATCTGCACGCATGCCATCACGGCGATGGAAAGCGTCGTGCCGACGGCGAGCAGCAACAGGCTGGCCTGCCCGCTTGCGGCGTTCACGAAGGGGTAGGCGAAGAAGGTCGCAATGATGATGAGATTCATGAACACCGAGCTGATTGCCGGCCAGAAGTACTCGCGCTCGGCGTTGAGCAGTCCGCCGAAGATCGCGCTCACGCCATAGAAGATGATCTGGAAAGCGAAGAAGCGGAAGAGCCAGACGGCGTTTTCGACCGTCTCGCTCGAGCTCGAGCTGAACAGCGTCTGCGTGAGCATGACCTGCGGCGAGAAGATCGAGGCGAGCAGCGCGATGACGCCGAGGAATATCAACGCGAGCGAGAGCAGGTTCGATGCATAGCGATTGCCCTCATCGCGCGAGCGCATGTTGCGTTGCTGCAGGTAGATGGGTAGGAACGCCGTGGACAAGACGCCGCCGGCGACGAGCTCGTAGATCATGTTGGGCAGGTTGTTTGCAAGCGAGAAGGACGCGGCGAGCACGGTGTTTCCCAGCGCGAAGGCCATGGCCCACGTGCGTATGAATCCGGTCACGCGTGATACGAGCGTGAGCCCCGACATCATGGCCGTCGAGCGCGCAATCGACTTTGTGGTGTCCGCGTTTTTCATGGTGGTCATGGTAGCGCAAGGTGGGACAAGGGGACAGGTTATTTGCCCCACTGGGATGAGACAGGTGCCGCCGGGTCGGGATGAGACAGCGTCCCTGAGCAACTGTCTCATCCCGACTGTCATATCCAATCGTCGTATTTCGAGTCCGTTAAATCATGGGGATTACGGGAACCTGTGTCACAGAGCTGCCGTACAATGAATCGCGTCTGGGGTTCGATTTGCAAGGAGGCAGCATCAGATGGCAAAGTTCGTCTTCGTAACTGGTGGAGTCGTCTCGTCTCTGGGCAAGGGCATCACGGCGGCCTCGCTCGGTACCTTGCTCAAGGCCCGTGGCTACAAGGTCACCATGCAGAAGATGGACCCCTATCTCAACGTCGACCCCGGCACCATGAGCCCCTTCCAGCATGGCGAGGTCTTCGTCACCGACGATGGCCTCGAGAGCGACCTCGACCTGGGGCACTACGAGCGCTTCATCGACGAGAACCTCACGCATGATTCCAATGTCACTCAGGGCTCCATCTACCAGAGCCTCATCGCCAGGGAGCGCAGGGGCGACTTTCTGGGCGGCACGGTGCAGGTCATCCCGCATGTCACCAACGCCATCAAGGATCGCATCCGCAGCCTGGCAGACAGCACGCAGGCCGACATCGTCATCACCGAGATCGGCGGCACGGTGGGCGATATCGAGTCCCAACCCTTCATCGAGGCCGTGCGCCAATGGCGTGGCGAGCAAGGCGCCAAAAACGTGTGCTTCGTTCACGTGACCCTCGTGCCCTACATCGCCGCAGCGCATGAGCTCAAGACCAAGCCCACGCAGCACTCGGTCAAGGAGCTCCAGTCGCTCGGCATCCAACCGGACTTCCTCGTGCTCAGAAGCGACCACGAGATCAGCGCCAAGCTGCGCGAGAAGATCGCGATGTTCTGCGATGTCGAATTCGACCACGTCTTCGCGTGCGAGGACGCCCCGAGCATCTACGAGATTCCGCGCTCGCTCTTCGACCAGGGCTTTGACGTCGAAGTGCTCGATCGCCTCGGGCTCAAGCAATGCAATGCCGACATGAGCAGTTGGAACGAGTACCTCGCCAAGAAGGATGCCGCGCACGGGGAGTGCGACATCGCAATCGTCGGCAAGTACACCGACCTGCCCGATGCGTATCTTTCCGTCATCGAGGCGCTGCACCATGCGGGCGTGGCGCTTGATCGCAACGTGAACGTGCACCTCATCGACGGCGAGGAGCTGGACGACGCCGTTGCCGAGGACGTGCTTGGCTCGATGGACGGCATCCTCGTGCCAGGTGGCTTTGGCGTGCGCGCATTCGAGGGCAAGATCGCCGCAGCCCGTTACGCCCGCACCCATGGCGTGCCCTACCTGGGCATCTGCCTGGGCCTGCAGGCGGCCGTGTGCGAGTTCGCCCGCGACGTGGCAGGCATGCCCAAGGCATCCTCGGCGGAATTCGACGCGGAGCTCGAGTACCCGGTCATCGACCTCATGCCCGACCAGGCGGATGTCGACGCCAAGGGCGGCACGCAGCGCCTGGGCTCGTACCCCTGCAAGGTCGAGCCGGACACGCTGGCCCGTCGCGTCTATGGCGAGGATCTCATCAGCGAGCGCCATCGCCATCGCTACGAGGTGAACAACGCGTTTCGCCAGCAGCTCGTCGACGCGGGCCTCACGGTGAGCGGAACCTCGCCGGACGGCCGGCTCGTCGAGATGATAGAGATCGAGGACCATCCCTACTTCATCGCGAGCCAAGGCCATCCCGAGTTCAAGTCGCGTCCCACGCGCCCGCATCCGCTGTTCCTCGGCCTGGTGCGCGCCGCCATAGAGCGCGCGGACGCATAGCCGGATTCCACGATACGCAAGGAGCCCTCACGTGAACGAACAGCGCCTGCTCGATACCTTTCTCGACCTCGTCAAGCTTCCGTGCCCGTCGGGCCGCGAGGGACGGGCCGCGGCATACTGCAAGGCCGCCCTCCAGGAATGCGGCTGCACGGTGACGATAGACGGCGCGGGTCCCAAGATCGGATCGGATACGGGAAACCTCTACGCCGAGCTTGCGGGTACCGCACCGGGCTCGATCATCCTCACCGCGCATCTCGACTGCGTGCAGCCATGCGAGAACGTGAAGCCCCGCATCGTCGATGGGGTCATCTGCAGCGATGGCACCACCGTGTTGGGCGGTGATGACAAGGTGGGCGTCGCGGCAATCATCGAGACGGTGCGCACGCTTGTCGAGGAGGGCGGAGAGTACCCCACCGTCAAGATCATCTTCAGCGTCCAGGAGGAGACCGGTTGCCGTGGCGCCGCCAACTTCGACGCGGCGAGCTTTGCGCCCGGCGAGCCCTGCTTCGTCTTTGACGATGCTGGCGACGTCGGCGGTGCCTGCCTGGCAGCCCCGTATCACTACACCTTTACGGCGCGCTTTATCGGCAAGGCAAGTCATGCCGGCGTCGCTCCCGAGCAAGGCGTCAGTGCCATCGAGGTCGCATGCTGTGCTGTCGAGCGCATGCGCCAAGTGGGCGTGCTCGGTGCCGTGGGCGCGTACTGCGCGTCCAACATCGGTCGCATATCCGGTGGCAGCGCAAACAACGTCGTCGCGCCGGAATGCGAGATGACGGGCGAGTGCCGTGCGGTCGAGCAGGCGGATGTCGAGCGGGTGCGCAGTGCCATGGACGATGCCATACACGAAGCCGCCGATATGATTGGCGCGCAGGTGGAGGTCGATTGGAACCTCGAGTATCCCGGCTTCAGAATCGCCGAAGACGCGCCCATCGTCCGGATGTTCTGCCGCGCCGCGACACGTGCCGGCTTCATGCCGCGCACCTTCATGTCGACGGGCGGCACGGATGCTAACCAATACGTCAAGCTCGGTGTCGACCCGCTCGTCGTGTCGACGGGCATGACCAAATTCCACTCGGTCGACGAATGCCTCAAGGTCGCCGACCTCGAGAACACAGCTCGTCTGGCCATTGCGCTCGTGCGCGAGGGCGCGCGGTAATCATGGCGGCTCGCGTCATAAAGTCGGATGCGCACGCGAGCGTCGGTGCCTTCGAGGACCCGCTTGACGAGTATCTCACGTTCCTGTCCGTCGAGCGTGGCCTGTCGCAGGCCAGCGTCGAGGCATACGGGCGCGACTTGCGTGACTACCTCGCTTTCATGCACAAAGCCGGCATCGATGACCTCGATGCCATCGAGCGCGACAACATCACCGATTACATCGAGGATTTGCGTCGCCGCGCCTATGCGTCGAGCAGTACCGAGCGTCATGTTGCCGCACTCAAGGGCTTCCACCGCTTCTGCGTGCGCGAGGGAATCGCCACGGCCGATCTGGCGGCATCGGTTCCCCTCCCCAAGAAGGCCGACCGCTTGCCCCAGGCTATTACCATCGAGCAGGTTGCCGCCCTGCTCGACCAGCCCTTTGCCGATACGCCCGCGGGTCTGCGCGACCGCGCGATTCTCGAGATGCTCTACGGGTGCGGCTTGCGCGTGAGCGAGCTCACCTCGCTGGGCTTTGGCAACTTGCTCCTCGACGACGAGCTCGTGCGCGTACGCGGTAAGGGCGGCAAGGAGCGGCTCGTCCCGCTTCTGGGCTCGGCGCGTCGCGCGCTCGACGAGTATCTGCGTGACGGACGCCCCCATCTGCACGCCAAGGGCAAGGCGGCTGCGCAGGACCCGGATGCCATCTTCGTCAACGCGCGAGGTGGGCGTTTGACGCGTCGCAGCGTCTGCAAGCTCGTCGAGAAGTACGGGCGCAACGTCCATATCGAGGGGCTGCATCCGCACACGCTGCGTCACAGTTTCGCGACGCATCTGCTCGAAGGAGGTGCCGACCTGCGCATCCTGCAGGAGATGCTCGGTCACAGCGATATATCGACCACGCAGATCTACACGCACGTCGATCGGAGCCACATTCGCGAGGAGTACCTCTCGACGCATCCGCGGGCAAGGCTGCGATAGGAACGTGGACCAGAGGAATGAGACAGTTGCTCAGAGACGTTGTCTCATTTGCAGCAAATGAGACAACGTCTCTGAGCAACTGTCTCATTCCCCAACGTACGGAAATCACAAAATGCCGCATCCGAAACATGCGCGTAACGTACTCCGATTATCCTGCTCTGTAGTTATGGGAACCAATCACCATGAAGAAGAGGTATGGGTATGCAAGGCGAGATGACTGACCGAACCGGGAGCCGCCCGTACGCCGAGCCATCGATGTATCGAAGCGAGTTCGAACACGATGCCTGTGGCATCGGGGCCCTGGCTAACCTCAAGGGCGTGCGTTCGCACCAGATCATCGACGATGCCCTGTCCGTGCTCGTCAACCTCGAGCACCGCGGCGGCGTGGGCCTTGAGCCCAACACCGGTGACGGCGCGGGCATTCTCATCCAGGTACCGCACCGCTTCTTTCGCAAGGAGGCGCAGAAATGCGGAAGCCTCCTTCCCGACGAGGGGGAATATGGCGCCGCCATGCTCTTTCTGCCCACGGATGCCGAAGGGCTCGCCGAGGGCATGCGCGTCTTCGAGGACGGTTGCGCGGCCGAGGGCATCCCGCTGCTGTTCTGGCGCGACGTTCCTGTCGATAGCCGTGACCTGGGCACGACCGCGCTCGAGTGCATGCCCGTTATCAAGCAGGCGTTCGTGGGGCGCCCTTCGGGTGTCGAACCTGGCGACGATTTCGAGCGCAAGCTCTACGTCTGCCGTCGCACTATCGAGAAGCGCGCACGTGACACGTCGTCGCTCGACGGCAAGATCTTCTACGTCTGCTCGATGAGTGCGCGTACGATCGTCTACAAGGGCATGCTTGTCTCCACGCAGATGCGCCGCTTCTTCCGCGACCTCGATGACGCGATGACCGATTCGGCCATCGCGCTCGTCCACTCGCGCTACTCCACGAACACGACGCCGTCGTGGGAACGTGCCCATCCCCAGCGCTACATGGTCCATAACGGCGAGATCAACACGTTGCGTTGCAACGTCAACTGGGCACGGGCCCGCGAGCCGCATCTGTACTCGCCGGTCATGGGGGCCGATCTCGAGAAGGTCCTGCCCGTCTTCAACGGCGAGGGTTCCGACTCGGCCATGCTCGACAACATGCTCGAGTTCATCTCCATGAACGGCCGCTCGCTCATACGTGCCGTGTCGATGCTGCTTCCCGAGCCGTGGGACAAGAACGAGGTGCTCACCACCAAGCGCAGCGCCTGGGATCAGTACCAGTCGATGCTCACCGAGGCGTGGGAGGGCCCTGCCGCAATCGCGTTTTCTGACGGAACGATGCTGGGCGCGGTCATCGACCGTAATGGTCTGCGTCCCGCCCGCTATTGTGTGACCTCCGACGATCGCCTCATCCTGTCGAGCGAGGCGGGCGTGCTCGACATCGATCCGGCAAAGATCCTCGTTTCGGGTAGCCTCGGACCGGGACAGATGCTCATGGTCGACCCGGAACAGGGTCGCGTGCTCTACGACGACGAAATCAAGGACAGGCTCGCCAACGAGAAGCCCTACCGTGAGTGGATCAAGGCCGAGACGCTCGCCCTGGCATCGCTCATCAAGGGTGCCGAAGAGGATGCGGGTCATGCCGACGATGCGGACATCTCCCTTTCGGAGCGCCAGACCATACACGGCTTCTGCTTCGAGGACATCGAGGAGGCCATCATTCCCATGGCCGATGCCGGGGCCATTCCGCTGGCGTCCATGGGCGAGGACACGCCGCTCGCGTGCCTCTCGGAGCGTCCGCGACGCTTCTACCACTACTTCGACCAGCTGTTCTCGCAGGTGACTAACCCGCCCATTGACGCGCTGCGCGAGTCATACATCACCTCGACGCTGCTGTATCTGGGAAACCACGGCAACCTTCTCGAGGATGCGCGCTCCAACTGCCGTCTTGTCAGACTCGACACGCCGCTTCTGAACGAAGGTCAGTTCGCTGCGCTTGCCTCCATCGGGCAAAAGGGCTTCAAGGCCGCAAAGCTCGTGGCCGCCTATGCGCCCGATGACGGACCGCACGCCCTGGCCCGGGCGGTCGAGGAACTCGGCAGGCAAGCGGAGGGGCTCGTGCGCGGCGGCGTGAACATCCTGGCGCTTTCCGACCGCGCGGGACGCGGGCTTGTGCCCGTGCCATCGCTGCTGAGCGTCGCGAGCGTGCACAACCACCTGCTGCGTTGCGGGATTCGCACCCAGGTCGACATCATCGTCGAATGCGGCGATGCGATCACGCCGCATGACTTCGCAACCCTCGTGGGCTATTCGGCATCGGGAGTCTACCCGTACCTCGCCCATGACACCATCCGCGCGCTGTGTGGCAGCGGCGTGCTCGATAGCGACGTCGACGCCGCTATCGCCCGCTATAACAAGGCGGTCGTTTCGGGCATCGTGTCGATCATGTCCAAGATGGGCATTTCGACCATGCAGGGCTATCATGCCGCCCAGGTGTTCGAGGCGGTCGGCCTGTCTGACGAGCTCGTCAATCGGCACTTCACGGGAACGGTAAGCCGCATTGGCGGCCTCACGCTCGATGACCTGCAACGCGAATGCGACGAGCGCTACGAGCTGGCGCTTGCCCAGGCGCACTCGCCCTCTCCCGAGCAGCTTCCCAGCGCGGGCATCACCTCCTGGCGTCCGCAAGGCGAGGAGCACCTCATCACGCCGCGTGTCATCCACCTGCTGCAGCGCGCGGTGCGCGAGGACAGTCCCGAGCTCTTCGAGCAGTACAGCCAGGCCGTGCACCAGGAAGGACGCGCCGTCGTCCTGCGCGATCTGCTCGACTTCGATGCGCAGCGGCCGGCAATCCCGCTGTGTGACGTCGAGCCGGCAAGCGAGATCGTCAAGCGCTTCAACACGGGTGCCATGAGCTACGGCTCCATCTCGCAGGAAGCACACGAATGCCTTGCCATCGCCATGAATCGTCTGGGCGGGCGCTCGAACTCCGGCGAGGGCGGCGAGGACCCGGCTCGCGAGGCGACGTTGCCCAACGGTGATAGCAAGCGCTCCGCGATCAAGCAGATCGCGTCGGGCCGCTTTGGCGTGACGAGTCGCTATCTCATGAGCGCGAGTGAGCTGCAGATCAAGATGGCCCAGGGGGCCAAGCCCGGCGAGGGCGGACATCTGCCGGGCGGGAAGGTGTGGCCGCGGATCGCCCGCACACGTCGCTCCACGCCGGGCATCAGCCTCATCTCCCCACCGCCGCACCATGACATCTACTCCATCGAGGATCTGGCCGAGCTCATCTTCGACCTCAAGAACGCCAACCCTCACGCGCGCGTCTCCGTCAAGCTCGTATCGGAGGCCGGCGTGGGCACCATCGCGACGGGCGTGGCCAAGGGCGGCGCGCACAAGATCCTCGTCTCGGGAGCCAACGGCGGAACGGGCGCCGCGCCGCGCGACTCCATCCATCACGCGGGCCTGCCCCTCGAGATGGGGCTGGCCGAGACGCAGCAGACGCTCATGCAAAACGGCCTGCGTTCGCGCGTCGTCCTCGAGTCCGACGGCAAGCTCATGGACGGGCGCGACGTCGCCATCGCCTGCTTGCTCGGTGCCGAGGAGTTCGGTTTTGCCACCATGCCGCTCATCGCGATGGGCTGCCTCATGCAGCGCGATTGCCAGAAGGATACCTGCCCGGTGGGCATCGCCACGCAGGATTGCCGTCTGCGCAATCGCTTCACCGGCAAGCCCGAGTACGTGGTCAACTACATGATGTTCGTGGCCGAGCAACTGCGCCAGATCATGGCTGAGCTGGGGTTTGCCACCGTCGACGAGATGGTGGGGCACGTCGAATGCCTACGGCAGACCCGCGCCGTGCGCTCATGGAAGGCACGCCTGCTCGACCTCTCGTCGCTACTCGCCAAGCCGCAGGTCGATTTCGGCCGCGCGATTCCCGACGCGCATTGTCCCCATTTCCTCGTCAGCGCCCAGGCTCCCAATACGTTGCCCGAGACACTCGATGCGACGCTGCTCATCCCCTACACGCAGTTCGCGCGCGAGCGTCTCGAACCCATCAACTTCCACGTGGACATCACGAACGTGAACCGTTGCGTGGGCACCATGCTCGGTTCCGACGTGACGGCGCATCATCCCGAGGGGCTGCCCTACGACTTCATCAGGATCGACTGCAGCGGGTCGGGCGGCATGAGCTTTGGCGCGTTTTTGCCCAAGGGCATCATGCTCACGATTTCGGGCGAGGCAAACGATTACTTCGGCAAGGGGCTTTCGGGTGGAACGGTCGCGGTCGCCCCATCGAGCAGGGCGACGTTCAGGCCCGAGGAAAACGTCATCGTGGGCAACGTCGCCTTCTACGGCGCGACGTCGGGCAGGGGCTTCGTGAACGGCCTCGCCGGGCAGCGCTTCGCCGCGCGCAACTCGGGTGCGGACCTGGTCGTCGAGGGAATCGGCGACAACGGCTGCGAGTACATGACGGGTGGGTGCGTGCTCGTCCTGGGCGAGGTGGGCATCAACTTCGCGGCGGGCATGAACGGTGGCGTGGCCTACGTCTACGATGCGGCGCATTCGCTCGAGGCCCATTGCAACCGGGAGTTCGTCGACATCCTCGAGCCCGATCGAGACGAAATCGCGCTCATCCGCGAGCTCATCGAGGCACATGTGCAGATCACGACCAGTCCGCTTGGCGTCATGCTGCTCTACCGCTTCGACGACATAGCGCATCATTTCAAGAAGGTCATTCCGGACGAGTATCGCAAGATGCTCGCTATGACGGCGCAGCTCGAGGCGGACGGCTGCACGCACGAGGAGGCACAGGAACGTGCCTTCGAGTTACTGAGAGCGGAGGCGTGACATGGGGCGCACGGGAGCATATCTCCAGGTTGAACGTAGGGAGCACGGCGTGCGTCCCGCGCGCGAGGCCGTGGCGGATTACGGGGAGTTCGCGCTACCGCTTTCCGCCGACGAGCAACGCGAGCAGGCGAGCCGCTGCATGAACTGCGGCGTGGCGTTTTGCCAGAGCGGCGGCATCCTCGACGACATCGTCGCCGCGACGGGCTGTCCGCTCCATAACCTCATTCCCGAGGTCAATGACCTGCTCTACCGTGGACGACTCGACGATGCGTACGCACGCCTGCTGTTGACCAATCCCTTCCCGGAATTCACCGGCCGCGTGTGTCCGGCGCCGTGCGAGGTCGCATGCAACCTCGGCTTGCATGACGATGCGGTCACCATCCACGACAACGAGCGTCTACTCTCCGACTACGGGTGGAGCCGGGGCATGCGTCCGCTTGTCCCCGCGCCTGACGCCGCCCCGCTCGTGAGCGTCGTGGGGTCCGGTCCCGCCGGCTTGGCGCTTGCCTGGGAGCTCGCACGACGTGGCGTGCGCGTGCGCGTGTACGAGAGGGACGAGCGCCCCGGTGGCCTGCTCACCTACGGTATTCCCAACATGAAGCTTCCCAAGGAGGTCGTGCAGCGTCGCATCGACCTCATGCGCGATTCTGGTGTGGAGTTCGCCTGCGGGACGGACGCTGTCCAGATGGCGGGAAAGATCCTCTCGGCTTCCGATGCCGTCGTCCTTGCCGTCGGCTCCAGCGTCGCCCGCGACATGCCCATAGAGGGACGCGAGCTCGATGGCATCCGCCTCGCGCTCGACTACCTGGGCGAGGTGACGCGTGCGCTACTCGAGGGGCGCGATGCGACGATCGACGCGGCGGGCAAGGACGTCGTAGTCATCGGTGGCGGCGATACCGGCGTCGATTGCGTTGCCTGCGCCTTGCGCCAGGGCGCGAAGAGCGTGCGCCAGGTCATTCGCGCGCAGCGGCCCTCGGACGAGGGTAGCGCCTCGTGGCCCGGTCCGAGAGCGGCCTACACGCAAGGGTACGGGCAGCGCGAGGCCGAGGAGCTGCTCGGCAGCGACCCGCGCATCTGGTCGACGGACACGATTGCCTTCGTGGGCGATGGCGCTGTCGAGGCCGTGTGCATCCAGGACCTCGCCTATGACGGGGGCAGGCACCTCGTCGAGGGGACGCAGCGGGAGATTCCCGCCCAGCTCGTCCTCATCGCCAAGGGCTTTCTCGGGGCAGACGACGCACTGTTCGAGGCGTTTGGCGTCACGGGTGCATCGGATGCGGATGAATTGCATGGGTTGCGGGCAGTTGGCGACGCGATAGTGCCGGTCTACGTGGCCGGCGATGCGCGCATGGGCTCGACGCTCGTGGCGACGGCGATTGCCGATGGGCTTGCCTGTGCCGACGAGGTGTGCGCCGCCCTTCGACTCTAGACCTCGAGCTCCTTTAGGCAGACCGGTTGCTCGGGGACGGGGATGTCGAGGGCGTCGCATGCGAGCGTGCGCAGATCCTGGATGCTGGCCGCATAGCAAGCCAACGCGTCTATCCAGCGGCGCAGGCAAGCCCGTCCGTCATCGGTCAGGTTGTAGCAGCGCTTGGCGGGGCCGGATTCCGACGTGTCCCACTCGCTCGTGACCAGTCCGTTGTTCTCCATCTGCTTGAGGATGCGATAGATGCCTGTGGGGTCGGGGGCATTGCCGTTGAACATGGGACCGCTCGTCATCTCCTGGATGATGAGGTATCCGTGCACGGGCTTATCGGAACGCGCGAGCACGGCGAGAATCGAAGGTTGCGTTAGGCGGCTCAGGCTCTTGCCGAGCTGTCCGCATTCACTGAGTTGCTCTTCGGACTTTGGGTGGCAGGCAGACCACATGTATTAGCTCCCTTACGTGAATCGAATAGGGCTTCATCATACGCCAAATCTTGCTCGAAAAGAAAGAAAGCCGCGTATGCGGCAAAAAGGGTGCTTACGAGATGCTTGGGACGTGCCGGCCTAGAAGCATGTCCCAAGCATCTGCCCGCAACGAAGCGAATCATGCGCTGCATATGCGTAAGCGAGTTGACACTAACCAGTATAGGATATAATCTGCTACTGGCGCAAGTGTAAATATCAAATACGAGAATATACGCGGAGAAACTCGCCAAAAGCCCCGCGCAAGCGCAGAGAAAGCCCCGTTTTCGTCGAAGGAGAAAGGAACCGACATGGATTATCAGGGTTATCACGATTGGTACACGTTGGACGTCGATCCCGCGAAATACTATGCGGAGATAGCCGCCGTGCAGGATCCCGATCCGCAGGCGACGGCCCGCACGCGCGACACGGATGAGACGATTCTGCCCTCCGCTCGCGAGCGGCTCTTCAACATCTCCGCCGAGATAAAGAACCACTTCCACGAGTTTGGTGCTCCCATGCCGCCGCTCATGGAGGGATGCACGGTGGTCGACCTGTGCTGCGGGTCAGGGCGCGACACGTACCTCGCCGCACAGCTCGTGGGCGAGCAGGGCAAGGTCATCGGCGTGGAACCCGATGCGAGCCGCCTTGCCAGGGCCGAGAAGTACCTTGACCAGGAAATCGCCCAGTTTGGCTATGACGCTCCCAACGTCGAGCTCATTCACGGCGTGCCCGAGGACCTTTCGATGATTCCGGACGAGTCCGTCGACATCGTTATCTCGAACTGCACCTTCAACCTCTCTCCCGACAAGGAGGCGTACGTCAGGGAGGTGCACCGCATCCTCAAGGAAGACGGTGAATGGTACTTCACTGACGTATTCACCGATCGTCGCATCCCGCTCGAGAAGGCCCATGACATCAAGCTACGTGCCCTGCGTCTGGCCGGTGCCATGTACATCAACGACTTCCGCCGTCTCGTGCAGCATTTCGGTTTTCTCGACCCGCGCTATCCCATGACCTTCAAGACGCCGCTTTCGGCAAGCGAGCAGGCGCTGTTCCCCGATATCGCGTTCGCGACCATAACCGCGCGCGTGATGAAGTCGAGCTGGGCCGAGGACGTGTGCGAGTCCTATGGCGAGACGGTGACCTACAAGGGCAACCTTCCCGACTACCCGGACATGTTCCTCTTCGACTTCAACATCAAGTTCCCCACGGGCAAGACCTGCCCCGTTTGCGGCAACGTCTCCGCAATAGCGGCTCACTCGCGCTATAGTGCGGCTTTTGAGTACACGGGCAATCGCGACCAGCACATCGGCGATACCCATGGCGACCCCATCATCAAGACGGCTCCCGACTACGAGGGCGTGTATGACGAGGACGACCAGCCGATCAACGCGAGCTGCTGCTAGCAAGATGGAGCGTTAGATGCCATACGATACGTTCAACACATACGGCGGGGCCTCCGCCATGCACGAGGATACGGCGACGACCAAGGCAGCCAAGAAGGATGCCGACGTCACGTCCGACAAGATTCGCTTCATGGTCATGAGCGGGTTTCTGGGCGCGGGCAAGACCACGACGATGATCGCCCTGGGCGAGCACATGAACAAGACCTACGGCAAGGTCGGCATCATCGCCAACGACCTGGGCGCGAATCTCGTCGACACCAACCTCACGCAGACGAGCGGGTGCACGGTCGAGGAGATCGCGAGCGGGTGCATCTGCTACCAGATGGACAACACCATCGACAAGATTCGCCGCCTGCGTGACCGCGATGGCGCCATCTTCGTCATGAGCGACATCCCCGGTTTGGGCGTCGGCGCGCTCGATCACGTCTACCATCGTCTCGTGGACGACTGCGCGGATTGGATTACGCTGTCGCCGTTCACGGTGCTCGTCGATCCCGAGCGCATCAAGCTGCTGCTGCCCGAGGGCGAGGACATCAACCTGCCCGAGGAGATCAAGTACCTCATGCAGCTTCAGCTCGAGGAAGCCGACCTCATCGTGCTCAACAAGATCGACGTCATGACGCCCGAGGAGGTCGAGCGCGACGTCGCCTTCCTGCGCGAGGCGTGTCCGGACATTCCGGTCATGACCATCTCGGCACTGCGTGGCGATGGCATTCCCGAGCTCGCGGAGTACCTCGAGACGCACGAGAGTATGCTCAAGAACTTCTCGGTGCGCGACAACGAGAAGTTCCAGGAGGCCGAAAAGACCCTCACCTGGTACAACCGCCGTCTCTTCTTCAAGCAGCTCGACGACGAGAAGATCGACTGCAACGCCGTCATCGACGATCTCATCGAGGAGATTCGCATGGGGCTCATCGAAAAGAAGCGCAACGTCCCACACCTCAAGACCTTCGCGACGGCTGGTGCCGGTGACTTCAACAAGTGCTCGCTTCTGGGCATCGACTACGACATCGAGCACACGCAGCCCTTCCTGCGCAAGCACAAGAAGATGTCCATGATCATCAACGCGCGTGCCGTGTGCGAGTCGCGGCCCTTCGCGCGTATCGTCGACGATGCCGTGGATTTCGTCTGCGACAAGTACAACCTGGACGCGCAGGTGTTCTTCACCGAGTGCTTCAACATGGGCGACGAGGGAAGGTAGCCGTGGCAGGGGTCGACATCCGCGCCATGGTGCGCGAGTATTATGGCGAGACACTTGCGGATAGCGAGGACCTGCGCACCAATGCGTGCACCTGCGCCACCACGGCTCCCCCCAAGTACGTGCTCGACATCTTCCCGGAGCTCGACCCGGAAATCGTCTCGCACTTCTACGGGTGCGGGAGCCCCCTGCCGCCGGCGCTCGAAGGTGCCACGGTGCTCGATTTGGGCTGCGGCACGGGTCGCGACGTCTTCATCGCTGCCAAGCTCGTTGGGCCGGAAGGCCACGTCATCGGCGTCGACATGACACCGAGCCAGCTCGAGTTCGCGCGCAGTCACGAGGCCGCACAGATCGAGCGGCTGGGTTTGCCCCAGAGCAACGTCGAGTTCATCGAGAGCTACATCGAGGACATGTCCGCGATTCCCAGCGAGAACGTCGACGTCGTCATCTCCAACTGCGTGATCAACCTCTCGCCCTTCAAGCAGGAGCTTTTCGAGGAGATATTCCGCGTGCTCAAGCCCGGGGGAGAGCTGTACTTCTCGGACATATTTTCCGACCGACGCGTGCCGGAGGGGTTCTACGACGATCCCATCCTGCGCGGCGAGTGCCTGTCCGGCGCCATGTACGTCGAGGACTTCCGGCGCATGCTGGCGCGTTGCGGCACGCAGGTCTGCTATGACGTCGCCCACGAGCCGCTCGAAGTCGGGGACTTCCAGATCGCGACCAAGCTCGGCAGCATCGGCTTCGCGTCGCGCACTATGCGCGCCATCAAGTGCGACAAGTTCGAGGACCGCGAGGAGGACTACCAGCAGACGGCGACCTATCTGGGCACCATGCCCGAGAACAAGCGCTATTTCGACCTCGATGGCGAGATGCGCTTCATCAAGGACCGTCCCGTTGCCGTCAGCGGCAACATGGCGACCTTCCTCGAGAACAGCCGCTACGGCGAGCACTTCAGGATAACGCCGCGGCGCGAGCACGTCGGCCCCTTCGACTTTGCGGCGGCCAATGCCGCATTGCAGGTCACGCGGGGCAAGCGCGGCATCGACCTCGAGTGGATCGAGGACTCCTGCGCCAAGCTCGGCATCGAGCCTTTCGACGAGCGCATTCACGACAAGGCCCTACTCGAGAGCGCGAGTCTCGACACCATGCAGGTCAACGTCACCTATCGCTGCAATCTCGCCTGCAACCACTGCTATCTGTCCTGCTCGCCCAAGAACGAGGAGTGCATGACGCGCGAGACCATGGAGGCGGTGCTTGCCGCCTTCGAGACCGGCGGGTTCAAGGTCATGGACATAACTGGCGGCTCGCCCGAGATGAACCCGGAGCTCGAATGGTTCATCGGGGAGGCGTCCAGGATCGCCGAGCAGGTGATCGTGCGCTCGAACCTCGTCATCCTGGACGATCCCGAATACGCGCATTTCAAGGACGTCTACGTCAAGCACAAGGTCAAGCTCGTCACCTCGATGCCCTACTTCGATGCCGCCGGCGTGGACGAGCAGCGCGGAGCCGGTAGCTTCGCGAGCATCATGAAGGTGCTGCGCGACATGAACGCACTTGGCTACGGTGTCGACCCCGAGTTGCAGATCGACCTGGCCTATAACGTCGACGGGCCCTTCCTGCCGCCCGACCAGGCCGATCTGGAGGATTTCTACCGCTACGAGCTCGAACATGCCGAGGGCGTAAAGTTCAACGGGTTGTACGCGATGAACAACTGGAACATGGGGCGCTTTGCCGGCAAGCTGCTCGCTGCGCGCACCTACGACGCGTACAACAGGCTGCTCGCGGACAACTACAACGGCGCCACCGTCGCCCATATCATGTGCCGCACGCAGCTCAACGTCGATTACGATGGCGGCCTCTATGACTGCGAGGTCAACCACGTCCTGGGCCTGCCATTGGACGGTCCGGCCAACGTGCGTGACATCGTCGATGAGCCGCTGTTCAAGCGGCACATCAAGACGAGCCCTATCTGCTATTCGTGCGCCGCGGGCTGCGGTTCCAGCTGCGGCGGCAGCCTGCTCGAGAAGTACGCGAAGTGAGATGGGTGAGACACATTGGACAGGTACATCTGTCTCATTTGTTCCATAATGAGACAGATGTACCTGTCCAATGTGTCTCACCCTGAAACCTGAAAGGATTAGCTCATGCTTTTTGCCAACATCGACATCCTCGACGAGAACCTCGACCACAAGCGCGGCATGTTCGTGGGCATTGAGGGCAGTCATGTCACTTACGTGGGCGCCGAGGAGCCCGCCGACACCGCACGCTTTGGCGAGCGCTACGACGGCACGGGCAAGCTACTCATGAGCGCGTTCTACAACACGCACGCGCACACGCCCATGACGCTGCTGCGTGGCTACGCCGAAAACCAGCCCCTTCAGCAGTGGCTCAACGACACGGTCTGGCCCTTCGAGGGCAAGATGGACATGGAGAAGAAGCACCACTACTGGGGCTGCATGCTCAGCCAGGCCGAGATGCTGCGTTATGGCGTGGTGGGCTACACCGACATGTACTTCGCCACCATCGACCGCTGCGAGGCGACCCTCGAGGCGGGCATGAAGGCCAACCACTGCGATGGTGGCACGATGTGCTTCGTCGAGACCGACTACGACACGCTGCCCGTGGCGGCGGTGAACGAGCAACTCTTTGCCGAGTACCAGAACGCCGGCGACGGCCGCGTGAAGATCGACATGTGCGTGCACGGCGAGTACACCACGCCTCAGGGCATGATCGAGCGTTGCGTGGCCGAGGCCAAGGCGCACGATACGGGCCTGCATATCCACCTGGCCGAGACCAAGCTCGAGTGCGACGAGTGCAAGGAGCGACACGACGGCATGACCCCGGCGGCCTGGTTCGATTACCTAGGTGCCTTCGATATTCCCGTCACCGCAGCGCACTGCGTGTGGGTCGAGCCCTCCGACATCGAGCTCATGGCGGCAAAGGGCGTGAACGTGAGCCTGAACCCTGCGAGCAACATGAAGCTCGCGAGTGGTTTTGCGCCGGTGCAGGCCATGATTGACGCCGGTGTGCATTGCTCGATTGGCACGGACGGCATGGCATCGAACAACACCCACAACATCCTGCAGAGCGCGTACCTGCTCGCCTGCGCCCAGAAAGGCAACGCGCTCGATCCCGCCATCATCACGCCCAAGGAGATCCTGCGCATGCTCACGGTCAACGGCGCGCGTTCCCAGCGTCGCCATGATTGCGGCGTGCTGGCGCAGGGCAAGCGCGCCGACCTCATCGTCATGGACATCGACACGCCGTGGATGACGCCCGTGCACGACATCGCGACCAACCTCGTCTACAGCGCTAACGGCGCGGACGTGGTGCTTACCATGTGCGACGGCCAGGTGCTCTACAGGGACGGGGAGTACGAGACCATCGACGTCGAGAAGGCCAAGGCCGAGGTCAAACGCAGCGTCGACGAGGTGCTCGTGGCGCTGTAGGGCTGCAAATTCCACTATGGAATAGATGACTCCTGTTCGAGTAAGGTGCATGCTATACTATGAATATAGCATGCACTTTGCATGAAGGAGGAAATGATGCCATCCTTGCAGGTAAGAGACCTTCCGGAGTCTTTGTATGAGGAGCTGCGTCGTTGTGCGGTTGAGCAGGATCGCAGCATCTCCCAGCAGACTGTGCACCTGTTGCGTGCAAGTCTTGAGGCATATCGTTTGCGTCAGGAGAACCTAGGGCAAATGCTGGCGCATGATGAAGGCGTTGCTCAGATTATCCAGTTTCTGACCATGCGTTCGCCGCATGAAGATGACCAGGTTGCTGCTCGCATCAAGCGCCGCAAGGAGACTTTTGCGCGTATCGACAAAGCTCCGCTGCCATCTGTTGGCGAATTCGCCGATCCGGCGGCGGTTATTCGTGCCATGCGCGACGAGCGTGATGCTGCGTATCCCGAGTTGCTAACGGGCGCAAAACAAGGAGAAGACGCATGATAGTCCTCGATTGCTCTGCGGCCATTGGCATCTGTCAAAATATCGAACCCGGCCTAGGTTTTCGCGCCCTCATGCTTGAGGGTGATGAGATTCTTGCGCCGGATTTGTTCAAAATAGAGATTCGCAACGTCATGTGGAAGTACGTTCGAGCAGGATTGCTTGACGAGAAAGCGGCAAGGCGCGGGGTTGAGGACGCGCTGTCTCTCGTTGATCGCTTCATCGCAACAGACGAGAACATTGACGAAGCTTATGCCGAATCGGTGCTTCGAGGACATGCCGTGTATGACATGCTCTATGCCACTCTCGCCCGGCGTCATGCATGTTGTTTGTTTACTGTAGATAATAAATTAAAAAAGGTATGCAGAAGCATGGGCGTTGATGTGGTCGAAGAGATTGAGTTTTCCTGAGGCCCTTGTGCCGACTGCTATCTGGACCAACATTGGCTTTCCCTGGCTCTTCTTTTCCTGCTTCCTTTTTACGAACAGCAGTTGACCCTGACACTGTGTCGGGGTTTAGACTTGTCGTAACGGAAATCCGCATGGAAAGACGAGTCGATGAAGAATGATTCCGACATGCTCGAAGTCAGGCAGGTTTGTAGCCTCACGGGTGCAACGGCGCGGCAGTTGCGCACATGGGATGCGCGGGGGCTCTTGCATGCCGTACGCACGGGCGAGCAGATCGCGAACAACCGCAAGCTCTTCTCCGCAGACGACGTGGAGCGCGTGCGTGACATCTTGCTGCTTCGCAAGCTCGGTCTCGGCTTGGATGACATCCGCATCATCCTAGAGGCACCTGACGAGGAGCGCTGCGAGCATCTTGCGCGACATGCGGAGGTGCTTCGTCATGATTACGCGCGCCTTCAGAAGCTCATCCGGCTTTCCGATGCGGCGGAAGTCCTCGGTATCGAGCGCGTGAGGCAGGATGCCTCCCTCCTCGGGAGCTATGACTTGCTGGCCAGTTCGTATGACAAAGACGAGAATCTCCGGCAGGTTTCTCGCTGGATTGCCAGTCATACGGAACGTGACGTCTCCTCGTTCGCCGACGAGATCCTCGAAGTTGCTTCACTGTTTGCGAAGGCGAGCGAGCAGCCCGAGTGGCATCAGGTCGAGATGTGCGTCGCCCGGTTTTGCGACATGTGGTCAAAGCGCTTCGGTTGGCCGAGCGTCGGGCAGATGCTTGCGCTCCATCTTGCCTTTGGCGAGGAAAACGAACGAACGAGCCGTATCGACGAGGCCTGCGGAGAGGGCACTTCGGGGTTCATGGCCCAGGCATTCCTCCTCGCGTGGATATCAAGTGCCCTCGAGACGCTCGATGATGTCCTCGTGCATCTCTACCTGGCGTATTTAGATGAGGATGAACAGATAAACTTGCAGAATATCGGCGAGGTATTGGTTGCAATAGCATGCGAGTTCATGGGTTGCCCGCACATTGCCGAGCCAGCTGCCGTCGTCCGTTCCGGTGAGCATGTGCGAAGCGTCGTCGATGATTTCTTCGTGCTTGTGGAAGATTTCGCTCTAGACGAGGGGATTGACCGTTTCCTGCGCCTCGAGGATTTTCCATCCATCGACGCCTCTTCGATGAGGCTCGCGCGAGAATTGACCACCGCCTATATCCAGGATGAACTGGCACGGTGGAAACAGAATGGTGGCGATGACGCTATCCGAGGGTGCGCTTGCGAGTGGCTCGGCGATGTTGCGACGCTTTGGGTGCTCGAGACGGGGACGGGGCAAGATGACGCAAAAGCGGAAGCATGGCTGGCAGGAGCAGATGACGAGGAGCTCGACGAACGGTTTTCGACCTGGTTCGAAGAGTGGATTGAAGAACGTTATGGGGACCCTCCCGAGGCGCATTGGGCTACGGAAGAGGAGTCATGTGCGAGGGAGAAGGCGACACGCGAGTATATCGAACGCCACGATAGTGGGCTAGAAGTTGATGAGTGATGCGACGGTGCAATCGAGTGCGTCGGCGATGCGCCCCAGGTCATCCATGCCCACGTTGACGCGCCCTGATTCTATGCGCCAAATGTGCGACTTCGAGCTGCCGATCATGAGCGCGAGTCGCGCTTGAGAAAGCCCCTGGCTTTCCCGGCGGGCGCGAACGGCGGCACCTAGGGCGAGCTTTTTCTCTTCAGCATTCATGGCACATAAGCCTATGTGCTAAGCTGTGCGAGATGGCTTCAAATATGAAGCCATCTATAAGGAGCAATGAAAAGAGCGGGGTTTCGAGAATTGCGGCGTGCCCTATGTTGCACGCATCGCATGCTTGATTAACGGAGGAAACAGCATGAAGGCGATAAAGAAGGCACTAACAACTGCGGGTATAGCGCTTCTTTCCGTGATGATGCTACTTGCACTTGTGGGTTGCGATTCGGAGGAAATGAAAAGCGCAAAAGAAGGTTTCAACGGCGAGGTAACACGCATACAGGCGAGTTACAACGACCTTCAAGCAGAGATATCGACTGCCCAAGAACTCGCCGCAACCGATGAAATCCCTCTCGACGATTCCCTGAAGCCTGCCCTCGAAGATGCCATCTCAACTGCGAAGACGATCAAATTCGAAAAGCCGGCGATGCCTTCTGACATGGACGAGATAATCGCTGCCACGGAGGGACTCAAGGACGAAGGCTATGACGATGAGGTCCAAGTGCTCAAGGATGCCGAGACCGCATTGAGCAACAGCATAGAGCAGAGAAGGCTCGTAACGGCACCTTCCGAGGCTTTTGTAATAGAGCGTCTCCAAGGTGTTGAAGGCGTTGGGGAAATCACGGCGCTAACGGAAGAATCTGATCAGAACAGACTGCTTGGCAAGCAAGGCTCCTATTACGCAAAGATTGTTTTCGCGAGTCCGCTTGTTGACCAAAGCAGGGTCATCGGCTCCAATCTCGCAGAAAGAGGCATCGACGCCGGAGGTTCGATCGAAGTATTCGAAACCGAGGAAGCGGCCAAAAAGCGCTGCGACTATATCGCCACATATGATGGCACTTTCATGAAGGCGGGAACACATGCGGTTATCGGAACTGTCCTTGTCCGCACATCCGACGAATTGACTGCAAGCCAGCAAAAGCAGCTCGAGGCAAACATTATCGCGGCATTGACGAGGTTGTAGCAGTTTGTCACTGGAGAAGTACCCGGTGTTGGAGTTGTCCTGTACCCAGCTCGGCCTCTCGAGGCTGGACGCAACGAGGCGACGCTCTAAAACCATGCGCGTGTTCGGGAAGGAGCAAGAAAATGATGCAACAAGAAGGTGGCTCTGGAAAGAAGAGGTCTGCTTCGGAATTGTTCACGCTCAAGGTCGGGCTCATTTGCCTGGCTGTTGGCCTTCTCCTCGGAATCATCGGAACCATATTCGTCCAGAACCATAATCCGAAGGACGAGCATGCACTTAGCCCCTCGGTGGTCTTTTCTCGTGTTGTCGCCCAGAATGAGCTGGTAAGTGCCGCACAGGATTACAGCATCGTCGATAAGGTATCGAATACGGGCTCGTTCTTCGGTTTGTTTGATTTGCCGTTTACCAGCAATAGCTTCTGGTATCGCTATGTTGGAAATATAAAGGCAGGCGTTAATCTGGAAACCGCGCAGATCAGAACCTTTGGCAGAGGCATAACGATTGTCCTCGACCAGCCCTACATCATCTCCAATACGCCGGACATGGTCGTCTCTGGCGTGCTCGAGGAAAACAATAATATCCTAAACCCCATTCACATCGATCAAGTCGACATGTTTCGAGCAAAGTGTATCGAGGACAGCGAAAGGGCCGCCATCGAAGGCGGCCTCATGGATGAGGCTCGTGCAAACGCCGAGAATGACATCAGGAGCATCTTCATCGGCGCGTTTGGCGACAAATATACGGTCAATTTCATTTGGCGGGATGCTTCGTAGCCATATCAGGCGATTGTCGGGTACTGTCGCCAAGAAATATCGTCTGCTGACCGCTTGCGACGTTGATTTGCCAAAGACGGCGGGCGCGTGACCATCGAAAGGTGCGAAAAGGGCCCATTTCGCCAGGCTTTGGGGTCAGTGACTGTCATGCTTGGCATTTTGGGGTCAGCGGCCAGTGATTCTTGGCGACAAGATGCGGATTACGGTCAACAACCGGCAATTTTTGGCGGTACACATGCGATGGCTGACAGCTCATGGCGGGGCATGTTTCAACCGCATTGATGGGCCGATAGGCCGGTGAGCAAAAACGGGGCGGCTGCATGTGCAACCGCCCCGTACGTTTCACGAATATGCGACAGCGAGGAAACCTCTACCCGATCTCCTTGGCGGCCCAAGTGTCCTCAGTGCCTTCGAGCTGTGCCTCGTCGAGCTTGTCCTCCTCGATCTCCTCGACGGGCAGCGGGGCGTCCTTGCCGGGGAAGAACTCGATGCCCTTCTTGCGGCGAGCCATGTACTCGGCGGATGCCGTGAACAGCACGTCAGAGGAGGAGTTGAGCGCCGTCTCGCAGGAGTCCTGGATGACGCCGATGATGAGGCCGACGGCGACGACCTGCATGGCGATATCCTGGCCGATGCCGAACAGTGAGCAGGCGAGCGGGATGAGCAGCAGTGAGCCACCGGCCACACCCGATGCGCCGCAGGCGCCAACGGCAGACAGGATGCTCAGTACGACCGCCGTGGGGAAGTCGACCTGGATGCCGAGCAGATGCACGGTCGCCATCGTCATGATCGAGATGGTGACGGCCGCGCCCGCCATATTGATGGTCGCGCCGAGCGGGATGGATACTGAGTAGTTGTCCTTGTTCAGGCCGAGGTTCTGGCACAGTTCCATGTTGACGGGGATGTTCGCCGCCGAGCTACGGGTGAAGAACGCCGTGATACCCGAGTCCTTGAGGCAACGCAGGACGAGCGGGTAGGGGTTCTTGCGGATGCAGACGAAGACGATGATGGGATTGACCACGAGGGCGATGAGCAGCATGCAGCCGACGAGCAGCAGGATGATCGCGCCATAGGAGGTGAAGATCTCGAGGCCGCTCGTGGACACGGAGGTGTAGACGAGGCCGAGGATGCCGAACGGTGCGAGGTTGATGATCCAGCGCACGACGCGCGTGATCGCCTCGGAGATGTTCTCGAAGACGGTCTTGGTGGACTGCCTGGCGCTGCGCAGCGCGATGCCGAGAACGATCGCCCATGCCAGGATGCCGATGAAGTTGCCCTTCATGAGCGCGTCGACGGGGTTGGAGAAGATGTTGGTCACGAGCGTGAGGAGCACGGCGCCGATGCCCTCGGGGGAGGCGGCGACGTCTTCGGGCGGATTCGCGAGCTGGATGTCGACAGGGAAGGCGAAGCTCACGAGCACGGCGATGAACGCCGAGAGGATCGTCGACACGATGTAGAGCAGGATGACGGTCTTCATGGAGCCGGCGGTCTTGGCGTTGGCAAGCGCGCTTAGGACCAGGAAGAAGACGAGGACGGGGGCGACGGCCTTCAGCGCGCTGACGAACAGCGTGCCCAGCAGGTCGATGATCATGATCTGGTCCCATGCGAATGCCTGGGAGCACACGCCCAGGACGGCACCGATGACCAGACCCATGACGATGCGCCAGATGAGGCTAATCGAATTCCACTTTCTCAAGAGCTCCATGGTTTCTCCCAACATAATTCACACATAACTTTTCGCATGATACCGCAAATCAAGGGACGCCGCCGAACGCTCGCGCATGACAATCGCGTCTGTGGTATATGCGACATGCGCATTTCTTCTTCAAAACGAATACAATGGGAGAGATACCGCCCGAGAGAATTCCTGGAGGGAGTGCGAATCGCATGAAAGTTGCGTTTTTCCCCGGTTGCATGGTCGACATGTTCTATCCCGAAATCGGCATCGCCGCGGTCAACGTGCTCGAGCGCCTCGGTTGTGAGGTCGAGATGCCCGAAGAGCAGGTTTGCTGCGGACAGGGGCTTCTCAACTCGGGATACGCCAAGGAGACGGTACCCGTCGCCAAGAACATACTCGATGCCTACGATCTCGACGAGTACGAAACGATTGTCTCGCTCACTGGTTCGTGCATGAACGCCATCATCAACGATTACCCCACGGTGCTCGAGGATGTGGAGTACCTGCACAAGGTCGAGCGCATCCGTCCACGCATGTTCGAGTTCACCGATTTCATCGTCAACCAGCTGCACGTGACCGATGTGGGCGCGAGCTTCCATCACAAGGTCACCTACCACAAGAGCTGCCACGTCACGCGCATGCTCGGCATCAAGGAGCCGCCCCTCAAGCTGCTCGAGGCGGTCGACGGGCTCGAGTACATCGAGATGGTGCACGCCGAGCGTTGCTGCGGCTTTGGCGGCACCTTCTCGTTCAAGGAGCCCGAGATTTCGGCCGAGATCGTCAAGGAGAAGTGCGCGACTATCATCGAGACGGGCGCCGACGTCGTGTGCGGAGCCGACGTGCCCTGCCTCATGAACATCAAGGGCGCGCTTGCGCGCCTGCATGCGCAGGGTGCGGTCGACCGTGACATCCGCGTCATGCACATCGCCCAGATCCTGGATGCGAGGGAGTAGCCATGGCCATCTTGTATAACACCGAGGAGTCCCTGCGCGAGCGCGCCGCCAAGTGCATCGAGGACGACTTCAAGCATCAGGCGATCGAGACGGCGCAGGAGACCTTCTACCAGAAGCGCCAGGTGCTTGTTGACGAGGAGCCCGATTGGCAGGGCCTGCGCACGACGGCGGCACGTATCCGCGATCATGTCGCCAAGAACCTCGACTATTACGTGAAGCAGTTCGCGCAAAACGCGAGCGACCATGGCGTGCACGTGCACTTCGCGACCACGGGCAATCAGGCGCTTTGGGAGGCGCTCGACATCTTCGAGAACCACGGGGCGTTCAAGGCGGTCAAGTCAAAGAGCATGATGACCGAGGAAATCGGCCTCAACCACGTGCTCGAGGAGGCCGGCGTCCAGGTTATCGAGACCGACTGCGCCGAGAACATCCTGCAGACGGCCGGCGACATGCCCTCGCATATCGTCGTGCCCGCGCTACACCATACGCGTGACGACATCGCCGAGCTCTATCGCAAGAAGTGCGGCTACGACGGTGATAACGTTCCCGAGAACATTACGCACTTCCTGCGCAAGATGCTGCGCCCGGAGTTCCTCGACGCTCAGGTGGGCATACGCGGCTGCAACATGGCCGTGGCCGAAACCGGGTCGGTGACGCTCGTCACCAACGAGGGTAACGGACGCATGGTCGACACGTTCCCGCCGGTGCAGATCGTCTTCGTCGGCATCGACCGCATCGTCCCCACGCTCGAGTCCCTCGACATCTTCATGGCGCTGCTTCCCAAGAGCGCGGTCGGCTCCAAGATGACGGCGTACTTCAGCGTGGATACCGGCGCGCGCCGCGATGGCGAGCTGGATGGTCCGGCCGAGGTCCACTACATCATCATGGACAACGGTCGACACGACCTCCTCGACACGGAGTTCGAGCCCATGATGCGCTGCGTGCGCTGCGGCGCGTGTCTCAACATCTGCCCCGTGTACCGTCACATAAGCGGGCATGGCTACGGCTCCATCTATCCCGGCCCCATGGGCATCGTGCTCACGCCCCAGCTCGTGGGCTATGGTGACGCCAACGCCAAGGCGATGACCTTTGCCTGCACGTTGTGCGGGGCGTGCAGCGAGCATTGCCCGGTGCGCATCCCGATTCACGACCTCGTGCGCGACCATCGCATAGAGATCGTCGACGAGGGAAAGAACAACAAGGTCGAGGTCCCTATCTTCAAGGCCATGCAGGCCATGTGGTCGAGCAGTCCGTTGTACATGGCGCTCATGCGCCTAGGCCGTCCCGTCATGAACATTCTTACGCGCGGCGGATCGTCACTTGACGAGCGCAGCGCCTGGATACCAGTGCTCGGTAGCTGGACCTCGTCGCGTGACTTCGACGTCATCGCACCGTATCGCTTCCGCACCTGGCTGGCCGAGCATAACGCAGCCCGTGCCGAGGAGCGTGCGCAGGCGCGCGAGGACAAGGACCAGAAGGGCGGTGCATGATGGAGCGTGCGACACTCGAGAGCTTTTTGGCTCCCATCTCAAGGCAACTGGGGCATGAGGATGTCCCGCAGCACGTCGAGCCCCTCGACTACGCGAAGAACCCGCCTGCGCGTCGTACCGACGGGCTTTCGCACGCGCGCCTCGTGGACATGTTCGCCGACGAGTCCGAGAAGATTCGCGTGGGCGTGCACCGTTGCAAGTCCGCCGAGGTCGCCAAGGTCATCAAGGACATCATCAAGGCCGATGGCGAGCCTGGTTCGGTCGTGTTCGCCGACGACCACCGCATCGAGAGGCTCGAGGTGCCCCAGGCGCTCGAGAAGTGCAAGAAGGTGACCTCCGCCACGCGTTGGGATGCGTCCGCGGGGCGCGACGCCATGGTCGACGCATGCAACGCGGCGCGCTACGGCATCACGTTCGCCAAGGGCGGCATCGCCGAGACCGGTACCATCGTCCAGCTATGCGACGAGAGCTGCGGGCGTGCCATCAGCCTGCTGCCGCTCGTCCACATCGCAATCGTCAATGCGGCCGACGTGAAGGCGACCATGGGTGATTGGCTTGCCGAGCTCGACGAGGAGGGCGCGCCCGCAGGCAATAACCTTCCCTCACAGATCTGCTTCATCAGCGGACCGTCGGCGACGGCCGACATCGAGCTCGTACGCGTCGAGGGCGTTCACGGCCCGATGTTCGTCCACTACGTCATCGTCGAAGGGCGTGGCCTGCACAGCCTTGCTTAGCCGAACATCCCGCCGCCCTTGAAGTTCAGGTCGCCGTTGAGGCCGGACTCGTCGGGCAGATCGGCTTCCTCGTCGAGGAAGCCCACGATCTTGCGCACGGCGTACTTGAAGGCGCCACCGGTAAAACCATGTCCGACCTCGCCGATGAGCTCGAGGTTCGCGTGCGGATATAGGTTAACAGCTCGCACGGAATAGCCCGACGCGACGATGTCGTCGCTCATGCCGTGCAGGATGAGGACGGGGCCGGCATAGTCGCCGATGACCTCGTAGAAGTCGAAATCGTAGATCTCCTCGATAAAGGCCCTGCCGACCTCTGCGTTGAAGATGCCGAACCTCTCGGGAAACTCGTCGGGATTGGGCCATGCGCGTCTGATGTCGCCGGGGATGCTGAAGGCGGGGTAGAGCAGGATGAGCCCCTTGATGAGATTGCTCTTTCGCGCGGCCGCGAGCGCGGCGACGGCACCGCCCATGCTCATGCCGAGGAGAAACACGTTGTTCAGGTCGACGTAGGGGAGTTCGGCGAGCTCGTCGTAGACGTCTTCCATGTCCTGTCGTTCGGCGAAGATCGTCATCTCGTGCGTATCATCGCCTGACTTCGAGTTGGTCGCTCCGCAGAAGTCGAAGGTGTAGGCCGCGTAGCCGCGTCTGGCCAGCTCGCGCGCGTAGGCCGCGCATGACTCGTGGTTTCCTCCGAAGCCGTGCGCGCAAATGACCAGGGGCACCCGCTTGCCGGCAGCAGCCGCGTCGGGGAGGAACATGCGGCCGAATATTGTCTTGCCGTCATGTTCGAGAATCAGGTCCTCTTCGCGAAAGTCACTCATGGTCGTCTTCCTTTCCCACGGTCGGGTACTCCATGTCCTTGAATCGGTCCGGCTCTCCCTGCTCGCCCACTTCGGTGGGATCGCCGTGCTCGGTGAACTCGTCGTAGTCGACGGGGTCGCTCGGCGCCTCGAGGTCGGCCTCGTCGATGGCGCCGAAGTCACTGTTGCGGTACACGTCCTTGTCGAGCAATCCGACGAAGTTCGCCATGACGGTCGTCACCACGGCGTCTCCGGTGATGTTGATGGCCGTGCGTCCCATGTCGAGCAGGCGGTCGATGCCCATGATCATCGCGACGCCCTCGGCGGGAAGGCCGATGGAGTCGAAGACCATGGCGAGCATGATGGTACCCACGCCGGGAACGCCCGCCGTGCCGATGGAGGCCGTCACGGCCGTGAGCACGACGGTGACGAGTGCCGCGATGGACAGGTCGATGCCGAAGGCCTGGGCGATGAAGACCACGGCGGCGCCTTGCATGATGGCGGTGCCGTCCATGTTGATGGTCGCGCCCAGCGGGATGGTGAACGACGCGACACGGTTGTCCACGCCCATCTTCTTCTCGAGCGTCTCCATGTTGAGCGGGATGGTCGCGTTGCTCGAGCTCGTGGAAAATGCGAACGCCATGACCGGCCAGAACTTGCGCAGGAAGTGGAAGGGGTTGAGGCGCGTGCCGATGAACAGGATGAGCATGTAGACGACGAGGAGCTGGACGGCCAGCCCCAGGTACACGGTGCCGATGAACTCGACCATGGGCAGCACGCCCGAGACGCCGAGGTTGCAGAAGGTGCGCGTGATGAGGCAGAAGATGCCGATGGGCGCGACGCGCAGGATGACGCCGATCATCTTCATCATGATCGCGTTGAACTGCGTGAAGAAGCGGTTCACCGTGGCGACCTTCTTGCCGAGGCGCCCCAAGATGAAGCCGAGCATGAGTGCGAAGAAGATGATGGGCAGCATGTCGCCGTTGTTCATCGAGGCGACGATGTTCTTGGGAATGATGTTGATGAGCATGTCGGCAAAGGTCTGCTCGGTCGTCGTGGTCGTTGGCTCGACGGCGACGACGGCTGCCATGTCGAGACCCATGCCCGGCTTGCACACCTCTGCCAGCATGATGGCGATGATGACGGCCAAGGCGGTGGTGAGCAAGTAGATCGCGATGGTGCCGATGCCGACCTTGCCGAGCATCTTAGGGTCGCTCATGGACGCGGCGCCGCAGACGATCGAGCAGAAGACGAGCGGTACGACGAGCATCTGCATGAGACGCACGAACCATTGGCCGCAGACGTAGCAGATGCCCTCGATGAAGACGTCATCGGCGGGTGAGCCGGCCGGTATGAGGTAGCTGCATGCGAGTCCCACGACGATGCCCGCGACAAGCGATATGAGTATCCACGTGGTCAGGTTGAAACGGCGGGCCTTCTTATCGGTCATCTCTCATCCCTCTCTGCAAAATGAGACAGTTGCTCTGAGCAAGTGTCTCATTTCCCCGCTCGGGCGCAGTCCTCGCGTATGCGCATGGTGAGCATGGCACCCAGGTCGTAGGCGTCCCCGCCAGGCTCGTCGACATCGCAGGTGATGTTGAATCCGACGAGGCGGCTCGCGTCGCCATCGTCTTCGAAGATGCGCACGACGGTCATCGTGTCGCCGACTTCCGTTTCGACGCGGCTACTGTCGGTGAGCTGTATGGTTCCCGCAGAGATGAAGAGCGTGTCGCGCACGGTGATAGTGTTCATGGCAAGTGAGGCGGCAAAGGCGCTGGTGGGCGTCTTGTCCGCGAGCTCGGCGGCAATCGCCTTACCGGCGCAGGCTCCCTGCAGGGCGGCGTTTTTCCAGATGCCGACGATGCGCTTGTCACCGCTGATGAGCTCGGTTGCCTGCACGACGTCGCCAGCCGCGTACACATCCGGGTCGCTCGATCGCATGAACTCGTCGACGAGGACGCCGCGGTCCAGGGCAAGCGATCCCTCCTCGACGAACCCAAGGTTGTTGCGCATGCCGTGGGCGACGAAGATCTCGTCGAAGCTCTCGACATCGCCATTGGCGAAGGTGACCTCGAGATGCCGGCCAAGTGGTTGGCCATCGTCTGCGATGACCTCGACGGCCTTGATGGGGTTCGCGAGCTTGAGCGTGACGCCCTGCGCTGCAAGGCCGCGCTCGAAGCGCTCGGCTGCCTGGGGCAGTGCGTTCATGTCGAGGACATGGTCCATGATGCCGACGAGCGTGACCTCCACGCCTCGGTTGAGGCACGCCTCGACTGTCTTGAGCGAGACCATGGAGGTTCCGCTCACGAGCATGCGCCTGCACCCCGGGTTGGTGATGGCGTCCTTCAGGCGCTCGGCATCGTCCATGGTCCTGAGCATGATGGGTTCGTATCCGCAGTCACGCGGAAAGCCGACGGGAGTGGGGACGGAGCCCGATGCGATGACGCATTTCGAGTACGGATAGTCGCCCTGTGCCGTGTGAACGCGGTGCCCTTTGGTGTCGAGCTTGGTCACGGGACCTTCGTGCACGATGTCGAGGTCGAGTTCGTCGATCTCTGCCTGGCTCCACGGAAAGCACTCCTCGTAGTCAAGCTCGCCTGCGGCGTAGTAGGAGGTGAGGATGGGGCTGTAGGGAAGCGTGTCGATGTCGGAAAACACGCGAATGGGGCCGGTGTAGCCGCTCGTGCGCAACGCGATGGCGGTGTTGAAGCCGGCGGCACCAAATCCGATGATGGAGACGGGTGCCTCGGTTGTCGTTTCGTTCGTGCTCATGTCCATCCCCTTTCCCTACGCGAAGACCTGCGCGAGCCATGGCCCGTATTCGCCCGTCCACATGCCCTGGAGCTGTGCGAAGACGAGATCCCAGTCGATTTGCGTGTCGAAGAGCAGCTCGGCGTAGTGCTTGTTGCCCAGCTCGCGCGGATGTCCCATGAGGTAGAAGGCGTACGTGTAGGTGCAAGTGGGGCACATGGTCACGACGGTCGAGCCTTCCGGGGCAAACGAGAGCTTCACTTCGGTCTGACCGTCCACGCGGTCGGGCTCGAACGAGTTGACCGCTCCGCCGGCGCCGCAGCAGCCGTGGAAGATCTCGACGGTGTCTCCGTCGAGGCCAAGCACCTCCAAGGTGGCGTCAAGACAGCTGCCGTCGCGATCCTGACATGCCTTGGACATGCAATAGCTCCCCTCGGGAAGCGGGTGCTTGGATGTGAAGCCGTGCTCCAGAAGGAACGCTGAGAGGCTCACGGCACGCACGTCCATGCCGTTGCGGTCGAGGGCGGCCTGCATGGCGTTTTTGCAGCCGGGGCAGACGCAGACGAGCGTATGAGCCCCCGAAGAGGCGATCTCGGCACAGCTGCGGTCGCAGAGTGCCTCGGCGCGGTCGAAGAAGCCAGCGCTCTTGAGGGGCGATCCGCAGCAATGATCGATCATCGTCGTTTTGCCACCCAGCTCGTCGAGCGTCTCGAAGATCTCACGGGTGAGATCGGGTGCGTAGGCCGCAAGGGAGCAGCCGGGAAAGAACGCGACCTCGCAGTCCGTCGCGGCATCATGGGTCTCGGTCTTTATATGGCGCGTCAGGTCGGTGAGGTCGATGCCGTAGATGGCGCGGTAGGCGGTGAAGATGTCCCATTCCTTGTCGACTTCGACACTTGCATAAGTGTCGCGGGGAATGAGGCCGAGCTTCTGGTAGTCGTCGCGCGCGTGATATATGAGCGTGGAGACATCATTATGCGCGAAGCAGGTGTTCTTGCAGGTGGTGCAGAAGAAGCAGCCGCGCACCGCCTGCGTGAGCTGTTCGTTGGCCGCGAGCTTGATAGCGAGCTCGTCGCTCGAGCCGGCACCGCGTTGGGCGTCCAGCAGGTTCTTGGCGATGTCGCCGAGCGTCATGTTCGCGGTGGTGAGCGAATCGCACGCCTGGGTGCAATGACCGCATTGCGTGCACTGGCCGAGAAATTCCCAGTACTCGTTGGAAGATTCGAGCAGACTCATGGTTCCTCCCAAAAAACGATATGTGCTGCTACTTTACCACGGCAGATGATGCTCGGGGACTGGGACAAGGGGACAGGCCATTTGTCCCAGTTCCCAGCCCTCTGGTCTCGCCGCTGGCTTCATGCATATGTGACAGGGGTCAGACCTCCTGGCACACATTCCCCGGCACGGATGGCCCAAATGTTTCGATTTCATTAATTCGACGACGTTATGGGAACTTCGCCACCTATAATGCACGCGTCCCGTCATAGACAAGGAGAAAACCGTGAGTTACGTACAGCGCATCATCGAGCAGGTCAAGGCAAAGGATGCCGACCAGCCGGAGTTCATCCAGGCCGTGACCGAGGTCCTGGAATCCCTCGAGCCCGTCATCGAGGCTCATCCCGAATACGAGGAGGCAGGCCTTCTCGAGCGCATCGTCGAGCCCGAGCGCATCATCACCTTCCGCGTGCCGTGGGTTGACGATGCTGGCAAGGTCCAGGTCAATCGCGCGTTTCGCGTGCAGTTCAATAGCGCCATCGGCCCCTACAAGGGTGGTCTGCGCCTGCACCCGAGCGTGAACCTCTCCATCCTGAAGTTCCTCGGTTTCGAGCAGGTCTTCAAGAACAGCCTCACCACGCTGCCCATGGGCGGCGGCAAGGGTGGCTGCGACTTCGACCCCAAGGGTCGCAGCGACGGCGAGGTCATGCGCTTCTGCCAGTCCTTCATGACCGAGCTGCAGCGCCACATCGGCGCCGACACCGACGTACCCGCCGGCGATATCGGCACGGGTGCGCGCGAAATCGGCTTCATGTTTGGCCAGTACAAGCGCATCCGCAACGAGTGGACCGGCGTGCTCACGGGCAAGGGCCTCTCGTACGGTGGCTCGCTGGCCCGCACCGAGGCAACGGGTTACGGCGCCGTGTACTTCACCGAGGAGTACCTCAACTGCAACGACGATTCCTACAAGGGCAAGACGGTATGCCTGTCCGGTTCCGGCAACGTCGCCATCTACGCCTGCGAGAAGGCCACCCAGCTCGGCGCCACCGTCGTCACCATGTCCGATTCCACGGGCTGGATCTACGATCCGTCCGGCATCGACCTCGACCTCGTCAAGCAGATCAAGGAAGTCGAGCGTGGCCGCCTGAGCGAGTACGCCAAGCGTTGCGACCATCCGACCGTCGAGTATCACGAGGGTCGCGGCGTGTGGGTCACCCCCTGCGATATCGCCATGCCCTGCGCGACGCAGAACGAGGTCTTCATCGAGGACGCCAAGAACCTCGTCGCCAATGGCTGCAAGATTCTCACCGAGGGCGCGAACATGCCGACCACGCTCGAGGCGACGCAGTACCTGCAGCAAAACGGCGTCGCGTTCTTCCCGGGCAAGGCCGCCAATGCCGGTGGCGTTGCCACGAGCGGCCTGGAGATGAGCCAGAACTCCGAGCGCCTCTCCTGGAGCTTCGAGGAGGTCGACGATCGCCTGCGCAAGATCATGCAGGGCATCTTCCATGCTGCCGATGACGCCGCACGCGAGTACGGTCACGAGGGCAATTACGTCATGGGCGCCAACATCGCCGGCTTCCTCAAGGTCGCCGACGCGATGATGGCCCAGGGCATCGTCTAATCACGAAGGCATAGAGACGCCCGAGGAGAGGTACGCTTGCGTGCCTCTCCTTCTTTTTTTTTTCGTGAGGCAAGGGCCTGTCAATTTGTCTCATGTCTATCTCATTGTCTGAGAAAATTGGTCATTTGGCCAAGATGCTTTTGAGCGCCGTTCAGACGGGTGCTCGCCCGACCTGCCTTGTTCCCGATTCCGTCTATCCACGACAGATAACAAGATTCTCCAGAACCCAAAATATCCTAGTCATTCGGGGATGTTATTTCTTCGTCTCGAAGTGACCAAGATATTTGGCGAACCGTTGATGGAATTCCTCGGAATTATTTTCGGGGTATCGTGGTTGCCTATCTGATTTCCCGATACGTTTTACCGGTGAAAATACCAAATCTTGTGATGTCAATAACTTTTATCCACAAGATATTGTGGATTTCCAGCCGCAAAAAACACAAGATATGGTCTATTCTGATTCGAGCAATCGCAACTGCATACGCATAAACGTTGCATACAAATACTCGAACACGAGGGACATGAGGGAAGCATGAAGATCATCAAGCGAAATGGCTCCGAGGCGATTTTTGACCTCTCGAAAATCGCAAACGCAATCGAGGCGGCGAACAAGGAAGTTCCCGAAGACGAGCGTCTCACGGCGCGCCAGATCGAGTACGCGGCCCTCAACGTCGAGGATGCCTGCAAGGCGGCCGGCCACACGGTCTCGGTCGAGGAAATCCAGGACATGGTCGAGGACGAGATCATGGCGCTCGACAAGTTCGAGGTTGCGCGCAAGTACATCATCTATCGCTACCTCCAGAACCTCAAGCGCCAGAGCAACACGACCGATGACAAGATCCTCACTCTTATCGAGTGCAACAACGAGGAAGTGAAGCAGGAGAACTCCAATAAGAACCCTGCCGTCAATTCCGTCCAGCGCGACTACATGGCGGGCGAGGTCTCCAAGGATCTCACCATGCGCATGCTCCTGCCGCGCGAGGTCGTCGAGGCCCACAACAGCGGTATCATCCACTTCCACGACTCCGACTACTTCGCCCAGCACATGCACAACTGCGACCTCGTCAATCTCGAGGACATGCTGCAGAACGGCACGGTCATCTCGGGCACTCTCATCGAGCGTCCGCACATGTTCTCCACCGCGTGCAACATCGCCACGCAGATCATCGCCCAGGTGGCGAGCTGCCAGTACGGCGGCCAGTCCATCTCGCTCACGCACCTCGCGCCCTTCGTCGACGTCTCCCGCAAGAAGATTCGCCGCGAGACCTATGCCGAGTTCGAGATGCTGGGCATCGAGGCCGACAAGGACCAGATCGAGCAGGTCGTCGAGCGTCGTCTGCGCGAGGAAATCAAGCGCGGCGTCCAGACCATCCAGTATCAGGTCGTCACGCTCATGACCACCAACGGCCAGGCTCCCTTCATCACCGTCTTCATGTACCTCAACGAGGCCCGTGACGAGCAGGAGAAGCATGACCTCGCCATGATCATCGAGGAGACGCTGCGCCAGCGCTACCAGGGCGTCAAGAACGAGGAAGGCGTCTGGATCACCCCGGCGTTCCCCAAGCTCATCTACGTGCTCGAGGAAGACAACATCTCCGAGGATTCGCCCTACTTCTATCTCACGCAGCTCGCCGCCAAGTGCACGGCCAAGCGCATGGTGCCCGACTACATCTCCGAGAAGAAGATGAAGGAGTACAAGCTTTCCGCCGGTCAGGCAGAAGGAGAGGGTAACTGCTACACGTGCATGGGTTGTCGCAGCTTCCTCACGCCGGACCGTTCGGGCAATGGCTATGACAACGTGGCCAATGCCGGCAACTACGATCCGACGCAACCCAAGTTCTACGGTCGCTTCAACCAGGGCGTCGTGACCATCAACCTGGTCGATGTCGCGCTGTCCAGCGGCGGCGACGAGGAGAAGTTCTGGAACATCTTCGAGGAGCGCCTCGAGCTGTGCCATCGCGCCCTGCGCTGCCGTCACGACCGTCTCAAGGGCACGCTCTCGGATACCGCGCCCATCCTGTGGCAGTACGGTGCGCTCGCGCGTCTCAAGAAGGGCGAAACCATCGACAAGCTGCTCTACGGTGGTTATTCCACCATCTCGCTTGGCTATGCCGGCCTCTACGAGTGCGTCAAGTACATGACGGGCCACAGTCATACCGATGACGAGGCAACGCCGTTCGCACTCAGCGTCATGCAGCGCATGAACGATAAGTGCGCCGAGTGGAAGGCCGCCGAGAACATCGACTACTCGCTGTACGGTACGCCGCTCGAGTCCACCACCTACAAGTTCGCCAAGGCCCTGCAAAAGCGCTTCGGTATCATCAAGGGCATCACGGACAAGGGCTACATCACCAACAGCTATCATGTGCATGTCTCCGAGGAAATCGATGCCTACACCAAGCTCAAGTTCGAGAGCGAGTTCCAGCGCCTCTCCCCGGGCGGAGCCATCAGCTACGTCGAGGTCCCCAACATGCAGGATAACCTCGAGGCCGTCATCGACGTCATGCGCTACATCTACGACAACATCATGTACGCCGAGCTCAACACCAAGAGCGACTTCTGCCAGATTTGCGGCTATGACGGAGAGATTCAGATCGTCGAGGAGGACGGCAAGCTCGAGTGGGAGTGCCCCAACTGCGGCAACCGTGACCAGGCCACGATGAACGTCGCGCGTCGCACCTGCGGCTACATCGGCACGCAATACTGGAACCAGGGGAGAACGGAAGAAATTCGAGATCGCGTCATGCATCTTTAGGAAACGAGCCTGGCGCACTTCGCTCGCCAGTCGATTTCACCCGAGCTGCGAAATCGCTCGGCTGCTGCGGAACTCGAAGGGCAACCACAGTGTGGTTGCCCTTCTCAAACAGTCCTCGCAAGACCGCCTCGCGATTTATCACAGCTCTGAAATCGGGGCTGAGCTCGGTGCGCCAAGCACGAACCGCTGCGACTATAGGTGTACATCACGCAATTTCATAGGAAAAAGTGATCATGAACTACGCCGAGATCAAATACTGCGACATTGCCAATGGGTCGGGCACGCGTACGACGTTGTTCGTGAGCGGATGCACACATCACTGTGCGGAGTGCTTCCAGCCCCAGACCTGGAACTTCGACTTCGGCGAGCCGTTCACGCGCGAGGTGGAAGATGAGCTCATCGAAAGCATGCGCCCCTCGCACATACGCGGACTGACGCTTTTGGGCGGCGAGCCCATGGAACCGAGCAACCAGCGCGGCCTCGTGGGCTTCCTGGAGCGCGTGAAAGCCGAGCTTCCCGGCAAGACCATCTGGTGTTTCACGGGCGATTTGCTCGAAGATTTGCTCGACGAGGCGAATCCCCGCCGCACCGAGGTTACCGATCGCATGCTCGCCTGCATCGACGTGCTCGTGGATGGTCCCTATATCAAGGAGCTCCACGACATCTCACTGCGTTTTCGTGGTTCGTCCAACCAGCGCATCATTGACATGTCCGCGACGCGCGCCGCCTGCGAGGTGGTCCCGTGGGTCGACGACCCGGTTTACGCAACGCATACCATGTGATGTGACAGGGGCCAGGTCCCGTCACGCTGGCGCTATATCCCCAGGAACTCCCTGATCGCGGGCAGTTCATGCATCGCCTGCGCGTATCCGGTGTCATAACTTGCCTGGAGTTTGGCGATGTCGGTCTCGCCACTGCTGACGGCCATGTCGCGTGCGTAGAAGACGTAGGCGTCTCCGGTGGCCTCGAGACGTTCGATCTCGTCGCACATGTTGTTGTACTTCCACCAGCGGTTCTCGAGCGCGTTCACCACATGGGGCCGTCCCCACAGCATCGCATTGGTGATCTTGTCGCCCAGACCCAGGGGCGGGGTCTTGCGGTACTCGCGTGGACGGGTACGTACGATGAGGAAGCGCGTGAAGCCGTCGCGTTGCGCGCGGGGAAGCAGGAAGCCGGCCCCCTCGCCCAGACCGCCATCGTAGTAGTGACTGGCACCAATCTTGGGGGAGGGCATGACGAGCGGAAGCGTCGAGGAGGCGCGCACGCGCACCATCAGGTCTTCGATGGTCTGCATGTCGTCCTTGGTCCAGTACACGCTCTTGCCCGTGTCGCGGTCGAATGACTCGATGGTGACCCTTGCGGGGTTGGCCGCGAAGGTTGCGAAATCGAAGGGGAGGAATCCACCGGAGAGCCCCGCTTCTTCGTAGATGTGCTTGGCGGAGAAGAAACCCTTGTGCTGCAGAAAGGTGCCGACACTACCGAATTCGGGATCTTTGACCAGGTCGACAAAGGAACGCTTCGTACGGTCGATGTCACGCGAGACGTAGTTGACCGCGTTGCTCGCCCCGGCGGAGAGCCCGTAGACGTTGTCGAAGAAGATGCCGTTTTCGAGTAGGACGTTTGCCAGAGCGCAGGTGTAGCTCGCACGCATGCCACCGCCCTCGAAGATAAGGGCGGTGTCGAACACGTTGCTTGTCAGGTCTGCTTGCATGGGGCTATTGTAGCGCTGCAATAGGCGAGTGAGACAAAACTCGCCGGGGCACTTTTGTCTTATCATGGACGCATGGACGAGAGAATCACGGAACTTGTCGGATATCGGGTGCGCGTGGTATGCCGCAAGGGCATGCGCAACATTCGCCTGCGCGTGGAAGGCGACGGTTCCCTCGTCATATCCGCGCCACCGTCGGCAACCATCGGGGAGATGCGCGACGCCGTCGAGCGCAACGGCGTCTGGATCGGGCGGCAGCGTGACCGGCTTGCCGAGTCTCCCATGGCCCAGGCCGCCTACGCGAGCGATGAGGACAAGCGCGCCTGGCGCGTGATCGTCGAGGGCGCGGTCGCGCCTCTGCTCGAAATATGGGAGCCCATCATCGGGGTACGCGTCAAGAAGCTCGCCTTTCGCAACATGAAGAGCCGCTGGGGCTCATGCCAGCCGGCGACGGGTCGCGTGTGCATCAACACGCGTCTGGCGCTTTATCCGCCGCGTTGCCTGGAGTACGTGGTGGTGCACGAGCTCGTCCATATGCTCGAGCCGAGCCATAACGCCCGTTTCCACGAGCTTATGGACGGCTTTCTGCCCGACTGGCGCGAGCGCCGCAAGTTGCTGCGATAGGGAGGGCCGCATTCGGGACGCAGGTTGATGCATACGATGCGCCAGGTAAGCGAGGACGCGCCACGACATGGCGCGAAAACCGTCGGCTGGCACATGCAGTATTTCGAGGATAGCCGTGATTCCTCGTTTGACGTATCGTCTGCCTACCTTATGGACGAGCCGGAATCCAAGTGCAGCGGTGCGAGCGTATAATTTGCAATAAGAATGTGATGCTTGCTTGGTTGAGGAGTCCGTGAATCATGGCGTCCCTTGTTCGCTACCGGATCAAACCCTTGTTAATTCTCTCGATTGTCATCATCTGCACGTGCATGTTGTGCGTGGCGGTTCCGGCAAACGCCGCCGAAGGACCGGCGGGCGATTCGGATGCTTTTGCCCAGGATAATCCAGCGGATGCACAGGCTGCACAAGATCAAATTGTCATCGAAAAAGAGACGAATGCGGGCAATGCTAGTCAAGGAGATAGTGCGAGCCGGCAAGACACCATGAGTCCTACCGGCAGAGTGGCGAGCCAAAAGACAACTCCGAATGACCAGACATCGACGTCTCTCGGCGCACCTTCGGGCAATTCTGGCGATTCCGCCAAGCCGCAGGCTCCTGCGGAGAAGGAGGAACTTACGCTCAAACCCACCAAGACCGGGTGGTACGAGAAGGAAAAGGGCGTCTGGTACTACTTCACCAGTCTGGATGCCGCTCCCAAGACGGGATGGCTCTACACGGCCGGCGCCTGGTACTGGCTCGAGCCGAGCGAGAACGGCAAGATGGCGAACGACGCCTGGATCGACGACGCGGGCAAGAAATATTACGTTGCTGCCAGCGGCGCCATGAAGACCGGCTGGCACAAGGATGGCGTCAGGGATGGCCATGACGTCTGGTACTGGCTCGACGCATCCGGTGCGGTGCACGAGGGATGGGCGCTCGTGGGAGGCAGCTGGTACTACCTCGACCCGGCCGACGGCGGCGTCATGAGGACCGGCAGGTACAGGGTCGGCAGCGCCTGGTACGTATCTGCTCCGTCGGGCGCGATGTACGCGAACGGCTGGGCACCGCTGGGCTCCGACTGGTACTACGCCTCAGCGTCCGGTGCCTTGGCGAGTGGTTGGGTATGCCCTGGGGGCACGTGGTACTACCTGAATCCCAAGGACGGCAACGTCATGCTCCACGATTGCATCGAGACCATCGATGGGGACCGCTACTCGTTTGCCCATAGCGGCGCGATGCACGCCAGCTGCCAGATAAAGCTTGAGGATGACAAGTGCGGCTACGCGGCGTCCTCGGGACGAATCACGCAGATCGGTGTCTTCAAAGACGGCAGCGTCGTCTTGCAAGACGTCAAGGGAAATCCCCTCAAGAGGGGCTGGCATGCTCTTGCGGGCAAATGGTTTTACAGCGCAGATGACGCCGGTTCCATGAAGACCGGCTGGCTTCAGGACGGCGGCAGGTGGTATTGGCTCGAATCCGACGGAGCGATGGCGACGAGCGCGTGGGTTGACGGTGGCAAGTACTATGTCGGTGCCGATGGCGTCTGGGCACCGGTCAACATCATTCAGGACATTCGCTGGCAGCTATCGCACGGCTCGAAACCAGCCCAATACCAGAAATACATCGTCTTGCACGACACCGAAGGTGGCGGTTCCCCGCAAAACGTCATCGAAGGCTGGGCGAGCAACGGACAGCGCGTCGCCGCGCACTTCGTGGTGGGCAAGGACGGAACCGTCGTCCAGTGCGTGCCGATGGACAACATCGCCCATCATGCGGGATACGGCAATCGCGGCTATAACGCCCAGTTTGGCGTGCCCGAAGACGGGCGCGATGACAAGCGCGGGACGAGCAGTTATGACTATGGCATGAACGGCTATTCGATCGGCATCGAACTTGTCCATGAAGGATGGTCCGGCGAAAGATATCCTGAAGCTCAGCTGGATGCTCTTGACAGGCTCATCGCGTATATCGATTCCTACTACGGGTTCCAGAGCACCATCATCGATCACAAGATGTGGGCGTACGGCAACTCGGACACTTCGGCGGAGTTTGCGGGCTACCTCGCCAACTACCGCAGCAAGCGGGCGCATCGCTAAGGTTGCGGTGGCGGGATGGCGCTCCCTGCGGTCGATGGTTTCAGTGTTGTCCTAGCGGAACGCCCAGCCACACTTCGCCGTATAGGTGGTCTGGTAATAAGCCAACCAGTCCGATAGGGAAGTGGTCTCAATCGTGTTCGTGTTATGGCGAACCAGGCCATTACCCATGTAGATCGCGACGTGGCCGTATATCTGTCCCAAGCCAGTCCTCGTATGAGAGGGCACGGCGATGATCATGCCGGGTTCCATGAAATCCAAGTCTGAGATGTTGCAGTACTTCCAGTACAGGTCACAGGCATTGCCGTCAGGGTGCGGGTACCCCGCGTTCACGTAGACGTAGTTGGTCCACTTGGCGCAGTAGCCGTTGCCCTGATAGGGGGTGCGGTCGACAGCGGCGAGGAGCCTTTCGCTGGCAGCGGCATTCATGTACGGACGCTCGGTTAGCGCTCCGCTAGCGGCGAAGTAATAGGGCTTGCCGTCGATGGTGTGGGTTCCGGTGAGCATCGCTCCCGATGCGTCGAGATAGTACTTGGCGCCATCGAGTTCGAGCCATCCTGTATGCAGGATGCCGGTCTTTGCCTCTCCGTAGAACCATCGGTCCGCAAGGTAATGCCAGCCGGTTAAGACAGTGCCGCTTGCGTCCTGGAGGACAACTTTTCCGTTTTTGCAGACGCCGATCTGCAGCGCGGCGCCCGAAGCGGTGGCGTAGCGATAGGTGCCGTCGTTTGTGTCGACTTTGCAGAACGTGCGCATGGCGCCACTATTGTCGAAAGAGTACAGGGCGCCTTCGATGATCCTGTTCGTGGCGGCGACCATCAGACCATCCTTCTCGGGGTCGAGCCAGTACCAATGGCCGCCCGTGTACAACCATCCCGTCATGGGAGTGCCGGACGCCGTGGCGTAGTACCAATCCGCCCCGACGGGAGCCCAGGCGTTTGCGTACATCGCGCCTGACGCATCTGACACGTACCATGTGCCCCCGACTTTATAGCGTCCGGTCTTCATGGCACCATCGGCAGCGGGATCGAGGTAGTACCAGGCGTTGGTGTAGACCCAGCCCGTGTGCTTCCTACCCGAGGCGTTCAGGTAATACCACGTTTCCCCGTCCTTGTGCCAGCCCGTCTTCATGGCGCCCGAGGCAGTGAGGTAGTAAGTGATGCCCCCGTCTTCCACAGAGGCGTTCGTGGCCATGAGGCCGTCTCTTTCGGGCTGCAGCCAGTACCAGGCGCCTCCTGAGTACAGCCAACCGGTCAGGGGAGCGCCGGACGCCGTGGCGTAGTACCAGTCCGCGCCGACGGGAGCCCAGCCGTTCGCGTACATCGCGCCTGACGCATCTGACACGTACCAGGTGCCCCCGACTTTATAGCGTCCGGTTTTCATGGCGCCGTCATCGGGATTGAGGTAGTACCACCTATTGCCGAGGTATGCCCAGCCCGTGTGCTTCCTGCCCGAGGCGTTCAGGTAATACCAGATATCCCCGTCCTTGTGCCACCCGGTCTTCATGGCACCCGAAGCGGTGACGAAGTACTCCGCATTGCCATCATCGATCCAGGAATCCGCCGCCATCAGGCCGTTTTTGGTCGGATCGAGCCAATACCATGCACCGTCCACGCACAGCCAACCGGTCTTGGGCTTGTCAGCGATCGAGGTGAAGTAGTACCAGCTGCCATCAGCTGTCCGGTACCAGCCCGCCGAGGTGGGATTGAGGGCGTTCTCGTCGGGCGTCGTCTGGGGTTTGGAATCGGGTGCGTCCCCCGGCTCGGGCGCCAGCGTGCCCGACGCGCTTGCTTGGCCGGTTATCTGGACATCGTGGGTCATGTCGCCTTTTGAGGGAGCGTCGATGCCGATGCGGTGCGCGAGTGCGCCGGACGTGTGATTCTGCTCTTCCTGCGCCATCTCGCGAGTGGGAGCGGGCTCATTTGGCATTTCGTCATCGGCGTGCGCGTAGCCGGTCATTCCAAAGACGCTTGCGCAGACGAGGACGAAAGAGAGGATGAGGGAGATCCTGACTTGATGAAAGACGTGAGAGAGCATGATGTCCGCACTCCTGGAAGAGTCATTTTCGCTACATTTCGCTGCGGATTATACGCCCCGCAAGAGGTCGCGAACGGCACTCTCGGTGCGCGGTGACTTGTCGTCTCGGTGTGGCGAGAAAGCTGGCATCTGGCACGCATCACTTCTCGTGGTCCACTGCTTGCCTTCAGCTGCTATCATGAAATTGATACCTCGGAGAGATAAACGTGACGGACGAACAGACCTCATATTCGATGATTGACCCAACCGGGTGTGACGTACCACGCACGCTCGACGAGCTGCCCATGGGCGCATCCGCCGTCATCACGAGCGTCGACTGTGATTCTAACCAGCTGCGTCAGCACATCTTCGACATGGGCCTCACACCGGGCGTGCGCGTCACGGTGCAGAAGGAGGCGCCGCTCGGCGACCCGATTCAGCTGTGCCTACGTGGCTACGAGCTCACGATCCGCAAGGCGGACGCTGCGCAGATCTCGATTGGCGACGTCGACGAGAACCCAGGCGACCGCGAGGAGCCCGTCGCCAAGATGAACACCTCGGATCCGGTGCTGGCTTCCGAGACGCTACACCCCTCCTTTGGCGAGGAAGACGTCAACGGCGCCTTGAGAGATGGTGCCGACGAGCGTTACCGTCCTCGACCGGGCGAACATGCCATTCCGGCTAACAGGCCGATCAACTTCGCGCTCGTCGGCAACCAGAACGCGGGCAAGACGACGCTCTTCAACGCGCTGACCGGGTCGAACCAGCACGTTGGGAACTTTCCGGGCGTGACGGTCGACCGCAAGGACGGCACCATACGCAACCATCCCGAGGCAACGGTGACCGACCTTCCGGGCATCTACTCGCTGTCGCCCTACACGAGCGAGGAAATCGTCTCGCGGCAGTTCGTGCTCGACGAGAAGCCCGACGCCATCATCGACATCGTCGACGGTACGAACATCGAACGCAACCTCTACCTGAGCCTGCAGCTCATGGAACTCGACGTGCCACTCGTCATCGCCCTCAACATGATGGATGAGGTCGTGGCAAACGGCGGCAGCATCGACGTCAACGTGCTCGAGGCAGAGCTCGGCGTTCCCGTTGTGCCCATCTCGGCCGCAAACGACCAGGGCATCGACGAGCTCGTCGAGCACGCGCTCGTCACCGCGCGCAAGCAGCTACGTCCCGGTCGCGTCGACTTCTGCGAGCCCGACGGTCCTGATGGGGGCGCGGTGCACCGTTGCATCCACGGCGTCATGCACCTCATCGAGGATCACGCGCTTCGCGCCGACCTGCCGCTGCGCTTCGCGGCGACCAAGCTCATCGAAGGCGATCCGCTCGTGACCGAGGCGCTCGCCCTCGACGCCAACGAGCTCGATGCCGTCGAGCACATCGTTGCGCAGATGGAGAGCGAGACCGGCGTCGACCGCATGGCCGCCATCAGCGACATGCGCTTCACCTTCATCGAGAGGACGTGCGCCAAGTGCGTGTGGCGTCCCCGCATGTCGCGCGAACACGAGCGTTCCCTCAAGGCCGATCGCATCCTGACGGGCAAGTACACGGCCATCCCCATGTTCATCCTCATTATGGCCGTCGTCTTCTGGCTGACCTTCAACGTGGTCGGCCAGCCGCTCTCGGATTTGCTGGGCGAGGGCATCGAATGGCTCACGCAGGCCGTACGCGACGGACTCGATTCGCTCGAGGTCAATCCGCTCGTCATCTCGCTCGTCTGCGACGGCGTGTTTCCCGGCGTGGGCACCGTTCTCTCGTTCCTGCCCATCATCGTCGTGCTGTTCCTCCTGCTCTCCGCTCTCGAGGACACGGGTTACATGGCCCGTGTGGCCTTCTTCATGGACAAGCTCCTGCGCAAGCTCGGCTTGTCGGGACGCAGCTTCGTGCCGCTCATCATGGGGTTCGGTTGCAGTGTGCCGGCCATCATGGCGACACGTACCCTTCCTTCCGAGCATGACCGGCGCATGACCATCATGCTCGTTCCGTTCATGAGCTGCTCGGCCAAGCTGCCCGTCTACGCGTTGCTCTGCGGCTTCTTCTTCGCCCAGTACGCCGCGCTCGCCATGCTGTCGCTATACCTGCTCGGCATCGTCGTCGGCATCCTGGCCGCCGTCGTGCTCAGCCGTACGGTGTTTCGCGGCGATCCCGTCCCCTTCGTGATGGAGCTTCCCAACTACCGTCTGCCGAGCGTGGGCACCGTGTGCCGTCTGGCCTGGGACAAGGCGAAGGAGTTCGCGAAGAAGGCGTTCACGGTCGTGTTCGTCGCTACGATCATCATCTGGTTCTTGCAGACCTTCGACGTGCGCTTCAACGTCGTCGCCGACCAGACCCAGAGCATGCTCGCGGGCATCGGTACGGTCTTCGCGCCCATCTTCGCGCCGCTTGGATTTGGCGACTGGCGTGCCGCGACGGCGGTGCTCACGGGATTCATGGCCAAGGAAAACGTCATCTCGACCATCACGCAGCTCGTCGGCGGCAACCTCGCCTTGCTCACGACGATCTTCACGCCGCTCGCGGCCTACAGCTTCCTCGTGTTCGTGCTGCTCTACACGCCCTGCATCATGTCGATCATCACGGTGAAAGGAGAGCTCGGCGGCAGGTACGCGGCGGCCATCGTGGTCGTGCAATGCGTCATCGCCTGGCTCGTTGCCTTCGTCGTGCACGGTATCGGGTTGCTGCTGGGGCTATGAGACAGGCTGGTCTGACCAACTGTCTCATCTGCTTACTCCCACGTGCGCTTTTCGATGATGTAGCGCGGGCGCTCCTTGACCTCGAGGTAAATCTTGCCGATGTATTCCCCGATTACGCCAAGCGCTAGAAGCTGGACGCCGCCAAGCAGGCTGATCATGCAAACGAGACTCACCCAGCCCGTGACATTCGACCCGATGATGAGCGACACCAGGGCCCAGATTATGCCGGCAAAGCCTATGAGCGAAAAGGCGATGCCCAACCCCGAGATAATGCGGATTGGCTTGATGGACAAGCTGGTGATTCCGTTGATGGCCAACGCGCACATCTTCTTGAAGGGGTAGTGGGTGTCTCCCGCTTGGCGCGCGGTACGGTCATATTCGACGGTGTCCGACTTGAATCCAAGCTGCGGCACGATGCCTCGCAAGAACAAGTTGACTTCCTTGTATTCGGATAGCGCGTCGAGTGCCGCAGACCCCATCAAGCGGTAATCGGCGTGATTGAAGACCGTCTCGACCTCCATCTTGTCAAGCAGCTTGTAGAATGCCTCGGCGCTCATTCGCTTGAATGCGGTGTCCGAATCCCGACTGGAACGTACGCCGTAGACGATTTCCGCACCTGCCCTGTGCTTGTCAAGCATCTCGTCGATGGCGCTGATATCGTCCTGACCGTCGCAGTCCATGGAGATGACGGCATCTGCGTGCAATCGCGCCTCCATCAATCCCGCCAGAAGGGCGTTTTGATGCCCTCGGTTGCGCGACAGGGACAGACCCTCGCAGCATTTCTGCGTGGCGGCAAGGTTTTGGATGATTTCCCAGGTGTCATCCTTCGATCCGTCGTCGACAAAGCAGACCGTGCTTTTCTCCGAGACCTTGCCTTCGTCGATGAGCTCGTTTATTTTCTGAAGGAACATGGGGGCCGTTATCGGCAGGACTTCCTGTTCGTTGAAACAGGGCACGACAATCCATAGCGTTGGCGATGAGTTTCTTGCGCTGTCTTGGTTCGAGTCGTGCATCATGTGTCATCCTGCTTCGATGTCGTTTCTGCCCATGCCATTCTATCCCGAAAACGATCGAGTATCTCGCAAAGCCGCGATTCCCGTTGTTCCGAGGATGGCGAGCAGGGGTATGAAATGGAGCAGGTATCTCGCCTTGACTTCCCATAGTACGCATAGGAAGATGCCCAGGCCAAAGATTGCGACAATGCACCAAAGTGCGAGCAGTTGCGCGGCAGGAAGGCGGGCATTCCCCACTTTTTGAAACGCACTCACGTCTTTTCGCCGGATCGCATCCCGTGCCTTTCTCGAAGGGCGCTGAAGATTGAAGGCGAATCGCAGGCAGCCGAGACAGATCATGAGCAGAAGCAGGATATGATAGGCCTGCGCGTAATTCGAGTAGGCACCGAACACGGTCATGAGGACCTTCGTTTGCGTATCCCAGCCTTCGGTTCCTTCCATCACGCTATTGTTGATAAACGTGGTTTCCTCAAGCAAGGCGCCGACGGCCCATTGGTTCGTCGCCTTGGAGAATGCGATGTGGGCGATAACGCCCGGGGCTCCTCCGAGTTCGTCGACGTGCTCGATCAGCAGTTCCTTATCGGCTTGCCCCTTCGAGTCGATGTCTCCGTAACTCGACGTGTACAGGTAGTCATCCTCGGTGTATTTTCCACCACTTTCCGGATTCATGCCCATCATGATCCAGTGTATGTAGGGAAACTGCTGCTCATAGCGTTCGGTTTCTCCGTAAGCGAGCTCTGTTGGCGTTGCGCGATCGACAAAGAGCGAACAGAGCGACACGCTCAGCGCAAAGGAGACAATCATGGAGAGCGCGAGCTTCAATGCCGTTGACGGGCGTATGCACAAGAAGGCGACGATGATGAAGGCTACGAGCAGGATGGCGACCGTGGCCTTGAGTTCGAAGCCGACACCGCATGTCGCGCCGAATGCAAGGGAGAAAACGATGGGCGCAAACCGATGTCGCCCGTCGTCTCCACGCTCTTTCGCGGTCTCTGGGCATGCCGTATCGGCGCATCGCATATACAGCTTTCCCGCGAAGAAGGCCGCGATGGCCACAAAGAACATGGCTGCCGTATCGGTATAGGGATTAGCGCAATTTGCCCAGATCGGCGCATAGGCCAATAGCATGAAACCGCACAGGGCGCCTCGTGCATACCCCCATACCATGCGACAAGTATAGGAGACGAGGAATATCGCGCAGAGAATGAGGAGCACGTTCAGTGTCGTATGGAAGCCCATGAGCAGCTCGTTGTTTGCGTTGGGCATGAGGGCTTGGATCAGGTCGAAGAAGTGGATCATGAATACGAGCAGGAAATGGTTATTGGGATAGGCGCCGTATCTGTCCAGATAGGGGATGTCGGTGTCATGGACATACGCGCTTGCAATGCTGAATAGGTGGTTGTAGTCTTCGCCGATTCTTCCAAGGAGCACCTGCGATACGAGGAGCATGAGGGGAAGGGCGAGGACGAGAAGCACGAGGAAAACACGCCAGCAAGTTCGTCCGTTGATGCTGCGCCATCTTGCCGGGCGGCTGGAATCGTGACCCCTCGACGCACGCTTCCCGTGAAGGCGAAGGCCAATGTAGAGCAGGCAGGATCCCATGACAAGGGCGAGCGAGGCCCAGAGCCCGTGTTCGATTGCGTAGCCGACGGAGAGCGCACATCCGTATGCGACCAAGAGGGCAAAGACAACGACGAATGCTTCTATGGTCAAGGCAAGCGCTTTTGGCATACGAAACGGCCAGCCCCTTAATCCAGATGCGCGTACTTGCGTTTACCGCCGGTGACGTGGATGCCCTTGATGCTGTCGACGAACTTGTAGAACTGCGAATATCCCGTGTCCTTGACGTTGAAGTGCGGGAACGTGTCATGCACCTTCGAGGCGAGCGACGTGATGTTCATCGACTTGTTCTTGTGGCGGCCAATTTCGAGGACCATGAACTGCTCGACCTGCTTGATGTCATCGCGCGTGTCCGCGATGCGCACGTCGTAGCCTACGTTGGTCTTCACGAGCTCGAAGCGGTCGAAGTCCTCGATGAGCTTCGAGAGCTGGCTGTAGCCGAAGTTGCGGACGTCGAAGTCGGGGAACTTGTTGTTGAGCGCCGCTCCCACCTCGGCAAGCGACGTGGTCCTGCCTCGGTTGTCGTTCGTGTGGATGATGCCGCCCATGACCGCGCCAACGCCACGCAACGAGACCGTGGTCTCGATGTTCTCCTCGTCGATGGGGGACTGCTCCTCGATCTCCTCGATGTCATCGGTCTCGACGTCCGCGTCATCGCCGTTCTTGCTGCGTTGCAGCTTGTAAAGGTACTCGATGTTCACGAACTTGGTGCAGGCATGCCTGAACGAGATGGCGGTCTGGTTGCGCCCCATGCCGACCACGATCATGTTGCTCTCGCGCAGACGTGCGGCCAGGCGCGTGAAGTCGCTGTCGGAGGAGACGATGACGAACCCGTCGACCTTGCCGGCGTACAGGATGTCCATCGCGTCGATGATGAGCGTGGAGTCGGTTGCGTTCTTGCCCGCCTTCTCGCCGGGCTTGTGGCTCTTGACGTTGCTGAACTGCTGGACGGGCGTGATGGAGTTGTCGAGCAGCTTGGGGCGCCACTTGGCCGCCTGCGGGTCGGTGAAGTCGCCGTAGATGCGGCGGTACGTCGCCACGCCGTAGCGGGGAATCTCGTTGAGGATGATGGGGAGGTACTTGGCGGAGATGTTGTCCGCGTCGATGAGGAGCGCGAGACGCGGCTCATCGTTTACTTCGTCGTGCATGTCGTGTCCGTTTCCGTATGCGAATACATAGTGATGTCAATAATCTCGCTCATGATAGCTCATGTAAAATCCTGTTCTGTAAACCGACAGGAAATGAGTACAACTCGTCAACTGCCTCGCGGGCGGGAACGCAAGACGATGTGGAAAGGGAACGTGATGGTGGAGCTACGGCCCGAGGATTTGAATGCGAGCAAGCCGGACTGCCTTTCGGGCACGGCACTCGAGCAGAAGGCCGAGTCCGTCGGTCTCGCAAAGACCCAGATGGAGATTGGCCGCACCATCGTGCTCGCGCTCATGGCAGGCATGCTCATCGGCAGCGGTGCGCTGTTCATGACCTGCGTGAAGGCTGACCCGACGCTTGGCTTTGCCGCATCCAACATCCTCGGCGGCTTCTGCTTCTCGCTCGGCCTCATCTGCGTGATCGTCGCGGGTGCCGAGCTGTTCACGGGTAACTGCCTCATGGTCATGGGTGCTGCGAGCAAGCGCTTTGCCTGGGCCAAGGTCCTGAAGAACTGGGTCGTCGTCTGGCTTGGCAATTTTGCGGGCTCGCTCGTACTCGTCGGTATCGTCTTCGGTTGTTCCATCATGGCCATCAAGGCGGGGGACAATACCATCGGCGCTCAGATGGTCACGGTCGCATCGGGAAAGATCGGCCTCGATCCCGCTCAGATCATCTTCCGCGGCATCATGTGCAACTTCCTCGTCTGCCTCGCGGTGTGGATGGGCTTTGCCGGTCGCACGGTCATCGACAAGATTTTCACGACGATTTTTCCCGTCATGGCCTTTGTCGCCATGGGCTTCGAGCACTGCGTGGCCAACATGTTCCTGCTACCCATGGGCGTCGTCGCAGCAGCGTGCGGCTTTGGCACCGAGGCGCAGATGGCGCTTTGCAACTGGGGTGGCGTGTTCTACAACATTGGCCTGGCGACCCTGGGCAACATCGTCGGCGGCTGCATCTTCGTCGGTCTCGTCTACTGGTTTGGGTATCGCAAGAAGGCGTAGGGGAGATTACCGCTGGACGCGCGAATGAGACAGTTGCTCAGGGACGTTGTCTCATTTGCTACAAATGAGACAACGTCCCTGAGCAACTGTCTCATTTCTACCGGCTGACGAGGTAGATCTTCTCCTGGGGAAGGTGTATCCAGAGTTCCTCGCCCATCTCGGGCCAGTCCTCCGGCTTGTCCTTGAGCTTGTCCACGCGCCAGAACAGGTGCTGGTGCAGGAACTTCATCTCGTCGTCGCTTCGTTCGACGACGGTTGGGGCAAACGAGGCATCGCGGTCGAGGAAGCCGAGCAGTGCGCTTCGCTCGAAGCGCGAGTCGCTGATGCGATCGACGCGCACGCGGTAGTTATTGGTGCCAGGCCCGTCGGCGCGCTCGAGGTAGAAGGCGCGCACGCCCAGACAGCGTACGCTGTCCGGAACGCTTCGGTTGCACTCGACGCGCACGCCCCATTTGGGCGCCCATACGGAATGCTCGTCGGCCTTGATCACCGGGGTGGTGTTCTTGCATCCCGACAGCTTGAGCGCCGCTTCGGATTGCGGGGCGTTCACGAGCTCGTCACCCGTGTCGACCTCGAGGATGCGCCCATCGTCGACCACGGCGATGCGGTCGCAGAAGCGCAGTGCCTCGTCGATATCGTGGCTCACGTAGAGGATGGTACCCTCGAACGCCTCGAAGAGGTCGACGAGGTTCTGTTCGAGTACGCTCTTGAGGTGCGAATCGAGTGCGGAGAAGGGCTCGTCGAGCATGAGGATGCCGGGTCGTGCGGCGAGCATGCGCGCGAGTGCCACACGCTGCTGCTGCCCGCCGGAGAGCTGGGCGGGATAGCGCTTGTTGAACCCCTCGAGCGAGAACCGCTTGAGTTCGGCCGCGACGATGGCGTCACGCTCGCCCTTGCTCACGTTCTTGGGAATGCCGGCGGCGACGTTTGCCTCGATGGTCATGTTGGGAAAGAGCATGTAGTTCTGGAAGAGCAGCGCCGTCTTGCGCTGCTGGGGGCTCAGGTTGACCTTGGCGGCGGAGTCGAAGAAGACGGTGTCGTTCACGACGATGCGCCCCTCGTCGGGCGTCTCGATACCCGCGACGCAGCGCAGGGTGAGGCTCTTGCCGCAGCCGGAGGCGCCGAGAAAACCGAGCGTCTCGGTTTGCGCGTCGACGTTCACGTCGAGCGAGAAGTTGCCGAGGGATTTGTGGATGTCGACATGTAGGCTCATGAGCGCTGCTCCTCGGGTAATCCGGCGTCCTCCGTCGCGATGGCGGATTCCAGTCCGCCCTCCAGGTGCGTGACGTGTCCGTCATCTTGCCCGTCACGTTTTCTCTTGGCGGTCTGTCGGCGGCGGTACCTGGTGGTTCTGCTCGACCAGAGGTTGATGAACATGATGACGATGAAGCTGAAGATGATGATGACGATGGTCCAGAAGATGGCGATGTCGGTGTTGCCGTTCATCCACTCGAAGTAGATGGCGATGGGGATGGTGCGCGTGACGCCCGCGTAATTGCCCGCGAGAAACAGCGTCGCGCCAAACTCGCCAAGGGCGCGTGCGTAGGCGAGCACCGTTGCCGCCGCGATGGACGACCATGCCAGGGGCAGCATGAGCTTGAAGAAGATGCGGAAGTTCGACCAGCCGAGCGTGCGGGCGGCATCGAGCATGTTGGGATCGAGGTTCTCGAACGCGCCGCGCGAGCTGCGGTACATGAGCGGGAACGCGACGATGACCGCAGCCAGGACGGTCGCCTGCCAGCTGAAGACGAGGGGAAAGCCTATGTCGATGAACCATTGGCCGAGTGCCGTGGAACGCCCGAAGGCGAGCAGCAGCAGAAAGCCGCATACCGTGGGCGGAAGCACCATGGGTATGGTGAAGATGGCGTCAAAGACGGACTGGGCACGCGGTGAGATGCGCATGGTGAAGTACGCGGCTCCGAGGCCCAGGATGAAGATGAAGATGATGGCGACGAGCGTGGTGCGTAGCGTGACCCACAGGGGGCTGTAATCCATGGTCGCGAGGAAATTGACGAGCCATGCAAGGCCCGTGGTGGCCTGAACGATCTGCACGTCGGAAGGAGGAACTGCCCGGGCGAAGTCGGCGAAGTCGAGCCTGATTTGGTTGCCATTTGCCCTGTTGGTCACGTCGCTGCCATCGGCGCCTATGACGTAGGCGTAATAGCGGCCATCGTCGAGCTCCTGGTCGAAGTTGAAGACGACGCCGTCCACCTCGAAGGACTGCTCCTCGGTGAAATACCATTTGGAGACGTCGGAGAGTCGCGAGGAGCCCTTGGCGTTCGCGTCATCCAATGCGGTGAAGTAGCGTTTGATGTAATCCTGGTCGTTATGGTTGTCGTAAAGGAAGCCAAAGGCCTCCTGGGTTGCCTTGGGAATGTAGACCACGGCGTAGTCGCCGGTCGATATGACCGAGAGGTTGTCGGGTTCGGTGCCGATGTAGTAGTTGTAGCCCCAGTACTTGTCGCCGACCGCCCTGTTGGAGCCGGCCTGCGCGCGGTAGAAGTCGTTGATGCCGAAGCTACAACCCTCGATGAGGGCGCTGTCGCCTTCGGACGAGACGGCGACGCCGTTGACGGTCTTCTGTTCACCGGCGTTGCCATCGGCGCTCTTGGCGGGCTCGTCGACGCTGCCGAGGCTGTCGTCTGCGGCAAATGCCAGGCATGGCATGGCGCATGCGAGCGCTATGGCAAGGAGCGCGGCCATGATGCCAAAGACAGGGCGTGTGAAGGTTTTCGAAAGCATGTACGTCGATCCCTCTCGCTTTTCGAGGTGGTGGTGACCCGTCTCCCCGTCGGTCATCGGCCTCGCATCTGCTAGGGTAGCAATATTATATGTATAGGAGAATAATCTGAAACGAGCTTATACGCAAACGGCGCGGATGACCGGTAAGCCACCCGCGCCGTCTCGATGGTCACTTCTTCGCTAGGAGAGGTCGAAGCCCCATTTCTGGAAGATCTTCTGGGCATCGGGGTCGGTGATGCACCACTGCATGAAGTCGTTGGCAGCCTGCGCGTTCTTGGAGTCCTTGCACACGGCGCCGGGGTAGACGATGGCCTTATGGGTATCGTCGGGGATGATGCCGACGATCTCTACGCCGCCGAAGCGATACACGTCGGAGCTGTAGACGATGGCGACATCGACGTCACCGTTTTCTGCTTGCTTGCAGACGTTGCCCACGGAGGTCTGCAGGATGGGGGTGATGCCGACGTAGCTGCCCTCCTTGCCGGAGATGTCCTTGCCAGTCTTGCCGGACTCGGATGCGGGCGGTTGATAGGCTCCTACCGTGGAGAGGGCCTGGGCGGCGTAGTTACCGGCGGGAACGGAGTCATCGCCCACGCAGACGCTGTACTTGCCGGCCGCGATGTCGGCCAGCGTGACGTCCTTGAGGTTCGAGCCTTGCTTGGCGACGATGACGAGCTCGTTGGTGAACATGTCGGTGCGGGTGGACTCGTCCACGTAGCCCTTCTCGACCGCGGTATCCATGGTGCCCTTGGATGCGGTGATCTCGAGGTCGGCATAGGAGCCGGCTGCGAGCATCTCGTTGAGCTCGCCGGATGCCTTGTACTGGGTGTCGGCGAAGGTCACGCCCGTCTGCTGGGTGTAGAGCTCCTGTGCCTCGTCCATGGCCTTGGACAGCGAATTTGCCGCGAAGACCTGCAGCTCGACGTTCGAGCTTGCCGACGAGCTCGCGGGCGATCCGCCGCAGGCCGTGAGACCTAAGGCGGCTATGAGACCAGCGGCGACTGCGCCGCATGTCAGCATCTTTACCAGACTCTTTTTCCTCATGAAATCCTCCTTGTCGTGCCTGTGCGAACAGATAACTGTTCTTGAACGAGATTATATTTACAGCAGGATATAAATTTGGCAATTATTATTTTTTCTGATGAATAAACTTTTCGGTGACGGGTTGATGTCCAACGTGTCTCATTCGCGTGGCTGGCTAGCCAGCCACGTTCCACGTTATGAAACGCGGCCCTGCTCCTTTGCGCGGCGGTTGCGCATGTTGAAGACGTAGCCCTCCATGCCATAGGGCACGTAATCGAGTGAATCGAGGTCATCGGGTAGGTACTCGAAGAGCGAGAGCTCGGCCGTCTGCTCGTTGGTGAAGGGGCGTGCGGCCTTGACTGCGTGGCAGGCGTGCACCTTGGCGCCAAGGGCGCAGAGCCGCTCCTCGTATTCGGTCATGGGACTATCCTTGTCAAGCGCGTCGGTCGTGTGCAGGTCGGTCGTCTTCCAGGTGACGTCATAACCCGCCAGGTCGAACTGGACGAGCGAAAACTCGTAGAAGGGCGGGCTGTCCGTCTTCATGTCGATGCAGCCTCCTTCGGCGAGAAGCGGCCGGTAGGCGATGAGCTGGTCGACATGCGTGAGACGTTCGGATGCGTGCTTCTTGCGCGGATGCGGCGTCGAGAAGTTAAGGTATATGCGCGATAGCTCCCCCGGCGCGAAGTAGGCATCCAGGTCCTCGCCGTCGGCGAGCGCGAACACGCAGTTCTCGAGGCCGAGCTCGCATGCCTTCTGGGCGGCACGCGCGATGCAGATCCGGTCATAGTCAAGGCCCACGAACAGCACGTCGGGATGGCGTTGCGCTTGCGCAACGGCGAACTGGCCCTTGCCACAGCCCAAGTCGAGGTGAAGCTCACGGGCCTCGGGACAGAGCGTCTCGATCCATTTTCCCGCACGAGCAGGGGCATCGAGCTCGATGGCGTCCGCGTACCAGTCGTAGCGCTCTTCGAGGTTCTTGAGCGGACGCGCGTGTGCCTTATGTCGTTTGCGAAGCTCCAAATTATCTCCCGAACATACCGGAAGGACGGATTGATGATGAGACAGTTGCTCAGGGACGTTGTCTCATTGTCCCCCTGTTCCACTGCAGAAAATGAGACAACGTCCCTGAGCAACTGTCTCATCGGTTCACGATAGAACGAAACGATAGAATACCCTTCGAGATGACGGGAAACCAGCTCAAAATACTCGCACTTGTCACGATGACGATAGACCACGTCGGCGTCGTGCTGCTGCCGCAGTACCTCGTGCTGCGGATTATCGGCCGCCTCACCTATCCCATCTTCGCGTACATGATCGCAGAGGGATGCTTCTACACGCGCAGCAAGAGACGCTATCTCGGCGGCATCTTCGCGCTCGGCTTTGCCTGCCAGCTCGGCTTCTTCATCGCGATGGGGAGCCTCGAGCAGAGCATTCTGACGACCTTCGTCTTCGCCATCATCACGATCTACGCCCTGCAGCTTGCCGACGCGCGGCATGATGCCGTGGGTGCACTGGCCGTTTTCGGCGCGCTCGCCCTCGACGCCTTCGTCTCCCTCGTCCTGCCCGTTTTTCTGGCGGGGACGGATTTCTCGGTCGATTACGGGTTTGCGGGAATCCTGCTCCCCGTGTTCTGCTACATGCCGCGCATTTTCTTCAAAAACGCACTTGACAACACGCGCCTGAGGCTCATGCTCGCGTGTGCCGTGGCGGGAATGGTCTTCGTCTGCATTCAGATGAACGGCTGGATGGGTGGCATACAGTGGTTCTCCCTCTGCGCCGCCATTCCTCTGGCCTGCTATAACGGTAAACGGGGAACCTGGCACCTCAAGTACCTCTTCTACATCTACTATCCCGCGCACCTCGTGGCCATCTGGGGCATCGCCTTGCTGCTCAACTAGCCTTCTCGATGTAGTAATATCAAAAGGCTAGGCTGATGAGAGGGGAGTTGGCATGCAAGAGACCATGTCCGAAAACGCGTCCGAGAAAATCGAGGCAATCGACGAGGTTATCACCCCGGAGGAAGCGGTAATCGATACGGACGATCGGGTTGGCGAAATCCAAGACGACGGGAATCCGACCGACGTCATTCCCGAGGACGGGCATGCGGAGACTCCCAGGAAACCCAAGAAACTCGATTACTCGTACACGCAGAACCGCGAGCTTTCCTGGCTCCAGTTTGACCGGCGCGTCCTCGAAGAGGCCCTCGATCCGAGCGTCCCGCTGTTCGAGCGGCTCAAGTTCATCAGCATCTTCTGCACGAACCTCGACGAGTTCTTCATGGTGCGCGTCGGCAGTCTGATGGACCTCTCCATCATCGCGCCCGATATCCGCGAGAACAAGACCAACATGACGCCACGCGAGCAGCTCGAGGCCGTCTTCGCGGCGGTCAGGCCGCTTGTCGAGGAGCGCGACGAGATCTACGCGAAGGTCGTCGCCGACCTCGAGGAGCATGGTTTCAAGGAGCTCGAGCTCGACAAGCTCTCCAAGAAGGAGCGCAAGTTCGCCCGCGATTACTATCGCGAGTGCATTCGTCCCGTCCTCTCCCCGCAGGTCGTCGACGAACGCCATCCCTTCCCGCACCTTCGCAACAAGGAACTCTACATCGCGACGCTTCTGAGCGAGGAGGATGGCAGTCAGCATCTCGGCATCGTTCCCGTCCCCGACAACATCGCGCCCATCATCTGCGATCCGGACGAGCCGCTGCATTTCGTGCGCGCCGAGAAGCTCATCGCCCATCACATCAAGAAGATCTTCGATATCTACGAGACTTCCGAACCGTGCATCGTCTCGGTCACGCGCAATGCCGACATCAGCTTCGACGAGGAGAAGTTCTCGGATGACGAGGGCGACTACCGTCTGCACGTCTCGCGGCTGCTCAAGAAGCGCAATCGTCTCAATCCCGTGCGCCTCGAGGTCGAGGGAAAGCCGGAGAAGCTCCTCATCGCCGGCCTGCTCAAGCGCCTCAAGCTCACCAAGGAGCAGATGTATAGCTACGATGCGCCCATCAACCTCGACTGGGCTTTCGGTCTGGAGCGCCGCGTGGGCGTCAAGGAGCGCGGTGCGCTCAGCTATGCCCCCTTCGTTCCGCGCGCATCCAAGGAGTTCGACCTCGGTCGCTCCATTATCGAGCAGGTCGAGGAACGAGACCGCCTGCTCTTCTTCCCCTACGATTCGATCGATCCCTTCCTGCGCATGCTGCAGGAGGCGGCGACCGATCCGGACGTGCTCTCCATCAAGATCACGGTGTACCGCCTGGCGAGCGAATCGCGCGTTGCGCAGCATCTGGCGGAGGCGGCCGAAAACGGCAAGGAGGTCACCGTCCTCATGGAGCTGCGCGCGCGTTTCGACGAGGCGAACAACATCGACTGGTCGGGCAGGCTCGAGGAAGCGGGTTGCAACATCATCTACGGCATGGAGAACTACAAGTGCCATTCCAAGGTGTGCCTCATCACCAAGCGCTCCGGTGACGGCGTGACCTACATCACGCAGATCGGCACCGGCAACTACAACGAGAAGACGGCCCGCCTCTACACGGACCTGAGCCTGCTCACCGCGGATGCCGAAATCGGGCGCGACGCCGTCACCTTCTTCCAGAACATGCTCATCGGCAACCTGAATGGCTACTATCGCAGGCTGCTCGTCGCTCCGGTGGCCATCAAGCGCACCATCCTCAAGCTCATCGACCGCGAGATCGCCAAGGGCCCTGCCGGACGCATCACGCTCAAGTGCAACTCGCTCACCGAACGCGACATCATCGATCGCCTTGCCAGGGCATCGCAGGCCGGCGTGCAGGTGCGCATGAACATCCGCGGCATCTGCTGCATGCTTCCTGGTGTCGAGGGCAAGACGGACAACATCCACGTGCGCAGCATCGTGGGCCAGTTCCTCGAGCACAGTCGCATCTTCGTCTTCGGCGAGGGTGACGACATGCGCATGTACGTCGGTTCGGCCGACCTCATGACGCGCAATCTCGTGCATCGCGTCGAGGTGGCGGTTCCCATCACCACGCGTCGCGCGCGCGAGGCGATCATGCTGTTCCTCGACAAGATCTTCGAGGACAATGTCAAGGCACGAACGCTCGAGCCGAGCGGCGAGTACGTGATGGTCGCCAAAAGCCGCGACAAGGGCATGTGCCCCTGCGACACGAGCTTCAGCATGCAGGAGTGGTGCATCGAGCACCCGCTGCAGGGCGTGAAGCGTGACGCGTCTGCCTCATGGGCGGTCAGGCCCGAGGCGGTTGCCGAGGTCGCGGATGAGTCCGAGGACATGTCCATGGCAGGACGGCCCGGTGCCGATGAGGCGATCGAGCAGCCCAAGGCCCTGATGGACGCTGACATCAAGCTGCTCGCCGAAGGTGACGACATCGCCGACGTTTCTGCCGTCGACACAGATGCCGAAATCGGGTCAGGGTCAGGGGCAAAGGCCGATGACATTCTCGTCGAGATCGAGCTCGCGGAAGAGGCGGGCAAGACGTCGGGCAAGTCCAAGGACAAGAAGCCGGGCAAGAAGGGCAAGGAGAAGTCCGAGAAGAAGGACAAGTCCGACAAGAAGAAATCCGAGAAGAAGGCGGACGGGAAGGACGGAGAAGAGCCCCCGTCGGTCCCGGCGAAGCCGGCGCATAGCGCCCATCCCGATGTTGACATCACCTTGGACTCGGATGCGAGCCTGGACGACCAACCCGTTGGCAAGCATTTCAAGCCCTCGAAGAAGGCCGAGGAAGCGACGCCGGTTCCCGTCGACGTGCCCGTGAGCAGCGAGAGCACCGCGGACCGCCTTGCGCGCGAGCGCTCGTACATGAGCGATTTCCCGCATACGACGCCCAGGGCCGACGCCGCCGCCGACGAGCGCAAATCCGGTGACGCGACTCGCGATTCCAAGACTTCCAAGCAGGAAAAGCCCAAGAAGAAGGGCTGGCTCAAGAGGCTGTTCGGCTAGCCGGACGCCTCTACAGAACTGCATGACATGACTGCCAACGAGCCCATATACCTGGACTACGCGGCGGCCACGCCCGTCGATGAGCGCGTGCTCGAGGCGATGGCCCCGTATCACGCGCGATGCTTCGCCAATCCGTCGGCATCGTACGCACCCGCCCGCAAGGTTCGTGCGGATGTCGAGGACGCGCGTGCGCGCATCGCGCACCTCATGGGGGCCAAGCCCGCCAACGTCATCTTCACCGCAGGCGCGACCGAGGCCAACAACCTCGCGCTGACCGCGGCTGCGCCCGACGCGCATGTCATCGCCAGCGCGATTGAGCACGCGAGCGTTCGCGCCTGCGTGGAGGCGCGTGCCCTGGGCACGCTTTTGCCCGTGGACGGCGAGGGGCTTGTCGACCCCGAGGTGCTGCGCGCCTCGATTCGCCCCGACACCGAGTTGGTCAGCATCGCCTACGCCAACGGCGAGATCGGGACCATCCAACCGTTGCGCGAGATAGCGGGCGTCATCGTCGACGAGCGCGCTCGTCGTCTGGCGGCGGGGGAGGGGCGCCCCATCTTCCTGCACACGGACGCCTCGCAGGCGGCCGCGCTCAAGTCGCTCAACGTCTCCTCGCTCGGCGCCGACCTCGTCACCGTTTCCGCAGCCAAGCTATACGGTCCCAAACAGGTCGGCATGCTCTGGGCGCGCAGTGGCATCGAGCTCCATCCACTCGTGTGCGGTGGCGGCCAGGAGGGCGGGCTGCGAAGCGGCACGGAAAACGTACCGGGCATCATGGGGTTCGCGCACGCGTTCGAGATCGCCTGCGAGCTGCGCGATGCCGAAGCGAGACGTCTGCGCGAGCTGCGCGACTGGCTACAGGGACAGCTGGCGGCTGCCTTCGAGGATGTGGTCGTCGCGGGGCCCGTGCGCGATGCCGCGCGTCTGGACAACCTGCTCCACGTCTCCTTTCCCGGTCTACTCGCCCGTCGTCTGGTCATCCTGCTCGACCAGCGCGGCGTCTACGTTGGTACGGGGTCGGCATGCGCCGCGAGCAAGATGACGGTGTCGCCCGTGCTCGAGGCCATTGGCGTCAGTCCGGAGGTCGCCGAGGGCAGCCTGCGCATCACGCTCGGACGTGACACGACGCGCGAACAGGTCGAGCACGCGGCGCGGGTCATCATCGAGGTCGTTCGTGCCGAGCGTCAGCGTGTGAGCATGGCGTAGCCTGACCGGGCAAACCAGACAAAAGTCGCTGGGGCGGTTTTGTCTCATTCGTTTCGCTCGAAATGGCATGCGTGGTATCTTCGTTCCCGTTGAAAGTGGCAAGCTGAGGAGGCGTGCATGGTAGCAAAGGTCATCGTCGGCATGAGCGGGGGAGTGGATTCCTCGCTTGCCGCGGCGTTGCTCGTCGAACGTGGCTTTGACGTCACGGGCGTCTACATGCGCAACTGGTCGGTCGATCTGCCGGGGTTCAAGTGCCCCTGGGCCGAGGACCTTGCTGATGCCGAGCGCGTGGCCGTGCAGCTGGGTATCGACCTCGAGGTCTGGGATTACGAGGAGGAGTACAAGCGTGACGTGGTCGATTACCTGGTCGATTGCTACGCGCGCGGTCTCACGCCCAATCCGGACGTCATGTGCAACGAGAAGGTGAAGTTCGGAGTCTTCGCGCGCGAGGCCTTCGAGCGAGGCGCCGATTACATCGCAACGGGGCACTATGCCCGCGTGCTCCTCGACGCTCCGGGTGCGAGGTGCGCCCATCTGCTGCGTGCGCTCGACGAACACAAGGACCAAACCTACTTCCTGTGGCGCGTGCCCGGGAGCGTGCTCGCACGCACGTTGTTTCCCATCGGCGAGATCGAGAGCAAGGCGGTCGTGCGCGAGATGGCCGCCGAGCGCGGGCTCGAGGTCGCGACCAAGCACGATTCCGATGGCATCTGCTTCATCGGGCCGGTCTCGATCCAGCAGTTCCTGCTCTCGCAGCTCGAGCGCAAGGCGGGCGACATCGTCGAATACGAGACGGAGGACGTGCTCGGCCGACACGAGGGTGCCTTTCTCTACACGCTCGGTCAGCGCAAGGGTCTCGACTTGGGAGGCGGCCCTGCCCGCTACGTGGTCAAGACGGATACGGCCGACAACGTCGTCTACGTCTCCGCCGACAAGGAGTGCGAGGCGCTCTGGACGCGCGAGCTCGTACTCGACGACCTATGCTGGATTTCGGGTTGCATGCCCGCACCCGGGCGCTATCTGGTGCGCACGCGACATACCCGCCCGCTCGTCGAGGCGCATGTCGAGGTGCTAGACGATGTGGAACAGGCCGAGACGAGGGACGGCTTGGCGCGTATCGTCTTCGACGAGCGCGTGCCGGCCGTGGCTCCCGGCCAGTCGGTCACCATCTACCGCGACGAGGAGTGCCTCGGCGGCGGCATCGTCTGCGCCTGACCAGGCAAACCAGACAAAAGCGCGACGACGGCTTTCGTTTGGTTTCATGTACTGTTGCGACGTGCCATTTGATACGGTCCCAATTGCGCACCTTGCGTTGTGCTATATTCCTGGGCGGTTATTGAATATCACGTAAACGCGGGCACGTATTTGGGGACAATCAATAATGAGAAAAGAGTTTCTGACAAGGTTGCTTGTCTATGTTGCGAACTTCGCGTTTGCCATCGGGGTATTGATTGTATCTTGTGCCTGGTCGGGAATCTATCCGTTTGGTGATAGATCATTTTTGACCGAAGATCTGATGTTTCAGTATGTCGATTTCTTCACCTGGTTTCAGAATGTCTTGCTGGGAGAAGGGTCACTTTTTTACTCGACGTCCCAAGCTCTCGGAAACAATACATGGGGACTGTACAGTTATTACCTGGGTTCGCCGCTTAACTTCCTCATCGTGTTTTTCGAACAGGGCGCGATTACGGAGTTCGTCTTCTTCGTGACTGCCTTGAAGATAGGCTTTGTTCAAGTTGCAACGGTCTTTTTCATCCGCAAGCGATTCGGACTCTCGTATTTCCTATGCTCCGTCCTCGCCCTTGGATTCACCTGGTCGAGCTGGACGGCAACCCAGCTTCGCAATCCGGAATGGCTCGACGTCCTCATCTTCCTTCCTTTGGCCGCATGGGGCGTGTACGAGCTTATCAGGAGCAAGCGGTGGGGCCTGCTCATCGCTTCCGTTGCCTTGGCGGTTATTTGCTGTTGGTATACGGCCTACATGTTGATTCTCTTCCTGTTCCTGTACTTCGTATTTGAACTCTGGATGTTCAGAAACGGCGTGGATATAGGATGCGATACGCTCTCATCAGACGGACGTGCGCCAGCAGTATCCTCGAAACGCCCAGTTGGAGTGCTCCGGAATCTAGTCACGTTCGTTGCAGTGATTCTGGGGGCATTGTTGCTGTCGGCATTCACGTTCTTGCCAACGGTCTTGGCCATGTCGGGAGGGACATCACCCTCGCTCGTTGTGGACGCTCCGGGTAGAGGCCTCGTTACCCGTGCGCTTGATCTTGCCGCATCGCATCCGATGGTCATGGTCGCGCTCCTTGCCTTCGTTGCAATAGTCATCGCGCTCGTCCTGTTTGTTATGCGAAGCAAGAAGATTGGGCATGCCGCACGACTTTGGATTCTGGTTGCCGTCATTGTCGTTTGCTCTCTCGGTATTGGTCTTGGTCTTTTTGCGCGACGTCTCTCCACATGTGGAATCGTTGCATTCGCAAAGGGATTCATATGCGGTGGATGGGTTGTGAACGACGTGCCTCAGCTTTACGCGGGTACTTTGATTCTCGTGTTAGCGGTCGCCTTCTTCTTCGTTCGCAGAATCCCGTTCAATTTAAAGGTTGCATGCCTTGCTCTTCTGGCCGTTATGCTGCTCAGTGTCTTCTGCATGCCTTTGTATATGATTTGGTGTGGATTCAGGGCTCCCAATGGTTTCTATTGCCGTATCACGTTTCTGGCACTGTTTGTCATGCTCTGGATGGCGGCGAGCTTCGTTAGCTACGAACGAAACAGAGCAAGATCGCACAGTAACTGCACAAGAAGGATAGTCTGTGTGATTCTGGCTGTGGCGGTTGTATGCGATGTCATGATCTCCGTGCATTCCGAATGGGAGTATCTATACCAGGGGTATCCGCAGTCGGCGCATGAGGAATACGTCGCTAATTCCAAGGCCGAAATTTCTGACCTTCGCGAGAGTGATGGGAGTACGTATCGGATCGCGAAAAACTACTCGCGCTCCGCGCTGTTTGCCTTGAATGAAGGCATGGCCATGGGCTACGACGAGCTATCTTCCTATAGTAGCGTTCATGACAATAACGCTATAGCTTTGCTCAATGACCTCGGTTATTCCATGCGGGGAGAATTCTCGACTCGCTATGCCTATCCGATACTCGCAAGCGATGCGTTGCTTGGTGTCAAATACGCTTATTCCACCATTCCTCCCGAAGGCCTTGAGGCTATCTGGACCGAACCAAATCTCAAAGGCGCCCTCCTGTATGAAAATCCGTATGCTCTCTCTCTTGGATATGTTGCAGACGACGATATCGAAGAGCTCTCATTTGCAGGGACGTCTAATCCCTTCCAGCGCCAGAACGTGTTTGTGAATAGCCTGCTTGGCTATGAACTGAATCCCTATGTGTCATGTGAGGTAACCGAGGTCTCTTCCTCGCCTACAGGACGGGAGTACGAGGCGGTGATTCCGGCAGGGTGTGTGGGATATGCCTATGTTGTGGATGGCGGAGACAAGATCTGCAGCATCGAGATGGACAACCGGGCACCCTTTACTGAGAACTACTGCTTCCAGGACTCGATTTACGGTATCGCTGGCGTGTCTGGCGAAAGCCAGACGGTCAAGATGCGCCTAACCGCGATAGGCGAGGGAATCGTCATAACTCCGGATGCGTTGCTTGACGAGGACACGAGAATCATTGTCTGGGCGCTCGACATGTCCCGCTTCGAGGAGGCAATGAGCACCCTTGGCAAATTCCAGGCCAGCATAGACGTGTTCGATGGCAACAGAATCGAAGGCAATATTGATTATGCACCGGATGGAGAGGCCGATGAGCGCATAATGATGATTAGCGTGCCGGCAGCTCCTGGATGGAATGCGTGTGTGAATGGCGAGAAAGTCGATATCGTATCTCTTGCCGGCGGCGCGCTAACCGGCATACCGATTAGTTCTGGGGCAAATCATTTCGAGCTGACGTTCTTCCCGCCGGGCCTTGCTCTGGGAACCGCAGTTTCCCTAATAAGCTTCGTGGTCCTCATCGTCATCTGCATCGTGACGCGCCGCAAGAAAATGAGACAGTTGCTCTGAGCACTTGTCTCATTTCTCGTTTTCGCGTTCGGTGAGGATGCCGTTGAGGGTACGCCAGGCGAGCTCGGCGCACTTGACGCGTGCGGGCATGCGCGAGATCGATTGGAGCTCGGCGGCCTCGTCGAGGTCCTCGATGTCGTCTTCGGAAAGCTCGTTGCCCTGGATCATGCCGATGAAGAGGCCGAGCAGGCGCTTGGCCTCGTCGATGGACTCGCCCTCGATGAGGCCGGCCATCATGTCGGCAGATGCCTGGCTGATGGCGCAGCCGTGCCCCGTGAACGAGGCCTCCTCGATGATGTCGTTGGTATCGTCGATCTTCAGGTACAAGGTGAGCTCGTCACCGCAGCTCGCGTTGATGCCATCGTGACTGTGCGTCGCGTCCTCGAGTTCGTAGCGGTAATCGGGATGGGCGTTGTGATCCATCAACGCAGCGGAATAGATGCTGCTGGTAGAACCGTTAGACATTGAACATCCTTCCCACGAGCTCGAGCCCGTCGATGAGCCGGTCGATATCGTGCGCGTCGTTGTAGAACGCCACGCTCGCGCGACAGCACGTGTGCATGCCCAGATACAAAAGGAGCGGCTGAGCGCAGTGATGACCCGCGCGGATGGCGACGTTTTCGCCGCTCAGGATACCCGAGACGTCGTGCGGGTGCACGTCGGTGACGTTAAAGCTGAAGGCGCCGCAGCGCGCGTCGGGATCCGTGGGCCCCACGACTTCGATGAACTTGAGCGCCTCTATGCGGTCGGCAAGATAGTGCATGAGCGCGCGCTCGCGGTCTTCCATGGTCGAAAGGCCGATGCGCTCGACGTATTCGAGCGCGACGCCGGTCGCGTAGATGCCCGCGGCATCCTGCGTTCCCGCCTCGAACTTCTCGGGCGTGGGAGACCAGACGGCATCCTGCTCGCTCACGGCGTCGATCATTTCGCCGCCCGTGAGGAACGGGGGCATCATCTCGAGCAGCTCGTGCCTGCCCCACAGCACGCCCACGCCAAAGGGCCCGAAGACTTTGTGGCCCGAGAAGGCGAAGAAGTCGCAGCCGAGCTCAGTGACGTCGACGGGGATGTGCGGTACGGACTGCGCACCGTCAACCACCAGGTACGCCCCGTTCTCGTGCGCGAGCTGCGCCATACGGGCGATGGGATTGGTGACGCCCAGGACATTAGAGACGTGGGCGGCGGCGACGATCTTGGTCTTGGGACCGATCTTCGCCTGCATCTCCTCGTCGGAGATGAAGCCGCTCTTGTCGCAGTACATGTAGACGAGCTTTGCACCAACCTTCTTGCAGACCTGCTGCCAGGGGATGAGGTTGCTGTGATGCTCCATGATGGTGATGCAGACCTCGTCGCCTTTCTCGAGCACGCACGGCGCGAAGGACTGCGCCACGATGTTGAGGGCCTCGGAGGCGTTACGGTTGAAGATCACGTCGCAGGCGTTTTCCTCGCCGGCGCCGATGAAGCGCGCCACGCGCTTGCGCGTGGCGTCGATGGCCTCGGTCGCCTCGATGGAGAGCTCGTACAGGCCGCGCAGCGGGTTGGCGTTCATGGTCTGATAGAAGCGGTCCTGCGCCTCGATGACGCAGGCGGGGCGCTGCGCGGTTGCCGCGCTGTCGAGGAACGCAAGGTCGGGCATGGACGTGAGCAGCGGGAAGTCCTTCTTGTACGGGTTTGCCACGATGTCGATCGAACTCATAGGTAGACCTCCTCGAAGTCGTTCACGAGCGTGTTGCCCAAGCGCACAACGGCCTGCTTGGTGACCTCGTTGGCGGCGTTGAGCCAGGCATCCTCGAGCGATGCCGTGACGAACATCTGCTCGGCCTGCTCGGGCGACAGTCCGCGGCTCTCGAGGTAGAAGAGCTGGTCGGCCTTGATGTGGCCGATGGTCGCGCCGTGGTTGCCCATGACGTCATCCTCGTTGCACAGGATGTTGGGAACCGTCTTGTTGCTTACGCCCTCATCGACGAGCAAGACGTTGTCGACCTCGTGGCCCACGGCGCCCTTGCCGCCGCGGATGAGGTCGATGGTACCGCGCAGCGTCTTCTTGCTCGAGCCGGCGAGCACGCCGTTGGCGTAGAGGTTGCAGGTCGACTTGGCGCCGTGGTGGCGCAGGATGTAGTTGAAGTCGAGTTCCTGGTTGCCGTGGCCCAGGTAATGGGTGTAGACGTTGATGGCCGAGTTGTAACCGCGCAGGTCGCCGGCAAGCCCCGTGTAGGTTTTGCCCGCGCCGAGCACGGTCTGGTGTACGTCGATTGTCGCGTTGTCCGCGGCGAAGAGCCCCATGTCGTCGAGGTCCGTCCAGCTGTCGTCGAGCGTCTGGACGCGACGTACCGTGACGTGCGCACCTTCGGCCGCGAAGATGCGGATGGAGCTGCCCGTGAGCCCGGTGCCCGCAACTGGTGAGTCGACGACGATGGCGACGTCGAGGGTGGCGCCCTCGTGGGCGACCAGGTCGAGCGCGACGACGTTCGCGCCCGCGTCGATTCCGGCGATTTGCACGGTCGCCGTGGACGTCGAGCGTGCGGGGGCGATGATGGCCCGCGTGGTGCCCGCGCACTCGCGCAGCCAGTCGCTCACCTCCTCGCCCATGCCCTGCTCGAAGGATGCGGCCAGACTCTTGGCCTGTTCCATCGCGTCGGCCTTCTTCTGATATGCGGACAGCGCCAGACCGCCGAGTTCCTCGGCCTGCTCGTCGACGGCGTTGGCCAGCACGGGCTTGTCACCGTACGCCGCATCCCAGGCGCTTTGCGCCGCCTGCATCGCCTCGACGAAGGCGGTGGCGTCCCCGAGCGTGGCGTCGGTCTCGACAACGATATCGCGTGCAGGGGCCATATTTCCCGCGACCTCGATGGTCGCGTCGTTCATGTGCAGGAAATACCAGGTCGGAGCTGGCATTGCACTCGCATGTTCGAAAACTCGCGCTTCCATTAGCCAATCGCCCCTTCCATCTCGAGTTTGATGAGGTTGTTCATCTCGACGGCGTACTCGAGCGGGAGCTCTTTGCTCACCGGCTCGGCGAAGCCGTTGACGATCATCGTGCGCGCCTCTTCCTCGGAAAGGCCGCGGCTCATCAGGTAGAAGACCTTGTCGTCGCCGATGCGGCCGATGGTCGCCTCGTGACCGATGTCGACGTTCTTGCACTTGACGTCCATCGCCGGAATCGTGTCGCTACGACTGCGGTCATCGAGCATGAGCGACTGGCAGCTCACCGTCGCGGCGGAATCCTCGGCGTTCTTGGTCGCCACCACGCTCGAGCGGAAGGTCGAGACGCCGCCGTCCTTGGAGATCGACTTGGTCTCGACGCTCGCCTTGGTCTGCGGCGCGTTGAGCACGACCTTGCAACCCGTGTCGAGGTTCTGGCCCGCACCCGCGAAGGTGATGCCGGTGAAGCTCGACTTGGCGCCACGCCCGTTGAGGATGGACATGGGGTAGAGGTAGCCCACGTGGCTGCCGAACGAACCCGAGATCCACTCGATGTCGCCGCCCTCCTTGCAGATGGCGCGCTTGGTGTTGAGGTTGTACATGTTCTTCGACCAGTTCTCGATGGTCGAGTAGCGCAGGTGCGCGCGCTGCCCCACGAAGAGCTCGACGGCGCCCGCGTGCAGGTTGGCGACGTTGTACTTGGGAGCCGAGCAACCTTCGATGAAGTGCAGGCTCGCGTCGTCTTCGACGATGATGAGCGTGTGCTCGAACTGGCCCGCGCCGCGTGCGTTGAGGCGGAAGTAGCTCTGCAGCGGATAGTCGAGCTGCACGCCGGCCGGCACGTAGACGAACGAGCCGCCCGACCACACGGCGCCGTGCAGGGCCGCAAACTTGTGGTCGGTGGGCGGAATGAGCTTCATGAAATGGTCGTGGATGATGCCCTCCCACTTGGGGTCCTGCAGCGCCTCCTCGATGCCCGAGTAGACGATGCCCATCTTGGAGGCGGACTCCTGCATGGAGTGGTACACGAGCTCCGAGTCGTACTGCGCGCCCACGCCGGCGAGGTAGCTGCGCTCGGCCTCCGGGATGCCCAGGCGGTCGAAGGTGTCCTTGATATCCTCGGGGACGTCGTCCCAGCTCGCCTGCTGGTCGGTCTCGGGCTTCACGTAGGTGACGATGTGGTCCATGTCGAGGCCGTCGATCGACGGGCCCCAGGTGGGGAGGGGAAAGCCGTTGTAGATGTCGAGCGACTTGAGACGCAGCTCGAGCATCCAGTCGGGCTCGTCCTTCTTCTCGGAGATCTCGCGCACGATCTCGGGCGTGAGGCCGGCTTCCAGGTGCTCCTGGTTGCTCTCGTCCTTCACGAAGTCGTACATGCTGCGGTCGACATCGTCGACCTGCGTGCGCTTCTTTTCGCTTTGCTCGGTCATGGCTGCCTCTTATCGTGCCTGCACCAGGGACTCGAATTGCTCGAATCCGTTGCTGTCGATGTCGGCGATCATGGAGGCGTCGCCCTCGGCGACCATGTGACCGCGCACCATGACGTGGACCTTGTCGACGTCGAGGTGCTCGAGGATGCGCGTGTTGTGCGTGATGACGAGCAAGGTGCCGTTGCACTCGCGACGGTAGAGCTCCATGCCGCGGCTGACGACGGAGAGCGCGTCGACGTCAAGGCCGGAGTCGGCCTCGTCGAGGATGGCCAGACGCGGCTTGAGCAGCAGCAGCTGCAACATCTCGACCTTCTTCTTCTCGCCTCCCGAGAAGCCAACGCCGAGCTCGCGGTCGAGGTAGGCGCGGTCCATGTCGAGCTCGTCGGCGAGCTGGCGCACGCGCTTGCGGAACTCCTTGCGCTTCATGTCGAGCTCGGGGCGCGCGGAGCTGATGGCGCGCAGGAAGCTTGACAGCGGCACGCCGGGAATCTCGACGGGCGCCTGGAACGAGAGGAACATGCCGGCGAGGCTACGCTTGTCGGGGGAGAGATCGGTGACGTCCTCGCCGCCGAACATGATGGTACCGCCCGTGACGTCGTAGGTCGGCTCGCCCATGATGACGTGCCCCAACGTTGACTTGCCCGCGCCGTTGGGGCCCATGAGGACGTGAACGCCGCCTTCCTCGACGTCGAGGTCGACCGAATGGAGTATCTCCTTGCCATCGACGCCGGCCGTGAGGCCGCGGACGGATAAAAGTGCATCGCTCATAGGTGTTCCCATCTCTCCTGCGAGGTCCTTTCATGTTTCCCCGCCGTGGTTTCGCAAGGCAAAGGTGCCCGGAACTATTTTCTGCCAATTTAAATGGTGCATGTGCAAAGTCAAGGAAACTCGCCGCTTCGACATGCAAAGGTAACTTTTGGGACGCAGGGAGATAGGGAGGCGCTCCGCTCCGACGGTCGCTCCCCGCGAGCCTGTAGTCTCGCTGGCTCGCTCCCTTAGACCTCCGCTGCGCGTCTCCCTATCTCCCTGCGTCTTTTGGGAGGGGGGGATAGGGCGGGTATTCGGAAACCAACAGTGAATGTATACGGTACAATGCATGAAACGCTTCCATCGGAAGGAGCCCCCATGAGCGGACTTGCCATCGCCCTCATCATCATTGTTGCCATCGTCGTCATTCTCGCCATCGCCCTCATCGCGATGTACAACAACCTCGTGCGCATGCGCAATCGCGTCGACAACGCTTGGGCGCAGGTCAATGTGCAGCTGCAGCGCAGGCTCGACCTCATCCCCAACCTCGTCGAGACCGTCAAGGGCTACGCATCGCACGAGAGCGGCACCCTGCAGGCCGTGACCGAGGCACGCACCGCTGCCATGGCCGCCACGACGCCCGAGGCGCGCGCCGAGGCCGAGAACATGCTCACCGGTGCCCTCAAGACGCTCTTCGCCGTGAGCGAGGCCTATCCCGATCTCAAAGCGTCCACCAACTTCCTCGACTTGCAGGCCCAGCTGTCCGAGACCGAGGACAAGATCAGCTACATGCGCCAGAGCTACAACGATACGGTCATGAAGTACAACAACGGCATCCAGACCTTCCCGGCCGTCATCTTCGCGGGCATGTTCGGCTTCAAGGAGCGCGAGCTCTTCGAGGCAGACGCACCGGCTGCCACCGCGCCGCAAGTCAGCTTCTCGTAATGCGAACGCGAACCGCAATGGCGAAAAATGAGACAGCGAGACTGAGCAACTGTCTCATTTTGCTGCTAGCCGCCGCGTGCATGCTCTGGCTTGTCGTATGCATGTGCGTCGTGCCCGTGAGCGCTCATGCTTCCAAGAGCCACGAGTGCACGAGCGATACCATCAATGCGACAGTCGCCACCGACGGCTCCCTGCGCGTCATCGACGCACGCACGTACTCGTTCGAGGGCCGCTACACGCTTACCGCCGCCGTGCTCGACCCGCCACCCGGTGGCGCGGCCATCGTCAACGGCGTCTCTGTCATCGATGAGAACGGCGTCACCACGCAGCTTGTCGAAGTACCCTTCCAAGGATCCTGGCGCACGGCGGGTGGTCCTGCGAGCGGGCACTATTCCGTCGACGTGGCCGAGAACACGGTCTATGCGTTCTCGACGACCGAAGACGCGAAGAAGACCTTCGTCTTCGACTTCACCTACACGAACGCCGTGATGCAATACGATGACGTGAGCGTCCTGTACTGGCAGTTCGTCGGCCCCAATTGGGATGTCGATACCGAGGATGTGAACGCCTACGTGCACCTTCCCGTGCCGCCCGGCCAGAGCGTCATCGGCGGCGAGAAGGTCTACGCCTTCGGGCATGGCAACCTCAATGGCTCGGTAAGCTTCGACGCGGATGGCGTCGTGGACTTCGCCGTGCCGCGCGTGAGGGAGGGCAGTTTCGCCGAGATGCGCGTCGCCTTCCCGGCGAGCTGGACGCCCAACGTGGCGGCTAGCCAGAAGGAGCCGGGTAATGGCTTGCCGCAGGTGCTCGAGGAGGAGCAGGCCTGGGAGCGCCAGGCGCAGGCGCAGCGCCTCATCGACGTGCTCATGCTCGTCATCCCGCTTCTCGTCTCGGTGGCGTGCCTCATCGTCGCCATCATCCTGTTCCTGCGCTACGGACGCGAGCACAAGCCCAGCTTCGATGGCGAGTACTGGCGCGACGTGCCCGAGAAGGGAACGAACCCCGCCGTCATCGCCAGGCTCGTCCGCTGGAACAAGCCCGATGCGAACGACCTCACCGCCGTGCTCATGCACCTCTCCAACCTGGGCGTGGTGAGCATCTCGCGCGAGAGCACCATCGAGGAACGCAAGATCCTGGGCGACAGGGAGCGCACGGTTTATCGTCTGGGCATCAATCCCGAGAAGCGCGCGACGCTCGAACTCGACTCCATCGACGCCAAGGCGCTCGATCTCGTCTTCGACAAGATCGGCGTGCAGTACGGCAGCGTCACGCTCGATGACATCGAGGCATACGCCAAGGACCATGCGCAGAGCTACGTGAACTCCATGGAGCTTTGGCAGGGGACCATCGGCGCGGAAGTTGACAGGCGCGGGTTCTTCGAGAAGGCGGGGGAGAGTTGCAAGCGCGCGTTCCAGATCGCCGCGGCCGCGCTGATCGTCATCGGTGCCGGCATGGGTATCGTCGCGGAAAACTTCATGCCGCTCATCGGCCTGGTGCCCGGTGCGCTCATCCTGCTCGTCTTCGCGCATTTCATGCCGCGTCGCTCGTTGGAAGCAGTCGAGATCCAGGCACGCTGCGATGCGCTCAAGCGTTGGTTCAAGGACTTCACGGCGCTTGACGAGGCGGTGCCCACGGACGCGAAGGTGTGGGGCGAGCTGCTCGTGTACGCCTACATATTCGGCGTAGCCGACCAGGTTGTGGGCGACCTCAACCGCATGGCGCCTGACATCTGGAACGACGACGTGTTCGTCGGCAGCATGCTGTGGTACTACAACCCGTACATGGCCATGCACGCTGGTGCGGCTAGCGCTGGCTTCTTCGGCGACGCGTTCGAGAACACGATGAACTCGGCGCAGAGCGTCATCTCGGCGGCCAAGGGTGGAGGCGGTAACGGGAGTTTCGGCGGCGGAGACGGCTTCTCCATGGGTGGAGGCGGTGGCTTCGGCGGCATGGGCGGCGGCTTCTCGCGCTAGGCTTTTGGCTCCGCGTCGTCGATCTTGCTGTGCGCACCGCGGACGATGGGCTCCACGGGGACATCGTCAGCTTCCTGCTCCTCGGCCTGCGCCTCGCCCGGGTGTTCGGTCTGCCACTTGATGGTGGCGCGGCTGCGCTCCTCGAGCTCGACTTCGAGCAGCTCGGCCTTGAAGGCGAAGTTGCACCAGAACGCGCCGGTGAGGTAGATGAGAATCGCACCGTCGAAGAGGAGCACGCGCGCGAAGTCGTTTGTGCCCACCTGGTAGGTGTTGATGGCGATGATGATGAGCGCCGCGAGTCCGATCATGCGCGCGATGCGCTGGTAGCGAATCGATTCCCACTTGTAGTCCGCTTCGGCCTGCATCTGCGCCTCGCCGTCGGTCTCGGGGTCTCCCGTCAGGCGCTGGGCGAGCAGCTTGCGAAAGCCGGGGAGCTCGGCGCGCTCGGCGCGGAGCTGGAGGACGCGTATGCCGCTCACGACGTACGCCAGCACGAGCACGATGACGAGGCCGTCGGCGTGCTTGAAGGAAATCGAGGTGTCGACGCGCATGAAGTAGGCGGCGGCTCCGACCAGGACTCCCATGAGCAACAGGCACATGAGCGCGAGGGCGACGGTGCCCATGCTCTTCGCCTTGGGTATGCCCCAGGTCTGGCGCAGGCCGGGAACGGACTTGATGTAGCTCTTGACCTGTTCGTCGGTGGGTGTGTTCATGTCGTACCTCGTTGCTTTGTCGGAAGGCGAAAGCCCGTGTTTTTGCACTGCCTCAAAGTATCGCACACTTCGCCGATGCGCACAGGAGAGATAGCGATGGCTTTGGCGGTGTGGAGTGACAGCTCGCGCGGACTCGCTTCCGTACGTGTCATGGCGTTTCGTTATGCCATATGCGCCGGTGGGCGGGGGAGATGGCGTGGAGAATTCGTGGTCACGTCCTCTTGCGGTATCATGACACAGTTTATGTCACAGACTTGATGCGAATTCGAAGCATGCGCGCGTGCGCTGCGGTGTGTAAACGCGTTTGACCATAGGGGGAGCATGAACCGCTCTAATGATGATTATCGCTATAGCGATGACGTTCGCCACGGACACGGTGAGTATTCCGCCAACAGGAACCGTCCGGTGAGCACGTCGCGCGTTTCGCAGGCGGATTTGGCGGCGTACAGCAGCGCGAACTACATAGGCGGTGGCAAGCGCTCGGGTGGGCGATCCCGTGGCAGAAAGAGGCTCTACATCATCATCGGCGTTGTCGCCGTCCTGCTCATCGCCCTCGTGGCAGCCGCCTTTGCCGCCGTCGGATCTGCCAAGGAGATGAAGTCGCAGGCGACGCAGGTCCTCCAGGACGTGAAGAGCATCCAGACCGCCATCGGCGAAAACGACTACGCGGTCGCCGCGCAATCTGCCCAGCAGGCAAGCGAGCTGACCGGAAGCATAGCTGGCGAGCTTTCGTCGCCCTTGTGGATGGTCGCCTCGATCATTCCCGTGTACGGCCAGGACATCAGCGGCATGCGCGACCTCATGACGGCGCTCGACAATGCCTTCGACGAGGGGCTCGTGCCGCTCACCAAGACGCTCGAGGCAAATCCGCCCGATAGCCTCATCTCCGCTGACAGACGCATCAACGTCGCCGCCGTGACCCAATTGCTTGACGCGGTGCAGGACGCCGCGCCGTCGATGCAGAAGTGCGCCGATGTGGCCGAGTCGCTCCCCGAGATGCACATCGAGCAGCTCAAGTCCGTGGTGGACCCGGCAAAGGAGAAGCTCACGACCATCAACGCAACGTTCCAGAAGGCGGCGGCGCTCGCGCCGGTGGCGGGCCCCGTGTTGGGCGCCAACGGCAACCGCACGTATCTGATCGTGGCGCAGAACTCCGCCGAGCTCAGGTCATCGGGTGGCTTTCCCGGCTCGATGGGGACGCTCGAGATTCGCGATGGCGAGATCATCCTCAACGACTTCGCGAAAGTCTATGATGTGCTCACCGACACGAACCCGTCATCCGTGAGCATCACAGACGAGGAGTATGCGCTCTTTGGCGCTGCCAGCATGGATTGTCCGCGCGATGCAGGCATCGACCCCGACTTCACGCGTGTCGCGTCGATATGGGCCGCCTCCTACGAGGAACGCAATGCCGCGCACCTTGACGGCGTCATCTCGATCACGCCGAGCGTCGTGCAGGACATCCTAGCGATCGTGGGTCCCGTGACGCTGTCTGATGGCACGGAGCTCACCGGGTCGAATGCGACGAAGGTGCTCCAGAGCGACATCTACTGGAAGTACCTCGCGGAGGGTGCCGATCCCGACGGCACCGGTGGAGCGGTTACGGACGCGCTCTTCGCCCAGGCCGCGCACGAGACCTTCAACAAGCTGTTCTCGAACCTCAATGCCGACACCCTGATCAAGTTCGCCTCCTGCATGGCAAAGGACATGGAAGATAGGACGGTCATGTTCTGGCTCACCGACGAAGGTGATCAGGCCATCCTCGCGTCCCTCGATTGCTCCGGGGCACTTAACGACGACCCGATGCGGCCCGAGCTAGGCGTCTTCTTCTCGTTGTGGGTTGGCTCGAAGATGGGTTGGTATGTTGATATAGACAACCAGGTGCTGGAGTCCAAGAAGAACGCTGATGGGTCGTATACCTACAAGATGCAGACGACGTTCACAGACACCGTCTCTTCCGAGGAAATTGTTGCTGGAGGCGAATACATTATCGGTGATATCTACGATTACGAGTATGGGATCCTGTATCCCTGCCTGTATATTTATGCACCTGCTGGTGGCAGCATAAGTAACCTGGAATCGAACAGCAGCGTCGCATTTGAAGAAGCGCGGCATGATGGATTGCAGGCGTTCAAGGCATGGAGAACCGTTTTGCGTCCTGACCAGCCCATCGTATGCACGTACACGGTCACAACGGCGCCAAATGCCTCGCAGGAGATGAAGATTGTCTGCACACCCACGTTGACCGAGTACCGTGCGGGATAGCGGGGGTTGTCGCTGGCAAATGGGAGTACCCGGGTATTTGGGGTGCATGTGACGATCTGCCGTACCATACTGCAGGCTTCTGTTATACGATTGACCGGTTGTTGATATCGAGGGGAGGATTCGTGGCTCGAGGTTCGAAGAAGGCGGGGCTGGGCAAGGCCCTGAAGACCGCTGCCGTGCTCTTTGCGGGTGCGTCGGTGGCCGTGGCCGCTGCCGGACAGGCCGTTGCCTGGAAGCGTGACAAGGAGAGCAAGCCGAGTCTCGACAACATCATTGATGTCACGAGTGGCCAGGCCCAGGAGGTGCTCGACGAAGCCACGCGCGGTACGGGCATCGTCTTGAATCCCGAGCAAAAGCAGCCTATCCCCGGTGTCGACGACACCTATCGCTATCACGTGGTGAAGCGCGGTTTCGACGTCGTGTTCTCCGCATGTGCGTCGGTGGCTTGCGCGATTCCCACGCTCCTCGTGTGCGGGCTCATTTGGCTCGACGAGCCGGGTATGCCCATCTACAAGCAGCGCCGTGTTGGGCGTTACGGTGCGCCCATCGACATCTACAAGCTGCGCACGATGGTGGTGGGGGCTGATCAGGTCGAGAAGCACCTCACCCCCGAGCAAATCAAGCAGTGGGAGACCGAACACAAAGTTGACAACGATCCACGTGTTACCAAGATTGGCAAGTTTCTGCGCAAGACTTCTCTCGATGAGATTCCGCAATTCTGGAACGTACTCAAGGGCGAGATGAGCGTCATCGGTCCGCGCCCCATCGAACCCGACGAGCTCGTGGCCTATGACGATTCCGTAGTCGAGTTTCTCTCCATGACGCCGGGCATCACCGGCTGGTGGCAGACCGTATCGCGCAATGACGCCAAGTACGAGAGCGGCGAACGTCAGTCTCTCGAGCTGTTTTATGTGCGCAATCGCAGTCTGAAGATTGACGTCAAGGTGTTCTTCGAGACCTTTCGGGCGATGTTTGGCAAGCATGCGAGCGGGAAGTAAGAAGAATAAGACGCAATCTTTGTAATGATGGGAAAGTGAATTGAAGATACTGGTCGTATGTCAAAGATATTGGCCGGAACAATTTCAAATTACGTCCATTTGCGAAGATCTCGTACGTCGGGGTCATGATGTAACTGTGCTGTGCGGGCTACCAAATGTTGGCATGCCAGAAGGTGAACAAGGGCTCGTTCCGAGAGAATACCGCAACGGAGGAAATCGCCGTCAAATCCATAATGGGGTTCGCATAGTTCGTTCGTTTGAAATTGGCCGTCGATCTGGCCCATTCTGGCGCATGCTGAATTATCTGTCATTTTGGAAATCCGCTTCGCGTAAGGTACTCGAGCTTGAGGACGATTTTGATATCACTTTTGCATATCAGCTTTCCCCCGCAACGATGTGTATTCCCGCTCAGGTTTTGAAGAAGAAGAAAGGTGTTCCATATCTTCTGTATAGTTGTGATGCCTGGCCGGAGTGGATACGAGCGGTGTTGGGGGACAAGTTTACTTTTTTGGCAAATTACTTCGGGAGAGCGTGCAAAGCGCTATACCGTGACGCCGATGAGCTTGTTGTGCAAACGCCGAGCTACCTTGATTATTATTCAAATTACTATGGGATAGACAAATCAAAACTTTCATATATCCCGCAGTTTTCAACTGATAATGCGGGAATCAGTTTTTCACCTCACGATGGGGTTAACTTGCTGTTTGCTGGCAATATGGGTGCCCTCCAATGCATCCCCCTGATTTTGGAGGCATTTTCGCATTGCTCAGATATTGAAGACTTTTATTTGCATTTTGTAGGTGACGGAAGCGAGCTTGAAAATGCGAAAAAAATCGTTTCGTCCAAAGGGCTGACAGACCGAGTTTATTTTCATGGTCGCAAGCAGTTTGATGAGATGCCTGCTTATTATGGGCTTGCGGATGCATGCGTACTGGCACTTGATTCATCGACGCTCATCGGGTCGACGATCCCCTCCAAATTGCAAGGCTATATGAGTGCGGGTAAGCCCATTGTCGCTGCAATTGATGGGGGTGCTCGCTTTGTCATTGAAGAGTCGAATTGCGGTATCGCTGTAAAGCCTGGCGATGCAAAAGCCCTCTCTGACGCAATGAGGCGTATTGCAACCGACCGAAATCTAAGGGAAGAGTTTGGTCAGAATGCGCGCGCGTATTACGATAAATCCTTCACCCAGGAAGCGTATATGGATGCATTAGAACAAAGCTTGTTTGTTGTTTCGGGAAAGGGTAGCTCATGACAGATGTCGTAGGATTTGATGATAGGGTGTTGATGATTACGGGCGGCACGGGAAGTTTTGGTAATACCGTGCTCAAGCATTTCATCAAAAGCAATCTTGCGGAAATCCGCATCTTTTCCCGTGATGAGAAGAAGCAAGATGATATGCGTCATCACTTGCAACAGGCATGCCCTGATCTTGCCAAGAAGGTTCGGTTTGTCATAGGAGACGTCCGTGATGCGCAAAGCGTGAGAGATGCCATGTACGGTGTGGACTATATCTTTCATGCTGCGGCGCTCAAGCAGGTGCCTTCTTGTGAATTCTTTCCCATGGAAGCTGTCAAAACCAATGTGATTGGCACTGATAATGTGCTTCATGCCGCGATTAACGAAGGCGTAAAGAAGGTTGTCTGTCTCTCTACTGACAAGGCGGCTTATCCGATTAATGCTATGGGAAAATCCAAAGCAATGATGGAATCAATCATCTATGCCAATGCCCGAAACGGTGCCGGTCGCACTACGATTTGTTGCACTCGCTATGGGAACGTTATGTGTTCGCGCGGAAGTGTGATTCCGTTATTTATTAAGCAAATTCGTGAAGGGAAGCCTATAACGGTGACCGATCCATCGATGACTCGATTTCTTATGAATCTTGATGAAGCCGTAAATCTTGTGCAATTTGCTTTTGAGAACGCTTCTCCGGGAGATCTGTTTATTCAAAAATCTCCCGCTTCAACGATTGCCGATCTTGCAGAGGCGGTGCAGGAGTTATTCGGGAAAACCGAAGTTAAGACAATCGGGACTCGGCATGGAGAAAAGCTGTTCGAGACGCTCATGACGCGCGAAGAGCGCCTGCGCGCAGAGGACATGGGCGATTACTTCCGTGTAGTCCCCGATACGCGCGACTTGAACTATGACAAATTCTTTGTTGAGGGCGAGGTTCACACTATGGCTGATGATGCATACACCTCCCACAACACAGAAAGACTTGACGTTAGTGGGACTGTGGAAAAAATTAAGACCGCAGAGTATGTTCAACTCGCTCTAGAGGGTCGAGAAAACGAGGCGGTCCAGTGAGGTTTTTGGTATTAGGCGCTTCGGGCATGGCGGGGCACATGATATCTATCTATCTCAAGGAGCAGGGTCATCATGTCATTGGGTTTTCGCGACATGGCGTCTCTTTTCTTGAGGAGCAGGTATTAGGTGATGCTCAAGATGAGGCGCTGCTTACCGAGACAATAGGTAAGGACAAATTCGATGTGGTCATTAATTGCATTGGCATTCTCAACCAATATGCTGAGCAAAATCCTGAAGCTGCATCGTATTCCAATGGTGAACTCCCGCATATTCTTGCACGTATCACGGAGGAGAGTCGTACCCGCATCTTTCACATGAGCACTGATTGCGTGTTTGCGGGCAACACTGGTCCCTATACGGAGGACTCCGTACCCGACGGTAAAACCATCTATGATCGTACAAAGGCCGTCGGCGAGCTGAACGATAGGGACAATCTTACTTTTCGCTGTTCGATAGTAGGGCCTGACACCAATCCTTCCGGTATTGGTCTATTCAACTGGTTTATGGCGCAAAACGGTCCAATCAGGGGCTATACTGGCGCTATTTGGACTGGTCTTACTACGCTCGAACTCGCAAAAGCGATGGAAGTTGCCGCTGAGGAGGATGTAGCTGGCCTTGTAAATATGGTGCCGCCCGAGAGTATTTCAAAATACGATCTTCTCCGGCTGTTTAACAAATATCTACGCGGGGGGTCGGTAGAAATCGAATCTGATGAGCGAGTTCAGCTTGACAAAACTCTCGTCCGCACTAATTTTGATAGCTCCTATCGTCCTCGAAATTATCTCAAGCAGATTGACGAGATGGCAAATTGGATTCGAGCACATGCCGAGTTCTATCCGCATTACAAGTTAGGATAGGAAATGAAAAAGCTCAAACTCATGACGGTCGTGGGTACTCGACCCGAAATTATCAAGATGAGTGCATGCATCAAGCTCTTCGATGAGCTCTTTGATCATGTTTTGGTTCACACTGGCCAGAATTATGACTATGAATTAAACCAGGTCTTCTTTGATGAACTTGGACTGCGCGAGCCTGATTACTATCTTGACGTTGTGGGAAAAGACTTGGGCGAGACTATGGGCAACGTGATTTCCAAATCCTACAGTCTCATGCGGGACGTTGACCCAGACGCATTAATTGTCTTGGGAGACACGAACTCTTGTCTTTGCGTCATTTCTGCGAAGAGACTTAAGATGCCTATTTTTCATATGGAAGCGGGGAACCGCTGCTTTGACGAGAACCTTCCCGAAGAGGTGAACCGTCGAATTGTCGATACGACAAGCGATATCAATCTTTGCTATTCAGAGCATGCTCGCCGGAATTTACTCGATATGGGATGCGATCCAGCGCGTGTCATGGTTGTTGGATCGCCCATGCGTGAGGTTCTTGAGGAGGGGGCTACTTCTTCAAGCGACGTGCTAGAGCGTGAGGGATTGCAACCTAGCGGTTATATTCTGCTCTCTGCTCACAGAGAAGAAAACATCGATATCGAAGCAAATTTTGAAGAGATGGTTTCTGCAATTAATGCCATGGCCGAAGAATATCAAGTGCCCATTCTTTACAGCATGCATCCAAGAAGTCGTAAGTTTATAGAAGCCCGCAATACGCAGTTTCATCCTCTTGTTCGGGCGAGCAGTCCTTATGGCTTTCGAGATTACATTACTTTGCAGAAAAACGCGCTTTGCGTCGTTTCTGATTCGGGCACTTTGGCTGAGGAATCAGCAATATTGGGTTTCCCGGCTGTTTCTCTGCGTACCTCAACAGAAAGACCGGAAGTAATTGATAAAGGTGTCTTCACGCTAGGCTGTTTGAATGCGAGCCACGTGCTTCAAGCCATGCGCACTGAGATTGAGCTCTACGGTGAAGAGAGTGCGGTACCGGACTATCAGGACCAACGAGTCTCGATTAAAGTGGCAAAGATAATCCAAGGCTATACACCATACGTCGACATGCGCATTTGGGGGAAGTGATTCCGTGCGGTATGTCCAAATCAATGCCTATTCTGGTGCATGGGCAGAGTCAATCGTCTTTGGAAAGCATTATGAGCTGATTGCCAATGGTGATGAGTCATGGGTATTTTGGGCACGCGGCAGCCACGTACAAGATGAGCATATGCAGAAGATTGCCAGTTATCCTGAAGTATGCCTCGACGCCCTTCTGTCTCGCATTGATGGGAAAGCGGGATTTCATTCCAAAAGGATAACCCGACGCTTGCTAAAAAAACTCGATGAGATCAATCCTGATGTGGTGCATTTGCATATCCTTATCGGATATTACCTAAATGTCGAGATGCTATTTGAGTGGTTGGCCAAACGCAGCTGCAAGGTTCTGTGGACCCTACATGATTGTTGGGCTTTCACGGGACACTGTATTCACTTTGCATATGCGGGATGTGATCAGTGGCGTACGCATTGTGGTGCTTCTAAGGGCTGTCCGCAAACGAACACGTATCCAGAAAGCCTTAGCAAGAGCAGTGTTGCATCAAACTTCGAAAAGAAGAGACGATTATTCACCATGCTTCCACCCGAGCGCATGACTCTCATCGCTCCGAGCCAGTGGCTTGCAGATTTGGCCAGGCAAAGTTTTCTTGGGAAATACGAAATCTGCGTGCGCTATAACGAAATAGACAAGGAAGCATTCAAGCCAACTCCTAGCGATGTTCGTGAACAAATAGGCGCGGACAATCGTTTTATGGTTCTAGGCGTGGCATCGAAGTGGAGCGAGCACAAAGGGCTTTCTGACTTCTTCGCTCTTGCGAATGATCTAGACTGCAACATTTATGCGGTAGTTGTTGTTGGGGTAAACGATAAGCAAGGCAAAGACGCTCCTGCAAATCTTATTACTTTGCCGCGAACAAAAAGTGTTGCCGAGCTCGCTAAGTTGTATTCAGCTGCTGACGTCTTCTTCAATCCGACTGTTGAAGATAATTACCCCACAGTCAATCTCGAAGCAGAGGCATGCGGAACAGATGTTGTGACTTACGACACGGGAGGCTGCAGGGAGACTGTTTTCCGACCGGGATCCAGCGTAGTTTCTGGATATGAGCAGGCCCTTGAAATGATTATGCTCGCTCGTTCGCGCAAAGGAGCATAGCTCCTTTCTTTGAATCAGGTTTTTGCCTGGTCCATTTTGGTCGTGGTCGCGCTCTTGCCCTCCGGTAGCTCCCCAGTGTTCTCGGTGTCTAATGTCACTTTTGGCAATGTGTCATATTGGGATGGTTTTTCATCGAGTGGAGAAACGGGACTCTTAAAAAATCTCGAGTGTGTCTTTCTATTTGAATACCAGATGATTATCAGGACGATAAAATAGGGCGACATATTAATCAGCGATCCCAAGAAATTATTCTCGAAGAATGCGACAAAGATTGCCTTTTGGAGGACAGCCAGAAAAAGGATCCAGTATGAATTACTCAGCGTCTTCTTATAACACCAGGCTAGGAATAAGGCTATCATTCCGACGATAATCAGAGTGCCTGCCACGCCGAAATCGTGGAAGTAGCCATACAAGAATGTTCGATTGTTGAATAGATTTGTCTGATACAGTTGGAAAATCGATGGGTCGTAGATGCCCAGGATCTTGTTGATGGTGGGAAAGGTGAATGCGCCGAGTGTAAGAGGCGAACCATTATCGACCAGAGTGTTAAGATTCTGGAATCCGTATACGAAATAGTTGATAAGTGAATTCAAAACTCCGCTGCTCGTTGACCCGGAGTAGACGTCGCTGACTCCGGAAACTCTAAAGACCATCAAGACGGCGAAGACAGTCACTATAGCCAATAGGGTGCAAAGAACAAGTCCGGGAGATGGCCTTCTTTTTCTATACCAAATGTATAAGGCACCGAGCAAAATAATGATGAGCGTGCCCCGAGAAACTACTATGAACCAACAGTAAAAGATGCAGATTGTGATGACGAATACGTTATATGCTGTCTCTCGGCCTTTTTTTGGTGCATGCATCAATTCGAAAAAGGAATTAAGAGCGCAAAATGGAAAGTAATTCGCAATGAAGTTCAGGAGCCGGCTAATCTCTGCCGGTTTGAATGAGGCGGCTTTTGCGTCGTATCCCTGAAAATTCAATAGGAAATTCGATGATGAGAAGTAGTTAGTTGCGAAAAGATTATATCCAATTATGATAAAAGAGCTCCAAAACAGGAATCTAGTGATTTGTTTGAATGAGCTTGACACGATAAGGGTATCGGCTGAGAGGCTGCCGGTGTACTTTGGCGACCGGAGTTCTGGATAACTGAAGATGAAGAAAATGAAAGGTACCGAAAGACAGAGAAGCTCTGTCGAGGGTGACAAGCCGGACTGATACTGCCCCAGGTCGAGGTGATACAAACCGAGTGCAAAACACCACGTAAGGGTTATTACAGCTGCAGGATATAATAAATCTCCTGTCATTTTGTAATAACATGCATAGAAAATGAGCCCAATCAGGACTATTGTAAGAAACGCGACCAGAAAAGCACCTGCCCTATAAATCCAGATCCTATTTGATCTTCCTGCATCTCCGCGGTGTCCCGCTAGTTTTTTTCGCATGAAGCGCGAGATATTCGCGGATGCGTTCGTGATCCTCAGTATAATAACTGCTTGGTTTCTCTAAATCTAAAATATAGAAGTGTGCTTGCGGGTTTCTCGTTTCTTTTGGCGGTGGCGTCATGTAATCATCGTACAGCTTGGTTAAGATGCTGTCGTAGCCGATGGGTACAGAAATCTCCCCATTTTCAAAGGGCATATGTAGAGTTTCATTAAACCATTCCGCATTCCATTGGAGCCTTTCGATGGAATACCCTCCTGTGGAAGTCATTATTCCCAATAATGGGGCATCGGTCATTTCCTTTGCTTTGCACAGAGTTTCAAGCTTTTCCTGCAGCCGTGTTAAACCGCCTCTTCGTTTCGAATAGAAAACTCCCAACAATTTCGCGAAGTAGTCCGCTTTTCTTAAGGGCTTGCCTTTATATTGGCCGTGCCATAGGGCTGTCTCCAAAAAATGAATGCGTTTCCTCCGCTGCTTTTCTTGCTGTGGGTAATCTAGACGGTCAAGAGGAAAGACTGAGACCCAAATTCCCTTATTGGGATATCTCTTCTCTACTTCAAACGCGAACATACCCGTTGTATTCTTGTCCCTAATTCTTATTGGGTAGGAAAAAGTTTCGCATGTATTTTCTGGGCTTTGCAAGTAGAGCCAATCAGGCAAGACGTCCTTCGCAATTTTCGAAAAGATGTCAAAATCCTTTCTCGGCATCATGAGATCAATGTCATCATCCCAAGGGATAAAACCGTTATGTCTTACGGCGCCAAGAAGAGTTCCAGCGGCAGCGAAGTACACAAGATTGTTGCATCTGCAAATGTCATGAATGACGGCGAGGATAGAGAGGAGCCTTTCTTGAAGCGGCCTAAGACTGACGTAGTCTTTCTCATCATTCAGTTCTTGTTTGTTTTGCATTGCTCTTATTCTCTCACGTTAGCAATTGGCTCAAAGCGAGTTCTAGACTCGTGAGCATGATGAGCCTACTTCTGTATGAATACGTTTCGCTGACGTTTTTATTAATAAGTGATTGCAACGAATCGCGATTAAAGCCCAGATGAAGCAGGCATGAATTATCGTTTAGCAATGTATCATGAAACAGGCTGATCCACTGATCATCGTATTTGCTGTAACCTTCGAAATCAGAATAATAATGAGGATAATACGTAACAGGATGTCCAGCTCGCGCCTGCTTGTATTGTAGTTTTGCATATGCGGCTTCACGCCTGCTTTCGCTATGTTGGCCGCTACGCCATTCATCAGTGCTGGAGAAAATCGGCAATGTCGTGTTGTTATACGGGATGCTGCAATATTCAGGGTATTGGCTTATAAAAAACTCGCGATAAAAAGCGTGCCCATGCCTATGCTCAGCCGGAATAAGTGAAATCACATGAAGGAAGTCGCAATCGGTGGTCGGGTACGAAAACGGGGAGTGCAGTCTCGGAATAGCTTCTCTGTTCAATACTTTGTTACATACTCGGTTGTCTATCTGAAAAGCCTGTATCACATCTTTCGGTAAGAAACTATCGAACTGCTTTGCATGCGACGAGAGCGAGTCCGGCTCGTGCGCTTTCAAAGCTGACTCAGGATGCAACAGACAGTCGAGTTCTTCCGCATCAAACATGCTCAGCTTTAGTACATTGCGCATGTTGTCAATGATTTGAGACAAGGGTTTTTCAACACTAAGCAGGTCATTCGCGAAATAGCTACCACCCAGCGTTAAGTCAAGCATGAAACCGGTATAGAAGCACGAAGATGCAGGGTTCGGTTGAAGATTCTTGAGGATGTAGCCTTGAGGGAAGAAGTCATTGCCGCAAGAGAGCTTCTGATAGTCTTTAGCAGACTCAAGAAAACTTGCTGGAGAGAGAATCCTTGGAAAGAAAGAGACGCGTGCCATGCTTGCTACTAGTTGCGCAATGAATAACTCTTCTGATCCAGCTTGACCAAATGAATACGCAGAGAGTTCCTGATCTGAACATGCAGATTTCATTGCCGCGATTATCAAACGTGAATCTAGGCCTCCTGAAAGAAGAACGCTGTTTGTTGCATTACGGTTTGCGCTAACCCGTTTCTTAAGCGCATTCTGCAATGCGACATTCACGTCAAGGATACTTTCGCGAATGTCAAAGTGCTTGCTTTCAGTGTAGGTGAAAACATATTCGCGAAACTTTGAGTCTGTTAATCCGAATTGATATCGAGTGCCACCAGTAAGGTGTTTGATGCTTTTTATGAGGGTGCGCTCGCCAATCGAATTACCATAATGCAGCAGATTCATTATCCCTGTCATATCAAGATCGCTATAGTGTACGTCAGAGATGAGATCTATCATGGTGGTTGCAAGAGAAATGTGTTCCCCGTCTTTTTTCGCAAAAAGGGGGATAGTGCCAATTCTCTCAGTGTAAACCGTCAGATTCTTAGAGTCGCCTTTTTTGAAGACAAAGAAGACGAATTCTCCATCAATATCCCAAATGGATCGTTTGGCAGCCGATATTTGGCGATATATGTATTTTGCCGGCGGCTCTTCCTGTCCGTGTTTCTCGAACAGCTGACCGTAAAATACTGCCGAGGTTCCATCTTCTTCGGAATAATGCGAGAACTGTAAGTTATCGCCAGGACATGTGTAGCCGTATGCCGTGAAATGTCCCGTATCGAGCCAAAGTGAGATATCTGATTTCGATTCAGCAAGTTGCCTAACAATTTCCTTGTTGCCGAACAAAAATCTCATCATGCCTCCTTGCGAGCAAGGGTTTCTTTAAGTTTTTCAACGATGCGCTCTTCGGTTCTTCTCATTGACTGGAAAGTGGCTCCACCGATATGAGGGGTGATTATCACATTTTTTTTGTGTTCGATAGCCAACAGGTCGTCAAGCAAAGCAGGGCCGTCAGCTTCATTTGAAAGAACGTCGAGAGCTATTCCTTTGTAGTTTCCTGTTTGGATGTATTCAAGTAGAGCGCACTCGTCGAGCACTTCGCCTCGCGATGTATTGATGAAGTACTTACCATCAAGGAGAGAGAGCTCTCTTTTTGTGATGATTCCATCATTTTCCGGCGTGTAGTTTATCGACAAAATGACAATATCGGAGGCATTGATTAGGTTATCCATACTATCGACGCGAATTGCCCCGTCATCTTCTTTTTCTTTGTCTATATCGTAGTAATAAACCGTTGATCCAAAGGCGTTATAGTACTGGACAAGGATTTTGCCTATGCGCCCAAGTCCGATTATGCCGACATTTGAACCCTGCAGCTCTTCCCCTCTGTATTCGTCTCGATTCCAATTGCGGTTTTCTTTGGATAGGAAGGCGGAATGATAATTTCTCAGAAGCGCTATAGAAAGACCAAAGATATGCTCTGGCGTCGCTCTGATGCTGTTTAAGAAGGCATAGTCTCCTTTTAAAGAGATTACTTTAATCTCATCATTCGATATGTCGATATGGTTGAGGCCTGTAGTAGGAGAGCAAATGTATTTCAAATGATTTGCACGCTCTATAAGCGAATCATCAAATTTATATTTGAGCCGGACAAATATGACATCTTTATCCGAAATAAAATCGCCTAGGTCTTCGTCGTCCGAATAAAACGTGACGTTTCCTATAGAGGCGAGTTCTTGTATGGCGTGTTCAGAAAAATGGTCTGGTTCGACGATTCCGATTCTCATAAAAGCGCTTCCAAAATACTCAAGTCAGCGAGCGTGTCGAGATTCACAGAACGCTCTTTTTCCATTAGATACATAGCAGGAAAATCCGCAATTAGCGTTTGATTACGACGTATCAAATCAGTACTTGCGATGTATATTGCTCCATTTCTTATAAACACATTGCTTTCTTCTTGCCGTCGCACACCTTTATTGTGGTTTTTAGACAGGGGAATTGCGTAATCGCCATCTTTCAAGTAGCTAACCAAGGGAGATATGTACTCTTCTTCGTAGCATGTAATCAGTGAATCGCTTTGCGCTGTCTCAAATATATGGACAGAGGAGGCTATATCGTTGAGCGATCTTAGTGGCGAGGTAGGCTGCAGGAGCATGACGGCATCGTATTCTTGTCCCTCATCTTTGCAATAATTCAGAGCGTGTATTACTAAGTCGACGCTCCTTGCTGTATCCCCAGAGATGTCAGCGGGCCGTAAAAATGGGGCATCTGCTCCAAGTGAACGCGATAGATGCTGTATTTCGACGTCGTCTGTTGAAACGATCGTCCTAGTGATGAGGCCTTCCTTTTGTGCTTCGAGCGCAACATCAATAGTATATTTAATCAGTGGAAAACCTTTGACAGGAACGATGTTCTTATGCGGTATGCCCTTTGAACCGCCTCTGGCGGGAATAATTGCGAGATAGCTTTTCATTTAGTAAGTCATCCTTTTGTTGATTGACAGGTTCACGGTTGAAAGGTAGTCAGCAATTTTTATTCCGGCCGTGCCATCGCCAAAAATTTTTTCTGATTCATAAGGTCCATGCTCGAGTTGTTTTTGAATCGCTTTTTCGATCCGAGTCTTTTCGTTGGGCGCAAACACAACATTGGAACCATGTTCTCTGCCTTCTTGTCTATCGCCGATAATGACCGCGGGCGTACCTAGATAGGATCCCTCGCGAATAAACGAACTGCTGTTTCCGACCAAGCAAACGGCATTCTTCAGGAGGGCATTGTAAATCTCTGGCGGAAAATTCTTGAAATATCGAAATCCCGTTTCCCCTGCGCTTTCTCTAAAATTTCGGATACCTTTTGAAAGCAAGTCACTGCCTGCATCGCTGTTCGGCCATAGAACTACCTTTTGGATATCGAATTTGGAGACGGCTTTGAGCGTTTCAAGGATTTGGTCATAGCTATTCTCATATTCGCTTGTCACAGGATGTTGCGAAACGAGGATATAGGGTTTTTCAGGGTTAAAAACATCTCCCACGCCTGCAGCCATATAATCAAGCACACTTTCCAACGAAAGGTCCTGAGAGGCTATGGTATCTATGGACGGGCAACCTGAATTCAAAATTCGCCATTCCTCTTCGCCCATCTTTTTCAGTCTTTCTGCGCTCTGGGCAGTGGAGGGGAAATGATAGTGCGATAGCTTGGTGATTGCATGGCGCACCGTCTCGTCAATATTCCCCGTTATTTCGCCTCCCTGTACATGAGCGAGGAGAATGTTCATATAGCTGGCTGCGATGGCTGTTGACATTGTTTCAAATCTGTCCGCTACGGTAATCACAATATCAGGAGACAATTCCTCAAATGCCGATGCGAGTTCGATAATGCCTAATCCCGTAGTTTTTGCCTGAGTAATGGGATTGCTGCCTTCAAGAACATAGTGTATTTTTCTGTTAATCTCGAACCCGTCTCGTTCAACGACATTAACGGCGTTTCCGTATCTTTCCAGCAGAAGGGACGCGCCGGCAATGAGCTGCAGCTCAAGGTTGTCATGCGCTCTGATTGCGGCAAGAACAGGTTTTACACGCCCATAATTCGCGCGGCTTGCAATGACGGCGCATATTTTTCTCGTCATATTACGTCCTCCGGAAAGATCGGTTCGCCTTGTTTAATCTGACGAGCAGTAATTCTACCCACAATGGCATCATACTCATTGCATGAAAAGCCAGTAAAAGGTTTCTTGAATGACAGATGCTCCATTTCGATTGGGGTGCCCTGCGCTATGGGATGTTTTGCATATATCCCTTTTGTAAAAATATCTCTGAGCTGCTGCGTTTCCGGTTCAATTGATGTTTTGTCTATTGGGTTGTCGAGAATGTTTTTTACAAAGTGGGCATCTTCAACCATTTTTGCGAAGCTGTCGACATCAAGTGACGCACATACGTCAGGACCAAACATATATTTACTTAACGTTAGATGCGCTTCAATGATGGTGGCCCCAAGCGCAATTGCGGCGATTGGGGTGCACGTTCTGGCGGAATGGTCAGAAAAACCAATACTTGATTTGGGATACTTCGCTTTTAGGTAGGGAATGATGTTGAGTCCAATATTCTCATATTGCGTCGGATATTGGGTCGTGCAATGAAGAATCGCGTGTTCAATGCCGGCTTGATTTAAAAGAGACATCTGTTCGTCAATATCATCAACGGTGCTCATTCCCGAAGATAGGATTATTGGCTTCCTTGTTTCAATCACACGTTTCATCAGTGGAAGGCAAAAAACTTCGCCGGAACTGATTTTCCAACCGATGATTCCCATATCGTCTAGAACATTTACAGCTTCAATTGAAAAAGGGGAACACAGGAAGTCCAGCCCTGCTTTTTCCGCATGCTCTTTGAGCCCTTCCCATTGCTCTACCGTGAATTCCATCCGTTGCCAGTATTCATAACGGCTCTCGTCCTCATAACTGAATTTAATTCTGAAAGGCTCGTCTACTGTACTTTCTTCATCTGCAATATGCATCTGGAACTTAATTGCATCGGCACCAGTGTTGCTTGCTGCATCAATGAAAGCGTGAGCCTGTCCCAGGCTGCCATCATGTGTCTGTGCGACCTCTGCAATAATGTAAAGCTCGTTATTCTGCAAGCATTCTTCTAGAGTTGTCATTTAATTTACCCTCGATTGCTGATTCTAGAACTATCATCCGTTCCCTTAATGGCTTCTCGTGGAGTTCAGCTTCGCATTCACGTTCCCAATCGTCAACGGCATACCTTGCTCTTAGGCGTTCTGATTTAATTCTAAACGCCTTTTTTTTATAGATCATTTTGTAGAGATGCTTTGCTGCGACTTTGATAATGATTCCCTTCCTGATTAAGAAGCCCGCTCTTTTCAAAAGACTAATTTGTCTACTTCGAATTGAATCGGGATTATTCAAAATGGAATCGATGACATTGGATATTCGCATGCAAGAAGGACAATCCTCTATCTCGACAAACTCATGGTAATGAAGCGAACGAATCAGATGCCCAGTGTTTTGATTGTCTAGCGCGGCTCGGATTGAGTCGACGAAGTCGGCGCCATTCTCAATTGCTGGAATACCTTCATATATAATTGCGTCTTCCTCGGGGTCAACTTTGTCGGGCCTCGCTACGAGAAATGGTTTTCCTGCAGCTGCGCACTCTAAAACCGAAGTGCTACGCCAGGTAATAATCAAATCAGAAACTGTAATCCATTGTCGTATGCTCAAAGAGTCAATTACATAAAACTGTTTTGGATATTCCTTAACGAGCTCCCGTATTTCCTCGGTATTCCATTCGAGAGGATGTGGACGATAGATAACTGAGATATGCGGGTTATCGTCAAGGAGCTTTCTAAACCATTCTGTCATTTTCGTGCGCGACTGAGCTTGTAGAACAGCTTGCGCGCTGACATCCTTGCCCGCGCGTCTCTGAATCCCGAGAAGAGCCTCATTTTGCGGATAGACAAAGCCCGAAATATAAAGGAGCCATTTTGAATCAGCGCGTAGGTCATACTCCTCTGCGATTTCTTGTCTAGTTTTCCAATATGGCAGAAAGCTTTCTCGCATCAAGTCAAGCTGCAGAGCACCAGTTATTGGAAGATGATCCTGATCGATTCCAGCATTGAGCAGGCGGCGTTTTGAGTATTCACCCCAGCATAGATGGTACGCACGCTTAGCCGAACCAGTAGGAATGTGACGTCCCGCTCTCTCCTTTTTCTTGTTGAGAATTTGTTCGTATTGAAGATTCAGGATGAAAGCCCCTGAGGCATTGAAAACTTTTTGATACCAGTCGAGGTTTTCGGTGTTATAGCAATTTGGGATAATAAGGAAGTCGGGTTTGAAAAAGAGAGAGACACCGCATGTTTTTGATACTATCTTGACTTGGTGTTTCCTTTTGAGAATGGCGGACAGCAGAAGCGCGTTATCATATTCCCTACTTGGTATTTCTATTACTATCAGTATTTTTGCCATGGAGTTAATTGCTCTCTCTGATTCTCAGCACCATCGCCTTTTCTTCTTTGTTAAACCCAAATATATATAGTGTGGGCATGGTTATGATAGCGACAATCGCCGCATCGACAATTAATAAGGTCCAACTGGTCGGAATAATTATCTGTCTTGTTATGTATCCCACAATAACGGCGAATATTAGCGCAATGCACGCCACGCCCATATCACCAAGCAGATATCGAATCTTTGTGTTGGTTAGATGCGCAATATGTGCGGGAAAGTAGATAAGGACTCTGGGTAGCCTTGCAATCATAAGAGAAATGGGAATTGCATAAATACTAAGGTGGGAAAAACTTGTCAATATGAGAATAGATAGCACATTCACTATTCCGGACGCCAATAGCGTAATTGCGGGCCACTTTGTTTCACCGTACGCAATGAGTGCCTGATTGTACACTTCGCATATATAGGTAGCAGGGAGGTATATGACCATAAGAGTAACAAGCAGCGTGTATTCGTGCAGTTCTTGATTGAGCCACATCGAGAGAAAATCACATCCGAACACGATGATGCCCCCGCAGAGAACGCCAGAAACACATCCTATTGTCTTAGAGGCCGAGCGAACCAAAACACGGAACTCGCCAATCTCCTTCTTTGCATACAGCAGGTATATTAAAGGCGTGAAGCATGTTACGAGCATCGATGTCAACATGAAAACTGCTGAGGGAAATTGGCTGACTGATGCATAAAGACCGACGAGAAGTGCCGGAAAGAGAAGATTCGAAAGATACATGCTTATGTTTGACAGCATTAAGCTGCCGCACTTCGAGATAGATACCCATACGCCTGTATGAAGAATCTCTTTGACTATTCTAATATCAAATTTCTTGATTGAGATATGTATTGAGGGCAGCCAATTCTTGTACTTGCAAATATAGAAGAGGAGAACGCAGACCTCGGCTATCAGCGAACCGAGATATGCATACCAAAGTTGGGGTTCAAACATCTGGTAAAGCAATAGTGAGGATACTATTCTTGCGCAATAGACACCAATGCCGAGGAGGTTCGATATGTAAATCTTATTTCTATAAAACACGCCTGCTGCAAAAGGTGTTGTGATGATATTGATAATTAAAGAAGCGCCTATGATCGCGAATAGGGCTTGGACTTGGCTAACATATTCAGGTTCAACATTCATGATTTTGTCTATGTTTATATCTGTGAAAAAACCAACAATGATAAATAAGATAGATATCGACAAAAGGGTGAAGAAAATTGAATTGAAAAGAGAGCATGCTCTATCGTGATCCTTCTCATGCATAGCAACGGAAATATAACGTGAGCTTACCGCCGTGAATGCTACTGTTAGAACTTGCGTGAGATTGACTACCCCAATGACAACAGAAATATAGCTATAGGCTGCCATCCCCATGTAACTTTGGATATACGAGATTAGCCAGAATGACTGTATAACTGATATTACAAGATTGGCAATACCTGTAGCTAAGCTTAGCATTGAATCACAAGGACCAATAAACGCAATTGCCCTGGGCCAAATCGTCTTTGTTGAGCATGGATTTCACGTCGATGATGATGTTCGGTTTGCCTGATTGCGAGAGGATGGTTTCAAGACTCTCTGGCAGTTCTTTTCCGAATTCGTCATGAGCGACCGCGAGTATTATGCAATCAATATCCCGCAAAGAAGACAGCTGTGTCTCATTGCGCTTTACGGAGACTTGCTGGGGTGCTTTTGTTAAATATGGGTCGACAATAGCGGGATAAACACCGTATTCGTTAAGCCTACGCACTATGTCCATCGATTTACTGTTTCGCGTGTCGGGGCAGTTTTCCTTAAACGTCAGGCCCAAGACCGCGACATTGGCATCCTTGGGGGCATATCCCGCCTTCACGAGTTCTCGGATTGCGATGTCGGCAATGTACTGCCCCATTGAATCATTTATTTTTCTGCCAGATAGGATGATTTGCGAATGATATCCGAGATTCTCAGCATTGTATGTGAAATAGTATGGATCAACTCCTATGCAGTGACCGCCCACTAAACCAGGAGTGAAGCCCAGAGCATTCCATTTTGTGTTCATTCCATCGACGACTTCCGATGTACTTATCCCCATCAAATCAAAAACCATGGCAATCTCGTTCATGAATGCGATGTTGATGTCACGTTGGCTGTTTTCAACTACCTTGATGGCTTCGGCGGTTTTTATATTTGATGCTTGGAAGACACCTGCATCAATGATTTTCTCATATACGCTGCTTATCAGTTTTGTTGCTTCCGGAGTAAGGCCAGAGACAACTTTTCTTATGTTTCTCAAAGTGTGCGTTTTGTCCGCAGGGTTGATGCGTTCGGGAGAATAACCAATCCAGAAGTCTTCACCGCACTTCAATCCGGAAGTTTTTTCTAAGCAGGGAGCGCATATCTCCTCGGTTGCACCAGGATAAACAGTTGATTCATATACGATCATGGCGCCCGGCCTAAGGTGTTTCCCAAGCTCTTTCGAAGCACCAATCAATGGCGAGAAATCAGGAGTTTTATCCATGTTTATTGGTGTAGGAACAGCAATTATATGGAATTGCGCTTCATCTAAAATAGCCGGGTCTGACGAGAAGAAAGCTGTACTTTCTTTGAGAGCCTCGTCTCCAACTTCTTGAGTCGCATCATGTCCTTGCCTGTATTCTTCAACTTTGTCCTGGTTGAGGTCAAATCCTACAACCTTGAAATGCTTAGCTAGCTCAATTGCCAAGGGCATCCCGACATAACCAAGACCGATTACCGAAATCGCTTCTCTCTTACATAAGAGATCTTCGTAGAGATTGTTCATTTTGAAACCTTCGCTTGTAATGTGAAATCGGCATAATATACTACACGAATTATATCGTCGGGATTATGACGTTTACCGCCGTCGGTATCGCATTTCAGTGATGCTTTACAAGTTCTTCAGATTCGGATAAGTAATCAGCGGGTTGAGGTGTGCAATTGCGTGCTGAGATTCATTTAGGATATATAAGAGTAATTGATTGTAGAGCTGTCGCATAATGCATACAGTTTCCGAAATAAAATGCGCTGAAAGGAATGAAGTGCGAAAGCGTGTATATACTTGTATTTCTTCAGATATTGCCCATGAGGGAATATTGAATATTATCGATAAAGCGGCCGATTTAGGCGATTTAACCGTGGGCGTACTTACGGACGAGGCCATAGCTTCCTACAAGCGCTTCCCGCTTCTTAACACTGAATCAAGAATGGCCCTGTATGGAAGCATCAAAGGGGTCAGCAATACCGTTAAACAATCCACTCTTTCGTACAGGCAGAACCTACTCACTCTGAAGCCAGACTATGTTGTCCATGGGGATGACTGGCGGAGCGGTTTTCAGAGCAATATTCGCCAGGAGGTAATTGACACCCTTGCGGAGTGGGGTGGAGAGCTTGTTGAGGTTCCATATACGCGAGGTGTATCAATGTCAGGACTGGAGGCTGGCCTTAAAGAAACCTACGCATCGCCCGATGCCCGCCGCGGTTCGTTGAGAAGACTCCTTGGCCTCAAGCCGTTTTTGCGCATAATTGAGGCTTCGAACGGACTCTCTGGTCTCATCGTAGAGAGCACCTCTTTTGCTGATGAAGATAGTGGGCAGGTTAGAACCTTTGACGGCATGTGGGTCTCATCTTTGTGTGATTCGTCTTTCAAGGGAAAGCCCGATATCGAGTTGGTCGACTTCACGAGCAGAATCAGAACAATAGAAGAGATTATGGAGGTGACGACGAAACCGATTATTCTCGATGGTGATACGGGTGGAAAGACTGAGCACTTCGTTCATAATGTTAAAACTCTCGAGCGTATTGGTGTTTCTGCAGTAATCATTGAGGACAAGACTGGTCTCAAGCAGAACTCGCTTTTCGGTACCTCCGTCGCTCAGGTGCAAGACGACTCACATGTTTTTGCGTCGAAAATAGCTGCTGGTAAACGTGCTCAGAAGACACGTGATTTCATGATCATAGCGCGCATTGAGTCTCTGATTGCGGGGGCTGGGATGGAGGAGGCGCTCGAACGCGCCCGTATTTATATTAAAGAAGGCGGTGCAGATGGCATTATGATCCATTCGAAGGAAAAGGATGGATCTGAGGTGTTCGAGTTCATGGAACTCTTTCGTAAAGAATGGCCCGATGTGCCGCTTGTTCTAGTACCTACGAGCTATAACCATTTCACTGAGCGGGAGTTGGCTCAGCGAGGAGCGAACATAATTATTCATGCTAATCATCTGCTACGCGCAGCCTACCCGGCCATGAAGGGCGTAGCCGAATGCATTTTGAAGAATGAGCGGAGTCTTGAGGCCGACGAGATGTGTCTTCCAATCAAAGATGTGCTTACGCTCATACCAAAGGAGTAGCCGTGGCGACTATAGACGTGAAGGCATTTTATGACCAGCTCGTTGATAACGAACTGGATTTTTTCTGCGGTGTGCCGGATTCTTTGCTCAAGAGCTTTTGCAGCTATGTCAGTGAGGTCGAGGATAAAAGCAAAAACATTATTACGGCAAACGAGGGAAATGCAGTTGGGATTGCATGTGGTTATCATATTGCTAGTGGAAAATGCGGAGTAGTCTATATGCAGAACTCTGGGGAGGGCAATGCGATAAATCCGCTTCTTTCGATTGCTGATCCTGCAGTGTACTCTATTCCCATGCTGCTCATAATTGGTTGGCGCGGTGAGCCTGGCGTTCATGACGAGCCTCAACACGTGAAGCAAGGTGCCGTTACGCTCTCTATTCTTGAAACGATGGATATTCCCTATGAGATCCTTGGCGATAATTGGGAAAAGCAGCTTCGTGATGTAATACGCATAATGAATGAAGAGTCTAGACCTGTAGCTCTTGTGGTTCGAAAAGGCCTTTTGAGTGCGTATCCATACCTTCCCGACGAAAATGATGCGCCGCTATGCCGTGAGGAGGCCCTCGAACTCATCCTCTCGAAGACCGATGAGGACGATTTCATTGTTTCGACGACAGGAAAGACGAGTCGCGAGATTTTCGAAATACGTGAAGCGCGAGGCCAGACTCATTCTCAGGATTTTCTGACGGTGGGGGGCATGGGCCACACCTCTTCTATTGCTTTTGGGATGGCGGTTGGCACAGACAAGAACGTATATTGTATAGATGGCGATGGATCATTTCTGATGCATATGGGTGCGGCGGCGGTCATTGCGCAAAACGCCCCTGACAATTTCAAATACATACTCAATAACAACGAAGCTCATGAGAGTGTTGGGGGGCAACCAACCGTTGCTGGACGTATTGACGTCTCTGCTGTTCTCAAATCATGTGGGTTTGAAAAAATCATCGAGGCGCGAGAGCGCGGCGAGATTCTTCAGGGGATGGACGACCTTGCTCGAAATAAGAAAACCGCGCTTGTCGTTACAACGCATCAAGGTTCGCGTTCTGATTTGGGGCGACCAACTATATCTCCGGTGGAGAACAAGCAGGCCATGATGAGGGCTTTTGAACGCAGTCGTTATGAGAATGTATTGTAATGAAAGCTCTTATATTTAATTCGGGCTTGGGCAGCCGGCTAGGCTCTCTCACGGTCGATAAGCCTAAGTCGATGGTTCGATTATCAAATGGGGAAACGATCCTTGCGCGCCAGCTTCGCATATTGGATTCTCTCGGGATTAAAGAGTACGTAATTACGACTGGGCCGTTCTCCGATCAAATCGAAGCAGCATGCGCGCCCTATATATCCAAAGGATGCTCTTTCATTTTTGTGAATAATCCTATGTATGCGCAGACCAATTACATTTATTCGATGTGGCTTGCTCGCGAGCATCTTGTGGATGACACGTGTCTTATGCTTCATGGAGATTTGGTTTTTGATAAAGCGTACGCGTACAAGGTCATTTGTTCTTCTGCGCAATCTCTAGGTTCTGTTAATCCAAGTGTTCCTAATCCAGAAAAAGATTTTAAAGCACGTGTGCACCATGGGAGAATCGAACAAGTTTCGGTTTCGATTTTTGATGATGACTGCGTCGCTTTCCAGCCGCTCTACAAGCTTTCTGCGAATGCGGTGGAAAAATGGCTTGAAGCTGTAAATGAATGTATTAGCAGAGGCGATGACTCGATTTATGCCGAGGATGCTGCGAATTCCGTTTTTTCTGATATGGATGTTGAGGCCTTTTCCTATGCGGGACATTTTGTTGAGGAGGTCGATACTGCTGAGGATCTCGAAAGGGTTTCAAAAGCTATCAGGTTTTTCGATTATCGTGAGCAGCCGGTATATAGACATCTGGCAAGGAGCCTGGAACTCATGGAGGGCTTTTCCAAAAAGCCGCGCTGCTCTATAGACGAGCTCTGCTTATTTGATAAGCCGCTTGTTGTCTGCGGGAAGCGATATAGTGACGCATGGATAAATACCTATTTTGAAGGTGCCTTCTCTTCTTTTGTGCGATTCAGTGGCTTTTCTTCTAATCCGACATATGAGGAAGCTTGTGTCGGGTACGAGACGCTTCGAAATCATTCTTGTGATGCCGTGATAAGCATTGGCGGAGGCAGTGCGATTGATGTGGCAAAAGCCATAAAAGCGCTCGATGCTGTCCCGAGACACCGCCTATTTGACGACGGCGTTCTTGTTGATATCCCAGACTATGACAGCCTGATTCACATAGCGATACCCACAACTGCAGGAACTGGATCAGAATCGACTCACTTTGCAGTGGTATATAAAAATGGAATAAAGTTTTCTGTGTCCTACGATTGGCTTATGCCAGATGCCGCTGTTCTTGATTCAGCTCTTCTAGTCAGTCTTCCGGATTATCAAAAAAAATGCACGCTCTTGGATGCGCTCTGTCAGGCAATCGAATCATTGTGGTCGGTTAGGTCTTGCGAGGAAAGCCGAGAGTACTCGCGAAAGGCCATCCGAATCATCATGGACAACTACCAGAAGTACCTTCAGGGCGATTCTCGAGCTGCGGGCAGCATGCTACGTGCTGCAAATTATGCCGGAAAGGCGATAAACATTACGACCACAACCGCGCCACATGCACTGAGCTATAAACTTTCGTCTTTGAAAAGCCTTCCGCACGGACATGCAGTTGCACTTTGCATGGTGCCGTGTTGGGACACTCTGGTTTGTTCTGTGCGAGAAGGATTGTTCTCAAAAGCAAGAGTGTGCCTCGCTGGTACTGAGCAAAGGCTCCTGGAGATCTCGAGACTTATGTGTGTCTCTCCTGATGTTGGACTTGCTGCCGGGCTTGAACAGTTTCTTGTGCTGATGGACGAGCTTGGGATCGAACGGAGTATCGATTTGGATTCAAGAGAAGTAGATGTCCTTGTCGACTCTGTGAATGTTCAGCGTCTGAGTAACTTTCCAATCGAGTTAGACCGAAGTGTCATCGAAGATATATACAAGAGAATTTGAGCTATGGCTTGTCTCTCCAGTAAAGGACGCTCGTACTTTGGAGGGCCTGACCGACATAAACTACGCAAACAGCGTACTCATAAGTTGAATGACTAACCGCAATGCCTCTTGCACTAACCTCGGGTCACGCCACCGCACGTTTTATCGTTTTCATTAGGAAGAATATCGGGTAAAAATGGCGAGCGCTTTCCGCATCGCGAGGCTGTAAGGCACTGTCTATAATCCTGCATCTAGTTCTGCAATGCTTTGTTTCGAACTTCAATCAAATAGCCCGACTGGCTACCCGTTACAAGAGAGCGACAAAAGTGCTGCTGAATGATAATGCGCTATAATCCTCCCCGCCCGTCACCATAACCTGAAAGGATCGAGAAGCTCCTAAGCGCTTTTGTCTCCCATGGTCTTTAATATGAGTAGAACATTGTCAAGGGCAAAAGTTGGCCAAACCCCGAGAATCCCG
>ERZ857998.128-NODE-128-length-116366-cov-6.221613_pt1 | contig 116366 bp, 84 predicted proteins | sample MGYA00519954_ERZ857998 | MGnify/ENA primary metagenome ERZ857998 (study PRJEB31778, sample SAMEA3449424) | human gut metagenome | biome: human gut; feature: human-associated habitat; material: faeces | place: United Kingdom | collected 2010/2012 ...
AGGTGGGGCCAGGCAAGCGGGTGTTGGACGTGGCCTGCGGCACAGGAGTGCTTTTCCAAGAGATTCTTTCCCGAAACCCCACCCAGCTGGTGGGGGTGGAAAAGCGGGGCGGGGAATACCGCTTTGATTACACGAGGTTCCGGTGCTGGATACGCCTTTGCAGGGCGGTGGGATTCGAATATTTTGAGATGGCGCACCTGTTCGCCCAGTGGGGCGCAAAATACCCGCCCAAGGTGGTGGCGCAGGTGGAGGGCCGCGAGGAGGCCATTTTTGGCTGGCACACGCCGGTGAGCGAGGGCGGCTACAAGCGCTTTCTGGATGCGTTTTTGCCCACGCTGCTGGACGAGCTGCGGGCCGAAGGGATTTTGGAGCGAACCTATTTTCATGTGTCGGACGAGCCGACCATTTACAACGCCGACACCTACCAGGCGGCGCTGGACATGGTGCTGCCCCACCTGAAAGGGCTGCCCATCATCGACGCGCTCAGCCATGTGGAGCTCTATGAAAAGGGCATCGTGAAAAAGCCGGTGCCCACCAACGACTCCATCCATGAATTTTTGGACGCTGGGCTGACCGACGCCTGGGTGTATTACTGCTGTGCGCAAGGGTATAAAGTGAGCAACCGCTACATTGCCATGCCCGCCTGGCGCAACCGCATTTTAGGGGTGCAGCTTTACAAGTACCGGATGGAGGGCTTTCTGCACTGGGGCTACAATTTCTGGAACTGCCAGTACTCGCTGCACCCAATCGACCCTTACCGGGTGAACGACGCGGAGGATTCCTTCCCCGCAGGGGACCCCTTTTTGGTGTATCCCGGCAGGGATGGGGAGCCGGAGGAGTCCATTCGGCTGCCGGTTTTGGCCGACGCGATGGACGACGTGCGGCTGCTGGAGTGGCTGGAACAGCTTACCAGCCGCGAGTTTGTGATGGGGCTGGTGGAGGATGGGGGGCGGTTTGAGCTGCGGTTCGACCAGTACCCCAGCGGACCGGACTATCTGCTGGAGCTGTGGGAGGCGGCGGCCGCCGAGGTGGAGCGGCGGCTGTGAGAAACTGCGCGGCCTGACCGGCGCCCCTGCATGAAGAATCAGAAAAAGAGCCGCGCCCGGAAGGCCTGTTTTCGGCAGGCGCGGCCTCTTACAGGATAAAAAACCTCCGCCCGGCCTTCTGAAAAGAGGACCGGGCGGAGGTTCTGCGCCGGGGATATGAGATCACGCGGTGAAGTACACGAAGTAGGTGTCGCCTTCCTGCTCTTCGCCGTTCTTGTCGGTGTACAGCTCCCAGTAAGAAACAGAGAGGTCGGTAGAGCCGGCGGGAATCTCGAAATACACGTGGTACTCCACGGTTTCGCCCTTGGACATGTAGAATTCCACGGGCATGATGCCGTCGCCGGTGATGCTTTCATCCTGGAAGGCAAAGTCCTCGTCGCCTTCGCCGCCCCACTGAGCCTGGAAGTCGTAGATGCCCATGGGCAGTTCGTCGCCGCTGGTGTTTTTGATCTTGATCACGGTGTCCAGCAGGCCGTTGCCCTCGGCGGGGGTGTAACCGTTGATTTCGTCCACCCACTGGGCCGACTCGACACTGAAATCAAAGAAGATGGTCTTTACCGTGTCGCCCAGGGCGAGGGGCGTGTCGGTGCCGCTCTTTTTGCCGGAACCGGAGCAGCTGCACAGGGTGAGGGCCAGCACAGCGGCGGCCGCCAAAGCGAGAATGCGTTTCATGCGTTTTCCTCCTGATCGTTTGCTCGTTTTTTCGTATTTGCTCAGCGGGCGGGGATCTACCGTGCCGCTTGCTTTCATAATACCATGTGAGCAATGGGTTGTATAGTCGCGGTTTGACTGTTTTTAAGGGGCGAAAACAGAAAAAACTGGCTCTTTTACGCAGGGATAGGGAGTGAACCAGATAAAAACGAAAGAAAAAGGCTCCAACCGAAGTTGGAGCCTTGGAAAAACCGCAGCCTGCGGCGAATGTGGTGAGCCATCGGGGATTCGAACCCCGGACACCCTGATTAAAAGTCAGGTGCTCTGCCAACTGAGCTAATGGCTCAAACTGTGCAACTCATATATTATAGATACTAAAACAAAAAATGTCAAGCGTTTTTTTGAAAAGAAGTATTTTAAAAAATTAAATCTCCGTTTTGCCAAAAAAGCATGCGGTATCTTTTTGTAAAAATTACGGTATTGACATATATTGCAGATGGAATAAAATACTCCTATACTCAGTCGCTGCAATTCCGTTAGAAACGGACACAGCACCCTTTAAACGCCATTGAAAAATATGTTTCGCGACGGCACATAAAGATTGATTAATCAAAAGCAATCGGCATATCTCTTTATTCTATCCAGGAGATGAAAATATGGAAAAAACTAATTATGAAAAAATGCAATACGGAGAAAAATTCCTTGTTTGTCCCGAGGTTGCTATAAACGATACGGGACTTATCATATCTACCCTCGGAGAAACAATAACCTTCAGCGGAAATGTCTTTACTGCTTATACGAACGCCGAGCTCGATACCGTTGTTTCGCTATCAAGCAGCGATGTCGCCGTCCTCTCGCCCGAATGCAAGGTGTTAAAAAACGGGCGAATGGACGAATACAAATACTTCGACGGCACCTTCGGCGGTTTTGACGAGATGGTCATAGCCGAAACCGGGCTTTGCGGTATCGGCGTATTTTTAAGAACCGGTGGCGTATCGTTTTTTCTTTCGCTCGATTTCCCCTACAGCCGGATAGACCACGACAAAGATAAAAAGGCAAGTATCGGGGTCGACCCGCTCGATCCTCTTAAGGCCGGGCAGACATACACTCCCCACACCTTAAGCATCGGCGCCGTATGTTTAAGCGGTAACATGTCCGGGAGATACGATCGGGCCGAAATAGAAGCCTTCAGCGAATATATACAGGCCCGTATGCCGAAAAACTTTAACGGCGACCGCCCGATATATTCGTCCGCCTGTATAACCAATCGCATGACCGACGTAAGGGAGGGCAGGATATTCTGGTCGATGTACGACAATCCCACCCTTACACTAGACCCCGAGACCCTAAAAAAAGAGGTCAGAATGTGTGCCGAGCTCGGGATCGAATACTATCAGCTGTTTGAGGGATATTACGACTGGGAAGAGGATGGATCCTCCGAAAAGGCTCTAAAAGAAATAGTCGCCCTCGGAAAATCGCTCGGGGTAAGGGTCGGAGATTACATGACCCCTCTTGAGCTTAACTGCTGGCATTACAACTATCACGACAGAGTTCTTTCCGATCCCGAAATGTGCGCCCTTTTAGAGGAGGATTACAAAAACGGGACCGATCACCGCCGCTTTCTCTGCTACGGTTCGGAAAAAACGGTCGATTATCTGCTCGGTACGATAGTTGAGTCAATAAAGCGAAACGGCGAGGAAATAATCTGCCTTGACGGAAACGCATTGCTGCCCTGCTTCGATGAATCGCACGGGCATAATAAGGGCTCGGTATACAGCCTTGTTCGCGGACTTGTGCGTGTGATGAAGGCCATGAATGAGACTTCGCCCTATTTTTTGACCTGGTCAAATTCCGGAAACTGGCTCGAGCTTTGTCCCAAGCTTGTATGGTTTAATCCGAACGTTTATCTTACCGATCCTCATCCGAGGGACTACTCGTCGTCGCTTAACTGTCTTAAGTACTACGGCGACTGCCGGAGAGAGCAGATGGTCTCGGTGCACGAGAGATATTTTGTTCCCTACGTCGCCTTTTGCAATTGCGAATACTATGCATTCAGACACTCAAGGGTTGACGATATGGCATTTTTCGAGTACAGCTTTTTGCAGGGACTTGCCGTCACTCCGAATATTTGCCTCGGGGAAATGCGGACCTTTTTGGAGCGCGTTCAGGTAAAATACAGCGATTATGTTGGGGGCTTTATTAAAAAGTGGCTTAAATTTATAAAAGACAATATCGATTGCTGGAAATATGTTTACCGCGTAGGCGACGAGCCCGGCGTCGGAGCAAATGAGTGCTACGCCCATATAAACGGCGACAGCGGATTTATCTGCCTTGTTAATCAGGATGCCGGAGAAAAAGAATTCACCTTCTGCCTTGACGGCTCGATAGGCCTTAAAAAAAATGAGGGCAAGCGGTATCTGCTAAGCGAAATTTACCCGAGGGAATGTCCTATTGCCGAACAAACCCTGCCGGGTTCCGTTTACGGCGAGAATATAACCTTAAGCGTTCCGGCGTATTCGGTGAGATTAATTAAAATTGAGCCATACTTTGAGGCCGAAAATGGCTTCAGGCTCTACGGTATTCCGGCCGATACAATCGACGTATCCGGTGGAAAATACACCCTCGGCATTACCGATTATTGCGGCAAAAGGACCCCGGCCGCGCTTTGGATAAATGACAAAAGCCTCGGCGAGATATCGGTGGAAACAGTAAAAACCGTCCCAAAATACTTCTTCGAATCGTCGCTCGAAAACACCGAAATATCGGGTAATGCCGCAAGATTCACCCTTCATTTTCCTCGTGAGCGTTTCAACCGCGAAATTACCGACTGGTCGGCCGATAAAACCGAAAAATGCCGCCTAAGCAGTGAAAATTCGGACTTTTGCGGCGGATATATTCATAATATGTACGACGAGCTCCAGCGCTGCGAGCTAAGCTTTTCGGTAAATGATGATCAAGGTAAAGAAAAAGCCGCGGCAGACGATTCCGTTTGCGAATATAATCCTCCCGAAAACGTCACTAAAGCCGCAAAAATCCCGCGTCGTGCGTCGGTTTACGAGGCCGAGTTTGATATGCCGTTTATGGAGTGGCCCAACGTATCGGGGCTTTACGGCTTCGACGAGGTCATTGAGCTTGTATTCTCCGACTGCAATGCCGTAAAGGCTGTACGCGCCTTTATAAACGGCCTACAGGTGCCGGTTTACGAATATACTTATGCCGTAGCAAGGCATATGAGGACGTGGTGCATTGAGCTTGTCGGAAACGTTTCCTCCGGCACAAAACCGACAATAAGAATCGAGGTCGACTGGGCAGAGGATAACACCGCCGACAAAAACAAAAAATTCGCCGACAAAAAGACCGAAACCGTAATCGGCGAGCAGGTAGTCGGAATGTAAATTTAAATTGACAGAAAGCCGAATTCGACTTTCTGTCAGCTTACACTCCTACTTTACGAATTAACTTCTATATAAAAAACCAAAAACGCCACGGCACGAAAAGACCTAAAGCGCGCTTATTTTTTAATACTAATTTCTATGGCTCTGCCGATGAGTTTTTTAAGCATTAAAATCAATGCCCCGGATTAAAATCCGGGGCATTGATTTATATTATTTTTGTTGTGCCCGACAAGGGTTCTCCATGAAAACCTTACTGAACGCTGTAGAGCATTTCGCCGTAGGTCGGAAAGGGCCAATATTTTTTGCCCACAACCGTTTCAAGCTCGTCTGCCACCTCGCGAACGCCCTGCATTGAGGAAAGGATCCTGTCTCTTGTAAGGGTACCCTTCTCGGTTATATCGCCGCAAAGCGAGGTCTCCTCAACCGCCCTTTCAAGTCCTTCGACCCTTTCGTACATAAGGGATGTCAGGTCGCTCATCTTGTTTATAAGCTTTAATTCAAGGTCGATTCCGGCACCGATGGTCTTTTTATCGCCCGCTATCTGAGCGACATCCTTCTCGTAACCGAGAATAGACGGTAATACATCCTTTTTAACCATATCAATAAGCGCAAGAGCCTCTATATGCACCGTTTTGCAATAGTTTTCCATGAGTATTTCATACCGCGATTTAAGCTCTTCCTTTGTAAAAACCCCGTGGCGTTCAAACAGTGATATATTTTTATCGCTCAGCATATACGGCAGCGCTTCAGGTGTGGTTTTAAGATTCAAAAGTCCGCGACGCTGTGCTTCTTCAACCCATTCCTCGGAATAATTGTTGCCGTTGAATATTATCCGTGAGTTTTCTCTTACCGTTTTCCTGACTATATGGAATATTTCACGTTTAATATCGTCCGTTTTTTCAAGCCGGTCGGCAATAATGCTCAGCTCCTCGGCAACTATGGTGTTGAGTATGGTATTGATTCCGGCAATCGAAAGACTCGAACCCGGCATTCTGAATTCAAAACGATTACCGGTAAAAGCAAAGGGTGAGGTACGGTTCCGGTCGGTCGTATCCTTTTTAAACTGCGGCAAAAAGCCAACGCCGGTTTCAAGCTCCATGGAATCGGCGCAGTTATGATCCTCTTTTTTCACTATGGAATCAAGCACCTCGGTCAAATCCTCACCGATATATATCGACATAATGGCCGGCGGTGCCTCACTTCCGCCGAGGCGATGATCGTTTCCTGCCGACGCGACCGACACCCTGAGCATATCCTGATATTCGTCCACCGCCTTTATCACCGCGGCAAAAAATATAAGAAATCTTGCATTCTGAGCCGGTGTCTTACCCGGCTTTAAAAGACTTCCCGACGGGGTGTCTATCGACCAGTTGTTATGCTTTCCGCTTCCGTTTACTCCGGCAAAGGGCTTTTCGTGAAGAAGACACACCATGCCGTGCCGGTCGGCAATGCGTTTCATAAGCTCCATTGTGAGCTGATTGTGATCTGTTGCAACGTTGGCCGTCGTGAAAACGGGGGCGAGCTCATGCTGAGAGGGCGCAGCCTCGTTATGCTTGGTTTTGGCATAGATTCCGAGCTTCCAAAGCTCCTCGTCAAGCTCCTTCATAAAGGCCGATATTCTCGGTTTCAATGCCCCGAAATAGTGGTCCTCCATCTCCTGTCCCTTAGGCGGACGGGCACCGAGCAGTGTCCTGCCGGTGTAAATAAGGTCGGGGCGTTTAAGATAAACCGATTTATCCACAAGAAAGTATTCCTGCTCGGGACCGACGCTCGCCGTTATGCGGACATCGTCCTCGCCGAAGAATTTAAGCACCCTTTTAGCCTGGGTTTCAAGGGTCTGCATCGAACGGAGCAACGGGGTCTTTTTATCAAGCGCCTCGCCGTTATAAGAGCAAAAAGCCGTGGGGATGCAAAGCGTCCCGTCCTTTACAAAGGCATAGGACGTAGGGTCCCACGAGGTATAGCCTCTTGCCTCAAAGGTGGCTCTCAGCCCCCCCGACGGGAAACTTGACGCGTCCGGCTCTCCCTTTATAAGCTCCTTACCCGAAAACTCCATTATGACCTTGTCGGGTCCTGCCGGCGTTATAAAGCTGTCGTGCTTTTCGGCGGTCACACCGGTCATCGGCTGGAACCAGTGGGTATAATGTGTCGCACCCTTTTCAAGCGCCCATTCCTTCATGCCGTGGGCCACCTCGTTGGCAAGGGTTATGTCAAGATGCTTGCCCTCGGCAATGGTCTGTTTAAGACGTTTATAGGTGTCCTTTGAAAGCTTTTCGCGCATAGCGACGTCTCCGAACACCATGCTTGCAAATATTTCGGGAATATTTATCATTATATTTTGTCCTTTCACAAAAATACCGACAGCCTTTTAAATCCCGGCACATTTCTGTACAAGCCTTGAATTTTTGCCTGAGTTTAAACGATACCGGGATTAAAACACCGTTTATCCGCCGTTTTGGGAAGTAAAATATACCGCTTGATTACAGCAGCTCTATGCCGGCCTCCGCGCATAAATCGACGGTCGCTTTATCCCATAAGGATACCTGAACCTCGCCTATATGCGCCTTTTCAAGCAGCAGCATGCATATTCGCGACTGTCCTATTCCTCCGCCCATTGTAAGGGGCAGCTCGCCCGAAAGCAGCATTTTATGAAAGGTCAGTCCGCGGCGATCGTCGCAATCCGCCTTTTTAAGCTGCTCGTCAAGGGCTTTTTCGTCCACACGTATTCCCATGGAGCTTACCTCAAAGGCACATCCGAGAGTATCATTCCAGAAAAGTATATCGCAATTAAGCGACCAGTCATCGTAATCGGGGGCTCTCCCGTCGTGCGGCTTGCCGTTTTTCAGCTTATCGCCTATCTGCATAAGACAAACCGTTTTATGCTCGCTCGTTATTTTATTCTCGCGCTCCTTCGGCGAAAGCTCGGGGTACATGTCCTCGAGCTCATAGGTCGTAATGTATTTTATATCCCTGCTTAGGGTCGATTTAAGCTCCGGATACATCGCCTTTACTTCTTCGTGGATATCGACCACTATGTTGATGATAATCTCTACCGTCTTTTTCAAAAACTCAATATTCCGGTCCTCGCGACGTATGACCCTCTCCCAGTCCCACTGGTCGACGTATATCGAATGAAGATTGTCCATCTCCTCGTCGCGGCGTATGGCGTTCATGTCGGCGTAAAGCCCTTCTCCCACCGGAAAGCCGTATTTATAAAGGGCCATACGCTTCCATTTGGCAAGGGAATGTACCACCTGCGCGACCGTTCCGGTCTCCTTTATTCCGAATTCGACCGGGCGCTCTATACCGTTTAAATCGTCGTTAAGACCGGTTGACGGATCGACAAAAAGCGGAGCCGAGGCGCGTTTTAAATTCAGTCCCGACCTGAGCTTGTTTTCAAAATGTCTTTTAATTATCCCTATTGCACTTTGCGTTTTATAAAGGCTAAGCGGACTTTTATACCCCTTCGGCACCGTCAGTTTGCTCATAAAAATATACGTGACCTTTCATAATGTGTTGTCAGTAAAGGCGCCGCAACCGCATGGTTCGCAGCGCCTACGCATCTATACAGTTGATGATACCATCAGAAGTGCGAAAAGTCAATACCTTCGCGCCGCTTTGACCGCAAGACCATATACCTTTATAGGTATTGCCGGAAAGACCGACCCTGCGACAAGATTTGAAATCAACCTTTGTGTTTTCTCTATATAGTGCAACACCTAACTTGAAAGAGAAACAAAACCGGGGCTGCATGTCCTTTGTCTTTAAAAATAAAAGCTTAAAGGTTCAGCAGTCCCGATTATTATTCGTTATTGCTTTTGGCATTCATTCAGTCTTTTAATACCCGGCCGAGCCTCCGCCCCGGTTACCTCGAGCCTCTTTGAGCCGCCCTCCCGGCCGGCCTTTTTCTGCCGGTTTTCACGGTTTCATTTTGCATTTCGGCCTTTTTGCGACCTTTGCACAGGAAATAAGATCCCTTATTTCCTTTTCGCTCAAAGTCCGCCATTTGCCGACCGGCAGCATGCCGAGCGAAAGATTGCCTATTGCGGTACGCTTAAGACGAGTCACCTCAAGGCCAACCTCGTCGCACATGCGGCGAATCTCACGGTTGCGCCCCTCGTGCAGGGTTATCATCAGAACGACCCTTTCAGGCTCACTGAGCTTTATTTCAACCTCGGCCGGGGCCGTACGCCTGCCGTCAAGCATAATTCCGGCGCGAATTCGGTCGAGCTGATCCTCGATTACCGGAGCCTTTACCGTAACACGGTACACCTTCTGAACATGCCCCGACGGGTGGGTCATCAAATTAGCAAATTCGCCGTCGCTCGTTAGCACTATAAGCCCCTCGGAATCCTTATCAAGCCGGCCGCACGGGTAGACCCTCGCGCCAACATCCTTAACAAGATCGGCAACGCACTTTCTACCCTTTTCATCGCTCATGGTGGTAACGTATCCGCGCGGCTTGTTCAGCATTACATATGCCCTCGCGCCGGATTTTACCACCTTTTTACCGCAAAGCTCAACCACGTCACGATACCCGACCTTATCGCCGAGCTCGGCCTTTCGCCCGTTTATCTTTACCCGTCCGTCCGCGATGTACTCCTCGGCCTTTCGCCTTGAGCATACTCCGCATTCCGAAAGGTATTTTTGTACCCTTATGTCCTCATTTTTCATACTTTATGCCGTCTTACTCCGTCATGTTGTCGATGTACCATTTCCCGTCAATGTGCAGCATATTGACGTAGGTCGGTGTGCTTTCGACCGTATCTCCCAAGGTCAGTATATCGCAGGTTATAATTATAAGCTCGTCGGCATTATACTCCGACTTGTAGTCAACGCCCATATAAACGCCGTTTTCAAGCTTATTGCCGGTCTTCTGCATGTTTTCGACCTTAAAACGGACACTTTCTCCGAACTGCTCCTTAAGCGAAGAAGAAAAAATATTGTTGAACAGCAGTTGTGCGCCGTTATCGCCGTAGTTTTCGTTCACATTGTTTAGCATATCGGGACTAAGACACGACCTCAGCTTTTCGTAATCCCGTGCATTCAGCGCGCTTACATACTTTTTCAGTACGCTCTCGGGCGTCGTCGGTATGCTCGAAAACGGCTTGAACACCGTTAAAACCACCGTAAGACCGACCGCAATCGCCACAATTACGGCCGCCGCAACAAAGGTCTTTGCTCTTTTCTTCCTTTTCGCCTTTAAGGCCTGCTCCTTTTGTTCGGCCGAGGCCGGTTTTGACAAAATGCTCGAAAGCTCATATTCGCTGTCTTTTTCTCTTTTTTTACCCATTTTCATAACCTTTCATTTTACGGCTAAAGCCATTTTTACTTACACCTTAAACATAACACCCGAACCCGTATCAAAGCCGTTTTTACCTGACTTGCTTGTTGTACACGGCGGGCATAATTCATTAAAAGATCAAAGCTTTTTGCCGCACCCGTTGCAGTATGCCGCTTCTTTGCCGTTAACGGTACCGCACTCCTCGCAGGTTTTTGTATGCTTCATAATATTAAGCTTTTGTTTGAGCTCGGCTAAAGCCTGTTTTTTGCGGTCGATCACATCGACCAGCTTTGCGGCAGCCTCATCGTTTTCGCCGTTTTCGGAATTTTTGTCCTTTATGCTGTTATAATAAAGTCTTCCGAGCTCGGCGCAGTCATCATCTATGGATGACTGTACCTTGGCAATCTCTATTTTCAGCTTTTGAATATCTATGGTATCTCCGGCCTTTTTTACCGCCGTATCAAGAATTGATTTTGCCGTAATGCATGAATCCTCAAAAAAGCCCATGAAATAACAACTCCTTATTTAACACGAACGTTACGAATTTTAAAAAAATCCGCTGTCATCCGCTGTATTTATAATTATTATAACAGCACTTGATCCTCCTTGCAAGTTTTAAAGTGTTAACCATTTGAAAACTTATAATCTATACCAATGCAAGGGCGCGCATGAGAAGCCTTTTTGCCGCCTCCCATGCGCGCCCTTTTCTTTTAATTTTTTTACCGCCGATCGATACGCAGCCTAAAGCGCCTACAGGTACTCAGCCCTTTTTGCGCTTAGCCTGAATGGAGTTTATAAGCACGGCGCCGATTATAAGCGCACCCTGCACTATATACTGCATGTAGCTGTCGACTCCGTTTAAGGTCATGGCGTTGTTTATAACACCGAGGAAGATAAGACCCAAGAAGGTGCCCCAGATTTTTCCTGATCCGCCGGAGAGGCTTGCTCCTCCGATTATAACGGCCGAAATAACCTGCATTTCGGAGCCGCGTCCGAACGAAAAGGTTCCGCTCATTACCTGAGACGAGAACAGTATTCCGGCAAATGCCGCACAGAACTGTACTATTATCATAACGGCGATCTTGACTGCCTTTACGTTAATTCCCGAAAGCCGGGCCGATTCGGGATTTCCGCCGGTTGCATAAAGCGAACGTCCGAAACGGGTATATTTTACGATAACCGCAGTTATGATAAAGAAGACAATAAGGAAGAGCGCCGAAACGGGGATTTTGCCGAACAGAGTTCCGGCACCGAACCATTTATACCATGTAGGCAGTCCGGTTATCGGGAATCCGTTCGAAATAACGGCCGCAAGACCGTAAAGTAAATTAAGCATACCGAGGGTAATAATAAAGGACGGCATCTTGAATTTTGTAAGCAAAAATCCGTTAAACAAACCAAACAGCGAGCAAAGAAGCAGCGCCGCCGCTATTCCTATAACGCAGGCAATTGTAATAGACATACCCGACGAAACAAGCGTCTCTGTAACAAGGGCTACTATAACGCCGCTGAGTCCGATGGTCGAGCCGACCGAAAGGTCAATTTCGCCGGCGATTATTACAAAGGTCATGCCGAATGCGATGATACCGTTTTTGGAGACGGTATCAAGAATATTAAGAAGATTGTCCACCGAAAGAAATCTGTCCGAGGTAAAGCTTACAGCCACAATCAGCAATATAAGTATCATTTCAAGCACATGTCTTCCCATGAAAGACATAACTTTTTTGCCCGTTGAGACAGTATTTCCGGGCATACCTGTCGGGGATAAGGTCTTAGTGTTTGACATATTCATCTGTCCCTTCGATTGAATTTCAGTTCGCCTGAGCCGGAATATCCTCGCCCATGCATATGGAATAAAGCTCGTTTACGCTTATATTTTCCGGTCGCACCTCACCGCATATACGGCCGGCACGCATGATCAGTATCCTCTGGCACACCTCAAGCAGCTCCTCAAGCTCGGTAGATACCATTATGCTCGAAATGCCCTTTCGGGATGCCTCCCACATTATTTTGAATATCTGTTGCTTTGCATTTACGTCAATTCCCCTTGAGGGCTCGTCAAACAGCATTACCGTCGGAGCGGTGTTAAGCCAGTTTCCTACAACTACCTTCTGCTGATTTCCGCCCGAAAGGGAGCCGACCGTAACCTCCGGAGAGGATACCTTTATTTCCAAATCTTCAATCTGTTTTCTTACATACTCAGCCTGACGATGCTTGTTCATAAATCCGCCGTCGGACAGGCTTTTGAGACTTGCATAGCAAAGATTATCGGCAACCGCATTTTGCAGTATAAGCCCTTCGTTCTTACGATCCTCGGGGGTAAGAGCCATTCCGAGCTCCTTCATCCGTATAAGATTCGGAGAGGTGATGGTCTTTCCTCCGAATTCTATTTTTCCGCTGTCAAACCCGTCGGCACCGAAGATCGATTTTAAAAGCTCTGTCCTGCCCGATCCGAGCATTCCGGCTATTCCGAGCACCTCTCCGCGATGAAGTGTAAAGGATACGTCGGAGAACTTATTCTTCCGGGTAAGTCCCTCGACCTTTAAGACAACATCATCCGAAACCATAAGGTCGTCCGGACGACTTTGAACCTCAACATCCCCGAACATCATTTGGATAAGACTCGAACGGGTGGTATCCTGCATATTCACTTTATTTATGAATTTCCCGTCTCTTATTATTGTGCAGGTATCGGCTATTTCCCAAAGCTCCTGCAATTTATGCGAAACATATATTACAATTACGCCTTTATCGCGCAGTGTTTTTACGATTTTAAACAGGGATTCCACCTCGTGTCTCGCGAGCGAAGAGGTGGGCTCATCAAGCTGCAGGACCTTCGGATTGAAGCTCATGGCCTTGGCGATTTCCACCATCTGCCGTTGCCACATGCTCAGCGACGATACCGGAACATTCGCCGGTATGTCGATTTCCAGCTCGCCGAGCAGATCCCGTACCGTGCTTTCGGCCTTTTTGTAATCGATAAGACCGAATTTCTTCGGCATACGCCCTATAAGTATATTTTCAGCGACCGAAAGCCCCGGAATAAGACTTAATTCCTGATAAACGGTTGCAATTCCGTTTTTAAAGGCGTCGGACGTCGAAGAAAATTTCATTTCCCTGTTATCGAGATAAAAGCTTCCGCTTGTCGGCGGCTGTGCTCCCGACAGTATTTTAAGCAAAGTGGACTTTCCGGAGCCGTTTTTACCGACAAGGGCATGTACCTTGCCGCCCTCAAATTCCACGCTCACGTTATCGAGCGCCAAGGTTCCCGGAAATTGCTTAGAGATGTTTTTGACCGTAAGTATACTCATAAGCCTTCCCTCCCATTTCATTTGCTTTTTTATCACCGGGGGTTCTCCGGCGTCCGAAAAAACACCGGAGAACCCCCGTTTATCGGGCCGGGATAAACGAAACCTCATGCCATTCCTTAGGTTCCGTTTATCCTTGTACCGTGCCCGTCCGGCACAGTACCGAAAACCCGTATTTAAAAGACTGACTATTCTTTATCAGCCGCCTGTACGTTCCTTAAGGTTTTTAAGGAAGGTATCTATTCCGCTCTGATCGGCACGATCGAGGAGTATTCCGTCAACCGTCTCAATAGCGCCCTTTGTGACGCCGGTATTCTCGCCGAGGATGTCCTTTATAAGAAGTTCCATGGATTTATAACCCATCGAATAGGCGTCCTGTCCGGTAACAGCCTGCAAAACGTTATCCGAATCCTGAAGCATGGAGGCTATCTGCTCGGAAGCATCAATACCGAAAACATAGACCGAACCGGCCTTGCCGGCGTTCTTAACCGCCATGGTGGCTCCTACCGTACCGCCGTCGTTAGCGGCAAAAATGATATTGACATCGGGATGAGCGGTGAGTATGTCGTTAACGGTCGCTACCGCGGTATCCTGCATCCAGGCATCCTGATCGGCAACAACTTCAACGCCGGGGAGAGTCTTTACGACGTCAAGGAATCCGCCGGAACGGGCAGCGCTCTTTTCGGGGAGAAGCGATTTAAACTGAACAACCGCTATCTTTGCTTTTCCGCCGAGCTTTTCTTCGATGAACTTCTTGGCAACATTACCGGTCGAAGCACCAAGCTGCTTCTGGTCGGATGTATATCCACCTACAATAAAGTCGGCATTGGCAAGCGTGCTGTCGCAAAGGGTTATCTTCATGCCGTTCGAGGCGGCACTCTTTAACGTGGTTATTGAGGATTCCTCATTAAGCGGAGCTATCGCTATACCCTTTACACCCTGAGTAACGTAGGTGTTTATCTGGTTGGTTTCCTTCGCCTGGTCGTTATTCACGTTGCTTGTAAGGCATTTAACACCGTATTTTTTAGCGGCATCGGTATATCCGGTAGAGAGCAGCTTCATAAACTGATCCTCAAGATAAACTATACCGGCGACGGTTATGTCGCTCTTGGAGCCGCTTCCGTCAGATGAAGTGCCGCCGTTGGGGCCGCATCCGGCAAAACTGAACACAAGAAGTGCCGCAAGCGTGATTGCTAAAACTTTTTTGAACATGATTTTCCCTCCGTTTTTTATATTCCTGCAAGGGGTATTAACTTACCCTTGCAAAGATTCCATTTTCTGTGCCGGCACATTTCACCGGCGTACCGTACCGGTTTTTAAGGTCTTAGGTTTTTCGTCACCGCTTTACCTTTTACCGGCAAATCATCGGTAAAACCCTTAAAGCTTTTGGCCGACTACCGATTTTTAGTCCCTGAGCATAACCGCCTTTACGGCATTAGCCCTATCCTCATGATATTCATTAAGGGCCCTGGGCAGATCTTCAAGCTCAAACCGATGGGTTATCAACCTTTTTACATCCACAAGACCGGCATTTATCATGTCGATACATTTCGGGAAGTAAAGCGCCGGAATGGCATTTGAGCCGCGTATCTGCAGCTTGCGCAGATGGACAACGTTTGAATCGAACGAGGCCACTGCCTCCGGCCCGTAGCTTATTCCAAGGAACGAAACGATTCCTCCGACATTTGTAACATTACAGGCCGTTCCTATTACCTTAGGCGGGGCCGTGACAAGCACCCTGTCCACTCCGCCCTTTTCGAAGGCATAATCCTCAAGCTTTACCTTGTCGGTGTATATTATCTCGTCGGCTCCGTATTCGCGTGCAAGCTCACAGCGTTTTTCGGCCGAAGAAAACTCAGCGGCATATATCTTTCTTGCACCGCTCGACTTTGCCATCTTAAGAGCCATAAGGCCTATGGGCCCGAGTCCCAATACCAAAACATCGTCGTTAAGATGGATGTCGGCCGTCATTACAAGGTCGCACGCAACGCCCAACGGCTCCATTATACAGGCTTCCTCAAAGCTCATTTTGTCAAACTTAACGCAAAGCACGGCCGGAACTATTGCAAACTCCGCAAAGCCCATGCTGTTATCCTTCATTTCCATAAAGCTCGGTCCCGCAAGATCCCATTCGGGGTGTCCGTTAAGCGAACAGGTGGCAAGCGGATTAAATGTCGATGTCTCCACCACTATATTGTCGCCGACCTTTACATTTTCAACACGGTCTCCCGTTTTTACGATTGTGCCGGAAAACTCATGCCCAAACGGCTCCCAATCCTTTGCCGCATAAGAGGCGAGAATATTGTCGTGTCCGCAAAAGCCGCAGGCTCTTACTTTAACAAGCACTTCGTCCTCTTTTATGTCACGCAGGGTAACATCCCTTACCTCAAACTGATACGGCGCCTTAAGATATGCCGCCTTCATATTTGTCTTCTCCCTTCAAGTACTTTCCGTTTTCATATTAAAGCAGACACATAAAATTATCCCCATTTTCGGTGGGTATAACCTAACATCTGCTTTACATCTTCGTTTTAGCATATTGCATTATTTTTGTCAATCACAATACATAACAATTATAAATTATTTTTTTATATATAATACACAACTCATCGCCATTATTGTACAATTTCTCCCCAATACTTTCCGTAGAATACTTTAATTTCCAATAAAGTAACATATATGTAAACATTTTACTCTGCTTACATATTAACCCTTTAACACTGTGCTTTTTTAACCCTTTAAAGCGGCAGCTTAGATTTAAAAGCGCCGTTTTCTCCCTTTATTGTTATCCAAATGCCGGCGAATATACCGATTACATTTATTTAAAGCCGACAAAACCGAAAACAAGCGGTAAAAACTATTACCAATCGGAAATATCATAAGAACAATACAAAAAACGTTTTTGATGCGCCCCCGGCCGACATAAAAAAAGCAAGTCGTGTTGACTTTTTCGCAAAAATGCGTATGATATTATTTAGATGCCGTGCCATACCGGCAAAAACGATATATCATATCAGAGTTTTCCGGGATATATCCGCCAAATGCCGTAACAATTGTCTTGCCGATAAAATACGGCCCGCAGCAAACGGCCGATCGGACGCTAAGGCACGGCCCAAAAGGAGTTGTATAAAATTGAGCGAAAACTGCAGTCATAACTGTTCCGATTGCTCGTCGGATTGCGCTTCAAGAAACCCGGCCGACATGAAAGAACCGCTGAATGCATCGTCCAGCGTTAAAAAGGTAATAGGCGTAGTATCGGGCAAGGGAGGAGTAGGAAAAACCCTTGTCACGAGCCTTTTAGCCGCAAAAATGCATATTAAGGGATACAACGTCGGAATTCTCGACGCCGATATAACCGGCCCGTCGGTTCCCCGCGCCTTCGGTTTAAAGGAAAAGGCCGAGGGCACCGAATTCGGCATACTGCCGGTTAAAACCTCCACCGGAATAGATGTAATGTCGGTAAATTTGCTTCTTGAAAACGAAACCGATCCGGTAGTCTGGAGAGGACCCGTAATCGCCGGTACGGTAAAGCAGTTTTGGACCGACGTTGTCTGGAGCGACGAGGACTTTTTGTTTGTTGATATGCCGCCGGGAACGGGCGACGTTCCCCTTACGGTATTCCAGTCACTGCCTATTGACGGAATAGTAATCGTCACATCTCCGCAGGAGCTGGTGTCGATGATAGTCGAAAAGGCCGTTAAAATGGCCCGTCTTATGGGGGTTAAGGTGTTGGCTCTTGTGGAAAACATGAGCTATATTGAATGTCCCGACTGTAAAAAAATAATCGAGCCCTTCGGACAAAGCAAAATCGAGCAGACCGCCCGTCATTTCGGAATACCAAACTTCGCACGTATGCCGATAGACCCGGTAATAGCCGCGGCGTGCGACAAGGGCGAGATCGAAAAGGTCGCATCACTTTCACCGAAGGCCGTATCCGATCTTGATAATATTGCCGATATGCTCGAAAATCTGTAAAGAAATATACAGGACAAACGGTTTAATTGCCGTTTTTAAAATTCTAAAACCGCACATACCGGGGAGATTTTGTGACGTTTTGGGCTTTATATGCCGAAAACGCCCCGGCTGTGCGGCTTTCTGCTAAATATTAAGGTTGGGCATAACATGCTTAAAAATTCGCAGCCGTAAAATATGTGTTGTGCAATAATAAATACAACATCTAATCGGCTAACCAAAACTCAAAAACTCGGAGAAAAAAATGCAGCTGTTAAACCTTCAGGGAGTGTCAAAGTATTTTTCGGAAAGATGCCTTTTTAAGGACGTCTCCTTTTCGGTCGAATCGGGACGTCACATAGGTGTCGTCGGTGCAAACGGAACCGGAAAAACCACCCTGTTTAAAATGATAACCGGCCGGGAAGAATACGATTCGGGGCGGATAGTAATATCCAAAGCCGCCCGCCTCGGCTATATGGAGCAGCAGGTAACGTCACAGGGCGACTGCACGGCCTACGACTATGTAGAACAGGTCTTCTCTCCCCTTATAAAAGCCGAAAGGGAACTCGATGAGGTAAACGAAAAGCTGCTTTTATCAAGCGACGGCGAGCTTATTTCCCGTCAGCTGCAGCTAAGCGAATATCTCTCCTCAAACGGCGGACTTACATACAAAAACCGGGTCAGAGCCACATTAAAGGGACTCGGGTTTGAGGAAGAGGATTTTGGGCGTTCAATATCGGAATTTTCCGGCGGACAGCGCTCAAAGCTCGCCCTTGCCCGGCTGCTGCTTTCGGATACCAATTTAATGCTGCTCGACGAGCCGACCAATCACCTTGACATATCGGCCGTAACCTGGCTCGAAGGCTTTCTTTCCGGCTATCAGGGCGCGTTTATGGTAATAACACATGACCGTTTTTTTCTTGATCGGGTTACCGACGCCACCATTGAGCTCGAAAACGGGAAGATAAACTATTTCGGCGGAAAATACACCGTTTACAAGGAAATAAAAAAACAACGGGCCGAATCCGTAAAAAAGGAATACGACGAAAAATTAAAGGAGATAAAACGCCTTGAGGGTATAGTCGAACAGCAGCGCAGCTTTAACCGCGAAAGAAACATCCGCATGGCCGAAAGCAAGCTTAAGGTAATTGACAAAATAAAAGAAAGCCTGGTTGTCCCGCCTGAGGAAGAAAAAACCGTAAGCTTTGATTTTAAATGCAGGGAAAACGGGCCGTATGAGGTGCTTAAAGCCGATTCGCTTTCCCTCTCGTTCGGAGATAAAAACATATTTTCAAACCTCGGATTAAAGCTTTTCAAGGGAGAAAAGGTGTTTCTCGTCGGCGAAAACGGATGCGGAAAAACCAGTCTTTTAAGATTGTTAAACGGCGAATATAAATCGGCGGACGGTGGAAACATCACCTTCGGACCGGGGGTGAAATGTGCTTATTTCGATCAGGTTCAGTCCTCTCTTTCGCCCGATAAAACCGCTTTAAACGAGGTATGGGACAAATATCCCGATATGAACGAATCCTCCTTGCGAAGCGCATTTGCGGCCTTTTTAATGCGAGGGGACGACGTGTATAAAAAGATCTCCTCCTTATCGGGCGGCGAAAGAGCGCGCGTTCAGCTTTTGGAGATCGTTTTAAGCAAGGCCGATCTTCTCATGTTGGATGAGCCGACAAACCACCTTGACATTGCCTCGAAGGAGGCGGTGGAACAAGCGCTCATCGGCTACAACGGAACTCTCATCGCCGTCTCGCACGACCGATATTTTATAAACCGCCTCGCCGACAGGATATATGCCTTTCAAAACGGCCGGCTTACAGAATACAAGGGCAATTACGATTATTATCTTGAAAAAACACAAGGCGAAGAAAACTCGTTAAGCGAATCTGACTACGAAGCCGTCGACAATAAAAAATCCCGGATTTTTGACAATTCATCGACATCCGTAGCATCCGGAACTCCCGGAAGGGCCGCTTCCGTCGGACAAGAATACGATAAAAACGAAAAAAACGCAGAAAAAAACACGAACCTTTCCTCCGGCGCCGCCGAATACCGCCGCGCAAAGGAGGAATTGTCCCGTATAAGAAAGCTTAAATCCACCGTCGCTCAAAGCGAAAAACAGCTTGACCTTTTAAGCAAAAGAAAAGACGAGATAAACGAAGAAATGCTGCTGTCAAGCGACGACTATCAGCGGCTCGAGGAATTAACCCATGAGCTCGCCGAATGTGAGCAGCGCGAAAACGAAATAATGGCCGAATGGGACAAGGCCGTATCCGAGCTTGAAATCATCGGGAAAAATTAATTTTTTACTGTCAAAAATTAGCTTACATACAAAAACACTTTATGCACACACTATTCTTGCAAACGCGATGAATATTTTTTGTAAGGAGTGTAATTGATCATGGCAAACAAAACTCTCGTTCCCGAAGCCCGCGAGGCTCTCAAGCGTTTCAAGATGGAGTCTGCAAACGAAGTCGGCGTTAACCTTAAGCAGGGTTATAACGGAGATCTGACCTCTAAACAGGCCGGTTCTATCGGCGGTCAGATGGTTAATAACATCTGTCCTGTACGACGTATGGATTTTACTCGCAACTACCGCTGGGTAAACGGCCACGAAAAGCAGTTTACATATAGTTTTAGGCTGGTTGTATAAGCATAGTTAAAGGCACGGACTTTCTACAGTTCGTGCCTTTTGCGTTGCTGCTCACTATGTTTATCAACATAGTAATATAAATTTGCCTCAGCTTTGCAGTAGTCTAAAACTGATTTTTCAATCTCTTTGTTTACCGACACAGCTCATTCCTCCTATGCTATTTCTTTAAAACCAAATCAATAATCTTCTTTTGGTTTTTCCGTGCAAACTCACTGAGCGAGTATGAACGAACTCGTTCCTTTACGATATTGGGAATCAAGAAACCGTTGGTTGTAAGCTTGGCGCAACGATTGATAATCGTCTTATTGGTAACACCAAGCTTTTTGCTCACTTCAATCGGAGTAAACTCAAACATACGGTTATTCAGTAAATACGCCAACAAATCTTTTTCTTTCGCATTCAAATATGACAAACTACCATCAAAGTCATCATCGGCAGATGTTTTTGACAGTTCGCATAATAAGCATTTTATTTATGTATCGGCACATATTATATGTGCCGTACGGAAGAAAGACGTTCTTCTGACGAAAGTTCACCTAATTCATTACGTCGTTTTTTACCGCATTTTGAGATAATAGCAAGATTCATTCGATCATGCTCACGCTTTGTGATAACGCCGTTGTTGAAAAGATAATTGTTATAATAAAGCAATCGAAGTTCCCTTGTCATAATCTCAAGTTTTAGCTTATCATCTTTGATCATACTACACCCTTTCTCATCACTGGTAGTATGAACCATTTGTACCAGGTTTACTCATAAACACACACCCTTTATTCGTTATAGATGTTTCTAACAGACAAACGGTGATGTCCCAAGCCTTCGCCAAGCTTCTGGCATTTTCTCGGATCACCCTCTAACCACTTTTCACGACTCTGATTATAACTGTGGCAAAGTCCGTGAAATACGATTTTACCAATGCGAGGCTTCTTACCAGGATTGACCTTCTTCTGACGGTCTGTATCGGTAAACTTGTGACGGTGATTGTAGATCCAGTTTTCAATCCACCGGTCACAATTACATTAATAACGATATCGACATTTACCTGAAATCCCGTAGAGCTGTAGTATCGACGTAAACCATTACAAGGATGTGTGCAAAACATGAGCCAAGCAAAAAGACGGTTTCTTGATCAATATGAAACATTATAAATTAACACAAACAGACACCCCCGAAAGATACGATTCCATACCTTTCGGGGGCATTTACATTGCAGACTTTTACCCTTTTATATTTTTCCGCACCCAACAGATGCTGGTAAAACTGTTTTTGGAATTGTGCCGTGTTCCTGTTCCTTTATCGACGGTCTGAGGCAAACCCTTTTTATGGGGTTTGCCTCTTGTTGCGTTGGTGCCCGTCAGAAGGGACTTCTGAACAGGCGTAGGAAGAAGATTCTATTCACTCGCAGCAACAAACATCACGTCGCGGAAATAGTTGGAACCGGCACTGGCATCGGGCATGGTGGTTTGTGCCAAATGGGCGTTGGAAGTATACATCCCACTATTTTCGTAGGTGATCAGATTGCCGTTTTCGACGGGTGATGCCAATTGATTGGTGCCCGACATAAACACAGCATCGGGGCCGCAAGTAACCGAAACTACATATTTAGTGCCGGCGGTAACAGCAACAGGGGTGGGAAGTGCAAAGACTTGCCAACCTTCAACTCCTTCGGTGGGGGTCCATTGGTAGATTTCTTCACTCACCAGAGTTCCTGTTTCGTAATCCCAAAGGGCTACATAGTGCACGCCGGTTTCCAAAGCAGAGGTATACAACCGAACGTGGGTAATCGTACCGTTTACTTTGGTAGAGAACAGGGTTCCCAAGCCGTTGGGTATACCGCCCACATTCACCGTTTTACTGGGTGTTTGAGTTGTGAAAATGGTTTCACCGGCAACGGGATCGGGGTCGGGTTCCGGTTCTACTACCGGGGGAATCAGAGTCTTAAACCATGCTTTGATATAGGGGGTCAAAGCATCATACCCATTGTGATTCAAGTGAACTTCATCGTCCATATTGTATTGGTCTCCCATGAGATCAGGGCGAATCAATTCATCGGTAATATAGGCGTTATGGTGTAAATCCAGATAAGGGATTTCCCATTTTTTGCAAATAGCAATGGCGGTATCATAATAAATTCCCATATCGGTAGATATATCCAGCGGAAGTTGATAGTTAATGATATACCCCAATGCAGCTTCGGGGAAATAGGTTTTGGCGGTATAGAACAGATTTTCCAAAGCACCGGCAAAGGTGGAAGTATCAAATGCGGCAGAATCAAAGCCGTCGGAGATGGTACCAACGGGTGCGCCGGAGCCGGCATCGTTGACACCGCCCTGCATAATCACGTAATGGTAGGTTTTATTTTTTACCGACTCAAATTGATTCACAATTTGTGCGTGGGAACCCCGTATGGGGGTGAGAGCCCATCCTCCTTCGGATTTATTGGTGGCAATCAATCCCATATTGTCGGCAAGGCGATTGGCCCAGGCATAATGATAGGGGGTGTCGTTCGCGCCAAAGCTAATGGAATCCCCTACAAACAAAGCAGATTTTGCAAAGTATTCACTGCCGGATACTGTATCGTTTACGAAATCCCAACCGGTAACCTCGGCAATAAAGTCGGCAAGCACTTTGCTAGCGTTTAAGTGAGAAGCAAGGGTGGGATGGTTGCCTACGCCTACCCCTTCGGTGGCAGTGTTTGCTTGGGGTAGTTGCAAGTAATAAACCTTGTTGTCTCCTGCGGTTTGGATGTTATTGACTGCTTGTTGGAACAGGTTGGCGCGATTGGTTACCATCATGCCGTAGCACCAGATGATCACCGCATCGGGATTCTTTTCCCGAACCAAGGTAATCATTTCTTCCACGGCGGCTACCAGTTCGCTGTCTGAAGCCCAACCGACGTCGTTGGTCCCCAGGGAAATAACAACCACGTCAGAGGGATTGCTGTCAAAATCATAGACGGTTGTGGTATCCAGGTTCAAACCGTCAACATAAGGATAAATGTCCTGCATGACACAGTCGGGGCCGTTTCCGATATAACGGCATCCGATTCCGCTGGCACTGATGGTGGTAACGTCAGCACCCAACCGCTCCCCTGCCATGGTGGCGTAGGTGCGGGTACCGTCTTGTTCATACGAGGTATGGGCACCGGAACCGCCGTTGGTTACCAGATTGCCGAAACCGGCGGTAATGCTGTCCCCAATGACCTCGATGGTGCGGGATGATTTTTCAGGGGCAAGGTTGGTGAACCTGCCCGAAGAAGATAGGCTCCGTACGGCAACGGTACCAATGGAGGCTTCAGAACGTTTTAATACTTTAATGGTATGTTTACCTTGGGGCAGCCCTCTTGCCAGTAAATAGTCTCCGCTGTCGGTAAGGCAGAGGGTGCTGTGGGGTTCGATCTCGTCATCTACGTATACGTTGACGTAAACGTTGCGGTTACGGGATTTGGTGACGTCAAAATTGGCATAGGCATCGGTTCCGTCAATTTCAAAGGAGAACCCGGACATGGTCCAGTTGAAATACAATGCTTCGCTTGCACTGTAGGTTCTTCCGTAGGTGGTTATGGTTGTTTCGACAATGGATTGACTGTTTCTTCCAAAGGCATCCTCAACGGGAGGTTCTTCTCCGCCTTGGTTTTCGTCAACCACAAATACCACATCCCGGAAGTAGTTGGAAGCAGTAGTTGCCGCCGGCATGGTGGTCGTCGCAACGTTGGCATTGGCCGAATATACCCCGCTGTTGGCAAAAGTATACAGATATCCGTTGGTAAGGGAAGAAGCAAATTGGTCGATGCCTCTTTGATAACTGCAGTCATCTCCTGCGGTCACCGAAACCACATATTCTACATTGGGTTTCACAGAAACGGGGGTGGGCAGGGTAAATTCCCGCCATCCTTCGTAACCGGCAATGATATTCCAGGTGTAAATTTCTTCGGTGAGCAGTTCACCCGACTGATAGTTCCAAAGGGAAACGTAATGGATACCGGTTTCTTTGGCAGTGGTATACAACCGTACTTTGGTGATCTTGCCTTTGGCAGTGGTTCCGAAACGAACCCCCAAAGCATTTTGCAAACCATCACTACCGCCGGTAGTATCGGGTGTTTGGGTGGTTAAGATGGTATTGCCATCCGGTTCGCCGGCAACGTCACCGTAATCGATGACAAGCTGTGCATCATCAATGTTTGCCCAACCTTTGGCGGCATTGCCCTTTTCGATCCCCACGTGGTAGTTGCCGGTGGCGGGCACTTGGAAAGTAAGTTTGGCTTCTTCCCACTGGGTATTGTTGATTTCTTTTGATGCAATCAGTTCCCCGGTGGTTTGGTTTTTCACAAACAACCGTACCGGATCGCCGCTGGTTTGTACGTTGGCTTTAAAGCAATATTCCTGAGTATCGGAAAGTTTGATTCCCTGATACAAAGCGGCATCGGCTTTGTCCAAACCGTCAATATAACCGTAACCGTCTTGGGTGTAGCCGGAAGAGCCACCCTCGCGGGAAACCCAGTAAATATCTTTTTGGGAGAAATCGCCGTTTCTCATGGAGGGCATACAATCAAAGCCATATACGTCACTGATGGGCAAGGAATAGAAATTGCCTTGAATGGAGCCGATCTCGTTGTTTTCGAAACGGATGTTTTTCATGGCGTTGGTGGAGCCGTTAAAGTCAAACATGTGGGTTTCGGTATTCCAGTTACCGGTCCAGGCGCCGATGGTTTCGAAATAGTTGTCGTGAATATAAACATCGCTGACTTCTACCTGCTTTTGGTCGGGGAATTGGGCACCCCACATAATAAAGCAGAAGGCTTTGGTTTCATCCCAGGCAACCTCACAATAGTTGTTGTCGATTTCAATGTTGTTGGAAGGCAGGGGATTTTCGTTGTTGTACCAAAGGCCTTCACGGGGATCCCGATAGGCAGAGGCAATATACACGCCGTCGTCTCCGGTGTTCAAACGGCAACCGGTCACGCGGATGTTCTGACAATTGTTCAAATTGATTCCGTCGGTGCCGCCGAGCAAGCCGTTGGCAATGTCAATGGTAAGGTTTTTACACAAACCATTGGAACAGCTGACTGCTTTGATACAGTAGGCATAATATTTGCGTACGGTAAATTCCGACAATTCATAACCGTCCACTTGGAACAGACCGATGGCTTGCATGGTCATAGCCCCGCGGGAATCATTCCCGGCATTCATTTCAATGGTGCCTTTCCCGGTGATCTTTATGTTTTTGGTGCCGTCTCCGGCATAAATCAGGGGATAGTTATAAAAGGCGGCGGCGTTCCATTGAATAGAAGTGTCCACATACGTGCCGAATACCAGTTCTTTAGATTCGAAATTGTTCAGCGGATCCACAAAATCCTTGGGGTTACCGCTTTGTAACAGCTTGGCGCCTTCTTCAATGACCAGGGTAACGTTACTTCTCATCAGCAGGTTGCCGGATACAAAGGTTTTACCGGCATCCAGCCGTACCGTACCGCCCCCGGCAGCATGAGCATCATCAATGGCGGCCTGAATGGCTGCTCGGTCGTTGGTCTTGCTATCGCCCTTGGCACCATAAGCTTCGTCGGTAACGTATACATCAAAAACCGTTGGCTCTGCTTTTAGCTGTGCCAGAGTTGCTTCAGCGGACACAAGAATATCAAACTTGGTAACGAACTCTTTTTGAGCGTCGGTCAAGGAATCATAAGCCGCTCTGGCTTCTGTAATGGCCGCTTCGCTGTCTAAAGTAACAACACCAATTGCAGTAATTTTGCTGTCTACCGCCTGAGCGGCAGCTTTGTCAGCTTCTTCCAATGCGACTTCCACCGGGAATTTGGTGATCTTCCCGACGGCATACTGTAATATGAGCAATGCGTCCTTGGCATCTATAGTGCCATTGCCGTCTACATCTCCGGCTTTGGTTTGTTGCTCGTTTAGGGTTATCTTGTTCACAGCAGCTTGTAATACCTCCAATGCGTCTTTGGCGTCTACTGCGCCGTCACCGGTTACATCGCCGTAGCGAAAAGCGACTGGCGACTGGGCAAGACCGCTCATGGGTATTATGCTGAACATCAGCAATAACGCCAGAATCATCGATAATACCTTTTGAATTATAGATTTTTTCATGTGGGGTCCTCCTTTTATTTTTTATTATAGAAAAATCTGCGCATTGCGCATGATTTTTTCTTTTACAGTTCATTGTCTATGATCTTGTAATACCGTTCCATTTGGCTGTCGCTGGGCTTGTAATCAGGACGAGAGCAGCAAGGCAGGGTAGGTTTGCTGCCGTCTGACCCGTAAAAAGGAGTCAGGGTGTCGTTTTCGTATAGCTTCCGGTCCTCTTCCCGACGAAAATCGGGAATCCGGAAGGGCTTGCCTCCTGCTAAAATGCTACGGTGTGCCAGAATGGCAACCGAAGCCATAGTGGTGGCAAAGTATACATCAAAATCCGGCTTAACACCGGTTTCAATACACCTAAGGAAGTTACGCATTACAAAATAGTCACTTCCTTCGTGTCCGGCGGACACTGCCAGGTCGGCGTCTTCGTCCTGCCACTGAGGGTCATAGAGGCAGGCCTCTTTTTGTCCTTTGGGAACATCCCAGCTGTTATACCGCAGCATAACCTTGCCGCCCATGCCCCGCAGATTTTCAATTTGTCCCTTTTCACCACAGACGCGATAGGAATTCCCGTGGGCACCGTAGGCGGCACAGCCGGTAATCCGAAATACAGAATCATCGTCATTAAGGGTGGTAATAATGGCCGAGCGATCTCCCACAAAGTTGCCGTTGGCATATTCGTCTCCCAATGGTGCGTATACCGGCAGGGCAGAAACCTGTATAGGGGTAGCGCCCACGGCGTGCATCAGGGGGGCAAGAGAGTGGGTAACGTAATAGGAACGGGGTAAAAAGTTTCGCCAATGGGTTTCGTACGGACGGCACACACGAAGGGAATTATGATCTTCCGGTGATAAGGGATGATTGTATTCCCCCTCGGCAAACAGGATCTTTCCTAAGGTACCGCCGTCGCACACCCGTTTGATCTCCTGATTAAATTTCATGTAGGGGTAATTTTCCGCCAGCATATAAACAGCATTGCTCTTTTCCGCTGCCCGCACCAGGGCAACTCCCTCGGCCATGGTGGCGTTAGCGGTACATTCGCTCAGCACATGAATTCCTTTTTCTAAGCACCGAATGGCGTAAGTAGCGTGCTCGTGGAAGTAGTTGGCAAGGAAAACAGCGTCCAGATTATGGGAAAGCAAATCATCAAAATCGTGATACAGCGCTACTTCCCGGCCCAATTGTTTTGCGGCAGCATCCAGCGCTTCCTGCCGTTTGTCACACAAGGCAACTACCTGCGCATTGCATTTCAGCGCACATTCAATGTAGGCCTCTCCTCTGCCTAAACCAAAAATTCCTAAACGAATGGGATTCATCACAACATCTCCAAAATGTTTTTTTAATTATAGCAAGGATGAAATGAATTTGGAATGGAAAAATTACTGGAAAATATGTGAAATAGTTGTATTTGATAAAAAGTTATGCTATAATATGATGGATGAGGTGAATGGTATGGACAGGAAAAATATGTGTAAATTTGTTTTTGCTTCTTCTGGAGACATCGTAAAAACCATTAGTTTTGTATATGAAAGTCTTGTCCCTCACAGTGGCGAGATGCAACTTCTCAGTAACCATGCAATATATTTGGTTATGCAGGGAGAAGGAGAATATAGCAACGAATACTTAAAAAAACGATTAAAGGTAGGAATGTTATTTTTCAGTTTTGCCGGCATACCCTTTCGCATTGACGACACGGGGGATTTGCAATATATGTTTATTACCTTTACTGGGGAACGAGCCAATGAACTATTTAAACGATTTGGCGTTACTCCCAAAAACTGCATTTTTGAAGGCTTTGGAGCCCTGGGACCATTGTGGAAGGAAAGCCTGACATGCGCCGGTGGAGAAAATATTGATCTGCTCAGCGAAAGCATGTTGCTGTATGCCTTTTCCAAATTACGGAATTCGGTCAATCCTTGTAATCAATTGCTGAATCAGATGCTAAAAATCATCGAACAACAGTTTGCTGATTGTAATTTCACTCTTTCTTCCATGGCGGAGGCGATAGGGTACAACGCAAAATATCTTTCTTGCCTTTTCCGAAAAGAGATGGGGAGCGGATTTTCTGATTATCTTACTACCGTCCGCATAAAGCATGCTGTCTTTTTAATGGAGCATGGGGTAACCACCGCCAAAAACGTAGCGTTGCTTTCGGGATACTCTGATCCACTGTATTTCTCCAAAGTATTTAAAAAACAAATGGGCGTATCTCCCAGAGAATATTTGAATCTATTACAAAAAAATAAGGACCTTGCAGAGTAACCCTGCGCAAGGCCCTTGAAAAATGTATGGTTTATGGTATCAACACCAGCGCCAACACGCCGGCAAAGGAAAGATCGACGGCGATCCAATCGTTTCGTTTGGGCTTATTGGGGGTGGCAAGGCAAAGCAGGGTAGAAATCACCATAACGCCGCCGGTGATCATGGGGTATTGTGCAGAAGCCGGCAGGTGAAGCAGGGCGATGAGCAACAGGTAATTGGCGATGCGGCCGAAAGAACCGTTGCCCACGGTGGCGGCCAGGGAAGCGAGTGTGAGTTTGCGGGGGCGTTCTTTGCAAAACAGCAGTACAATAAGGGCGCCGGCTACCGTGACCAAAGCGGAAAGAATGGAAAAATCTGCCGCCGATCCTTTGGGGTAGGGGCCATCGTTGAAAGCTTTGGCGATCACACCGGACATCCCATTGAGCACAAAAATGCCGGTATAATAAAGCCACCCGGATTTTTTATCCCCTTTTTGCACCGTAAATAACAGAGAGATGACAACAAGCACAAAACACACGCCTTTTCCCAGGGTTAGCGGTTCACCATAAAAGAGCAGTCCCGCCAAAAAGGGAAGAGTCATACCACCCAACATAGAAAAAACCGAATACAAAGACAGATTGATCTTGCTCAACGCTTTCATACTGCACCAAAGGAATAAGAGGTTATTGGCCGTATCTACCGTCGCCATCAGCAACCCGAAGGGAGTCACTGTAAGCTGCAAACGATTGACCGCAAGCAGGATAATTAATCCCGTCAGGTTGGATAAGCACACAAAAACCATGGTGGTGCCCAACGAGGAGCCGTTTTCTTTTTGGTATCGCTCGTTCATATAAAACTGTAAGCTAAATAAAAGCACAGCAATGCCTAATACGCCGTAATACATGAAATCCCTCGTTTCAAATATTGAGCCTATTATATAGGATTTCATCGGAAAAGAAAATGAAAATTTTCCTGGAATAAAAGGAAAAAAGTCATATTCCAAAAGATCAATCTCCAATATAACACCAGTATTCATCTTTTGGGTGTTCTCGGCAATAATAAAAACCCTGTTGTATGAAGCTAAGAAGCCTTCCCGTATTATATGATAATCATCCCGACTTTTAATTTGAAATATACCACATCTTTTTCTGTTGATTTCTTACTCTGTTTGTGGTAACATAACTTTGTAATTTGTCAATGAACAACATTGTGTTTATTGACGAAAATTTTGAGAGGAGATTTAATGTAATGGATGTGCATTCTGTCCGTCAGTTGATGAGGACGAAAAGTATTTATGATATACCGCTTCGTGTTACTTTTTATGCCCGTGTATCGAGTGAAAAGGACGAGCAGTTGAACTCACTTGACAACCAGATATCCTATTACCGCAACTTTATTAAAAAAAACGCCAACTGGGAATTTGTTGAGGGATATATTGATGAAGGTCTTTCGGGTATGAGTACCAAAAAACGTGAGAATTTCCACCATATGATTCATGACGCAAAGGCAGGGCTTTTTGACCTTGTTATTACAAAGGAAATTACCCGTTTTGCCCGTAACACCCTCGACAGTATTCAGTATACTCGCGATCTACTCTCCTTCGGTGTGGGTGTATTCTTTCAGAATGATAATATCAATACGCTTGATGAGGATAGCGAACTCCGTCTTACGATTATGTCGGGTATTGCTCAAGACGAACTTAGAAAACTATCTTCACGTATTAAATTCGGTCATCAAGAGGCAATCAAGAAAAACGTTGTTCTTGGCAACAGCCGTATTTTCGGCTACCGCAAGGACAATAAAAGGTTGGTTATTGACGAAAAAGAGGCAGAAATGGTGCGTGAATTATTTGAACTTTACGCCACCGACCAATACAGTATGAAACAAATTGAGGAAATCTTTTGGAATAAAGGTTACCGTAACAACAACGGTAAGCGCATTTGTCACAGTACAATGTCCAACACCATTTCCAACCCCAAATACAAGGGCTATTATGTGGGGAACAAGGTAAAAATCGTTGATATGTTCACTAAAAAGCAAAAATTTTTACCCCCTGAGGAATGGGTTATGTTTAAGGATGAAAGCGGCGAAATTGTTCCTGCTATCGTTGATGAAGAATTATGGGAAAAAGCCAACGTTGTCCTTAGAAGACGTAGCCGTGACGTTAAGAATAGGCAAAATCTTTGCAACCACCCAAATCTTTTGACCGGTAAAATGTATTGCACCCATTGCGGAAAGCTTTACTACCGCAAAGATAGCAAAGACCGCAAGGGTAACACACTAAGCCGATGGATATGCAGTGGCAAAATCAACAACGGTACCGATTCGTGTCCCTCGTTCACCATTTATGAAGAGGAAATTAAAGAAGTGCTTTATGAGGTATTCAAAGACACTGCCGAGGATGCAAGGTTAATCATTGAAGAATATACAAACCTGTATGCAGAAATGATTTCCAAAGATTCTTCATTTTCTGACCTGCAAAAGCTTAAAGACCGACTTGAACTGCTGTCAAAGAAAAAATCCAAATTGCTTGAATACAATATTGCAGGACAAATCAGTGACCGGGATTTTGTTGAAATGAACCGGCAAATTTCCGAAGAATCTGCCGAAGTTTACTCCGCTATTGAAGAAATGGAAATTGAAATCAATTCAAGAGCAGGTTTTAAAGAAAAAATTGAAGAAATTAAATTGATACTTCAAAAAGCAGAAAGCGAAGCATCAAAAGAAATGATAGACTCCGCTTTCGTAAATAGGTATATTGACAAGATATATGTAACCCCCGTAGATGACGGTGTTGTTGAAATTTCAGTTAAAATCTTTACTGGTGATACTTTTGGCAAAATATTTGAGAAATTGGGATGTCATCTGGTAGGTCGTACGGGACACACGTTTAAAAAGATGATCCAGTCGTACGAAAACGGCATAAAGTAAGTATTATCTAACAAATAAAACGGGATGCTCCTAACAGCATCCCGTTTTATTTGTTAGATATGATTTGGGTTTTAAACCCTTATCCGTCCCGATAAAAACAGGCCGTTAAGTACAATCTAAAACCGAAAAATCATCCGCCCTTAACGTGCTTTGTGTACAGCCGTTATCTTTGAACTCGGCCGGAGCCCGAACCGTTCATAAGAGACTCAACCTCAGACGCGCTGACGAGGTTGTAATCCCCCTCGATCGTATGCTTAAGGCAGCTCGCCGCAACGGCAAACTCAATGGTCTTTTGAGGATCAAAGCCCGACATAAGCGAATATATCAGTCCTCCGCCGAAGCTGTCGCCGCCGCCGACCCTGTCGACAATGTGTATTTTATACTGACGGCTGAAATAGTAATCGCTGCCGTCATAAAGCATAGCCGACCAGTTGTTGTCGTTGGCCGAGATTGACTCTCTGAGGGTAATTGCAACCTTTTTAAATCCGAAGGTATCCGCAAGGGTCTTGGCAACGTATTTATATCCCTCGCCCGATACATGGCCGCCCTCAATATCCGACGACGGATCCTTTATGCCGAAAACGTCGTTCGCGTCCTCCTCGTTGGCAATACAGACATCAACATAGGGCATAAGTCCGGTCATAACCTCGCGGGCTTTGTCCCTTGTCCAGAGCTTTTTGCGGTAGTTAAGGTCGCAGCTTACGGTAAGCCCCTTTGCCTTAGCTGCCTTAACGGCAGCGAGGCAAACCTCGCTCATTGAATCGGAAAGAGCCGGAGTAATACCGGTGAAGTGGAACCAGTCGGCTCCCTCAAAGGCCTTGTCGAAATCAAAATCGCTCAATGTCGCCTCGGCAACGGCAGAGCCTGCCCGGTCGTAAACCACCTTTGACGGACGCTGGCTGGCACCCTTTTCAAGGTAATATATGCCTATTCTTTTGCCGCCGCGGACGATAAGCGAGGTGTCTACCCCGTACCGGCGCAATGAATTTACGGCAGACTGACCAATTTCGTTTTCGGGCAGCTTGCTCAAGAATGCGGCGTCAACGCCGTAGTTAGCAAGGGAGACCGCAACATTAGCCTCACCGCCTCCGAAGGTCGCTCCGAATTTGTCAGCCTGTACAAAACGATAATACCCCTCGGGGGCAAGTCTGAGCATAAGCTCGCCGAAAGTAATTGCTCTCATTTTAATTTACTTCCCTTCTCTTGCTTTTTTGACTATTTCAACCGCTTCGCGGGTCATTCTTTCAATCTCGTCAAAACGTCCCTCGTTTATGAGATCCGATTTCACCATAAAGCTTCCGCCGCAGGCGAGGACCTTCGGGTTTGCGAGGTAATCGGCGAGATTTTTCTCGTTTATTCCGCCGGTCGGCATAAATTTAACGCCGCCGTACGGTGCGCTGAGCGCCTTTATCATTTTCAGTCCGCCGGCTGCCTCCGCCGGGAAAAATTTAAGCACCTTAAGGCCAAGCTCCAGTCCCTTTTCAATCTCGCCGGGGGTCATAACGCCGGGAATTACGGGAACGCCTATGCTCTGGCAGTGCTTTACGACCGTAGGATTGAGTCCCGGGGAAACGATGAATTTAGCGCCTGCGGCGACCGCCCGATCGACCTGCTCGACGGTCAGAACGGTTCCGGCGCCGGTCAGCATATCAGGAAATTCGTCCGTAACCAGCTTAATCGCATCGGCGGCGCATTCGGTACGGAAGGTGATCTCCGCCGCCGGCAGTCCGCCCGAAATAAGGGCGCGGCACAGCGGTACGGCATTTTTGACATCATCAATCTTTATTACCGGCAAAACGCCGAGTTTACTTATTGCGTCAAACATTTTCAAATGCTCTCCTTAAAATATTTTAAACTTTAATAAAGCTGATTTTGCAACAGCTTAAACTCCCGAATAGGCCGAAAAACCGCCGTCTACCGGAACGACTATTCCGGTAACAAAGGAGGAGGCCTTATCGTCGATAAGATAGCTGAGGGTTCCGAGCAGCTCTTCGGGCTTGCCGAAACGGCGCATCGGAGTGCCGGCTAAAATCTTGTCGGTCCTCGGCGTCGGGGTTCCGTCCTCGTTAAAAAGCAGGGCCTTGTTCTGATTGGTAACGAAAAATCCCGGAGCAATTGCGTTTACCCTTATATTCGCACCGGCAAAATGCACCGCAAGCCACTGGGTGAAATTGCTCACCGCCGCCTTGGCACCGCTGTAGGCAGGAATTTTGGTAAGGGGAGTAAATGCATTCATAGACGAGATGTTTACAATGCAGCCGCTGCCGGCTTCGATTAAATCCTTGGCGAAAACCTGAGTCGGAAGCAATGTTCCGAGGAAGTTAAGGTTGAAAACAAAGGACACTCCGTCGGGGTCAAGATCGAAAAACGATACAACCGAAGGATCGTCTATATCCTCTTTTTTAAAGTATTCGTTGGTGGTGGTGCCCTTGGGGTTGTTGCCGCCGGCGCCGTTTATAAGTATATCGCATCGACCGAGCTTTTCTATTACCGTGCCGTGTGCCTTTTCAAGACTCTCCTTCGAGAGAACATTGGCTTCAACCGCAATCGAGGTACCGCCCGCGGCGTTTATTTCGCCGCTTACCTTTTCGGCCGCCGCAAGATTAAGGTCAAGCAAGGCTACCTTAAAGCCCTTTGAGGCAAGATATTTTGCAAAGGTGCTGCAAAGCACGCCGGCAGCGCCCGTAATAACAACCGTTTTTTTACCGTTTTCACACATTTTAAAGTGCCTCCCATATTCCGTTGAGATATGCCGCTCCGAGTGCGCGGTCGTAAAGGCCGTAGCCGGGGCGTCCCTTTTCGCCGAATATCATACGACCGTGGTCGGGTCTGGTGTATCCGTCGAATTTATTGTCTTTAAGTATTTTCATAATGCGGACTATATCAAGCGAACCGTCGGCCGAAAAATGTCCCGTTTCCTCAAAGCTGTCGTCCGGATAAAGAAGGACGTTTCTCACATGCATAAAATGTATACGGCCGTTTGCCGAATATTTCTCGATCATCGGGTAAATATTATTCCTTGCCGAGCAGCCGAGCGAACCCGTGCAAAAGGTCAGTCCGTTTTCGGTCTCGTCGTAAAGCTTCAAAAAGCGATCGATGTTTTCTTCGCAGGTTATTATTCTCGGAAGTCCGAATATCGGATATGGCGGATCGTCCGGATGTATCGCCATTTTTATTCCCGATTCCTTAGCCGTGGGAATAACCGCGTCGAGAAAGTATTTAAGATTATCAAAAAGCTTATCCTCCGATACGTTTTCGTACTCGGCAAACAGCTTTTTCAGCTCATCCTTCTCGTAGCTCTCATCCCACCCCGGCAAAGAAAACTCGCCGTTAATGGGATCCATTTTAAGAAGATCCTTCTTGTCGTATGCAAGGCAGGTCGAGCCGTCCTTGCGCTTTTTGGCAAGGGTGGTACGCGTCCAGTCAAATACCGGCATAAAATTATAGCAAATAACCTTTACTCCGGCCTTACCGAGCCGACGTACGTTCTCGCAATAATTAGCTATAAGACGGTCCCTTGAGGGCTTGCCGAGCTTTATGTCCTCGTGCACCGGAACGCTCTCGATAACCGAAAACTCAAGACCGTGCTCAAGGGTGGTCTTTTTAAGGGCATTTATGCTCTCCTCGCTCCACACCTCACCTACAGGGGTATCGTACACCGCCGTTACAATGCTTTTCATATTGGGTATCTGGCTTATGTATTCGATCTTTACGGGATCATCCGGCCCGTACCATCTGAACGACATTTTCATAAATTCAATATCTCCTGATTAAAGACTTTTCGGAAAATGTTCCGTGCCGAACCTTAAGCTGTAAAACCGGCATAAAATCAAACCGCCGCACCGTGTTGCTTTTTAAACCGTTTTAAAAAAGCCGGAGCGGAATTTTTATTATACTGCATAATACAATAAGGCTCAGCCGCCTTTTATATTATAACACACCGCAAAAAAATAACATTGCTATTATTGCGCAAAATGATGTACAATTGTGCTGAAATAGGATTTATCGCCCGTTTTGCCCCGGTTTTAACGGAAATGAGCAAAAACAAATTTAGTAATTCGCTTTATTCTGCTTCACAAAAAAGCGGAGACTGCCGATAACAAGCAGTCCCCGTCTTTTACGGATGCTGTAAATTTCTCATATTCCGCAAGACGAAGAAGTCCTCTCGCCCGCTTAAATTAAACAATGACTTTTAATATCCGTTATGTCCGTCAATTAAAGTCCGTACATACGGCCGTCCGTCGATTTTTTTTGAGAATGCATAGGGCCGGCTGAATTTTACACCGTGACCCGGTTATCCTCGACCCTTGATTTTATAAAATCGAGGACATTCTCCGGTTTTAGTCCGAGCACATATGCAAACTCGTCGTAAACCACCTTTTCGGCCTCGCGGAAAACCTTTTCGTCCGCAATATGCAGCTTCCGGCCGTTCGCACGCTGGTTCCTCGCATGGGTATAAAGGGTCTTTATCACCTGCAGCATCTTTTTACGGTCGCCGGAGAGCAGAATCTCCTTATACAAATGCTCCCGTTCGTTCCCGTCGTCGGTCCATATAAAATTTGCGTCGGACATGGAATCGATTATTCCGAGCACCTCGTCGGCGCTGAGGAGATTTCTCATGCGCGACATCAGCTTTTCATTACCTATTGGGACATAAATCTTTGTGTTGTTGCCGAAAACGGTATGTAAAACGTAATAATCCTCGCTTTTTCCGCCGAAATCACGCTTGGTTATCTCATCAATAACGCAGATTCCCTGTACTCCGTAAACCACGGTATCATTAACCGCAAACATAAGCTTAGCACCTTCTTTCAGTGGGGAAAATAAGTATTGTGCCGTATTTCACCTTGCCGAATTCTTATGTTTTGATTATATCACATCAGGCAAAAAAATGTCATAGGCAAAATGAACAAAAAACGGCATAATTCCTTGGTTTTTAAAGGGTTTGCATGGGTCTTTTGCGCAAGGATTTTCCTGTCGCGATTGACACTTTGAAGTCAACCGATTAAAATTTTTAAAAAACGTTTTTTCTTTATAAAAACAGTTTATTTATCGCAAAACAGCCGGGCTGAAAAACACAGTTTTTGCCGCCCAAATGAAGACCGAAGGGTGAATTTTATGACCGATATACAAAAACAGCTTTTTAAAATGAAGGACGAAAAATACCGTTTATTTCAGTGCTCGCTTATGCCGACGGTAGACCCCGAAACGGTAATCGGGGTACGGACCCCGGTCCTCAGGAAAACGGCCGCAAGCCTTTGCGCCGATCATCCCGAAAGAACGGAAAGTTTTTTAAGAGAACTTCCTCACAGATACTACGAGGAAAACAATCTCCACGCCTTTATTATTGAAAAAACCAAGGATCCGCATGCCGCTATAAAGGCTATCGGCGTTTTTTTACCCTACGTCGATAACTGGGCAACCTGCGACTGCATGTTCCCGAAAGCCTTAAAAAGGGCACCGGAAGAGGCCCTGAAGTTTGCAAAACGCTGCATCGCCTCAAAAAAATGCTATACCGTACGTTACGGTGTGGGGATTCTTATGCGTATGTTCCTTGATGACAAATTCTCCCCGGAATATCTTGCGCTTGCCGCATCGGCTCAATCGGGCGAATACTATGTAGACATGATGGTCGCCTGGTATTTCGCGACCGCACTCGCAAAGCAGTACGATCACGCCGTAAAATACATCGAGCACAGAGAGCTTACGGATTTTGTACATAAAAAATCCATTCAGAAGGCTCGCGAAAGCTTCCGAGTGAGCGATGACAAAAAGGCATATCTTAAAACCCTGATCTGATAAAAACAGAACGGATTCAGCAACACATTCGTAACACAGCAAAAAATGACGGCGGAGTGGTGACAAACCGCCGTCATTTTTATTTTTTTAAAATCAACCAAAACGCATCCGCACAGAATTTTTCGCAAAATCCGCCCTGCCCCGATAGACCCGGCAAGCCGCTTTACTTTGATGATTCGGGCCGTGCGGCGTAACAACGCTTTTTGCAACGGCCATCCGGCGTCAAGATTCTGCTGCCGGATCGCCCCGAAACTCCGGCTGCACGGCACGAAGATGTTGCCTTTTTTGCAAAACTCATCCGGCATCAAAAACATCAGTCGTCGTGAGTTTTGGGGTTGTTTTTCGAAAGCTCAATGAATTTCAGCAAAAACTGCACCCTTGTATGCACACCCAGCTTCTGATAAATATTGTATACCGTCTTTTTAACGGTTCCTTCGGTTATAAATAATTCTTCGGATATCTGCAAATTTGTAAGTCCGTTTGCCACAAGACGTGCAACCTGTCTTTCCCGCGGAGTAAATCTGTTCGATCCGCCCTGTTCGAAAGCCCGGTCGGAACTCACACCAGAAACGTAAATATCACGCATATCACAAAATACATGATCCGCCGATTTTATCTCGACGAATTCACCGATTCGTCTGAGCTTGACGGCTCGTCAAGCGGAATATCCGCAATCGAAGGAACCTCTCCGCCGACAGACGATGTCTCGGCAGTTCTTGTGTTGACGTAAATCGTCACCAGCGAATCATAATTGACGCTCTTTGTGCCGGCTATGGGATTTGTGTCGACAACATGCTGGGGCTGTACACTTACGCTGTATTTTTCCGCTTTGGTAATATTTTCGGGAGCAAAGCCTGCTTTAACAAGCTCGATAAATGCCTCTTCATAGGTTTTGTTCGAAACATCCGGCATTGTACCCGAGCTCTTACCCAGAGAAATATAAACCTCTATCGTGCTGCGCGAACCGTCCTCACTAACCGGAATATTGGCATTGCCGTCCGGCGTTTGAAAGACTATTTTCCCCTTGGCTATGGTGTCGCTGTAACGCTTGCCCACGACCTTGAGATCAAACTTGTTGGTGCAAATAAGTGTAGCTTCCTGATAGGTTTTATTTTTAAGATCCGGAACCACCTCTGTCTGTACATATTCACTGACAACCGATGCCTCCGACTCGTCAGACGGAACGGAAAATACCGGCGTTGATGAAGAATCTTCCGGCTCCGCTATAAAGTTGCTGTATAAAAGCCAAACCGCAAGACCCAAAACCACCATAGTACAGCCAAGGGATATAAGCACGGTTTTAAGATTGTTTTTTCTGGCCGAGAGCTCTTTTTCGGCACTCTCTCCCGAATTCTTCGGCTGCTTGCTTATCATAGCCGAAACGTTAGCCAGCTCGCTGTGCAGCTCGTCGACCGTTTTGGTGCGGTCCTCGGGGAGTATCTGCAGCGCATTTGCAAGGGCCGACAAAACGTATTTGGGGAGTTCTTCGGATATCTCATTCGGGATTATAAGCAGATCGTTGGTAACTCTGGAGGTAGACTCGGGCGGCCGCATACCGGTAAGCATTCTGAAAATAACCGCCGCAAAAGCATAAATATCGGAGGAACTGCCCACCTGACCCTCAAATCCGTATTGCTCAACCGGCGAATAACCCGAAAACAGCTCGGACGAAAGCTCGCCTCGCGAGGTGCGTATCTCGGGTATGCAAAAGCCGATAAGCCTTAATTTCCCGTCACGACCGACAATAATTGTCTCGGGCGAAATCCCTCGATGTATAATGTCGGCCGAATGAAGCGAACGCAGGGTGCCGAGCACCGGCATCATAAGGGCCTTTGTCTGCTCCCAGTTGAGCTTGTTCCCGTTTTTCACAAGAAAGCTTTCAAGGGTAATACTTACGATGTATTCGCTTACATAATACGCCGTTCCGCCGAGCTCGAAAATATCGTAAACCGGAAGCAGCGCCGAAAGATCGCGCATTCTAGCGAGCGACCGCGCAAGCTCCAAAAAGCTTTGCAGACAGGTATCGTACACCGCCTCGAGCCCGTTTTTGGGGAGTACGGTCGTACCGTCGTTTGCACGCACACAGACATCCAGCGGCATAAACTCGCGGATATAAACCGGAAACTGAGACACATTGTCCCAGCCGATATAGGTGTTACCCTCGCTGTTTGAGGACACAAGCTCTCCGACCATATAGCGATCCTTGAGCCATGTTCTGAGCTCAAGATAAGGGGCGGTCTGCAATCCGTCGTCATGATGTCCGCAATAGGGGCAGATGTCCTTGCCCTCGCCCATATCTCTCATACAACCCATACAAAGATTATTGGTATTCTGCATTGAATTCAAGCACCTCCGTCTTTTAAAACAGACTGTGGATATTTAAAACTCATGTGACGCCGTAAATACGTCCCCGGCAAGGCTCACATCAGCGCTTAAACCCGAAAACGGATTTTCCGACCGGATTTTTCGCCGCCGTAAAGCCAAATGTCAGGCGGACATATATCTTGCCGGACGTATATCATATCATATCATATCATATCATATCATATGATCCGATACCGGCCAAAGACGTCAACACGAATACAAAACGCGAAAAAACCGCTCATTCCTCGTCAGGAGCGTCCCAGTTATGCCACACATCCTGAACGTCATCGTTATCCTCAAGCATGTCTATAAGCTTGTTCATCTTAACGGCCGATTCCTCGTCAAGCGAGGTAAGGGTGGTGGGGATGTACTCCACCTCGGCCGAAACAAATTTGTAGCCCTTTTGATCCAGAGCATCGCGCACCGCGCCGAGATCGTTCGGCTGGGTGGATATTTCAAAGACGCTTCCCACAAGCGCAAAATCCTCGGCGCCGGCCTCGAGCGCATCCTCTATAACGGTATTTTCGTCAAGTCCCTCGGCTTCTATTCTGAGCATGCCGAGATGGTTGAACATGAACATTACCGAACCGGCCTGACCGAGATTACCGCCGTTTTTGTCAAAATAATGCCTCAAATCTCCGGCGGTACGGTTGCGGTTATCGGTAAGAGCCTCAACAATTACCGCCACACCGTTCGGGCCGTATCCTTCGTAGGTGAGGTTTTCGTAGGTCTTTCCGTCGTTGTCGCCGGCGGCCTTTTTGATTATACGCTCTATATTATCGTTGGGGACATTGTTGGCCTTGGCCTTGGCAATACAGTCGCGAAGCCGTGCGTTGGCGTTGGGATCGGGACCGCCCTCCCTTACGATAACGGCCATCTCGCGGCCGATTTTGGTAAACACCTTGGCCTTTTGGGCGTCGGTCTTTTCTTTCTTTCTTTTAATGTTATTCCATTTGGAATGGCCAGACATAAGCTTATTCTCCATTCAAAAATAATATAATACCGAAACTTTTATTTTATTACTCGGCACCGAAGACGGTATTAAACGCCGTATCAAAGGGCACATTCCGGCCCTCAATTCATACAAATCGGATACCGATAAACCAATTCATATTACCACATTCGGCGAAAAATTTCAAGTCCGCGGTTTTTAAGCGGTTTTTATGCGGTTTTCCGTTCTGCCCGTTCCTGATATTTTGCTTTATATAAGCAGAATATCAAGCAGCTTTTCGGCCGAGCAATCGCACACAAAAACCTCGGTCGAAAGAGCCCTTTCCACATCCTCAACGCTTGTATCGTCGAGGAAAACCCTGCCCTCGGAATCGAGCATTGAACTCGGTATTATCAGCCGACGCCCGTCGGTTTTACCCGAAAGCTGATTTATTATATCGCCGCCGACCACAAGACCGGCAACCGTTATTCTCTCTCCGAAAAGATCGTTGCGCACGGCAAAAACCTCGCAATCTATCTGTGGGAAACGCTTTTTCGCCGCGCTTACAAGCTCGTCGATAAGCCCCTTCGCCGCACGGCCGGTAACTATCAGCTTTTTGGCGGCCTCAGCGTCGGTATCGGGGTGATCCTCAAGGGTCTCGTAAAAGGTATGTCTTGTCATGGCATACATTCCGACCCCGTTTTCAAGCTGAGAAAAATCCTCGTAAAAATCATAGCCGGGAAGCTCTCTCGAGGCCGTCAGATAAAACTCGTCCGAGGCGAAAAACAGCCTTGTCCCGTGCTCCTTTAAAAACTCGTCGCCCTTTTTCTCCATGGCGTCGATAACGGCAGCGGCGGTCTCCTTATTAAACGGTTCTAATTTTTCGAGTCCCTCGCGATGCTTCGAAAGTCCGACCGGCACGGCAGCAACGCTTTGCACAGACGGATATAATGCGCCCAAATCGTCCATTGTTTTCACAAGGGATTCGCCGTCGTTGAATCCGGGGCAAAGCACCAGCTGGCAGTTTATTTTAATTCCGCTTTCGGCGAAGCGGTAAAGATATTTAAGACTTTCCCCCGCAAACCGATTTTTCATCATCCGGCAGCGAAGCTCGGGATCGGTCGTATGCACCGAAATATTTATCGGGCTTATGTGCATTTTTACAATACGGTCCGCCTCGTGTTCCGAAAGGTTGGTAAGGGTAATATAATTCCCGAAAAGGAAGGAAAGTCGTGAATCGTCGTCCTTAAAATAAAGGCTGGGGCGAAGGCCCTTGGGCAGCTGGTCTATAAAACAAAAAATGCACTTATTGCGACAGGAATGCTGCTTGTCCATGAGGTAGGTCTCAAACTCAAGTCCCAGCTCCTCATATTCATTCTTTTTCTTTATCTTCTTTTTGAGAATTTTACCCGAGCGATTTATCTCGACCGTCAGCTTTTTTTCTATCATGTAAAACCTGTAGTCAAGCACGTCCTCTATTGTATTCCCGTTTATGCTTAAAAGCACATCGCCCGGGCGTATACCGGCGTGTTTGGCCGGGCTTTTTTTGTCCACAAGACTGACCGTAACCGACATTCGGCACCCTCCCCTCAAAAAATCTTTTGCTTTTTAAAACTAATTTAAAATTAAAATAAAATAATACGATAAACCGATAATTGCCGGTTTGTACGGTTGGTTTTTTAAAAAAAAAGCAAAAGCCGTCCCTGCAACAAAAATCACAAAGGCAGCTTATAAGCTTATCCGGGAGCACAAAGCCCACCGTTTTTCGGATACCAAAACACAACCGAAACGCCAAAATCTTAAACAAGACATCACACTTGAATGCTTTTAAGACCTTAGCCTTCCTTTTTGATCACTTCTCTGCCGTTATAAAAACCGCAGCTCGCACAAACCCTATGGGGACGCTTATAGTCGCCGCAGTTCGGGCACTTGACCAAAGCCGGAGCGTCCATTCTCCATACGTTGGAACGCCTCTTGTTCTTTCTTGTTTTGGAAATTCTTCTTGCGGGTACCGCCATTACCAGCACCTCCTTAAACTCTATACAGAATATAATACAAACTAATCAAGCAACTCGGCCAAGGCCGCAAGTCGCGGATCCGTTTCATCCTTTTTGCACGAGCATGCTCCCTCGTTAAGATCCTTGCCGCATCTGCTGCAAAGACCCTTACAATCCTCCCGGCATAAATATCTGCCGGGTACGCTTAAAAGCACATCCTCGCGCACGACCTCGTCAACGTCGAGCTTCATGTCGCCGATTACCGTGTAGCCGCTGCTCGCTTCATCCGAACAATCGGTAACCAAAGTATGGCGAACGGGCACCGAAAAATGCCTTGTTACCTCTTTGGCGCAGCGATCACACTTACGGGTATAATCAAAATCGGCCGTACCGACCATTTCAACCACACCCGAACGCCCTGTTATCTCTCCGACGGCCGAAACCGTTTTAAAGGGAGAGTTTCCGAAAAAGCTGACATCGGACAGATCAAACCGTACATCAAAATGCTTTACGCCGTCGGCCGCAAAAAGCGCCGAAAGATCCATGACCATGTCCTGCCACCTCCCAAAGCGACAAAGTATATTATATATACACACTCGCCGTTTGTCAAGCAAAAAATATATCCCGAATATATCAAAATGCAAATATTACATGCTTTTAAAAAATAACGCCCCGAAAATGCGGGAAAACACCGCCGATTCTCATTAAATACCTGTTTTTATTCCGCTCTGATCCCGTTTATAACGGTTTTTCGGCAGGTAAAACTCAAAAACATTTTTCTTTTATCCGCCGGTGCGGCTGTTTGCCTTTTGATATTCACGCACCGTCATGCCGGTCTCCCGTTTAAAAAAATACGAAAGATACGCCGGCGAGGAAAAGCCCATGTCGGCCGATATCACCCTTACGGTATCGCCCTTTGATATCCGGCGCATTATATATTCGCACCTTAAACGGTTAAAATACTGCATAACTCCGCCGCCCGTAAACAGGCGGAATATTTCCTTTATCTTACCCGTTGACTCAAAGACTTCCCGGCTTATATCCCCGACGGTAAGCGGTTTTTCCACATTATCGCGCAAAAACGCCGTTATTTTCGCATAACACAGCGATCGTGTATCTCCAAGAGCGTTTTCCCTTGCGTTTTTGCCGCGTCTTATTATTGAAAGACAAAGAATTTCAAGATAGCTTTTTATAAGCTGATACCCTGCATTGTCCGGCGAGGAGGTAAGAAGCAGCTGGGTATACTCGGTTTTGTCATACCCTCCGAAAAGCCGAGGCAGCTCAGAAAGTATCATTTCAATACACCGGCGCTCCTCTTCCGAAAGGGTGTATTTGCCCGATTCAAGTCTCCCTTCAAAGCCGTAGCCGTCAAAGGAGATTGTAAACATTTCGCACTCGGCGGAATCCTCGACCCATATATTGTGAAAACGATCGGGCTCATGTACGAGCATGTCACCCGGAGTACACACATAAACGCTGTCGCCCGACGTAATACCGCATGTACCTCTTAATATATATCCGATCTCCCAAAAGGGATGGGTCTCGCCGGAAAAGCGATAGCCGTCCGAAAAGCTTAAATGGTATATCGAAAAAAGCCGTCTTACCGAAAGCAGGGAATAAATATTAACGGGAGTAAAGCTCATAACGTCCTCCGTTTTCGCCCGATTTCGTATTATTTGCGCCCGAATTCCTATTGAAACGACAATTAATACGAATATAATGATTATACCAACCGAAAATCAAGCTGTCAATATCGTAATAGAAATTGACATTGTCCCCTGCCGCAATATTCTTCGGACAAGGTGAAAAATTGCCTTTGTCCGGTTTTAATCAGTATATTTATTCGGCACGATAATTGCACTCGCAAAAAAGCGACCATGCAAGGGAAAAGCTGAATTTCGGTGTAATATATGTCAGAAATGAGGTAAAATAAATGAAAAAAATACGTATAGGATATCTCGGAGTAGGTCCGCGCGCTCAGGTGCTGCTTGATTGCTATGCAATGCATCCCCAGGTGGAATTTGTAGCCTTTGCAGATATAGCCGAAAGCCGGGCTGCCGACGTGGCCGCCATATTCAACAAGGCTCACGGCACCGACGTCAAAGCCTACACCTGCTATGAGGACATGGTGAACAACGAAAGCCTTGACGCTTTGCTTATCGCTTCCGACCCCGACAAGCAGGTCGATTACGCCGTCGACGCAATGCACCGCGGACTTCATGTAATGACCGAGGTCCCCGCCGCCTTCACCATCGATCAGTGCAGAAAGCTTGTCGACGCCGTGGAGAAAACCGGCGTAAAATATCAGCTCGGCGAGCAGACCCGTTATTGGAATTTTATCAAGCAGTGGCGCGAGATGGCCAAAAACGGCGATTTCGGAAAAATATACTACGCCGAGGGCGAATATCTGCATTACGAACCGTATTGGGATATCCTCCGCGACAAAAAGACCAATTATCAGGTCTACCCCAAAACCTTAGAGGAATTCAACAATCCCGACTGCGTGCCCTCGTGGAGATACTACTGCTTTAAAGAGCCGATATTCTATATGCCGCACGAGTTGTCCCCACTGCTCTCAATAACCGGAGGCAGAATAACCAAGGTAAGCTGCATGGGACTCCCCTTGGGAAGCAACACTGCTCCCCACTTTGATCTGTGCGACCTGCAAACCGCCCTTATGTACACCGATAACGACGTTATTTTCTCGCTAAGAGCAGGCTTTTCGTCTCCCTACGGTCCCAAAAACGAGCTCGGCGCCCATTGGTACCAGATAAAGGGCTCAAAGGCCACCGTCGAGACCTCAAGAAGCACACTCGACACCATGAAGCTCTACCGTGCCGGAGGCGAGTGGGAAGAAATGCATTGGGGAACGGCCGATCCCGACCAGCCCGAATATATAAGGAATTCGACCCACGGCGGAGCCGATTATTATCCCATAATGCACTTCATTGACGCGATAATAAACGACAAGACCCCTGCCGTTGACGTCTACACCGCGGTGGAGACTGCCGCTCCGGCAATAATGGCAGCCGAATCCGCAAGAAAGGGCGGGGCGCTCCTTGAGGTCCCCGATTTTCGCAAGAGATAACAAGAGATAAAGACAATGGAATATTTATATTTGGCAATGGCGGTCGTTACATCGGGCTTAAGCAGTCCGGTTTATAAGAGAATTTCCGGAGTTTCAAAAAATCCGGCCATGTCTCTTATAATACCGACAGCATGGTTTTTGCCGCTCGCTGTGATTTTCGGTGTTACGGCACTTATAAAGGGAGAGTTTGTTTTTTCGGGCAATATGATTTTCACATCATTGCTCGCCGGTATATCGGCCGCCGCATGCGCCTTTTCGCTGCTTGAAAGCATGAAGCAGAATTCCTTTCCGGTAGCCGTTATAATAGTAAATTTAAGCTTTATATTCCCCGTTATTCTGTCCATGATATTTTTAGGGGAAAAGGCTCATATACTGCAGCTGGCCGGAATGCTTGTAACGGTAGCGGCAGTCGTCATTCTCGGGACCTCGGGAAAGGGCGCAAAGACCGCAATTACAGCCATGATACTTGCCGTGGTTTCTTCCCTCGGCAACGGAGGAATAGATTTTGCCATAAAGCTCCAGCAGCACAAAACCCCGGGCGAGGGGGAGGCCACCTTTTTCTTTTTTTCATACCTTATTGCGGCGATACTGAGCATTGCGGCCTACGGTGCGGTAAGACTGTTTAAAAAGAGACGTTTGGCCTCATTAGATAACGGCGGAATTCCGGACAAATACACAGCCGCCTTATCGAACGGGAACGCTGCTTCGGACAATGACATACCCGCCCCGTCGGTCGACAGCAAAATCCCGGACGAAAATACACCGGTCGCACCCGTCGTGTCATCCGGCGCCGTATATTCCGGCCAAAAACGAAAAACCGACGACGCAAAATCCCTTCGTAAAACCGTGCTTATATACGCCCCGATAATAGCGATATGCAACGGCCTGTGCTTTTTAGGGGTAAGTCTGCTGGCCGACAAGATGAACGCAGCGGCGCAATTCACCCTTATAACCTCGCTTTCCATAATAATCTCGCTTGTTGCAGGGTTTATTTTTTCTCGCGAGCGTATAAGACCGAGAGAGCTGCTGTGCCTTTTATTCTGTGCGGCCGCAATAGCCTGCCAGTACTTTAATCTTACCCCCTGACCGAACTCCACCCTGACGAAAAGCCGGTTTTAGAACGTCCGACCAAAAAAGGCCCGATTTCAAAAGACCGATCGTCCGATAGAACAAACGATTTCGAAAGCCACGTCGGGATCTTGTTTTGGTTCCATCGGATTAAAAAGCTCCGTCGGTTTAAGCCTTTTTAAAATGGCTGCCGGCGGAGCCGCAACCCTTTAAACAAAGAAGGCAGATAAAAATGAAGCTTTATTATTACCATGACAAAACCGCTCACAAAGCGCTTAACGATTCGCAAAAGGACTATACCGCGGCTTACCTTCCGGTAATGCTTAAAAACATGGGATTTACGGCATATGAGCTTGACACCGACGCACTCGAAGGGGGCGTTTTGGAGCCGGACGACGCCGTAATATTCGGCGCCGACACGCTCAGTAATGCCTCATCGATTGCCCTGAGCAAAGCCGTAGACTCGGGCGCGCGTGCAATCGGTCTCGGCACCGACGCAAAGCAGGTTTTCCCGATCGAGCAGGGCCAAAAACCGAAGAACGAAGACGAAAAATACAAAACGGTCGGATATTTCCGCCTTTACGGCTCCGACGAGCCCCTCCCGGTAATTTATTACGCCGGAAAAATAATCTCAAAAGAGGGCAAAACGACAGGATATATAACCGACAAAAACGGGAATACGCTGCCTGCCCTATGGAACTCGGAGGATAAAAAAACATACTGCTTTTCGTTCGACCTCGCCGCCGTGCTTTTGTATATCGCCGAGGGAAAACCGACAAACGAAGGAATACCTCCCTTTCCGCTCGGCAGAGTGCCCGACGGCAGGATAATCGAAAAGGGCTATAACCTTGACATAGCCTGCCTTGACAGCTACATGAGAATACTCGACGGCATTTTGTCCGAAATGGGCTTTGCGCACATCTATGCGCTGCCGGCATCAGAAAAAAACGCCAGCGACACGGTATTATTCTTCGCCGGAGACGACGACGCAGGCAGCCGTGAAAACGACCTTGCCGCAGCCGAGGCTATGCATAAGCGCGGACTTCCCTATCACCTGAATTTAATGCCGGCCGACGATAAGGGCTCCTTTGTAATTGATAAAAAGGATTTCGATTATCTTCATTCGATCGGCTGCGAAACGGCTCTGCACTACAACTTTTTGTCCTTCCCCTACAGCGAGGAGGGCCACCGTATACAGTCCGAGATGTATAAACGCGCCTTCGGGGAGGAAAGTATATCTCCGGTAAACCACTGCCTTATTCAGGTCGGCTCGCCTAATAAGCGCTACCATATGCAGGTGCAAAACGGCGCAAAAAGCGACAATAACCGTTTTCAAAACGAGCTTGATCCAAGTGACATAAACGCATTTAACCTTAAAGGTTTTGCCTTCGGCTCGGCATTTCCGCGCTTTGTAACCGACGACGCCGAGCACTCGAATATGCCTCTCGATTTTTGCGAGATACCCGATTCTTATTACGAGCCTCGCATATACGGCGACACCGAGGAAGAAAAACGCAAGATAAGCGATTATCTCGACGACAGCTATTATTACAAACGCACGTCGCAGCTATTTACCCATCCGCACTATATTTCCGGAGTTGTCACCGACGCTGCTCCCGCCCTTAAAGCCCTTGATTTTGCGATAGAATACGTAAAATCCAAGCCCGACTGGAGAGTGCTGTACTTCGCCCCCGAAAGGCTCGCCTGCTGGTGGCACGACCGCGCAAAATGCATTATAAAAAGCATTACCAAAGGCGGATTCACCCTTTGCAACCCGACCGAAGAAAACGTAACCGCGGTGCTCCCGTTTGGTGTGTCGGACGTAAAAGTCTCAAACGGCGGCTTAACCGAACGAAAAAATATTGCCGGAAAGGAATACACCCTTGTAACGGCCGCCCCGGGAGAAACCGAAATCACCTACAAAATGGGGTAAGCGGCAATTGGAGGACATTTCTCCCCCCATCCGGTTTATCAAAGCCGATTTCCCCGACAATAATTCACCTGAAACAAGTCTTCCGACGATAATTCATTTAAAATCAAGTTCCCGTCGGGATTCTCTTTCGAAAAATCAAAAAACGACCGAAGCGGCCTCGCCGCCCGGTCGTTTTCGTCTTTTTTCTGTTTTATATATTTTTATAACCGGTATTGTTATCCGAAAACCTATTTCGCGCAAAGCTCCTTCGCGAGGGCGGTTATCTGCTCGCGCGTTTCATCCTTTACGGCCGCCTTTACCGTAACGGTGTTTTCGCAAAAATCGATATCCTTGCATGCTTCAAGCCTTGTTTTCATAACCTTGGCGGCAACCGGCGCCCACGAGCCGTTTTCCATAAAGGCTACCCGTCTGTTTTTGAAGTTCCGCTCGGTAAGATGATCTATAAACTCGCGCATAAAGGGGAATATTCCACCGTTGTAGGTGGTCGTCGCCAGTACCAGGGTTCCGTATCTGAAGGCGTCCTCGACCGCCTCGTACATATCGCACCTCGCAAGGTCGTTTACGGCCACCTTTTTGCAGCCGTTTTTTAAAAGCTCCCGGGCCAAAAGGTTTACAGCCTGCTTTGTATGTCCGTAAACCGATGTGTAGGCAATAACCACACCCTCGCTTTCGACCCCGTAGGACGACCATGTGTTGTACAGATCGATATACTGCTTTATATCGCCGGTAAGCACCGGACCGTGAAGCGGACAAACGGTTTTTATATCAAGAGCGGCCGCCTTTTTAAGCAGCGACTGCACCTGAGCGCCGAATTTTCCCACAATACCGAAATAATACCGCCTTGCTTCGCACGCCCAGTCGTCCTCATCGCCGTCGTTCGCGCCGAATTTACCGAAAGCGTCGGCCGAGAAAAGCACCTTTTCGCCCGACAGATACGACAGCATAACCTCCGGCCAATGCACCATCGGGGCCGTAACGAACGTAAGGGTATTTGCCCCAAGCGACAGCGTATCGCCCTCGGATACGACTATTCTCCTGTCCTCATATCCGTCGCCGAAATAGCTTCTCATCATATCAAAGGCTTTAGCGGTGGCAACAATCTTAACGTCTTTGTATTTTTGCGTAAAGGCCTTTATATTGGCCGAATGATCCGGCTCCATATGATGAACAATAAGATAATCGGGCTGCCTTTTTTCAAGGGCCTTTTCAACATTCGCCAGCCATTCGTCCTTAAAATTAGCGTCCACGGTATCCATAACGGCCGTTTTTTCGTCAAGTATAACGTAGGAATTGTATGCCATTCCGTCGGGCACCTTAAACTGTCCTTCAAAAAGGTCGATATCACGGTCGTTTACGCCGACGTATTTTATATCGCCGCTGATTCTCATTTTTTCTTCTCCTTAAAGACAAAATATTGTAATCTGTAATCCGCCGGGTTTCCCCGGCCGTTCCTCTTATGCTTTCAGCAATAATTTTATTGCCGTAATTATAGCACATTATTAAAAAATCCACAACCCGCTTTTAAATCCGTTTTTCAAAAAAAACGTAATACAAATAACTCTAAAAAATGTTGTTTTAAGGTGAAATATGTGTTATTATGTTAGTGTATATTTTACAGCCGCACGAATCCCGCCCTTTATAACCCGCAATACCGCAACAGAGAGACAGCTTTTTTAAAGCCGCCCGACGAATGAGCGGAATTCCGGCCGTAAAACCTTAAAATCTGCATTTTTGGGAGTAATTATATGGCTGAGCTTTCTCCTATGATGAAGCAATATTTCAAAATAAAGGAACAAAACCCGGGCAGTATTCTGTTTTTCCGTCTCGGTGATTTTTACGAGATGTTTTACGACGACGCAAAGCTCGCCTCTCGCGAGCTTGATCTTACTTTGACCGGCAGGGATTGCGGGCAGGATGAGCGCGCGCCGATGTGCGGCGTTCCGTATCACAGCTGCGAGGCATACATAGCCCGTCTTGTTGAAAAGGGCTACAAGGTATCGATATGCGAGCAGACCGAGGATCCGGCGAACGCAAAGGGTCTTGTAAACCGCGACGTTATACGGGTCATAACACCCGGAACGGTGACCGAGAGCAGCATGCTTGACGAAACCTCAAACAACTATCTCGCGGCGGTCTGCGTTACAGGAAATTCGGCCGGGGTCTGCTTTGTGGACGCATCTACCGGCAAGCTGTATTTAACCGAGCTTAAAAGCCCGAATCTTATAGAAAAAATCAACACCGAGCTCGGCACCTTTTTGCCTCGGGAGGTCATTTTGAACCGCGAAGCCTCCGAGCTTAAAAAAATAGAGGAATTTGTAAAGGAAAAGCTTTCGGTTATGTGCTCGCTTGAGGACGGAATGAGGTTTGATCCCGTAATGGCCGAAACGGTTGTAAAGGGTCACTTTGACACAAGTCTGGCACAGCTTGACCTTTGCGAGGGAGCGGCCGACATGTGCGCCCTCGGGGGAGCGCTGTCCTACCTTGCCGATACGAGAAAAACCAACCTGCAGAACATAAACAAGCTTGAAAAATACAGCAACACCCAGTTTATGAGGCTGGATCTTGCAAGCGTCAGAAATCTTGAGATATTCGAAACCATACGCAACAAAAACAAGCGCGGCTCGCTTTTCTGGGCGATAGACAATACAGTAACGGCAATGGGAAAGCGGCTGTTGCGCTCGTGGCTTGAGCATCCGCTTGTAAATCCGGTACCGATACTTGCAAGGCAAAACGCCGTCGGAGAGCTTTTTTCCGATATGCCGCTTTGCAGCGATCTTCGCGAGCATTTAACCGGAATACACGATCTTGAACGGCTTATTACCCGTGTGATATACGCTTCGGCCAACCCTCAGGAGCTTTTATCCCTCGCCTTTGCACTCGAAAAGCTGCCGGCCGTAAAGGAGCTTTTAAAGGCCTCCAAAAGCCAGCTGCTGTGCGAAACGGCCGATAAGCTCGATGATTTTTCCGAAATATGCGACCTTGTAAAAAGAGGAATACGCGAGGATGCCCCCTTGCAGGTGCGCGACGGCGGAATTATAAAAGAGGGGTACAGCGAGGATCTTGACAGCGTACGCGGCGACGTCGGCGGCGCCAAGGATATAATCGCCGAAATAGAACAGCGCGAGAAGGATGCCACCGGAATCAAAAATCTTAAAATAGGATACAACCGGGTATTCGGTTATTACATTGAGGTTACAAACTCGTATAAATCCCTCGTTCCCGAGGGGTGGATACGCAAGCAGACCCTTTCAAACTGTGAGCGCTACATAACCGAAGAGCTCAAAAAGGTTGAAAACCGCCTTTTAGGCGCACGCGACAAGAGCATTGCCCTTGAATACGAGCTGTTTTGCGAGATAAGAAGCACCGTGGCTAATGAATACTTAAAAATCCAGAGCGCCGCCGAGGGGGTCGCGACCCTTGACGTAATTTGCTCGTTTGCTTCAAACGCCGTAAGGGGCGGCTATATCTGCCCGGAAATAGCCACCGACGGCATAATAAAGGTTACCGATTCCCGTCATCCGGTGGTTGAAAAGCTTACCGATTCCCCCTTTGTTCCGAACGATGTACTCATAGATACGACGGATAACCGCTGCTGCATAATAACCGGACCGAATATGGCCGGTAAATCGACCTATATGCGACAGGCAGCGCTTATATGCGTGCTCGCTCAGATGGGCTCGTTTGTCCCGGCGAGATCGGCCCATATAGGAATAGTAGACGCGGTATTCACCCGGATAGGAGCATCCGACGATCTGTCGTCGGGACAGTCGACCTTTATGGTAGAGATGAGCGAGGTTGCAAACATTCTTGAAAACGCAACCAAGGATTCGCTTATTCTGCTTGACGAGATAGGACGCGGAACCTCTACCTACGACGGAATGGCCATAGCAAAAGCGGTTCTTGAGTATGTCATATCGCGTAGAAAGCTCGGGGCGAGAACCCTTTTCGCCACCCATTACCATGAGCTGACCGCCCTCGAAGGCCAGCTCGACGGGGTAGTCAACTACAATGTCGCGATTAAAAAGCGCGGCGACGATATAACCTTTTTACACCGCATAGTCAGGGGCGGAGCAGACCGGAGCTACGGAATAGAGGTCGCACGGCTCGCCGGGATAAATCCGTCGGTAGTAAGCAGGGCTAAGGAGATTTTAAAAGAACTCGAAAGCGGAAAGTCCTCTAAGGACACACCCCAAAAGCCGGACTACCGTATATCACGGGACGAGCCGGCCCAGATATCCTTTACGGATACCGTATCAAACGAAATAACCGAGGAATTAAAGCGCATTGACGTAAACTCCCTTACCCCGATAGAGGCCCTCGGGATTCTGTTTAATCTCAGCAAAAAGGCCAAGGGATAAGCCTGTAATCTGCAAAGCATCCCGTTGACATGCGGATTATTTTAAAAAACACGGCCGATAAATCATACTTTCGATCCGTAATAGTTTTTAACATATCAATAAAACCCGAAAACGGCAGGGTTCATCGGAGAATTCCCCGATGTCCCCTGCCGTTTTTTTGGCATTGAATAAATTTAAGATTACTCCCGCCTTCCGGATTTTTCCCTGTCGAAAAACATAACCGCGCTGTCGCCGTCGGAATTGGCGGTGTAGGTAAGGTTTATTCCGGCATTCATAAGAAGTGCGCCCGAATATACCCTGCCGCTTTCTCTCTCGCGGTAAAGCGAATCTTCCTTTAAGCCCTTAAGCCGTACAATTAAATGAGGGTATTCCTCATGGCGCATTGTAACGACGCTCACCATCGCACAGTCCCTGCTTTCCGATACTATCTGCCACACGGCGCGATACGGATTTTCAAACGGAGAAACAAGGCGGTAAAGGTCGCCCCTTCTTATAAGATCATAGGTCTCGTGATACAGCTTAATCTGTCTTTTAATTTCATCTTTGTCGTTATCACTCAGCTTACAGGGATCAAGCTCGTATCCGAAGGTGCCCCAAAGAGCAACGTTGCCCTTTGTTTTATAACCCGTCCTCGGGCAGGCCGATACATGCGCGCCGACGCTCGAGGCAGGGTAACAAACCGACGTTCCGAACTGTATTCCGAGCCGCTCGATCGGATCGGTATTGTCGCTTGCCCATATCTGGGGAGAATAGTAAAGCATTCCGGGATCAAACCGGCCGCCGCCGCCAGAACAGCTCTCGAAAAGAATGTCGGGATATTTTGTAACAAGCCGTTCCATAATCTCGTATGTTCCGAGAATAAAGCGGTGTAAAAATTCTTTTTGGCGGTCGGGCGGCAAGTGTGCCGAGCCGGCGCCGGCTATATTACGGTTAAAGTCCCATTTTAAATAATCAATACGGCCGGTCGACAAGACCTTGTCCATCTGCTCCCAGATGTTCTCCCGTACGTCCCTTCGGGAAAAATCGAGCACATACTGGTTTCTCCCGAGCATAGGCTCGCGCCCCTTTACATGAACATGCCAGTCGGGATGCTCTCTGAACAGCTCGGAATCCGGCGAGATCATCTCGGGCTCGTACCATATTCCGAATTTAAGTCCCTCGGCGTTTACCCTGTCGGCGAGCGCCTCTATGCCGCCGGGCAGCTTTTCCTTATTTACATACCAATCTCCGAGGGATGATTTGTCGTTATTCCTGTGGCCGAACCATCCGTCATCCATGACAAGCAGCTCAATGCCGAGCTTTTTGGCCTCTTTTGCAAAATCGACCAGCTTATCGGCGTTAAAATCAAAATAGGCAGCCTCCCAGCTGTTTATAAGCAAAGGCCGCTTTTCGTCTTTATATTTGCCCCGTATAAGATGGTTATTGTAAAAACGATGGAAAATTCTGCTCATCTCGCCGATTCCGCCGGTTGTAAAAACCATTACTACCTCGGGCGTGTCAAATTTTTCGTCCGGCAAAAGGGTCCAGCCGAAATTTTCCGGACAAATCCCCATTAAAAACCGGGTCGTGTGGTTGTGGTCGCACTCGGCAAGTGCGGAAAAATTGCCCGAATAGACAAAATTAAAGCCGTACACCTCGCCGCCGTTCTCGTCGGCGCTTTTTTCGACTATGGCCGCAAAGGGATTCTGGCAATGACCCGAAGCGCCACGCCTGCTTTCCACCCCTTGAACCCCGTGCGAAAGGGGACGTCTTTCGACGCTTCTCTCCTTGCAGTGCCGTCCGTACAGACTCAAAAGATCATAATCCATTCCCGGCAGATTAAGACAAAGACTGAATATCCGCTCAATAACAAGGGGATCCTTGCCGCAATTCTCGGCTTTTACTCTGCGCGTCATAACGCCGGTGTTTTCAAAAACCGTATAATAAAGGGTTATTTTCAGTCCCGTAACAATATCCTCGGCGTAAATTTCGAGGGTCTCGGCCCCGTCGCCGTCAACCGAGTAGGTCGACGGAAGCCCCGGAATTCCCGGCTTACCGCCGTATATTTTATGTCCGGTATAACGGATATCGGTTACATTGTCGCCGTTTTCATTTTTAACCGACAGCGCCGATATGCGAAAATCCCCGGCACCGAAGGTCCCGTATTCCATGGGCGCCGTATCGGGCGAAAAGCCGTGCTCGCCTATTACCGGATTCGCCGGACTGAAGGAGGCGTTGGGGCACACGCATTCCCTGTCGGGCACATATGTATCGGGAATTTTCGGACCGTAGTACAAATTAAGAACGTAATTTTCTTCGTAGATTTTAATGATGTAGCTTGAATCGGAAGTATCAAGCTTAAAGGTTCGGTGTTCGATGTCGTAAATAATCGGCATGACATTTCTCCTTAAATCCACTGTTATTTTAGTTTGTTTTTTCACCTTATCGCTTCCGGCAATCCGGTTTTCAGCCTTTTTGCAATCTGCAGGCCAAAAACCGAACTCTTCACCTACCGCCGATGACGGATAAATTACAACAAAATAATTATTACTTATTTATCCCCTGTTTGTCAAGCCGGATGACGGCCGGCTGCCCCGCACTGAAAATGCTGCACACCGTATGTCCCCCACTGCCCGTAAACGGGCATTAGCCGTTTTTATCGGGTGTATATGAATCAGCCGGCTTGTTATTCCCGACTCGCTTCGCTCGATGTTTGAAGCTAAAGCTCTTTTTCGGAACACCTCCACCGGCATAGCCGGTGGTTTCCGAAGTCAACAAAAAAGGAATGACAGTCTTCATCGGAAGATTGTCATTCCTTTTTGGTCGGAGTGCCGGGATTCGAACCCGGGGCCTCTTGGTCCCGAACCAAGCGCGATACCAAACTTCGCCACACCCCGTTTTTTTCAAAGCCTAAAAATTATATGGCATAACGAGGGTTTTGTCAAGTGTTTTATTTGTCTTTTACGGGAATATTTTATGAATTTTCGCTGTTTTCCCCTTTCCGACGATAAAATGCCGTCTGCAAAATTGACGGATTACAGGACAAAATATCGCTCTTGCTATAACCCCCGGAACTTGCCCCCCGTATATTGACAAGCAGAGGCTTATTCTGTTAAAATAACGGTATATATATTCAGTGAGAAAAGGCTTCGGCAAAATGCGACTTTTTTCGTGCTTTTCAATACGTTTTTCTCGCCGCATATTTTCAAAAAACTAATTTTTGTTTCGAAAGGTTGATATTCAGGAATGGCAGTTGTAGTACCCTTTTGCGCAATGCGTTTCGGCCCCGATGCCGGAAATCCCGAAAAGCTCGTTTGTCCTCCGTACGATATAATAAGCGAGGAGGAACGCCTCGGCTATCTCGCCGAAAACGAACACAATATAATACGTCTTGAGCTTCCGCGCGAGGGCGAGAATCCGTATCTTGTCGCCGGACAACTGCAGGACAAGTGGCTTCGCGACGGAATTTTAAAAATCGACAAAAAGCCGGCCGTATATGTTTATGAAATAGAATTCAAGGTGGGCAATGAAACCAAAAAAATAAACGGAATCATCTGTCGTGTAAGACTTGAGGAATTCTCAAAGGGAATAGTTTTGCCCCACGAGGAGACCCTGACCAAGGCCAAGGCCGACCGTCTGAACTTAATGAAAGCCACCGGCTCGAATTTCAGCCAGATATACTCGCTTTATAATGATACAAACCTTGAAACGGCCGACGTTATAGACCGTTTTGTCGCCGTAAATGCTCCCAAACAGGTTATAAACGGACCCGACGGGCTTATTCACCGCCTTTGGATTATTGACGACGAGAATTTAACCGCACTTATTACAAAACAGTTTGCAAGCCGTAAGCTTTACATTGCCGACGGCCATCATCGCTACGAAACGGCCATTAACTACCGCAATTATCTTTACGAAACCAAAAAGGCCGCCCCGGGCGACGACTGCGACTATACAATGATGATGCTTGTAAGGATGGATCATCCCGGGCTTGTTGTATTCCCGACCCACCGTATAGTAAGGGGAATAGAGAGCTTCGATGTAAATTCGGTTTTTGAAAAATGCGGAGATGATTTTGATATTACTCCCATTTCCGACGCCGACAAAGCCCAAAAAGCTCTCGACGAGGGCTACAAAGCCGGGAAAACTGTCTTTGCGGTGGTTCATGGTGATAAAGAAAACAGAAAATTCACCCTCATGACCTACAAGGGCGCCCTTGTGCCCGAGGAGACCCTGTCTGGCAGCAGGGCATTAAGAGGACTTGACGTAAGCATACTGCATTCGATGGTACTTGAAAAAGCCTTCGGAATAGACAAGGCCAACATGGCCTCGCAAAAAAATCTGACCTATACAAGGGATTTCGATGAGGCTGTAAATTCCGTCGGACTCGACGGCGTTAACTGTTCGATAATTATAAATCCCACCCGTGTGGACGAAATACGCGATGTTGCGGCCGCCTCGGAAAAAATGCCGCAGAAATCGACCTATTTTTATCCTAAGCTTATAACCGGCATGGTTATGAATAAAATCACAAAATAGCTTAAAAGCTTAAAAGGAATTTAAAGCTTTATTCTTTCACAGGAGCAAAGGACAGAAACGGAGGCGTAAAGGAAAAATGAGACGATTGCTCGGCGCTGCCGGATTCGGCTTTTTTCTCTCCCTCGTTGCTGCCGGTGTTTTCGGATTCAACTTTGCGGTCGGCGCCGCCGCAATATGCCTTCTTACGACCATCGCTCTGCTTATATTTTTAAAACCGCAAGCAAGATTGTCGGTCGGCATATTTCCCTTTATGGCCTTTTGCGCCTGTGTGATTTACTGTCTCGCGACGATTATATCGGTAAACCCCACAATTCCGTTCAGGGACAAAAACTTGACCTTTGAGGCGACGGTTGAGGAAATACCGGCCGATCCCACCACGCTGCCGCTTAAATACACAGTTAAAACGGACCTTTCGGGCGAGCTCGATAAAAGCACAAGGATAATGCTAAGCTCCCTTGAATACATCGATTGCCTTCCGGGAGATACAATAACGGTCACTTCACACCTTAAAGAACACGAAACCCCCAAACGCTTTTATCCGTCCGGCATATTCCTTTTCGGCACCATAAAAAACGACTCGGTGACCGTGACCCGTAACGAAAATCCGTCGCTTATTTATAAGGCGACCCGTTTCAGACACGAGGTCGCCGCAAGGGTCACGGGCATTTTGCCTGATGATGAGGGTTCTATTGTAAACGCGCTTACCTTCGGCAGTGATTTTTTGAACAACGAGCTTTATGACTTGTTCGAATATATCGGGGTTTCCCATCTGTTTTCGGTAAGCGGACTGCATGTAGGCGTAATAGGACAGACCACCATGCTGCTGCTTGGCTTTTTCGGGGTGAAAAAGCGGTTTGCGGCTCTTTTTTCGGCCGTCGGCGTCTGGGTGTTTATGACAATAATCGGCTTCCCGTTTTCGGCCCAAAGAGCCGCCGTGATGTTTACCGTGTACACCCTCGGTATGATAATCTTCAAAAATGCCGATGCACTCAACTCGCTCGGCCTTTCGGCACTTCTGGTCACGCTGGTGTCACCCTTTGCGGCGCTTGACGTCGGACTGCTGAGCTCGCTGTCGAGCTGTCTCGGAATTCTTGTTTTTGCAAAGCCCATAAGGGCATTCATACTTTCAAAGCTTAACCCCGGATACGGCAAGCTGGTGGTTTTTGTCGTATCCTCGGTCTCCACCACCATAGCAGCAACCGTAGGAATACTTCCCTGCTCGGTGATATTTTTCGGTTCACTGTCACTGCTGTCGCCGATAGCCAATCTGCTGCTTATTCCGATCTCATATCCACTGCTTTTCTGCTCGGTTGCCGGCTGTCTGTTCGGCACGATAGGAGGGATTTTCAGCGGACTTAGTTCATTTTCTTACCTTATGAGCGGATTCTGTGCCAAGGCTTGCCGTGCAATAGCCACGGTTTTAAGCTATGTCCCCTTTGCGGACCTTAATGTAAGCTACGAATACATTACCGTCTGGTGCGGAATGTGCTTTTTTATAATCGCCGGAGCAGTATGGCTTTTTTACAAAAACGGCAGACGGCACTTTTGTATAGTTTGCAGTATTGTCTGCTGCCTGGCCGTTTTGGTAAGCGGAGTTTTATCGCATGCCGTTTTCAGCGACCGTATAACCGAAATTATAGTATGCGACGTAGGCCAGGGCTACTGCGTTGCGGTGCGAAAAGGTTCCGATGCGGTAATAATCGACAACAACGAGAATTCCGGCACCTCGAAGGTATCCTCGCTGCTTAAAGCGCGCGGAATATCCGAAACCTCATTGCTTATAACCGGCTCGGATACAACCCCCGAAAAATCCAAACGGATGAAAAAGCTGTGTAATATCAAAGAAACGGTATCATTTATGAGGGACGAGATATCCCTGTCGCCATGGGAGAATTTCACCATCGAATACAACAAAGCCGAAAGCGCGGTACACCTGTCAATCGGCCTTTCGACATACATAATAACCGATTATAACAGCAAGCCCGGCGGACAAGCCCCCGAGGATGTTGTGATAACTACCTCCGGAGGAGCCGCAAAAATTCCGACCGATAACAACTACGGGGTTTTTGTCGTATCTGCCGATTCGGTTCATTCGGCGGCCGCCTGCTCAAAGCTGTCCGAATTCGGCAATGAAACCTATTATACCGGCGGAGCCGGCTCGCTGCTGATATCAACGCGCGGCACCAAGGATATATCAATAAGGAGACTTAAGGATGCCTGAGATAAATGAAAAAATCCTTTCATCAATGATTAAAAGCGGACAGCTTGCCTCCACGTTGATACTCTGGGGGGAGGAGGATTATCTGTCCCAAAAATACGCCGAAAGGATAATTAAAGCCGTCACCTCGGGCGGCGACCTTAACTTAAGCGTTTTTGAAAACGACTCGGCAAAAGCCCCCGATATCATTGCCGCAGCCGATACCCTTTGTATGTTCGGCCGCCGATGCGTTTATGTAAGCGATCCTTCTCTTTCCTCATCCGGCCTCGATTCCGACGGAATAAAATTGCTTTGCGATTATTTTTCTAAGAAAAATGACTCCTGCGTGCTGCTTATGCGTTTTTCAAAAAAGGCGGTTTTTGCAGATTCCGGTTTTAAAAAGCTGATAAAAGCGGCCGCATTATACGGAGATACGGTCAATTTCACAAGATATACAAGACAGGAACTGCAAAAAATCCTTTGTCTTAAAGCGGCCGAAAAGGGCTGCACAATGCAGATGTCCTCCGCCGCTTATCTTATAGATTCGGTCGGGGACGAGCTTGCCTCCCTTATAAACGAGATCGAAAAGCTGTCAGCCTATAAATCAGGCGGAGAAATAACCCCCGACGACATCTCCCTGCTTTGCGCAAAAAGCCTGCAGGCAAGGGTATTCGATATAAATAACGCCGTTTCCGCCGGCAACGCCGATAAGGCCTTTTCGGTCATTGACACACTTATGACATTGCACGAAGAGCCGATAAGAATACTTGCGGCAATATCCTCAAGCTACACGGCGATGTACCTGATGAAATCTGCGGCAAAGGACGGATTGTCGGCTTCGCGCGTGGCCTCTCTTTGCAACAAAAAACGAAGCGAAAAGCAACTCGCCGTATCACAGCGCGAATGCTCAAAATATAAAATGACGACCCTTGCAAAATGCATCGAGATACTCACCCGTGCCGACAGCGACATGAAAAGCTCCTCTATACCGCAAAGAAGCATCCTCGAACGGGCGGTAACCGAGCTTATAATATGCACAAAGGGTAAGGTAAGGTGATATCCCGTGATAAAGCTGTCTCAGGCCGTTATTGTCGAAGGAAAATACGACAAAATACGGCTTTCCTCGGTGCTTGACGCCGAAATAATCACCACCGAAGGCTTTAGAATATTTAAGGACCGCGAAAAGCTCTCATTTATAAGACAAATTGCTAAAAAGCGCGGAATAATAATAATGACAGACAGCGACAGTGCCGGATTTATGATACGGGGGCACCTCGCCTCGGCCGTACCGAACGAAAACATCATTAATGTATATGTACCCGAGATAAAGGGCAAGGAAAAAAGAAAGGCCTCAGCCTCAAAGTCAGGGCTCCTCGGCGTTGAGGGAATGAGCGAAGAGGTTATTTTGTCCGCCCTTGAAAGGGCCGGTATATCGCCCGAAAAAACCGACGCGGCAAAAGACCGAAACGATTATAAAAGCAATAAGAATAAAAGCGAGGGTGAAAGCGGTGGTTCTGCCTGTAATTACGGCGGCGGTAAAAAAACACAGATCAAAGCCGCTTATAGAAATGACAATTCGGATAGAATAACACCGGCCGATCTTATGGAGCTCGGACTTTGCGGCGGCGCTATGGCATCCACGAGGCGAAACTCGCTGAAAAAACGGCTCGGATTGCCGAGCTCGCTGTCCTCCAGAGGCTTTTTGCAGGCGATAAATATTCTGTATACACGCGATGAATTCATCGGTTTTTTGAAGGAGTCGGAAAAACCGGAGGAGCCGAAAAAAACAGATTTTTAAATATAAGCAGCCCTTTCCGGACAAAACCCGCTTAAATTCAAGTCTAAAACCATTTAACCGGACCCGGGCGATATAACCTGTCGACGCAAAATCCACTCAAAACCGAAACGCACCAAAAATCAAAGCAATCCGGAATTTATATACAAGGGAAAATTATGAAGATGTATGAATCCGATACCGAATTTAAAATGCAGCTGCCAAGCGACATACAAAATGCAATCGAAAGGCTGGAGAAAAACGGCTTTTCGGCCTTTTGCGTCGGCGGAAGTGTACGGGACAGCATGCTCGGCCGTACGGTCTCGGATTACGATATGTGTACCGACGCACTGCCCGGGCAGATAATATCGGTCTTCGGCGAGGAAAATACCATTCCTACCGGCATAAAGCACGGCACCGTGACCGTTAAATTACCTCACGGCCTTTGCGAGATAACAACCTTCCGGTGCGACGGGGAATATCTCGACTCGCGCCATCCGTGCGCGGTAAGCTTTACACGCAATATTTACGAAGATCTGAAAAGACGGGATTTTACAATAAACGCCATGGCTTTTTCTCCGAAAGAGGGGCTTGTCGATCCCTTCGGCGGAAAAAGCGATCTTAAAAGGGGCATTATCCGCACGGTAGGCAATCCCGACGACCGCTTCGGCGAAGACGCTTTAAGAATCATGAGGGCGGTGCGTTTTTCGTCACAGCTCTCCTTTGAGATCGAGCAGAGAACCGACGAAAGTATTCACCGCCTTTGCTCAAGCATCGGAAAAATATCGGTTGAAAGGATTTTTTCGGAGCTTTGCAAAACCCTCGGCGGAGCAAATGCAAAAAATGCTCTTGACCGGTATCGCGACGTTATCGCGGTGTTTATTCCCGAAATAAAAAAATGCTTCGGCTTCAACCAGAAAAGTCCCTTTCATGACGTCGACGTTTACACCCACATTTTACGGGCCGTTGATTTTGCGCCGAAAAATGATACCACCGTACGACTGGCGCTTTTTTTGCACGATATAGCAAAGCCGGTATGCTTTACGGAGGATAAAAGCGGCAGACGTCACTTTATGGGACATGCCGAAACGGGAGCAAAGATGGCAAGGGAGATACTTTTGCGTCTTAAAAGCAGCCGCAAAACAGCCGACGAAGTTTTCGCCCTCATAGAAAATCACGAGAATTTTGTAAAACCGGAGAGAGCCGCTGTGCTCCACGCCGCGAGCAAATTCGGTGCGGATTTTTTGCGCGAGCTTTTTATTCTGCAATCGGCCGACGCCGCCGCCCACGCCCCCTGCCACACCCAGCCGAGGCTTGAAAACAGTCTTAAATGTATAAAACTGCTGGACGATGCCCTAGAAAAAAACGAATGCTTTACCCTCTCAGAGCTTAAAATCAGCGGCAATGAGGTAAAAAAACTCGTGCCGAGGGATAAACGGTTTATGATATCACGGATTTTAAACGAGCTGCTCGCCGAAGTAATAGACGAAAAAACCGAAAATGAGCCCGATAGACTAAAGCTTCGCGCAGCCGAAATTGCAAGAGAGTTGCAGTAAAAACAGTAAAATGGGTATAACGGGAATACAACACATACTGCAAAAACTCCCTCTTCCCTCTATTCTACGCTTAAACATAATGCAAACGTCAGAACACGCCCAAATTACCTGACGCGGTGATTTCCGGTTGGTAATTCATCATAAACAGCAAGCAAAAGAGGAAAATAACTAAAAAGCATCTGTAAAGGCCCCGCGGCGGACGACAAGGGCCGGTCTTTTCATGCTAAAGCATATCCGTTTCATATTTTACGGCTTGTCCGCTGCCGTAAAACCAGCTGTTGTGATGTACTGTGCGCTTTTTATAACACATAATCGAGTCGCGAAAAACTTTTTTAGTTAAATTGACATTTCGTTCGTTATTTCACATAAAAACCTTTTTCAAGGTTTGGTTAATCGCCTAATTGCTTTTTTACTCGGGATTTGTTATAGTATTAGCGTACTGTCGGTATCCGTATCGGCGGATACCTTTTTTGATTTTTAGGAGGAAACTTTCAAATGGCAAGCTTATCACTGCGCAATATAGGCAAAACATACGCCGGCGGAGTAAAGGCCGTAATCGATTTCAACCTTGAAATAAAGGACACCGAGTTTATAATCTTGGTCGGTCCGTCCGGTTGCGGTAAGTCCACCACCCTTCGTATGATAGCCGGACTTGAGGAAATAACCGAGGGCGAGCTTTACATAGGCGACCGTCTTGTTAACGACGTCGCTCCGAAGGACCGCGACATCGCGATGGTTTTCCAGAACTACGCTCTTTATCCGCACATGACCGTTTTCGGCAACATGGCTTTCGGTCTTAAACTCCGCAAGGTTCCCAAGGAGGAAATCAAACGCAGAGTTGAAGAGGCTGCACGTATACTCGACATATCCCACCTTCTTGAGCGTAAGCCGAAGGCTCTTTCGGGCGGTCAGCGTCAGCGTGTTGCTTTAGGCCGTGCAATAGTCCGTAATCCTATGGTCTTCCTGCTTGACGAACCTCTGTCAAACCTCGATGCTAAGCTCCGCGCACAGATGCGTACCGAGCTTTCTCTTCTCCATCAGAAGCTGAAGACCACTTTCATCTACGTTACACATGACCAGACCGAGGCTATGACCATGGCCGACCGTATAGTCGTTATGAAGGACGGTTACATTCAGCAGGTCGATACTCCTCAGCATCTTTATGATACTCCCTGCAACGCCTTCGTTGCCGGCTTTATAGGTTCTCCGCAGATGAATTTTGTCGACAGCGTTCTTCGCAAGGTCGGTGACGATTTCTTTGTTGAGTTCGGCTCTGAGGATACCAAACGCCGCAAGGGTGTCAAGTATCAGATAAAGCTCCCCGCCGAGAAGAATGCGAAGGATTGCCTTGTTCCTTACATCGATAAGGAAGTTATAATGGGTATCCGTCCCGAGCATATGCATGATGAGGAAATGTACATCTCAATGATGCCCGACGGAATTATCAAGGCTCATGTTGATGTTACCGAGCTTATGGGCGCTGAGACCTACCTTTACATCACCTGCGAGGGCTTCGGCTTTACCGCCCGTGTTTCCCCCTCCACCACAGCTCAGTCGGGCGATGAGATCGATATAACCATCGATCCCACAAAGATCCATCTCTTTGATAAGGAAACCGAAAAGACCATCTGCAACTAACCTGTTGCCGATTGCCGGTTTTTATAATCAATAAAGCCAAGCTGCCGTACCGTTAACGTAAAAGCCGTACGGCAGCTTTTAGTTTTGTTTTCAGTTTTTAATTAAAACTGCTTAAAACAATATAACTTCAGACCCCCGCATTATTGCAAACCAATGCTTTTTGCCCTTTGCAGCGGATTTAACGATAAAACAAAATAACGATTTATGCTTTTTCGCTTTTTTATATTGATTCTTTTTAGTCGATATTGTACAATAAAAGCTGTTAAAAGGGTCATCGTTCGGTTTTAATATAAAAACATGACTTTTGTAACCTTAAAAACATAAGAAAAGGAGATAAAAAAACATGAAAAGAATCCTCAGTCTGATTCTTGCCGCAATTATGCTTTTATCGGTTATCGCGGTTTCTGCTTCTGCCGCCGGCAGCAATGCTTACGGTGAATTGAGCGGCGACGGAAAAGTAACAGCAACCGATGCGCTTATTGTATTACAGCATGTTGTAGGAAAAACGGCCATTGCCGAAAACCTGCAGAAATATGCCGACGTCGACGGTGTCGGCGGAATAACCTCCACCGACGCGTTGCTTATTCTTCAATTTTCCGTAGGAAAAATCGAAAAGCTGCCGACCTTTGAGCTGGATGATCGCGAGCTTTTGTTCGACCTTCCAGATACCCTCATTCATAACGGCGCTTACACCTATGACACCACCGCCGACAATTCCTTTATAATAACCGGCGAGGGTCTTGCCGAGAAAACAATTTATGTCTTCTCAGACGGTACATTCAACGCTGCCAATGCCAACGTTAAAAAGGATACCGCCAGGTTCATTTACAGCCTTCAGGGCTTAATCAACCGCGATTTCGGTATATCCCACACCGCAATACTTTATTCCGGAACGGTTGACAGCTGGCTCGAGTACATGATGGAGGACGGCAATTTCTTTAACGGATACAATATTGTCGAAATAAAGAAGTTTGACGCCTTCATGAGTACATTCAAGGCTCAGATAGAGCAGTGCGGAATAGTGCTTTGGGATCCTCAGGCTCCCGCTACGGCCAACGTTGCCCAGACCATATGCGGTCTCGACGGATACCTTCCGGTGAAATACGACACCGGCACCAGAAGCTTCTACACCAAGCTTATGGCTTATAAGGAAGCGGATAAGGGCGCATATAAGCTTACCGTCAAACAAAATCTTTGCGGAATGTTCACAACTGCAGTCAAGGGACAGAAGATTGCCGACACCGACCTTGTTTCCACCGGTTCGGTCAAGTGCGATCCGTACATCTGGGCTCTTGATAAATACATGGACAGGTGCTCCTCCAAATACATCGCCTACATTGTTGACGGCGCTGTAGCGGTTGACGGAAATCCCATTTCTCAAAGGGGTGACGCCGGTTCCCCCGGAAGCACATGCCTGCCCAACCTCGATTATTTGCTTGCACGTCGCTGCTTCTTCTTCGACCTCACCTGCTTCCCCAACGAGGCCCCCTGTGACGATCCGAATCAGGAGCTCGGCACCGACGCCGCAACCATGAACAAAATATTCCAGGCCGTTTATGACCGCAACAACGGAAACCAGATAACCCAGATGATGGGCTTCCCGCCATGGTGGCTTAAATACACCACACACGGCAACCTCGGTTCACAGGAGCCCACCACCCTTGAGTGGATGACCGTTGAGGTTATGACCGCTTACAACTGCGCCAAGGAAGCCGACGCGGCTCATCCCTGCTCAATGACCAACGGCTCGGCTTACTACAAATACGTAAGCACTACCAAGGAGTTTAAAAACAACGGCGCCTCCTCCACCGAGGCCTTTGACAGCAACACCTATTACTTCCTTTTCTATCTCGGCGACTACGATTCGTCCGCATGGCTCAAAACTCATGTTGCCAACTTCTGGGATGATGAGAAACGCGGTTCAATCCCCATGATGTGGGCATTCAACCCCAACCTCAGCTACCGTGTACCGATGGTGTTTGACTATGTTTACGAGAATGCCTCCGCGAACGACTACTTTGTAGCCGGCGAGGGTGCAGGATATGTTATTCCCTCGGCGCTTTACAAGGATCATAACATTTACGACTTCACTAAGCGTACCAATCCCGACGGTATGAAGGCATGGATCGAGTATTCGAAGCCGTTTTACAAGACCTTTGATATGGATATAACCGGCTTCATAATCAACGGTCGTTCTCAGATAGATTTGAGAATAATGAGCGCATACAACCAGTTCTCGCCTGTCGGCTCGTTCAGCAACTCGACCTCCATGAAGCTTGTTGAGCGTGACGGAACTCCCTATGTATACCTGCAAAACGGTGTAGGCCATACCGCGGCAGACAGAGAGCGCTCCGTACTTGCCATGCATAAGTACATGAGCGGCACAATGAAGGCATATAACTTCGGTGCGTACCGTACCATTTGTGCATCGCCGACCCAGACCTATGAGCTTGCTCAGGCCTTCATTGAGTACGAAGCGGCTCGCGGCAAAACCGTAAAGCTGGTTGATCCGTACACCTTCTTCAGACTCATAAAAGAATCCGGCCAGGCCCAGTCTATAAACTAACCGTAAACCGATGCTTTTCTGAAGAAAAGTAAAATATCTAAGCCCTCTGCTTTTTTCACAAAAAGGCAGAGGGCATTTTTTTATACAATAAAAAGGCCCGTCGGTATTTTTTACCGGCGGATCTTTTCGCTTGGCTTTAATATTAAATTTTACCGAGTCCGGACAGCATCGCTATGTTCCTTTTTCTTCATAACAGTCTCAAAGATCATATCGATAATTTCGGGGTACAGCTCGCTGTCAAACTTCCTTGCAAAAAGCATTTTAGAGGAAACAAGCTCGTCAAAATCTTCCTTTTTAAAGGTGTACGGTTCGCCGCGCTTCCAGTCGATAAGCCGCATTATCGACGAATAATCCGGGTTTTTAAGATCGCTCTGGTAAAGCCTGTCGACAAACTCAGAATTAAGCACCAGGGTCTGCAAAAACATTTCATCGGCACATGAGGACGATTTGAAATGCTTTTCTATAAACGCCTCGTTATTTACAACATATTCAGCCAATTGATCGGTAATGCTGAACCAGTTTGCACCAAAGCCAAAGCGTAAATTTGCCTTTTTCGTCCGATCAACCCTCATAATGGTCTGAATCCGCGAAGCAGCGGATCGTAAAATTCCGTAAAAACGGCTGTCGCGCGGTTTGTTTCTGAAAGGATGATAATGCTTTATACGGAGCAGTGTAAAATCGTCCGCCTTATCGGTGCAAAAATGAACAAGCTCTCTGCCCTGTGACTGTTCCTCAAAAAAGCTGTGTATTTCATCGGGAGTTTTAATGGGCATATCGGCGCCGGAAATAAGGTGATAATATGCATATTTACGGTTTTTCCTTGCAAAACCGAGCAGATCGACCTCGCATTTTATAGAGTTATAAGCCCCCCACGAAATATTCCTTCTCGGCAAAAAGTGAATCTCGGATTTTTTGACCGCACCCTTTATAACCTCCGGATCAAAATCGGCGGCCTTTTTATCTATATGAATATAAAAATCGTTGCGTTCGTCGTCCAGGATACAAAGAATCTTTTCAAGAACATCGAACTGTCTGTATGCCATTATAAGATATGCGTGTTTGTCCATACCGCATCGCCCTTCCCCGATTTACAAACCGTCCCGTAAAACCGTAAAAGCTCCGGTCGGATCAGAGTCTTGACGTTCTCCCCTTCGGCCGGAGCTAAAAATATCTGCTGATTGTATTTTATCACACTTGATAAGCAAGCGCAAGGAAATCAGGCGGTTTTGTGCGTTACCTATATAACCGGTTTTGGTTTTTAAGCTATTCCCCCCCGGCTTTTTACCGCCCGGCGCCATCATCCGGCGCTTTCTTGCCCTTTAAAACTATAATTGTCGTTACAACGGCAAGCAATATGAGCAATCCCGCGCTTATAAGCACTATTTCCGTAACATTATCTCCTGTTGAGACCGCGACCTGACTGCCGTTTGCGCTTTCATCGTCTGCCGACGAAGTGCTGCCGGTCATCGCCGCGCCCTGTACGCCCTCGGTTGAGGCAACGCATGCGCCGCATTCGCTTTCGCCCGAATAAAGGGTGTAGCTCTCAGCCGAAACAAGCTCCGGCGAGGAAAAGAACACATAGGAAAGATTAAACGGTACCGTCACCGAAAAAACGGTGTTTGAGGATGAATCCTTTATAGAAACGGTGCTGCCGGCACTTATCTGTACAGCCGACGTCGTCCGGCCGTTCGGAGACTGTCCGCCCTCTCCGGGGTTAACCCCTTCGCCCGGCGCTTCGCCGTTTTCTCCCGAGTCATTAAAAGCTCCCGGGCGCCCCGGCTGCATGCCGGACGGCATAACCGACGGCATTTCGGGAGGTGTATTGCCGGAATTCCCGTTGCCGAAACCGGCATCATCCGGGGACATTTGCGTCGGCTCTTTACCGCTTTGTACCGTCATAGGCGAGTTGCCGCTCGTACCGTTGCCGGCGGCGCCTTGAGGCGCACCGGTATTTCCTGTGTCTGACGGCAGTTCCGGAGGATTGTCGGTGTTTCCGGTATCCGTATTATTGTCCTTAGGAGTAGGTCTTCCGTTTCCCTTAAAATCTCCTCTGCCGGCGGCGGCGCCCATCATACCGGACGAACCGTATATAATATAGGCTTGGCTTACCGAAAGGTTCATTCCCGTGCCGGCGCTGTTACCGGCCGCAAAAACCGTGCCGCCCGTTATGGTTATTTTTCCGTCGGCGTCAAGCGGCTGATTATCGGCGGAGCTTTGAGAAAACACCGTAACGCTGCCGCCGGAGATATCAAGAGTGCCGTTTGAGTCGATCCCGTCGCCGTTTGATGTTTGCATATACATTGTACCGCCCGAAATATTTACGGAAAAATCATAATCCGAAAGATCGGAATTGGCGGCGTTAAGACAATCGTCCTCGGCGTAGATATTAATGTTGCCGGAATAAATGTTAAGGGTTGCCGCCTCAAGTCCTTCGCAGCATTTGTTAATTTTTATTTCGGGTCCGTCGGTCCCCTCGGCCCCGATATCCATTATATAGTCGCTGTGCAGTCCGTCATCCGCCGCCGAAACGGTTATTTTACCGCTTTTTACAACCAGCTTGCTCTCGGAATTTACGGCGTCGTTAACCTCGGCGGTTATATTTAGGGTAATGTCCTGTATAAGAAGCCACGCTTCGCCCTCTTCGTCGGTAGTGGCACCGGATTTTATTCCGTTTTTGCCCTTGGCGTTTATATTAAGCACACCTGAGCCGGACAGGGTAACGGTCGAGCCGTCCTTGCATTTTAAAACGGCATTTTCCGCTTTCTGGTTATCGGGATAATTGTCGTCGTTGTTTTTCTCGCCGTCCGTAAGGGTGTTTTCGCTGCCCTCGGCCGCAATAAGATTGACTCCGCTCGATTTATTAAAGGTAACGGGCGCGGAGTCAAGACTTGTAAGATCAAGTTCGTCAAGTACAAGATTAACTCCTGTCACACCCTTTTTAACCGTAACCGTACCGTCTGAGCAGCTGCCCGAAAGTACAAAGGTTCCTTCGCCCTTTATCGTAAGATCGGTACCGTCGATTTCATAATCCGATGAAGAATTACCGCTCGCGGTTACCGAATCATCCGAAAATATAAGGAAGGTTGCATTTTCGTAGCTGCCCGAGCTTGCCGACACTGCCGGCACCGCCCATATTAAAAGCAGCAAACACTGTGTAATTGCAAGTATTCTTAAAATACGTTTATTCATATTCATTGCCTTCATGTTTTTCGCTCTCCTTTTGAATTTTCAAGCTTAAAATTCCGAACCGGGAGTTTATCATCCGCCAACCGCTCGGAAAAAACACACCCGAAGACACTTTAAGCTTTTATATCCAAATGATAATATCGTCACCTTAATTAAACCTAAAGGAAACAAGTAAAATTTCTTTAGGTTTAATTAAGGTCGGCGGTTTATTCTTGTGTTGTACCGCATAGGAAACGCTGCCCGGGGCGCATTTTCCGCCGTGGGATGCAACGCCTACAATACAGGAAAGGCAGGTGTAAAAAATGCCGGACATTATATACAGCTTTAAAAGGTACGAAAAAAAGTATCTATTGTCGGATGAGCAGTACGAATTTATTAAAAACGGCATGAAGAATTACGTCATAGCGGACGAGCATCCGCGCTATTCCCTTTGCAACATATATTATGATACCGACGACTGGCGTCTTATAAGAAAATCCATAGAAAAGCCGGTTTATAAGGAAAAACTGAGGATCCGCTCCTACGGGGTTCCCAAAAACGGCGACAAGGTGTTCGTTGAACTTAAGAAAAAATTCTCGGGCGTTGTTTACAAACGGCGGATAGCCTTGCCGGCAGAAGACGGCTTTCCGCTTAATATTAAGGATGAAAAGCTGGCGGACGTTAAATCGATACAAACAAAAAACGAGACCGAATGGTTTTTAAGGCTTTATAATGCCTATCCCCGGATGTTTATAGGCTACGACCGGGAGGCTTACTCGGGAATTAACAATTCCGGACTTCGCATAACCTTCGACACAAATATGCGTTTTCGCACCGATCGGCTCGATCTAAGGTGCGGCGACAACACAAGCCCGATACTCAAAAACGACGACATTCTTTGCGAAATCAAGATTCCGGGCGCCTGTCCGATATGGCTTAGCCGGCTTTTAAGCGAAAGCCGGGCCTTTCCGATATCCTTTTCAAAATACGGAACATGCTACCGCGACCATATTCTCGCCCCGTCATTAAAAAACAAAACCGCAAGCGAAAAAAAACAAGGAGGTTCTTGAAAGTGCATGATATTTTTAATTCGATAATAGGCGAAAGCCTGACATTAAGGTCATTTCTGATATGTACGGCCGTATCGCTTGTTCTGGGCACCCTTGCCGCCGCGATAGGCACCTACCGTTCGCGCTCGAGCGGAGGATTTGCCGTAACCATTGCGGTGCTCCCTGCCATTGTTCAGGTCGTAATAATGCTCGTAAACGGAAACATCGGCGCGGGCGTCGCCGTAGCCGGAGCCTTTTCGCTGGTTCGCTTTCGCTCGGTCGCCGGTACGGCCAAGGAAATAGGGGTGATTTTCCTCGCGATGACAATAGGTCTTGCGACCGGAATGGGCTATGTGGGACCGGCAGCCCTGTTTTTTATAATAACCGCCGCATTTATGCTGCTGCTCACCCGTGTTGATTTTTGCTCTCAAAGCAAAAAAAGACGTATTCTCAAAATAACCATCCCCGAGGATCTTGATTACGAGGGCATATTCGATGATATTTTTAATACCTACACCTCCTCAGCGACCCTCGAAAAGGTAAAAACCACCAACATGGGCACCCTTTACGAGCTTGAATACTCGGTAATTTTAAAGGATGAACAAAAGCAAAAGCCCTTTATAGACGCAATTCGCTGCCGAAACGGCAATTTAAACATAGTGTGCTCGCGCAAGATTGCCGCCGATTCCCTTTAAAGGCTTGCACGAGAGCCGTTTTGGTTGTAAAATTAGGATGAAAACAGCGGATTTTAATTTATGTATCGCACGGAATACAGCTGATATGTTGTTTCAAAAACGGATTAAAAACAAAAAGAAGGTGTCAGAATGAGGCTGCTTATAGCCGAGGACGAAAAGGATCTCGCCGATGCGCTTTGCGTCCTTTTTGAAAAAAATCAGTTTTCGGTTGATACTGTCGGCGACGGATTTTCCGCCTACGAATATGCCTCGTCGGGGGAATATGACGCCATTATTCTTGATATAATGATGCCGAAATTAAACGGGATCGACGTTTTGAAAAGGCTCAGAGAGGACTCGGTATCAACGCCGGTCATGATGCTTACGGCAAAGGGACAAAAGGACGATAGGATACTCGGATTTAATTCTGGCGCCGACGATTATTTGCCAAAGCCCTTTGATCCCGACGAGCTTATAGCAAGGGTACGGGCTCTTTTAAGACGCTCAAGCTCATACACACCCGACATCCTCCGCTTTGGCGATATAAGCCTCGACACCGGCGACGGAACCTTAAAATGCAATAACCGCCAAGTAAAGCTCAGCGCCAGAGAATACCGGTTAATGGAGCTGTTTATGCGCTCGCCCCATACGGTTATATCAGCCGACAGAATTATGGAGCGCATATGGGGCTGGGACAGCGACGCCGGAACCGGCGTTGTATGGGTCCATATTTCAAATCTAAGGAAAAAGCTTTCATCTATAGGCTCATCGGTCAGCATTCGCACCAACCGGGGACTCGGATATGCGCTCGAAACGGAGAATAAAAAATGATCAAAAAGCTTCGCCGCCGGTTTATAATTATTACGGTTTCGGCCGTTACGCTGGTTTTGACACTTTTGTGTCTTATTGTCAATATTGCAAACTACGTTTCGGTCAACTCCGGAATAATGACCAAGCTGACGGCCATAGCCGACAACCGCGGAACCATGCCATCTCCCCCCGATATAAAACGGCCGGACGACAAAAAGCCCGACGACCGTTTTAATGAGGAGACCCCCTTTTCGACAAGATATTTTGTTCTGAAATACACACCCTCCGGCGAGCTTGTAAAGGCTGATCTTGACCGCATTGCCGCCGTAACGGCCGACGATACCGACACCTATCTTTCGATCGCTTTAACTCACGGAGAAGGCTTCGGCAAAACGGGATTTTATAAATACTACGTTGTAAAAACCGGCGAGGACCGCTACATGGCCGTTTTCCTCGACTGCCGGGATGAATTAAGGTCGGTCGTCCGAACGGCGGTGCTGTCGGCGGCGGCGATGGTAATGTGCGTATCTCTTGTTTACGTAATAGTTCTGCTTTGCTCAAGACGGGCCATCGATCCGCTTGTTGCGGCCTCGAACCGTCAAAAGCAGTTTATAACCGACGCCGGACACGAGCTTAAAACCCCCATAACGGTCATTTCGACCACCCTGAAGGTTTTAGAGCTCGAAAAGGGAGAATCCGAATGGATAGACAAGGCACTGACCCAGACCGAACGGTTAAGCGAGCTTGTAAACTCCCTTGTCACCCTTTCGCGCATGGATGAGGACGAATCCCCCCTTAATGCTTCACCCTTTAAAATAGACCTTGCGGCGGCGGAAATAGCCGATTCATTTGTCGATTACGCAAGCGACAGACAACACTCACTTATATCCGACATCGACAGCGATATAACCTTCTGCGGCGACGAATACGCCGTAAGGCGGCTTATTTCGGTGCTTATAGACAACGCTATAAAGTATTCATCTCCCGGTACTCCGATATATTTTTCTCTTAAAAAATCCAAAAAGGGCGTTATTATAAAGACCGAAAACACAAGCGAGCAGGAAATAAAAAAAGAGGATCTGCCCAAAATGTTTGACCGCTTCTGGCGTGCCGATAAGGCTCGTTCGGGGGGCAAAGGGGGCTTTGGAATAGGCCTGTCGCTGGCTAAAAGCGTGGCCGAAGGGCACTCCGGCACCATCAAAGCAGAAAGTGTCAGCGGTACCGATATAACAATAACGGCAGAATTAAAGGACCAGCCGCCCGGCAGGATGAAAAACCGGGGTTAGAGCTTAAAAATCGCCGGGGCGAAAACGAGATTTGTAAAAACAAAAATAAAACGAACGCACGACCGGAGAATAACTCCGATATCACCTTGCGTTCGTTTTTGTTTTTATTACAGTGTCTTTTAGCGTTAAAAATATTTTTTGAGTCGGAAGACACCAAACCATGCTGCCTGATATACACTTTTGTTTTTCCGTTAATTTGCACTTTCCACTGTTCCCGTCGGGTGCAATCCGATATTATATTACGATTTATTTTCCGACGCAAAAATGCGAGAACACCGCGTCGGCAACCGCGTCGGTTATGCGCTCGCCGCTTAATTCGAGCAGTGCGTCAAGCGAGCTTTCGCACATGACCGTAACGGCGTCGAGGGTAACTCCGTTTTTAGTGGCCGAGATCGCATTTTCAAGCTCAGAGTATGCGCGTTTTGCGCAATCGAGCTGTCTTTCGTTGAAGAGTATGCCCATATCGGGGTCGAGCTCGCGCAAATTTACCGCTTTTACTATTTCACGTCCGAGTTCGTCGGCGCTGTCGGCGTTTTTGGCGGAAAAGGTCACGGTGTGCTTTATATACCGCTCAACCGCTTCCTTTGACAGCTTATTTTCAAGATCGCTCTTGTTTATAACGGCAACACAGGACCGTCCGCTGCAATACTCCAAAAGCTTGATATCCTCGTGGGTTAACTCCTTCGATGAGTCAAAAACCGCAATTATCAGCTGTGCGCCCTCAAGCATTTCTCTTGCGCGGCGAACCCCTATCTGCTCGACCGTATCGCATGACGAGCGCAAGCCGGCGGTATCCGACAAAATAAGCGGGACATCGAAAAGTGTCACCTGCTCGCTTACTACATCCCTTGTTGTACCTGGAATATCGGTGATAATCGAGCTTTCGTGACCGGTAATAAGATTCATAAGGGTCGATTTTCCGACATTCGGCCGTCCGGCAATAACCGTTTTTATCCCCTCGCGCTGAATTCTTCCGGTATCAAATCCGTCGATTAACTCCTTTATGTTTTCCCCCACCATGCCAAGCCGTTTTGTAAGAGCCTCCGGCTCGACATCCGGAATATCCTCCTCGGGAAAATCCGACCATGCGGCAAGCCAAGCCGTAATATCGGTCAGCTCATCCTTTATATTCGATATTCTCCTGTAAAGGGCGCCTCCTTTAGCCGCCGACGCCACACGCTCGGCCTGCATTCCGGCAGCCGACACAAGCGCCATTACCGCCTCGGCCTCGGTAAGGGTCACCTTGCCGTTTTCAAAGGCGCGCCGGGTAAACTCGCCGGGCAGCGCCTGACGCGCACCCGCTGCCATCACCGCACGGAGCACCCTTTTCATAACTGCAGTGCCGCCGTGGCACGACAGCTCCACAACATCCTCGCCGGTATAGCTTTTGGGAGAGGCGAACATCAAAGCCACCGCCTCGTCAATTTTCTCCTCCCCGTCGTACACCCCTCCGTAAAGGGCGGTATAACCGAGAAGCCGAGCGACCGTCCCCTTTTTGCTTTTAAAAACGGCGTCGGCGATCTGTCTTGCTTTTTCTCCCGAAATTCTTACAATCCCTATTCCGCCCGGCGAATGAGCGGTGGATATCGCGGCTATTGTATCGCTGAAATTCAAATTCTTAAAGCGTCCTTTCCTCCGTCGGCATTTTTTATGAGTAAAGTTTACAGCATGTCGACTTTTTAATGTTATGCTACCCGATAGGGACAACTTATTCGTGCTTTGTTTTCATCCTTTAATCGGTTGACTGCTGTAAGGTGTCATAACCGGTAAGCAGGGTTATCTCGTAGTGTTCACCGTCTGCGATGGCGGTCGAATCCACCCCGGTAAAAAGGGTCTGATTATTCTTTGTAAAGCACCACCATTCCTCGCGCGAATCATCGGCCGTATAGCCGTTTACACATGTAACAAACATGCCGTATACCGTATCGTTGCCCGATATAAGTTCCTCATCCCGAAGGGCATCTCCTAAATATTCGCGCTCGGTATGCATCGAAAGCTCGGTATTCTCGCCTTTTAAACTGACTGTTATTCCTATTGTTTTTTCTGAGGCGTTTACGGTCGGTCTGGTGGAAAAATAGAGCAACAGACAACTAAGCGTCATTAAACCCGCGGCGCAAAGGCACAAAACCGTCGCCCTTTTTCCTGCATTGTATTTTTTTGCGGACACAAAAATTCCCCTTGATTTTTTAATCATCACAGTGTGCTCAAACCCTATGTTCAACCATAATTATAGCCGCCGTATGGGTTTGAGTCAATAAGTCATAAAAAGGTTTTCCGTGATTTTTAACATTCAGGCATGGAATATCCGCTGCAAGCAAGGCCAAAGCGACCATTCTTTCCTCCAAGGCACAAGCCGTTTTTAGTGCTCCCCCGTTTCGCCCGATGTTTACCGTTGTTTTCTCATTTTGTCCGGAGTTGTACGGGACAAATACTCGGTCGATATTAAAGAATTTACCTGTTCTTTATTCCCTGTCAAATACCCGTAAAATTAAAACCTCGGATATCCGCCGGGTTTTCGGCATACTTTATTGTGTATTACTTTTTCGCACGGGGGACAACAATGAGGAATTTAATAAAATCCTGCATTTTTGCAGAAAACGGCAAAAACAAATTAAAATCCAAAAACAAAATTAATATAAGCTCCGGGGACAAAAGCAAAAAGTCATCGCCGTATATCCGGCTAAAGCCGCTTATTACGGCTTTTATCGCGCTTGGCATTATAACCGGTGTTTTTTCCTTTAAGCCGGCCATAAGCTCCGCCGAGACAAAAAGCTTTACCGGATCGATATCGGCCGAGAGCGCCATCCTCATAGACTCGTTGAGCATGTCGGTCCTTTACGAAAAAAACGCCGACAAGCAGCTCCCAATGGCCAGTACGACCAAAATAATGACGGTGCTGTTGGCTCTTGAAAGCCAGAAAACGGCCGAAACGGTAACCGTCACATCTGAAGCTGCCGGGATAGAGGGCTCCTCGCTCGGCCTTAGCGCCGGGGATAAAATATCCCTTTACGACCTGTGCGCCGGCATGATGCTCTCCTCCGGAAATGACGCGGCGCAAGCGGCGGCGCTGTATCTTTCGGATAACGACATTTCAAAATTCGCCGGCATGATGAACGCCAGGGCAAAGGCAATAGGTATGAAAAGCACCAATTTTGTAACCCCCTCCGGCCTTGATGCCGAGGGACACTGCTCCACCGCCCGGGATATGAGCCTGCTTGCGGCAACGGCCATGAAAAATTACAGCTTTTGCACCCTCGCCTCGGCCCAGACAGCCCGTATTCATGTAGGCGATCAAAATGAGATACGTAATATTTCGAACCACAACCGACTTTTGAAGATGTATCCGGGCGTGTGCGGAATTAAAACCGGCTTTACAAAAAAGGCCGGACGTTGCCTTGTTTCGGCCGTAAAGCTCGGGCAGAATTATATAATTGCCGTCACCCTGAATGCACCTGACGACTGGAACGACCATATGAAAATGTACGATTATGCGATAACCGTAATGCAAAAAAAGGCGCTTGATTCATCGTGCGAGGGGCTTCGCCTGCCGGTTTTGGGCTCGGATAAAAAGGAAATTTCCGCCGTTGCCGAGCAAATAACCCTTTATCTGCCGGACACTTACGACGCCGACATTCGCCGTGAAACGGTAATAAACGGCGCTTTAGAGGCCCCTGTATACGAAGGCAACACCATTGGACAGATAGTTTACTACATAAACGGCCGCGAGATTGCGCGCTCGTGTATTTTCGCCGGAGAAAGCGCTCTCCCTCCTGAAAAAAGCCGCTCTTTTCACGAGGGCAAAAGCGACGATACGGCCGCTTATTTCAAGGAGATATTTTTTAAACTCCTGACCGGAATGCAATAGACGAATTATATATGCCTTCCGAATTTTGTTTTAAAACCGGCAACGGGCAAAACACACAAAATACAAAACGAAAATTCGGTAAAAAAATCATATTGACTAAATCCCCTCGCCCTTGTACAATGCGAGCAAAAGGAAGGTCGGACAACTCAGCTGATACAATAACACGATAATTACGGCTGCGGCGTTTGACATCCTCCTTTTATAAAAAAAACTATAATGGGGAGGTTCGTATATCATGAACCCGTTTTACATTTATCAATTGCGCGAGGACGGCACCGCCCGTTCGTACGACGAGGCAATAGCCGCCGCATGTATGCAGGGACTTGCCAACCGCGGCTCGGCAAACATATATCTTGTTTGCGAAGACGACGAGAAACACCGCTTAGGCGCCCCGGGCTACGACCGGTTCGGCGCCGTAATAACACGGCCGAGGGCAACACCATGGTTCTGGCTTGACAAAATGAGCGAGGACGGACGGTGGCTAAGCGGCCGCGAATACCAAAAACTTTGCAGCATTGACGAGCTTTTTGAAATAACAAAGGAACATATAAACGGAGCCGTTATATGGGACACCGAGGTTCCCTCCACCGTAAACGTTGCAACAACGGTCGCCGGCGTCGAGGGCCTGATTGTCATGAGCGGAGAATTTTTTGAGGATTTCGGCAAACGCCACGGCCTTGAAATCAAACGCGACTTAAGGGGTAAATTCGACGGCCGCATTACCGGTTCCGCCAAGGTGGACGCATACTCCTGGGCGATCGAAAACTATCTTGAAAAGGGACTTTGCTCAAACCGGCTTATTGCCAATTTAAACGACGCCTGGCACACAAGGCAATACGGCTGGACTACCTACTGTCTCGAGCGCGACAGAATAATAGCCGAAAAGGCTTTTTGCTTTGAGCTGTCGCCCTGGGAGTATTTTAACCCCAAGGACGAGCCGGATGAGCCGTTGGGCCTTGAAAAAGCGACCATGCTGAAAATTTTTGAAACGGTCTGCAAAAATTCAAAAGGCAATAATATGACCGAGTTTTTCGGCTTTTTCAATATTGAAAAGCTTGAGGGCGGACAGGAAAACGGCGTACTGACCGAATGGGAACAGGTACATCTTATGTCGCCGTATAACATTTATCAAAACACAGTTGTAAACGACGTTTACAATCAATCCTTTCACAAATGGGCTCCGAGAGGTCCTTTAAAGCAGGGGCGTCCCTTTGAGGAAAAGGAGCTCGAAAACAAGGTTTATTTATGTATTCAGATTTGCGACATGGACTCGGCTACTCCGCTTTACGATACCATGATTCAGCTCTGGCACGACAAAAGAAGGGGCGAGCTGCCTCTGGCTTGGGGAATAAATCCGAATTTAGCCGAAGCATATCCCGATCTGTTCGAATACTTTTACTCCACAAGAACCGACAACGATTATTTTTGCGCCGATGCCGGTGCGGCCGGATATTTTAACGCATCAAGAATTCCGGATGAGCACTGGGACACCGTTATAAAGCACTGCAAATACTGGTACGATGAAACCGACATGACCATATCCGGTATGGTTCTCGACGGAGATCATCCGACTAAAAAGGTTTTGTCCTCTTATGCAAAATTCTCCCCTGACGGATTCTGCTCCCTTGTATCGGGATATCACGGCGGACGAAATATCCGTCCGGCCCGTCAGATATTCGACGGAATGCCGGTGTCGCACATGACCATTGCCGGATGCGACTGGCTGGGCTCCGCTGAAAAAATGGCCGAGCTACTCACCGAATGCTACATCGGCAGGATGAGCGCCAATCGTCCCGAATTCCTTTATTACAGAATATGCTACCGTAACCCGGGCGAAATGTTCGACGTGTATTACGAGCTTAAAAAGCTTAATCCCCATTTAACCATCGAAGCGGTCGATCCGTACACCTATTTCGATCTTATAGCGAAGTACTGCAGATCAAGGCACGGGCTTGATCCCTGTATTGGCGCGAGCGCCCTTTAATATCGGGTTTCCAAAAACATTTCTTGCGGCAAATCCCGAAAAAATAACAATTAAAAAAGGCGGCTATCCACTTATTTTAAGAGGACAGCCACCTTTTTTATTCTACGGATAATAACGGTCGTTTAAGGGAAAGCCCTATTATTTTATAACCCTTACCTTTATCATTCCGTCAATTCCGGTAAGCTTTTCTATCACGCTGTCTCCCGCTGCCGGGACATCTATCATCGTGTAGGCAAGCTCGCCGCGCGATTTGTTGAGCATGTTGTCTATATTTACATTCTCGGCCGAGACGATGCCCGATATCTGGGTCAGCATATTCGGGATGTTGCGGTGAATAAGGCATATACGGCAGGCGCTGCTGCGAAGAGCGCTGACCGAAGGCAGATTAACCGAATTTACTATATTGCCGTTTTCAAGGTAATCCTTAAGCTGTCTGACCGCCATGCGGGCGCAATTATCCTCCGATTCGGGGGTGGATGCTCCAAGATGGGGAATAGCGATAATTCCGTCAACACCTAAAAGCTCATCGCTCGGGAAATCGGTAACGTAGGACGCGACCTTTCCGCTTTCGAGCGCCGAGATGATATCGGCCGAATTAACCAGCTCTCCGCGCGCGAAGTTAAGAATTCTTACCCCGTCCTTCATTACGGCGAGGGTATCGGCGCAAACGGTGTTGCGGGTTGAATCGTTGAGCGGAACATGAAGGGTAATATAATCGCACTCGGCGAATATTTCCTTTATATCAAGCGCATGCTTTATTGAGCTTGACAAATGCCACGCCGTATCGACCGACATAAACGGATCGTAGCCGTAAACCTCCATGCCCAGGGCGACGGCACAGTTGGCAACATTCGCGCCTATCGCGCCGAGACCGATAACGCCGAGCTTTTTACCGCTTATTTCGGGACCGGCAAAAGCGCCCTTGCCCTTTTCGACGGCCTTTTTAACATCGTCGCCGCCCTTAAGGGTCCTTGCCCACTCTATACCGGCAACAATTTTTCTCGAGGACAAAAACAGTCCTGCAAGCACAAGCTCCTTAACCGCGTTGGCGTTGGCTCCGGGAGTATTAAAGACAACTATTCCCTTTTCGCCGCATGTCTCAACCGGAATATTGTTAACCCCGGCGCCGGCCCTGGCGATGGCAAGCAGATTGTCACCCATTACCGCGTCGTGCATTGAGGCCGATCGCACAAGCACCGCATCGGGATTTTCGATATCGTCGGCATAAATATAGCTTTCGGGAGAAAGCCTTTTAAGCCCCTTTTGGGATATTTTATTGAGTGTTTTTATTTTAAACATGAAAGCTCCCCCTTAAACTTTTAACCGTTGGCCTTTTCAAAGGCCTTCATGAAGTCAACCAGCTTTTCCACTCCGACGGTGGGCATGGCGTTATATACCGAAGCCCTCATTCCGCCGACCGAGCGATGCCCCTTAAGATTGACAAATCCGGCGGCAGCGGCTTCGCTGACGAATTTGGCGTCAAGCTCCTCGTTGCCGGTTATAAAGGGAATGTTCATAAGCGAGCGATCTTCCTTTACCACCGTGCCCTTAAACAGCTTGCTCGAATCAAGAAAATCGTATATCATAGCCGCCTTGTTCTCGTTGATCTTCTTCATGTTTTCAAGACCGCCGATCTCGTCGCGCAGCCACTCAAGCACGAGCTTGCAGATATATATGCACCAGCACGGCGGAGTGTTGAACATCGAACCGGCGTCGGCGTGTGTCTTGTAATTGAACATGGTCGGGGTCATTTCCTGTGCGTGGCCGATAAGATCCTCGCGGATTATAACAACAGTAAGACCGGCGGGTGCGAGGTTCTTCTGCGCTCCGGCGTAAAGCAGTCCGAAACGGCTAACGTCTATGGGCTCGGAGACTATGCACGACGATATATCGCCAACAAGGGTAACATTTCCGGTATCGGGCAGGGTGTGGTACTTGGTGCCGTATATGGTGTTGTTTACACATATATGAACGTAATCGGCCTCCTTGTCAAAATCCGCCGCAGTTGTTTTGGGAATATAGGAAAAGGTTTTGTCCTTGGATGAAGCAACCTCGCGCGCCGCACCGTAACGTACAGCCTCCTTATAGGCCTTGTTAGCCCACTGTCCGGTGATTATATAATCGGCCTTGCCGGATCCGGTCATAAGATTAAACGGCACCATAGCAAACTGCGACGAAGCTCCGCCCTGCAAAAACAGGACCTTGTAATTATCAGGAATACTCATAACCTCACGCATGGCCGCCTCGGCACCGTCGATTATTCCCTGATAAACCTTGGAGCGATGGGACATCTCCATTACCGACTGACCCGATCCGTTGTAATCGAGCATTTCGGCAGCGGCTCGTCTGAGAACCCCCTCATCGAGCATGGACGGACCTGCGGAAAAATTGTAAACTCTTGACATTGACTTTTCTCCTTTGCTGATATAATCACCTAAGCCCTCGGCTTTTGTGCATCGCATCAAGCAATTAGCAACAGAACAAAGACCAAAACAAATACCCCCGGGCCAAAGGCCGGATTTTTAACTTTTTTATCCGTACGAAGTTTTCGTCCGGATGAAAAAAACTGACCGGTAACACGGGTTTTGCCTTTACTCGGTTTTTATCTTGTCCTGTTTTGCTTTTTGAGCGATATGTCATCTTGTATTCCATTATATTCGCGTATACCCTTTAAGTCAATAGCAATTGTTAAAAAAATAACAATTTATTTTATTTGAATGACTAAAATACGATAAAATTGTTATTATTTTTAACAATCAAGTGCAAAAAAGCTACTATCGCCTTCTTAATTTATTAAAAAGTCTTTCTTTCGTGCGCTTTGCGATCCCACGAGCGAAAAAATACGGTTTTTAAGTAAAAACAAAAGCGCCGCAACATTTAAAGCTATACCAAAAATGCTGCAGCGCTTTATTTTAATTCAATTTGCCTTTACGGCTTTAAAAAACAATTTTTACGCGTTCTCTCTTTTGCGTAAGACAACCAATACGGCGGCAAAGGCCAGACCGCTTATGATCACAAGGGCAAGCATAAGAGCGACGTCTGTACCGTCGGCCGTTTTGGGAACAGTGCTTTGGTCGGAATTACCGCTTTCGCTGCTTGATTCGCAGGAATTCTCCGGGCTTGACGTGCCGTTATTATCGGAGCCGGCATTCGACGAATCTGACGGCGTATTATCAGAAGATGCTCCTCCGCTTTCCTCGCCGGTGGCCGATATTACTACCGGTGCGGTTATTTCGTTTTCGGCCGCCTCATCCGAGAAAATCCTTTCGCATTTCTCGCATGTCCAGTAGGCTTCATACCCGTCCTCGGTGCAGGTCGCGTCCTTCTTTTCGGTCTTCTTAAGGGAATGACCGGTCTTGCCGATGGCAACACTGGAGGTCTCATCCGACGAATCGCAGCGCCTGCAATGATACGATTTGCTGCCGTCATTGGTGCAGTCGGGCTGTGAATCCACAATGTATTATGAAGGCAATACCACTTTGGAAGATTGCTATGAATCGCTGTTCGGCGATCCGTTCCGGGAATATAATGCGACCGTCCGTGAGTCAAGACGGTATCATTCCTATCTTGAAAAATTACAGAATGCCGAGCAAAAAGAAAAAGACCTTATCGCCGAAAAACGGCTGCAAGGTCTGCCGACATCACAGATACGAAAATTTCAAAAGGCAACCAAGCCGGCGTATGAAATACTTATCGCTTTCGGAAATTCACGGGATAATCCCGAATTTCGGAAAGGCGGAAATATGCAGGAGACGGCAAAGGAGATAATGATACGATACACAAGGGAGTTTGAGCGAAACAATCCGAATGTAAAAATCGTAAATGCATCGGTACATACGGGAGAACAGGGTGTTGTTCATTTGGGACTGGTAGTGGTATTTCATGCCGATTGTAGCCGGGGACAAAAGCATCAGGCAAGTTTGAACCGTGCTTTAGCTCAAATGGGTTATGAAAGCGACAAAGCGGAAAATGCGGACGGGAAAAGGCTCAATGCCGTTACAAAGTGGGAAAACCGACAAAGAGAAATTTTACGGGATATGTGTCGTGAAAAGGGCATTGAAATTATCGACGGCAAGTGCAGCAGGACACATCTTGAAACAGCAGAGTTCAAGGCGAAAGCAGATGCCGACTTTGTAGACCGTATGGCAGGTGAATTACTTCGTGAACAGGACAGATTTAAGGAATATGTTATCGGGAGCGATTCGGCGGTTTCCTATTTGGAGCATATTGAAAATGAGAAATTGCGAAAGACGGTTTCAAAGCAGGATGAAATACTGAAACGGCAGAAAGAAATACTCTCCGCTTGTTGGGATGAATTTTCCGAGCAGAACCAATCGTATTTTGATTATTACCGCAAGCAGAAGAAGCGGATAAGCGATGAAGTGGGTCGTTTGAGAAACGAGACAAACGACAGCCGACAATATCTAAATAAGTTGCTCTGTGATTTGGTGTTTTCAAATGACTTGCTTATTGTCCGACTTTGGAAATTGTTCTTTGCTATTCTTGTGGCAGCGGAAGCAAGGACAGCGGAATACCGATTAAAGCAACTGGAAGAAGCAAACAGAGAAATCGCCAAACAATCAAAGCACATTATGGCAAGCAGTAAAACGGTCGGCACGGATCTGCGAAATAAAGGTGATTTGGATGCCGTTCTTGCTTCGCTTAACTGCTTTGAAAGTGAAGTTTCCCGTTCCGTTGAGGAAATCAACAACATTATGTGTAATAGGGCAAGAATAGAAAGGGAATCGGAAAGATAAAGAAAAACCTATCTGTATCAAGTGAGATACAGATAGGTTTGATAAAAGAAAAGGCAGGTTTTTAGGCCTGCCTTTTCGGGTTAGATATACACTTTGACGGTGATGTCATTCCACCTATGGACTCGCCGTTTTGTTGAGTCGGCATACAGGAATGTTTTTGCATCGTCGATTGTCAGAACAAAGTCAAACCAAAAGGTATAACTTAATTCCTTCCTTCCTTTATTGCTGCCTGTGCGGCGGCAAGGCGAGCGATAGGTACACGGTAGGGCGAGCAGGAAACATAGTCAAGACCTATGTTGTTGCAGAACTCAACCGAGGAGGGATCTCCGCCGTGTTCACCGCATATTCCGAGATGGATATCCGGACGGGTCTTGCGACCGAGCTCGGCAGCCATCTTTATGAGCTTGCCGACACCCTTCTGGTCAAGCTTTGCAAAGGGATCGGACTCATAGATCTTGGTCTCGTAATAAGAATCGAGGAACTTACCGGCGTCGTCACGGCTGAATCCGAAGGTCATCTGGGTAAGATCGTTGGTGCCGAAGCTGAAGAACTCGGCAACGGTGGCAATCTCGTCGGCGGTAAGAGCGGCACGCGGAATCTCAATCATGGTACCGATATGATACTTCATGTTCGAGCCGGCCTCTTTTATAAGCTTGTCGGCTGTGGCGCAAACAACATCCTTTACGTATTTGAGCTCCTTAATCTCGCCTACGAGGGGGATCATTATTTCGGGCTCGATGTTGTACTCGGGATGCTTCTTCATAACGTCAAGAGCAGCGGTTATAACCGCAACGGTCTGCATCTCGGCAATTTCGGGATAGGTAACGGCCAGACGGCAGCCGCGGTGACCCATCATGGGGTTGAACTCATGGAGCGAATCGATAACCGATTTGAGCTCCTCAACCGAAATCTCAAGATCCTTTGCAAGATCGATTATATCCTCTTCCTTCTGGGGGAGGAACTCGTGAAGCGGCGGATCAAGGAAACGAACCGTCATGGGAAGTCCCTTTAATGCCTCGTACATGGCGGTGAAGTCGCCCTTCTGATAGGGAAGAATCTTGGCAAGAGCAGCCTTTCTGGCTTCAACCGTCTTGGCAACGATCATCTCGCGGACGGCCTTTATGCGGTCGCCCTCGAAGAACATGTGCTCGGTACGGCAAAGGCCTATACCCTCGGCGCCGAACTTAACGGCCTGCTCGGTGTCGCGCGGAGTGTCGGCATTGGTGCGGACCTTAAGTCTCCTGCGCTGATCGGCCCATGCCATGAAGCGGCCGAAGTCGCCCGAAATGGTGGCCTCAACGGTGGGAACAGCCTCGCCGTAAATCTTACCGGTGGAGCCGTCGAGCGAAATGTAATCGCCCTCTTTATAATCCTTGCCCGAAAGGGTGAAGTAGCCCTTGTCGGCATGCATGGTGATGTCGCCGCAGCCGGAAACGCAGCAGGTACCCATTCCGCGGGCAACAACTGCAGCGTGGGAGGTCATACCGCCGCGAACGGTAAGTATGCCCTGAGCGGCCGCCATACCCTCGATGTCCTCGGGGGAGGTCTCAAGACGAACAAGAACAACCTTCTCGCCCCTTGCAGCCCATTCCTTAGCGTCGTCAGCGGTAAATACCACACGACCGCAGGCAGCGCCCGGAGAAGCGGCAAGACCGGAACCGATTACGGTAGCAGCCTTAAGAGCCTTGGCGTCAAACTGGGGATGAAGCAAAGCGTCAAGCTGCTTGGGATCGACGCGGAGAACGGCCTCGTCCTCATCGATCATGCCCTCGTCAACAAGATCAACGGCGATCTTCAAAGCGGCGGCAGCGGTACGCTTGCCGTTACGGGTCTGAAGCATATAAAGCTTACCGTTTTCGATGGTGAACTCCATATCCTGCATATCTTTATAGTGATTCTCGAGGTTAGAGGCTATCTCGGCAAACTGCTCGTAAACAGCCGGCATATCCTCGTGAAGCTTTGCAATGGGGCTGGGGGTACGGACGCCCGCAACGACGTCCTCGCCCTGAGCGTTTATAAGATACTCGCCGAACAAAGCCTTCTCACCGGTGGCGGGGTCGCGTGTAAAGGCAACGCCGGTACCGGAATTCTCGTTAAGGTTACCGAAAACCATGGGCTGTACGTTTACCGCGGTACCCCAGCTGTAGGGGATATCGTTCATGCGGCGGTAAACATTTGCACGGGGGTTGTCCCAGGAACGGAAAACAGCCTTTACGGCCTCCATCATCTGCTCCTTAGGATCGCTCGGGAAGTCGGTTCCCTTCTCCTGCTTGTAGTACTCCTTGAAGCGGGCAACAAGCTCCTTCATATCGTTAACATCAAGGTCTATATCGTTCTTGACGCCCTTTTTCTCCTTGAGCTCGTCGATTATTACCTCAAAGGTCTTCTTGGGAATCTCCATAACAACATCCGAGAACATCTGGATGAAGCGGCGATATGAATCGTAAACAAAACGCTCGAATTCAGGGGTGGGGTTGCCCTTTATCATACCGGCGGCAACCTCGTCGTTTATACCGAGGTTAAGTATAGTGTCCATCATTCCGGGCATTGAAGCTCTGGCGCCCGAACGAACCGAAACAAGAAGAGGCTTCTCCGGATTTCCGAACTGCTTGCCGTTTAACTCCTCAACCTTTGCAAGTGCGGCGTAGATCTGCTCCTCAATATCGGCAGAAATCTTGCGGCCGTCCTCATAATAACGGGTGCATGCCTCGGTAGAAACGGTAAATCCCTGCGGAACAGGCATACCGAGTCTGGTCATCTGAGCGAGGTTAGCGCCCTTGCCTCCGAGCAGCTCGCGCATGTGCTCGTCGCCTTCGGAAAACAGGTAAACATACTTGTGACTCATTTGCTTAAATCCTCCTGAAATTTATTCTAACCTTAGTTTTTATACTCGTTTAAAGGTCTCAAAATATATTATAACAAAGGGTTTTTCACTTTTCTACTATGAAATTTAGAAAATATCGCCCGTTTATAAGTGCAAAATTAGGCAATAATTACAATTAAATATTATACATCAATTTGCACTTGCAAAACAACTCGTAAAATAGCATAATAAGTATAGATATAAGAACGTGCAAAAGCGTTACGGAAGGACGAAGAATTTATGAATTTTCACGGCAAGGATATAAAGATATTCACTGCCAATTCCAACCGACAGGTGGCCGAGCAGATTGCTGACTCACTCGGGCTGCCCCTAAGTAAATCCGAGGTGCGCACCTTCAGCGACGGAGAGATATCGGTCTCCATAAACGAATCGGTGCGCGGCTCGGATGTTTTTATTATCCAGTCGACCAGCTACCCCGTCAACGACAACATAATGGAGCTGCTGATAATGATCGACGCATTAAAGCGTGCGTCGGCCGCCCGCATAACCGCCGTTATCCCATATTTCGGTTATGCCCGTCAGGATCGCAAGGCAAAGGCGAGAGACCCCATCTCGGCCAAGCTTGTAGCCGACCTTATAACCACGGCCGGTGCCGACAGGGTGCTTACAATGGATCTTCATGCAGCACAGATACAGGGCTTTTTTAACATCCCGGTGGATCATCTGCTCGGAGTGCCGGTGCTCGCCCCCTACTTCCAGAAAAAATTTGCCGGCGAGAATAAAGAAAATCTTGTGGTTGTATCCCCCGACCTCGGCTCGGTTACAAGAGCGAGGAACTTCGCCCAGAGGCTCGACGTGCCCATCGCCATAGTCGATAAACGCCGCCAGCGCGCAAATGTCAGCGAGGTCATGAATATAATCGGCGATGTCAAGGACAAGACGGTTATTCTTGTCGATGACATGATAGATACCGCCGGAACCCTCTGCAATGCGGCCGCCGCCATAATCGAAAAGGGCGGAGCAAATGAGGTTTACGCCTGCGCGACCCACGGCGTGCTTTCGGGCCCGGCCATGGAGCGCATTACGGCAAGCCCCATAAAGCAGCTCGTTTTGCTTGACACCATTTGTCTTGAAGAGAGCAAAAAGACCGATAAAATAACCCTTTTGCCGGTAGCCCCCGTCTTTGCCGAGGCTATTGAGCGCATTTACGAGGACAAACCGATGTCCACCATGTTCGGAGTGAAGTAACAGTGTTTTTTAAAAAACCGGGAGGCAATGTGGAATACATGATCGTCGGGCTCGGCAATCCGGGAAACAAGTATTCCTCCACCCGTCATAACGCCGGCTTCATGTTCCTTGACCGCCTGCTTAAAAGGTGCGGTTCCCCGACCGAAAAGTTAAAATTCCGCGCGCTTTATTCGCTTTGCGACGTAAGGGGGAGCAAATGCCTCATTTTACGGCCGCAGACCTTTATGAACGATTCGGGACTGAGCGTTGCCGAAGCGGCGAGGTTTTACAAGGTTCCGCCCGAAAGAATAATCGTCGTTTTTGACGATATATCGCTCGAGCCCGGGCACATGAGGATTCGCCGCAAGGGCTCCGACGGCGGTCACAACGGAATAAAATCAATAATCGCCATGCTTGACAGCGAGGATTTTCCGCGCATTAAAATCGGCGTCGGCGCAAAGCCCAACCCCGAGTACGATTTGGCAGACTGGGTGCTTTCGCGTTTTACGAAAGGCGAAACCGAGCTTTTGTCCGAGGTTCTCGAGAGGGCATGCGATGCCGCCGAGGTAATGGTCTCGGGCGATATCGACGGCGCAATGAGCCGTTTTAACGGCTGATCCGGCACTCCGATCGTTTTTTAGACTTTTTTAAAAACCAATAACCCCGGTTAAGAGTATAAAGGCTCTTAACCGGGGTTTTGCTTATATTCTAAAATCATCGGGCGAATGAGGCTTGATAGGCTCTCACGTCCGCTTTATATCCGATATTTTTGCCCCATCCTATTCCTGCCGAATTAAACGTCAATATAATTTGTTACCGAAACCGGAAAACCGTTTTCGAAATACACCCTCGGAACACGCTTGCCGAGCATGCATACAAATTCGTAATTTATCGTGCCGGCCAGCGACGCTAAAGTATCCACCGGCAAAAATGCATTCTCGCTTTTACCGAAAACCGTTGCCTCGTCACCGGGGACAACATCGGGAATTCCGCTTACGTCGAGCATAAGCTGATCCATACATATTCGCCCGATAATGGGAGCTTTTTTGCCCCTTATAAGCATATATGCACGTCCGGAAAGGCAGCGCTGATAGCCGTCGGCATATCCTATGCAAACCGTCGCTATCCTGGTTTTTTTGTCGGTAGTATACGTCCGTCCGTAGCTTACCGTCCTGCCCGGCGGCACATCCTTTACCATGCTTACGACCGTTCTCAGCTGCATTACGGGCTTAAGACCCGTATCGCCGCCGACGCCGTCCGACGGGCAAAGTCCGTAAAGCACTATTCCTTCTCTAACCATATCAAGCTGCATATCGGGATATTCAATGGTCGCCGCCGAATTGCAGCAATGGCGAAGAGAAAAACAAATTCCCCGGCTCTTAAGCTCCTCTATGCATCTTAAAAAAGCGGCGAAGGCTCCCCTTGTATAAGTACCGTCGCCGTCGCCGTCAAGATCGGCCGACGGGAAATGCGTGAAAACGCCGCTGAACATAAGACCCTTCATGCTGCACGCCGAATGCATCTCGGCTATACTTTCGGGGCTGAAGGCATCAAAGCCGATCCGTCCCATTCCGGTATCTATTTTCAAATGGCAATCGATCCCGATGCCCTTTTCCACGGCAACCGCTGAAAGACTTTCGGCGTAAGAAAGGCTGTACACCGTCTGGGTAAGCGAATACTTGCCGAGCTCCCCGGCAAGCTGAGGCGGAGTATAGCCTAAAATCAGCACCGGACGGGTAATTCCGAGCCGCCTTAACTGACGTCCCTCATCAAACGACGATACGGAAAACCAGTCGGTCCCTGCCTCCTCGAGCCGCCTTGCAACATTCTCGACCCCGTGTCCGTAAGCGTCGGCCTTTACTACCGACATTATCTTTGTGCTCTTTTTGACCCTTGATCTTACTGTGCCGAAATTATCCGCCAACGCGTCAAGGTCAATTTCGGCCCATGTTCTTTTAAATGAAACCTCATTCATCCGTAAACCGATGCTCCTGTTCATTACCTATTTAAAAGCTTAAAGCTTTCGCTTTGAATATTTTAATATATGAAAAACTTTTTTTGTTATTCCGGCGACCTGCCCGACAGGAATAAACCAAACACCACCGTTTGTTACAACCTTTTTACCTGCTCGATGCATCGGCCTTGTAGGTTATTATATCACATCGCCTGCAAATATCCAATTGCATAGTATTGCCGAAAAACAATTAATGCCCACCGAGAATAAAAACGCGCGCTTTGACATATGGTTTTACAAACAAGGTGTTTTGCCGTTTTAAGCGATAGGACACCTTCAAGAAAAGGTGGGATATCACTTGAAAGATTCGGTCGACAAAATGACCGTCGTGCTCGGCGAATATATAGTTGAAAACCGCTCGACCGTCCGCGCGACAGCCAAAAGCTTCGGAATATCGAAATCCACGGTACACAAGGATGTGGCATACAGGCTTAAATACATAGATCCCCAGCTGTACACCGAGGTGAAAAAGGTGCTCGAAACCAATAAGGCCCAGCGACATATACGGGGCGGAATGGCGACCAAAAAGAAGTATCTCGAACGCAAAAAAACGAAATAATAAATTCTGCACGGGCAAAGATTCAGATGTAAATAATGTTCGTGACGATTCCGGCCTTTGTTATGTCCACGATCCCGTACGAGGGAGAGCCGCCCTTTCTGCAAAGACTTCCGGGATTAAGGTAATAAGCTCCGTCAATATACTGCTCAAACGGGACATGAGTATGCCCGAAAAGCACTATATCGGCCTCCCGTCGTTTTGCCTCGGCGATCAGCCCTCCGAGTCCGGATTTTACCGAATAACAGTGACCGTGGCAGGCAAAAACCTTTTTGCCCTCAAACGCTGCAAAAAGCTGCTCGGGATTCGGGAGCGACCAGTCGCAATTTCCCGAAAGGACAAAGGCGCGGTTTTTGAATTTTTCCTCTATTATACCGTCGGCCGTTCCTATATCGCCCAAAAATATTACCCTGTCGGCACCCCGATTGCGGTCGAGCGCCTTTATAAGATTTTCCGAATCGGAATGAACATCCGAAATCACAAGAATACGCACGTCGGAACTCTCCTTTTCATACAATGATAAAAACGCTTAAATTCTCAAAGGGGATGACCGCATGAACGGCAATAACTCAAGCAACAAAAACAATAACGAGGCAATAAAATTGCAGCTGCTCGGTATGCTCAGCGGACAAAGCGCCTCCGGCACACCGCAAAACGACATATCGGGAATAGTTTCGCGTCTGTCGCCGGACGAACAACGAAGACTCGCCGATATACTGAACAATCCGGAAAAGCAGCGCGAGATACTCAACAGTCCGCTTGCAAAAAAGCTGATAAAAAACTATAAAAACAAATAAGCGCACATCGGAATCACACACCGATTTACCTTCCGGATTAAGACACCGGCAAGCTTACGGATGCGGCCGGACCGCCGCCCGTTGCGAACAGATTTTGTTTTTTATTTTCCGTCCACAAAGGAGGTGCGCCGTTGATGGATGATTTAAGCGAGCTTATAAACAGCATTTCGTCCGACCCTCAAAGCATGAATAAGCTAAAAATGCTGGCCGAGGGACTGCTTTCCGGCAGCGTTGATCCTCCGCAAAATCCAACGCCCCAAACAAATGCTCCGCCGTGCAAGCCGGACGGACCGGACTCCGGCTTTAATTTTTCTGCCGAAGATATGGGCCGAATGATGAAGATTATGAAGGCGATCACCTCAAACGAGCGCGACGAGAGGACCGCGCTGCTGATATCGCTGAAGCCATATTTAAGTGAAAAACGCCGCGAGAAGGTAGACTCAGCCGTAAAGCTTTTAAAGCTCGCCCGGGTGCTTCCCTTTATTTCGGAAGGCAATCTGTTTTAGTTTTTATACCTTAATTCCGGAATTCTCAGCCGCATATATCGAAAGAAGCGCTTTTCGCACGATTTGTCCGATGGTATGGCACAGCGCTTACAGCACGCCGGACAACAGACGGCGCTTATATCGCGGCTTAAACTAAGGCACAAAATCCGATCGTTTCGCCGGCGCCGCGTACGAAAAAAGGTAAAAAACGGTAAATTTTTAAGGAGAACTTTTAAGTATGGCCGAATACTCCCGTGCGGAACTTGAAAACATGCAGCGCGAGGCGGAAAGACGGGTCGCCGAAATGCAGCAGCGCGCACGCAAAAACCTCAACTGGGAGAATTTCGGCTCTGCCACCGAAAAAAACGGCCGAAATAATCCTTATTCCTCTTCTAAAAATCAGAACACCCGGGGATTCTCTCCCCGTCAGGAGACCTCCTCGCCGCCCACTCCCGGGTCGGGGCAGGGCGCCGGTTTCACCGAAAGCACAAATCCGGCGCCGCCTAATGTCTGCCGGAATCCGCGGGATCACCGCGACGACAGCCACCCGTCAGGCATGCTCTCAAGACTGCTTTCGGGACCCATGTCCTTTCTTGATAAGCTTAACTTCGGCGACCTTTTAAAAGACAGCGACACCGCCCTTATAGCGGCCGTATTATTGCTTATATCAAGAGACGATAATGATCCGCTTTTGCGACTTGCGCTCATCTATATTATGCTTTAATTACTACATCGACGTTTTAAAATTCTAAGTTTTTATATTTTTGCACTTTTCCTTTGTCGCCGCGGATAAATAAAAACCGTCCTAAAAACAAAACACATGCACTCGGCACAACGTTTCTCAAAATAAAACCACAGAATTAACCGGGCGCCGAGGCGCCGGCTTTGCCGGCAAAATCAATCGCAAAAATCATCGGAATTGTTTTTCTCGTTTTCCTCGGCGATTGATTTTTTCTTTGCCGTAAGGCAAAGATGCCTCGGCGTTTTAAAGCCGAAATAATAATTATATCGTCCGCCGGACACCGTATCGGTTTTATGATACGGTTTTTTTGTTTTTTATAAGAAAAAACCGCTGCACCCGATATTAAAAACCGGGCGCAATACAGCTTTATTTTCTAATGATAAACAGGCAAAAGCCATAGATCTACGAAAGCTTTTATTACTCCACCCTGTTTTTTATCGATGCTAAAAAATCCCTGTCTTTTTTATCAAGCGCGGCTTTTTTTAAAAGATCGGGCCGTTTTTTAAGGGTTCTTATAAGTTTTTGTTCATGACGCCAGCGGCGGATATTCTCGTGATGTCCCGACAGCAGCACCTCTGGCACCTCCATGCCTCGCCACACACGCGGCCTCGAATACTGAGGATATTCGAGCAATCCGGAATAAATACTCTCGTCGGTATAGCACTCCTCGTCGGCCAATACCCCGGGGATCATTCTCGACACCGCATCCGCCACGATCATGGCCGGCAGCTCTCCGCCTGTAAGCACATAATCCCCCGTCGATATCTCCTCATCGGCAATGGCCTGTATAACCCGTTCGTCCACACCCTCATAATGGCCGCACAAAAACACTATGCGGTCTTTTTTTGAAAGCTCGATGGCCTTTTGCTGGTTAAAAACCTTTCCCTGAGGCGACATATATATAACGTACGGCTTTCTTTCGTCCTCATCCCTCGCCGCAACAAAGCAGTCATATATAGGCTGGGCCTGCATAACCATTCCCATTCCTCCGCCAAACGGAGCGTCGTCCACCTGTTTTTGGCGGTTTTCGGTATAATCCCGTATGTTGAAAAAATGCGATTCTATTATTCCGGCCGCCGCCGCCCTGCCGATTATGCTCTCATTCATCACCGTCGCGCACATCTCGGGGAAAAGGGTCAAAAAATCAAACCTCATCAGGCTCATCGAATACTCCTTTCGGCGGAACTATTTTTGCCGTCTCGTTCTCGGTGTCAATTTCTTTTATAAAAACCGAAACCGCCGGAAACAGATACTCTTTTTCCCCGTTTTTAATACGCCAGACATCATTGGCTCCGGTTTTGAATATTTCGCTTATCTTGCCGTAAAGGACCCCGGTTTCGTCGTCGTAAACGCTGCAGCCGATCAGGTCCTGCACAAAATACCTGCCATTTTGCAAGCGGACATCATTACGGTCTATATACAGCACCTTACCGCGCATAGCGGCGGCAGAAGCCACATCGTCAATACCCTCGAACTGTATAAGCACCATACTTTTGTGAACCCTTGCCGAGCTCGCCTTTAAAAGACCGCCCCCCTCGCCGTCGGTATAAAATTTTTTGAATCCGGTCAAAAATTCCGGCGAATCGCTCCACGGATAAACCTTTACCTCACCCTTTATTCCGTGGGTAGATACTATCTCCCCGGTCTCGATAAATCTTTTCTTCATAGTCCTTCCTTCTTTTGCGCCGACACACGCCCGGCATTTTTTTGCCGTCACAATAACGCTTTCCCGGTTTTTACCGATCAATGCAATTCGGTTTTAAACCGTATTTTTGCTTATTTTTATCCGATTGATTACCGTACGATTGATCAATTAACGAACCGATCGATCAAGCAAAAGGCCGGCCGGCAAACCGGTCGACAACTCGGTCGTCAGCTTGGTGAAACCGTCCGGACGAGCGGTTTTTAAAATGCTTATTTTACCTCAAGCCATGTTGCAGCCTCATATTCATGCTTTTTAGGACGGGTCATAAGCCTTTTGAGGGCCGTCTCGGGACTTAAATTCTCAAAACAAATGCTGTAACAGCTCTCGGTTATCGGCATTTCGACTCCGTATTTTCCGCAAAGCTCGTGCGCCGCCCTTACGGCGTAATATCCCTCGACCGTACCGACATCGGCCACCGCCTCGTCAGCCGATTTTCCCTGTCCTATAAGTATACCGGCACGGCGGTTTCTCGAATGCATGCTGTCGCATGTAACAATAAGATCTCCGAGTCCCGAGAGTCCTGCAAAGGTCTCGCTTTTGGCCCCCATTTTAACGCCGAGCCGTGCAATCTCCGAAAGCCCCCTTGTTATAAGGGCCGCCTTTGTATTATCGCCCGCCCTCATACCGTCGCATATTCCGGCGCAAAGTGCGATTATATTTTTAAGCGCTCCGCCGAGCTCGACCCCGACGATGTCCCGGTTAACATATATGCGAAGATAGTCGGTCATCATAAGATCCTGAACATATTCGGCTGCCGAGGGGTTCTCGCATGCACTTACAATACTCGTAGCGACTCCGCGGGATACCTCCTCCGCATGAGAAGGCCCTGACAGTGCGACCGGAATAAAATCGGAGGAAGCCTCGGCTATTACCTCGGAAAATCTCCGCCCGGTTTTGGGACAAAAACCCTTCGCGGCATTGGCAATAATCCGCTCCTTGCCCTTGGCACGGCCCGATAGCAGCTCCGACGTTTCCAAAACCGCAAAAGACGGCACCGCCGTTATTATAAGATCGCTGTCGTCCGAGCAGGATATGTCGTTTGTAAGATTCACATCGCGCGGAATAACAACTCCCGGCAGCAAGGGATTCACCCTGTCGGTTTTTATTGTATCGATTTCCCTTTCAAAGGGGGACCAGATATCTACCGTGTGTCCGCCCTGTCTTGCCGCAATTGCAAGCGCCGTGCCCCACGCACCGGCTCCGAGTACCGAAATATGTGCCATTTTTATTATCTCCCACTTGATTTTTATTGTTTCTTTGTTTTCGCCGTATATCCGAAATTATTTATTTGCCCGGTTGATCGGTTGTCCGGCTGATTGATCGGTTTGTCGATCTGTCGGTTAATTAATAATTGACCGACCTGCCGATCGGCCGACGATGCGGCAACAAATCCGTACCTCCCGTAAAAAAATCCTGCCGAAACGGCGCCGAGCCGGACAATCTGCACGCAAATAAAAGCCGTACCGCCGGTATTGACGCTTTACAAAATCGGCAAAATGCCCCTTTGTATCACTTATATCTTATAAAAATATTCAAAAAACCGCTACTCTTATTACGGTAAAATCACCTGTGTGTCGGTGCCCAGAGAATAAATAATCTTCTCCTTCACCGGTATTCCGTATATATTTTCTATCGCCTCGGCATATATGTCAAGCTGCGGCTTGTACCTCGCCGCAAGCCTTCCGGCGCTCTCCTTTGAAGTCTTGTAATCCACCAGCACAAAACCGTCACCCTCAACAAAAACGCAGTCGGCTATTCCCTGAATAACCACCTGTTCATCCGATTGCGGCGGTATGCTTTTATCAAGACGCGATGCGCTTACCTCGTAAAGAAAACGCCATTCGCGTTTTAGAGATGTTCCTTCCGACATCCTTTTATAAAGCTGCGACCTCATAAATGCGGCCAGGTGCTTTATCGGTAAAATACGCGCGTAATCCTCACTTATAAGCCCTTTATTTACCAACCTTTCGATCTCGCTGTCAACCGCATTTTCATCGAGCCCCATTCTCATAAACCGCAAAAACTGATGAACCGCGGTTCCGACATCCCTTGAAGAAACAGTGACACCGCCGTCCTCCTTTGCCGCAAAAGAGGGCACCGCCGGATCCTCATCGAAGGGCATGCTGTCAGATATAAGCGCCGTAACGCCGTATTTCGCCGCGACGCTCGAAAGCGCACGGTATCTGTACTTAAAATTCGCACGTTTTGAGACCTCTTCGAATATCCGCTCGGCATTCGGGTCATCCGTCATATCATCGCCGGAATAATTGTCGGAGTTAAAATCGTGTTCCTCGGCCGTATTTTTTCCGGCATCACTCTCCTCGGCTGCTTGAGACGCTTTTTCCCTGTCTTGTGTTGCCGGTTTTTTACGGATTTCGTCCACGGATTCAGTATCCGTTTTCTCTTTTCCGTAGTTTTCGGCATCCGGCGATTCTCCGTAAGCCTTGTCCGGCGCTTCATCCGCATGAATAACCTCAAAATCGAACCGCGAATCGGTCGTTTCGCAATTATAGCAAAGCGACGCCTCACTACGAAGAACGCCTGCCGACGGATGAAGCAGCATGACACAATTGAGCGCCTTCATTATACTCGACGAGCTCATAACCGCCGCCGACGAAAGGGGTGCACCCTTCGCCGAAAAACGGTCGATAAGCCCGTCGGCCGCAAGCACGGCCTTCTCGACACTCTCGCACGAGCCGACAAGATAAAGGCTGTCCGAAGCACGGGTCGCCGAAACGTAAAATATCCGCAACTCCTCGCTTATAAGCTCGTTTTTCTTGCTGCGGGAAACGGCACGGCGCATAATGCTCCCCGTCCGACGGCCGTTTTCGGTATACATCATACCTATTCCGGCCGTTTTGTCAAGCAGTATCGACGCATTTACGTCCGACATATTGAATTCATTCGACAGCCCGGCGCAAAAGCAAACCGGGAACTGCAGTCCCTTCGAGCTGTGCACCGATATTATTTTAACGCTGTCATTCGAAGTCTCGCTCGTCGGCATTTTTATATCGGTGCCGCTTTCTTCGGCCGCCGAAAGGCTTCTTAAAAATCCCGAAAGCCCGTTGTAGCCGCTCGACGGATATTGCAGCGCCAAATCCTTAAGCGCCTTTACGGCAGCTGACGCTTCCTGTCCGTCTCCGGCGGCAAAAACGGCGTAGCCGGTATCGTAAAGAATGCGGTCGATAAGCTCAAGAGGCGTTAAAAACACCGCCGCGCGGCGAAGAGCATCTATTTTGCAAACAAAATCGCAAAGGCGCTCATCCTCGCTTTCCCCCTGCAAAACCGCCGTATAAAGCGGAACGCCGCGAAAACGCGCCCTGAGCCTCGCCATAAAATCGTACGAAAAACCGAACATCGGCGACACCATGCACGAAAGCAGGGCGATATCGTCAAACGGGTCGTTTATAAGGCGAAGCAGTGCCGTTATTTTTTTTACATGGGGCGACCCGAAAAAACCGCTGCCCCCCTCAAGATAGACCGGAATTCCTTTTTTCCGTAAAACCGCCGCATATTTTTCGGCCGTGTTTTTAACCGAGCGAAGCAACACCGCAAAATCGCCGTATTTCGGAAAACGAAGACCTCCGGTTTTGGCGTCGGTTATACATTTTTCCCTCATCATACGCTTTATTTTTCCGGCTATGTACCCTGCCTCGCGCTCGCAGCTTTCATTATTTTTAGACTCAATAAGGCAAAATGTGCAGTCGTTTTTTACCGACGGACGCTCGGGGAAGCTTCCGGCCGCTTTTAAAGCGTGGGTCTCGTCGTATACTATTCCGGAGGTATCCCCGCTCATAAGCAGCGAAAAAATGAAATTCACGCCGTCGCAAATTCCCTTGCGGCTGCGGAAATTGTTTGACAGTATAACCTTCGTATCGGGGCTTGAAGGATCGTCCCCGTAAGACGAGCTTTCAAGCATGGAAAGAAAAAGCGAGGGCTCGGCCTTTCGAAAGCCGTATATACTCTGCTTTACGTCGCCGACAGTAAAAAGCTTGCTTCCGTTTTGGGAAACGGCGAGAAAAATCGCGTTCTGAAGGTCGTTTGTATCCTGATATTCGTCGATTAAAACCTCAAAAACATCGCTGCAGAACCTTTTTGCCGTCTCGGTCGGCGAAGAAACCGAATTTTCGCGCTTTACAAGCAGCCTGAGCGCCGCATATTCGATATCGGCAAAATCCACCACCGCCGCGCTTTTTTTGTATATTTCCAGCTGCTCGGCAAATATTTTTACACAGTAAATAAGCAGCTCTATATCGCCCTTTAGCCCTTTGGCCGTCTCAAAGCACTCACTCTCTCGCATGAAAAAGCCCTTTTTCATGTTCTCTATAAACTTCGCATAGGCCGAAGCGGCCGCGTCCACACGCTCCTTAACCTCGGGATCGTGCTGCTTTGAAACCCTGCCCTTTACCGACGGCTTTTCGAAGGATAAGACAAGCTCATACACCTTATCCCATTCGCCCGAATAAAGTGCGGATAAAACGGCCTTTGCGTGTTTAAGACAGTACTCTACCACGCCGCCCCTCGTTCTCGCCGTTTCCTCGCATCGGAGCATTTCTTCATTCGCCGACTCAAGCCGGTGCAAAACCAGCTCGGCCTCATCGATCCCGTTTTCTATAAGGGTCTTGCCGTAAAAGGTATCCTTAATGCTGTCATACCGCGAAAAATCGCCGTAGAGCGATATCGCATAATCCATCCATTCGTCCGGATAGGCAAGTGTCCTTAAAAACGAATATATTTTACGCACGGCATCCCGCGCGGCAAAATCGCTGCCTATACTGCTTATAACACGGTAAAATTCGTCCTTGTACTCGCTGTAGCAATGCTCAAAGGCAAAATCCAAAGCCCTGAGGGTAAAAAACTCAAGCTGCGGTGCGCTTATCATATTAAGCGACGGAGGCATGTCAGCTTCCTCAAAATGCTCGGACACTATCTTCCGGCAAAAGGCATCCACCGTACATATGTCGGCCTTGGAAAGGAGCATTTTCTGCCGTATAAGTCTTGTCGGGTCGCTGCTCTCGGCAATTTTTAAATCGAGCGCCGCTGAAATACGAGCACGCATTTCGGCCGCCGCCGCATTTGTAAAGGTTACCACCAATAGCCTGTCAACATCTACCGAGCACTCGGTTATGAGGCGAATGACCCTTTCGGTAACAACGGCCGTCTTACCCGAGCCGGCCGCCGCCGAAACGGTAATAAACCCGGCCTTTTTATCATCCCGTACATCCTTTGTATGTTCGGCAAGTATTGCCGAAAGCTGTTCCTTTGTCGGACAAAACGCCACGTCCTTCGCCTCCTTTTTGAAGTCTTTAAAGGCCTTTGCCGCTTTTTTTGCGGGTTATCAGCCGCTTTTTGTTTTTTGGTTTTAAAAAAGGGAAATAAGCCGATCAATCAGCGATCCTGACCCAATTAAAGCTTTTCTCACGTGATTTTTAAAAGCATTTATCCTTCGGGATGTTCAAGACTTTTAAGCCTTGTTATTTCCTTTACGCTCCTGTGCGGCAGGCCCCCGGCGGTTTTGCATACACTCGAATAGTCACACCATTTGCATCCGTCCTGCTCCTTGGAATCGAGCACATCGCAGGCGATATCTCCGCAAAGCAGCCTGTTCCCCATATTTATAAGGGCCGAATCGGTAACCTCTTTAAGCTCTTTAAAATATTTGCCCGAGGCAACACTCGAGCCCTTTTTAAAGCTGCCGTCCTTTTTAAACCCATACGGCATAAAGCGGTTATTACCGCCGCCGAGCACCCGGATAACCTCCGGATCGTCAAGAATAAGTCCCTTAAAGGCCGCCTGCTTATCCGATTTTTCTTCCATTTCCCGTCCGGACAACACCTCATCCGAACGTACCGCCTCGCTCCTTGCCGGAACGTATAAAACCCCTGTCGGCACAACGTTTTTTCCTTTTTCGGAAAGAACGTCGCCAACCGAAAAAAGATATATCAGCATTTGCAGCCCGAGGCCGTTTTGCACATCGTCAAGATCAAGCACCCTTCGTCCGGTTTTGTAATCGAGCACCCGTACAAAGCATTTGCCCTGCTCCTCACACACGTCTATTCTGTCCACGACGCCCTCAACACAAATGCTGGCCCCGTTTTTAAGCGAAAGGACCCTCGGCTTTATGCTGTTTTCGCCCTTACCGATGCGTTTTTCGCAACAAAGCACATGAAATTCGCCCAGGGACAGCTCCCTTAAAAGCCTTATCGCAGTCGAAGCGGTGTGCTCCTTTATCCGCTTAAAAGCATAAAAAAACGTCGCCGTTTTATCCCCCATTCCGCCCATATGCGAAAGCACATAATCGTCGGCAAGCTGATAAACCGCCTTTTTGACCGACTGCTCATCGGCACCTATAAACCGCTTTGCATTTTTCGGGGAAAACACCTGCTCCAAAACATAGTGTACAACCGTTCCCGTAAGCAGTGAATCGAAATCAACCGGTCTTACATCGTACACCCTGAGCCCGAATCGGCAAAAATACTGAAAACGGCATTTATGAAAGACCTCAACGCCGCTTGGAGAAAGGCGCATATTTTTGCCGAACAGCGCCTCGGCCGATTGGCTGCTTATTTTTTCGGGAGAATTCTCCGCACCGTATTTTACGGCATTTTTAAGCTGGGGTGTGAGGCTATCGCTCTCAAGCAGCAGCCCGGCCGCATTTTTGACCGTTTGCGGCGCTTTGTCGCCGCTTTTTATTACCTTTAATATATCTCCGGCAAGGGCAAGCGGACAGCGCGACATTTCAAAATATTCGTCGGCGTATTTTGCCGCCGTATTATCGCCGCAAAGGGAATGCTCTGCATTTATACCGCCTATACCGGTGCCGTTGTTATTGTAACTGTTATTTTCGCTCTTTCCGGCTGACAATGCAGCAAGTACGGCAAGCCTTTTCGCGTTTTCGCTCGGAATCAGATCCTCTTTGTTGCCTGCTCCCGACGCAAGATAACTCACATAAAGCCTTTGCGACGGGGCAAGAGCGGACGAATAAAACAAAAACTCTTCGTCGCATATTTCCTCAAAGCTCCTGTCGCTTACATCAAGCCCTATAAGCTTCAACGAACGCCTTTCGCGGTCGGACAGCACGCCGCCCTTTGAAACATTGCGCGGAAATCTCGAATCGTTTGCTCCGAGCAAAAACACTACCTTCGGCTCGCCCGGGCGGATACGGTCGGCCGATCCGACCGACACCTCGTCAAGTCCCCTTGGGATCTGCCCCATGTCGCTTTGGCGTATTGCCTCAAGGAGGATCGAGTAAAGCTCCGACAAGGATATATTCCTGCCCGACAGCATATAAAACATACCGTCAAGCAGATTTATGACGGCATTATATGCGCCTACGGCCGCCGCCGCATCGTCAAACCGTCCGTCCTTTTCGGCCGCCTCTCTCAGCCGCACGCTCGCTTTTTGCGCTCCGCTCAGCTTTAAAAATTCGTATATATCCCGTATTTTCTCGCCGCCGTCGCTGTGAGCTTTAAGATTATTCTTAAGGGCAATTACCGGTTCTATGACCCTTTTTCTTGTGTCGTTAAGTCTTTCGAGCTTGGCCCTTTGCTCGGGCGAAAAGCCCTCGCAAACGCCGTCGGGATTGCGCACGAATTCCTCGCAAAGACTGATCTTTGTGACCTGCCACAGCCTGACGTAGTTTTCAAGCTCGGCCGCATCTTCGGCCGTGCAGTCGGCCGCCGTGCTTTTTAAAGCCGAAAAAATGGCCGGCGTATCAAATCCAGTTACGCATGCGCAAAGCGCACCGAGCAAGAATACGGCAAGCGGCTCTTTATAAAGCGGACGTCTTCTGTCAATATAACAGGGAATACCGTATTTTTCGAAGGCGGCTGTAAGCGCACAGGCATACTCGTCCGCTGAGCGCACAATAACGGCTATATCGCGGCATCTGAGCGTTTGGTCTGAGCTTAGCTCCTTGCATATAAGGCAGGCCGTTCTATCGGCTTCATCGTAAATATCGGCACAGCACTCGACCGCCACTCCGCCCCTCTCTTTTTCGCCGTTTTGTGCCCTTTCGGTCTTTTTTTCGTCAAGTATTTCGGATATTTCCTCGACATTAAGCGGTCGGCGCAAGACCTCTCCTGCCGCCTGCAGAGCGCTGTTTTCAAATCTGAAATTTTCATTCAGGTGCTTTATGCCGGCCACCTCAACCGAATTCCGTTTTGCAAGCACAATAAGCTGAGCCACGGTTTTTTTGATGTTCCCGAAGGGCAAAAAATCCGAATCTACCCGATCAATTGTGTCGGTGCAAAAGGTTATGTACATGTCGTCGCAATGGGAAATAATAATTTCTATAAGCTTCATCTGGTCGCCGGTAAAGCCCTTAAAACCGTCTAAGATCACCGTTTTACCGCCAAAGAAGGCTCCCGTTTCCGATTTTTTCAAGGCCTCGCCTATAAGTCTGTCCGAATCCGAAAAGCCTTTTCTTACTATATTTTCGTATACCGAAAAAACCGTCGCTATTGCGGCAGTTTTATCCCTTAGCGAACCGTTTTCAAGTCTTTGCGACACGGCAAAAAGATCGTCCCCCGAAATGCCGTTTTGCCTGAATTCGGAATAAAGAGAAACAAACCCCGGCGCCGCCTGAGCAAGCGAGCGCATACGTCCGAAGTATTTTTCGTCCCCCGCTGTACTCATCGCAAGGGCCATTGCGGCGGTTTTTATTCCCTTGTCGGCAATTCTGCCGGGCATGCCTCCGGTCTCTTCAAATATCCGTCGGCAAAGCGACGTAAAGGAAAACACCTCAAGATTTGCCTCGGGACAGCGAACCCCGCTTTTTACAAGCGCACGCTCGGTCTCGAACGTAAACTGCTCGGGCACTATAAACAGGATATTGCTATCCTTTTTTTTGACCGAATCGGAAGCAATTTTCCGAGCAAAAAAGGTTTTTCCGCTGCCCGGCAAACCGGTTATTATGTGAAGAATTTTGTTTTCCTCCTTTCCGGACGGATTTTATATGGCTTTTAAAACGTCGGGATGCTCTCCTGCCACGACGTTACCTGCAGAATCTTACACCGATTTTCGCAAAAACATTAAAATCCCGTTGCCGATCCGTCAACAAAAGCCTCCGCACGGTACAATGCACAAAACCGATTCGACATAGCGCGGTGTGGTTTTATATAATGCAGCATACCGGGTCTCATCATAAGATGTAACGTGACGCGGCGAAAAAATAACGGGACATTCCGCGATGCAGTTTTATTTGATTAAATGTGATGTTATGCGGCGCGGCAGAATACTGCACGTCGCGATATGCCGTGATACGACATAGCGTAATATAATACGATGCACCGCACCGATTTAACGGAGGATATAAAACCAAAAATAAAAATCCGTTAGGCTGCCGACGGACAGCGAACGCCGCACTATACCGCACCGAAAAGCCTGTAGGTACGGTATGTTCTCTCGGTAAAATTATTCTAAATTCTCGTCATACACGGCGCGGACTCCGCCTATGAGCTTCGGACGGGTTCTGGCCGCCGTCAAGACCGCCTCGCCGACCCTTTTAAGGTTGAGATGAAGCGGCACCGCCACCCTTTTCAGGTGCATGCCTATAAGGGTTCCGCCTATGTCCATGCCGGCGTCGGCCTTTATCTCCTCTACCGCCACCGGATGCTCAAACCCGCAATATGCCGCCGTCGCAAAGGAACCGCCGGCCTTGGGTTTCGGTATAACGCTTACGATATCGGCTTCCTTTACCGCCTCGCGCTCAATTATTATTGCACGGTTCAAATGCTCGCAGCACTGTGCGGCAAGGAATATGCCTCGAGGCTTTAAAACGCTCATGATTCCGTCGAAAACCGCTTTTCCCACCTCGGGAGAGGATTCGGTACCCATGCATTCGCCCAAAATCTCGCTCGACGAACAGCCGACAACCAGTATTTGTCCCTTTTCAAGCCGCGAACGCTCGACCACCTCGGTAGCCGCTGCCGCCGCGTCTCTTTTCACGTCTTCGATTATCTCGTTATTCATAAAACTACCCTTCAATCCCGGTATTTACTCAATATAATATTGCATGTATCTTTCAAGGCGTCAAACGCTTTTTTACGGGCCCGGACTTTATATTTGCCACACATACAAAATCCGGCCGAGCCCCAGTGATATTATACATCAAAGCTTTACCGAATTCAATCGCCGCTTTAAACTACTATGAGCATATAAATGTACCGCTTAGTCAAAAAAACAAAGCTCCACCTCAAAGCAGCAACCTCTTTCATGCTCGCCGAGCACATAAAGCCGTCCGTCCTTTTCGGCTGCATAAAGCTTTAAAGTGTCCGACATCATGGCTTCGCTTTTAAAAATCAGCTTTATCCCCTTGACCCGATTGCCTTTTTTAAGCAGCTTGCTCGCACAATCAGTAGCCAGCTCGGCATACCGTGTGTTATTCATGTGTCCGTTGTAATCAAGATCGGAATATGTAACCTCATGAAGTGCCGCGTATTCGGTTTTTTCCGGCATATGTATCTGAACGACCGATACATCCGGCAAAGACGCCTTATCAAAGGGCAAAATTACATTATACTCCGGCAGCTCATTAGGCCGTTTAATTCTGTGCCGTCCGACGCTTGCAATAAACCAGTTCTGTACGCATGCGGCAAGCTTTTCTCCGTCTTTGCCGAGAATTTCAGCGTCGCGTATATATCTCACCTTTTCTATTTTTCGCTGCCATGTTCGGAGGGTAACCTCCTCGCCGGCATTAATCGGCCTAAAAAATTCCAGCTGTATTCCCGAGAGTAAAAACACGGCATCGTGCCGCACAAGCTCATCATAGGAAAGATTAAAATTATCAAGATGGCGGCCAGCCGCATGCTCAATGATTCTGAGCGCATAAGCAAGGGTAAGCGCCCGGTTTTCGCCGCACTCAAAGGGCATTATCTCGTAGTGTTCGCTGTATTGCCTATTCTCGTTTGAAAAATATCCGTTCATTGTAAGCCTTCCGTCCTTAGGTAATTGTAATGTTGCAGATGGTTAGAATTTATAAAACGTCAGTCTCGCTTTTTTTAAAAAAGGATCTGCCGTAAAAACTCAAAATAACAGTTTTATTATACTACTTTAATCTCGGATTTTGTTAACAAAGTGTGGCTCAAAACAGGTGCTTTTCCGCTTTAGACGGATATTAATTCTTCGCCGACGACAAAAAACCGTATGAAAGCGGAAATTTTATATCGGCAGCATTTTAAAACCGCCAAAACACAAGCAAAACCGTCCCGGAACAAAAGCTCCGGGACGGGAAAATGTTTTATCGCGTAAAACCGTAAATCGCCGTGCAAAAAGCCGGTGCCGCTTCGCCGGCTGATTATCCAATGACCTTAAAATACTTATCCTTTATGGTATCGACAAGGGTCGAAAGCACCGGTGCGCCGTCCTTACCGTTAAGGGTAAAGTAATAACGGCGGGCCGAATAATCGGAGTATTTTAAAACGTCATATCCGTTATACCCTATATAACGTACGGTTATCTGCAGCTCGGGGGAGGCGCTTTCCTTACCGTCGGTAACATATTCGCCCTCAATAGAGGTTGAAATTATGCTGCTGTACATGCTTCTGAAGGCCTCGGTATCAACCGTCTTTCCGTTGGCAGTAACGGTTATCCGGTCGTCACCCTCATCGTCGCTCGTGTGCTCAAGAACAAAATTCGTCACCGAAACATTGCCTGAAGAATCCTTAACCCGCATTTCGATGGAATCGACATTTATAATGTTGTTGGCATAAAGCAACGGGTTTCTCCAGTCATTGATCGCAACGTGCATAAAGCCGAGCTTATCCGTCGCCACCTTGTAAATGCTTACGTCTCCGTCGACCTTAACGGCATAGTAATCGACCTCTATGCCCTTTGCAACGGTAATTCCGACCGTTTTATCGCCGACCTTGTAAACAACACGCCCGATAGGCGAATCAAAGCCGTATTTCAGACTTTTCTCGGAATCGTCCCTCAGTTCGTAACAACCGGCGCTTCTGAGTCCGTCTGCAAGCGGACTTAAAAGATCGTCGATCTTCTTTGTATCGGGACTGAAATTTTCCGGTGCGTCAACAAAATAAATGCTGCTCGACGCCGGACTTCCTGCCTCAACACAGGAAAAATGCAGAGTTTTTCCGAGAGTCTGACTGTAAAGCTCAATGCTGTCGTACTTTATAAGTGTACCCGATGAATAATAATCCGCGCCGCCGCTTTCGGTAAATTTATTTACTACATCGCGGCTTACGACCACCGTCGCGTCATTAAACAGGTACGAAACGGCATCCTCGGTCGCCTTGTAGACCTTTGTGTCGCGCACGGGACGACCCAAGATCGGAACGACCTCGCCGTCGGCAGTAACGCTCTCGACCGTATTCTCGTTCGGACGGCAGTCGGCATAGGTGAAATACCCGTCTTTAGTCGGCGTGGCGTCGCCTATATAATAGGTTATGGCCGAGCCGTCGGCAAATTCAATATTGAACTCGCCCTCGGGATCGTCAAATCCGCATTCCTCAAAATAGGTCATACCGCCCGACGGAATCTCGGCGTTTATATCCTGTGCATAAATACCGGAATAAGGAGTTTTTACTATATCGACAAGCACATATTTAAGAAGCGACGGATCGAAATTTATCCCCTCTATATCGACCCCCTCAAGCTCGGTTATGTGCCATTTAAGAATCTCGGTGGTCTTGGTCTCCCCGGTCGATTCGTCGGTCGTGGTGCTTATTTCCTTAACGGGGGCACACTTATAGCTCGTCTTGCGGTTTTTAACCGATATTCCGGTTATACCGCCGATGTTAAGATATTCGGTATCATCCGCCGATGAAAGATATTCGGTATAATCGTATATGCACTGAACTCCCGAAGATGACGATGCGTCGGATCCCGTATCGTCCGGCGAATCGGTAAAGCGGATTACCGCAAATATTCCGCCCACTAAAGCGACGCATACAAGCACCGTCACGAGAATAAGGCTTAATTGGCGTGAAGGTTTATGCTTTTTTTTGCCGGTCGCCGCATTTTTATCGTCCTTCTTTTTCTCCTTGGGAGCCGGAGCGTCAAAAATGCTGGTATAGCCGTCGTTTCCGGCGAGTGATTCGGCCTTTTCGGAATCGCCTCCGGCGGCCGGCGCATTATTCTTTTCAAAAGTCTCCCCGGCCGGCGGTTCATTTTTATTTATATCGGCACTCGCCCCGGCAGCCGGCACATCGGCACTATCGGTATTGCCGGTGTTGCCGTCGCCGGTATTGTTCTCAATAATCTCAGAGCTCAGTTTTTTTTCGTCGGGATGGCTCATTTTCTCTTCCTCACAACAAATACTGTTATACCGGCGACAATCATTACAAGCGGAAGCACAATGATAAATACCCAGCGCACGGCCCTCGGCCAGCCGCTTTCGGACACCTTGTCATAAAAGCTGGTGGTGTTTATGGTCTTGGTGGTTATCTCCACCGTCTCCTGCTCGTCGGCACCGGTTAAGGTGTTGAATATATTAAGGGTCAGCGGTGCGTTCGCAAAGGTCGCCGCATTGAGATAATCGGTCTGGTAAAGATTTTTCTCAAACAGATCAAAGCCGAAGAAGGTATCGCCGGCAAAGGCCACGACATGCGATTCGACCGACTGGGTGTTAACAAGGGTGCTTTGCATAACATAGTCGTACGGACCGGTTATGGGAGAGGTATCGATCAACCAGTCCTCCGGAGCCGAATAGGGCAGATAGGTTGCCGTATCGCTCGATTTGAGGATTGATTCGGTAGTGTAATAATCCTTCTCCTCGCTCGAAAGCTTCATGGCGGAAAACAATCCGTACGGGTAGCTGAGCTTGGTGTTGTTATCAAGATCCGCGGTATAGGAGGAGCCCGCCGATACCGGAGCTACGTAAACCGGGTACTGAACGTTGTAAAGGTTATCCTTGGTCTCGCAGACATATCCTTCGGTTACCTGTATTCCCCACTCGGAAAGGTATTCGTTGAGAATAGGGGTGGAATAATAGGTGCCCGACGAGGTGTTTGCAATATATATAAGATTCCTGCCGTTGTTGCCGCTGTTTTTAAGATACCTGTCAAGGGCGTCGACCGATTCCTTGTTAAGATCCCTTGTCGGCGAGGCTATAATAACGGCTTTGGCGTCCCCCGAAATTTCAGCAAAGGAGGAAACCTTTTCAAGCTCGTAGTTGTTGCGCTCAAGCAGCTTCGAAAGGGCGTCCGGAACCTCACAGCCGCTGCCGGTGTAAACGGCCAGCTTTACGGGATTTTCGGAACTGGTAACATAAACCGCCGAGGTAAGATTCGAAGCAAGGGTGGACCCGGTTATGTCATATGCCTCGGTGTAATAACTGTAATAAATGCTGTTGTTTATCTCGGTGGAGAAATAATCCGACATGTGAAGCACATTGTAGCGTTCATTATCCACACCATGGACGCATTCGACGATTATATCTCCGTACGAAAAGCTCTCCGACGGATATTTACCGGTGACGTACGCAAAATCGGTTGCCGAATCGGGGTCGCGGAAGGAAATGCTGAAGTTACTGTTGAGCTTTGCAAAATCCTTTACGAATACACCGACCTGACGGGCATATTTCGACGTTGTATCGCTGACCGAGCCGGTAACCCTGTCGCTTAAACTGAGATTTCTGAGCATATACGACGTAAAGGTGGAGTTTTCAAAAGACTCCTCTGACGCACACACGATTATATTTACCTTTTTATCTACCTTTTTAAGGTAGTCTGTATATTCATCGCTTAAATCCATCGAATAATCCTGTCCGACGGTCAGGTCCAAAGAAAGCGGAAAACGGTCGGAAAGTACCGACGCCGCAACGTTTATAAGTATGACCAGCGCCACAACGCACGCCGTGAATATAACGGCCATACCGCCTTTTTGAAAGGCTCTTGAACCGAAAAACTTGTTTTTATCAGCCATTTTTAACCTCTCCTTTCAAAAATTAAGCATAGCGCTTTCTGTCAAGTATACGGACGGTGAAGAAAAGGAACAGTCCTATAATTGACACAAAGAATATAACGTTATCGTAATCGAATATTCCTACGGTAAACTGCCTGTAACGCTCGTTGAAGGATATCCAGCCTACAAGCTTTTCGATAAAGCCGACTCCGGTAAGGGAGGCAAGCGAGTCCATAATATAGACAAACAGCGACAAAAAGAAGGAGCATATCGCCGCTACGACCGGGCTTTCGGTGAGGGACGAAACGAACATTCCCATGGCTATAAGGGTGCCGCCGAGCAGCAGTATACCGAGCAGATTGCCGATATAAACCATCCAGTCGGGGGTTATAAAGGCGGCGATTAAAAGCTGGTATACAAGGGTTATGCCTATTGCAATGGCAAACACCGCAAAGGCTGCAAAGAACTTGCCCATAACCACGCCGGAGAGCTTAACCGGAGCCGTAAACAGCAGCTGTTCGGTCTTGTTACGTTTATCGTCGGTAAAAATACGCATTGTAAGTATGGGGATAACAACCAACACTATAAGGAACATTGTGCTGAAAAGACCGGTGAGATCGGGACTTCCGCCCGCAAACAAGACTGAAAAGAAAAATCCGGATATAAGGAAAAATATCGCCAGCACCGTATAGCCTATGGGCGAAGTAAAGTAGGATTTAAATTCCCTTTTAAATATTGCGCTCATGCCGTTATTCCCCTTTCTTTGAATCGTCGTCGGATGGATCGCCGCTGTCGGCGGCATTATCGGCCGACTTTTCCTCGGAGTCTTCCCCCACTTTTTCGGGCAGCTGACGGCCGAACATGGCGGCGGCCTGCTCGGGCGACATTTCAACCAGCTTTAAGAAGACCTGCTCAAGTGACATCGAACCCGACGTAAGCCCTACCATCTTCCATCCGTTTTGTACAACGCAATCGAACAAAGCGGCCCTTGTATCGGTATCGGGTCGCTGCTCAATAAAATACTCGGTAGCCGAGCCGGAAGCCACGCCCTGAACACGCGCCGAACGCACGCCCTCAACGGCGGAAATCGCCGGCAGAACCTGACGCGGAGGACCGACAATGCTTGCAATAAGCGAATTGTCCGAGCTTATACTCTTCGAAAGCTCCTCGGTAGAACCGTCGGCTATTATATAGCCCTGATTTATTATAATTATACGCTCGCACACGGCCTGTATTTCCGAAAGAATATGGGACGACAGAATTACCGTGTGATTTTTGCCGAGCTTTGAAATAAGGGCCCTTATTTCGATTATCTGCTGCGGGTCAAGACCGACGGTCGGCTCATCGAGGATAAGCACATCGGGGTTGCCTATAAGAGCCTGAGCAATACCGACGCGCTGACGGTAGCCCTTTGACAGGTTGCGTATAAGGCGGTTCTGCACGGCGTCGATCTTTACCAGCCTTACTATCTCGTCAAGATGAGGCTTCCTCGGCAGGGTGGTTTTTTTGAGATCATAAACAAAATCAAGATACTCCCTTACCGTCATATCGACGTAAAGAGGCGGTATCTCAGGTAAAAAGCCTATACGCGACTTCGCCTTTATGGGATCGTTCAGAATATCGTATCCGTCGATGCTTACCGTTCCGGATGTAGCCGAAAGAAATCCCGTTATAATGTTCATCGTGGTCGATTTTCCGGCTCCGTTGGGGCCGAGAAAGCCGATTATCTCACCGTCGTTTATGGTGAAATTCGCATGATTGACGGCAATATTACTGCCGTATTTTTTGACGAGGTCTTTTACCTCTATCATTTCGTTCCCTCCTGTAACCTGTAATAGGTGTTTTCCGGTTTGCAATATCCGCCCTGTCGGAATAAATACACTTTATTTTATCAGCAAGATTATAACCGTTTTTTTCGGCAATGTAAACAAACTGTTACGTTCGATGCCGAAAAGCGTTTCCGGCGGATAAAAGAGGTTTGCCGGGCAGACCGATTATACCGAATACAACAACCGGTATCAATACTGAAATATTTTACACCATTTATAACGATAAATAAAGAGTTTTTTGAGCTAATAGATGAATTTCTGAGAAAAAACATACTTTTCCCGTATTATCAGCCCTAAAAACCAGATTAAACCGCCGCATAAGTTATCCTTACACGGCGGTTTGTGTTTTCCGGGGTTAACGCCCGGGGCTTTATTCTTTTGTTTTAAGCGATAAATACAGCTTATTTAAAATCGGTTTTCAGATACCGCCTGCAAAAAATACGGAATTATTCGTACTCGACCACATCGACCCAGCGCTTTAAGAATTCCCGTTCCTCGGGCTTATCCTTGACAGACTGGGAGGCCGCCACTATCGGCAGCCATTTCTGAACGTACTGCTTCGGGGTATCACTCTTTTTGCAAAACAGGTCGATGTACTGCTCAGCCGTTTTGTCGTCCCCTGCAAGGCGGAACAAAAGGTAGGTTCTCGCAACGTCGGCCGAGGCGTTTCCCTGTGTTACATGAGCCCAGTCTATTACATAAGGGACTCCCTCGGGCGTTATTATAATGTTTGACGGGTTAAAATCGCCGTGACAGACCTTTTTGTGCTTTGGCATTCCCTCAAGCCGTGTATGCAGCTCGTAACGGGTGGTCGCGTCGAACTGGGATTCGGAAATTTTCCTGTTCATCTTATCCTTTAATTTATTAAGGTGATTAGCGCTTTGGGAATGGATCTTCATTTGCAGATCCACAAAAAGCTCAAGATACTCCCGTTTTTTGCCGGGATTCTGCTCCATTAGCCGGGACAAGGTCTCACCTTCGATAAATTCGTTGACAATGGCCCACTTTCCGTCAATGCTCGTTACCTCAAGGAGCCTCGGGACGTTCAGTGCCGTTTCCTCAACCCTGGCGTTGTTTAAAGCCTCGTTGAGAATATCGGCCTTAGAGTAGTGCTCATCAAACACCTTTATTGCCTTATCGCCGTCGCGGTATACCGTTTTAAAGGGGCGCACCGCTATGATATTGTTGGGTTTCATCGCGTTTCCTCCTCGTTAAAATCCGCCGGCGCAGAACCTGAAACACCGCAGGCTCTGCTGCCGGTCGATATGGTTATATTCTTTATTTTAATTTATACCGTTTCAAAATTGCCGTAATAGGCGTTGAGATACATCTGCTTTATCTCGCTCATGAGCGGATAACGGGGATTTGCTCCCGTGCACTGGTCGTCAAATGCCTGCTCGGTCATGTCGTCAAGCCGATCGAGGAAATCCTTCTCGTCAATGCCGTAGTCCTTTATGGTGGGCTTTATTCCGACCCGGGCTTTGAGCTCGTCGATGGCGGCTATCAGATTTTCAAGCTTTTCACCGTCGTTTTTGCCCTTTATTCCGAGATAATCGGCAATTTCGGCATAGCGCTGCAGTGTGTGAGGATGATCGTATTGCGGGAAGGTTCCCATCTTGGTAGGCACCTCGGCAGCATTAAAGCGCATAACATGCGGCAGCATAAGGGCGTTTGCGACACCGTGCGGCAGATGATGGAAAGCGCCCAGCTTATGCGCCATGGAGTGGCATATGCCGAGAAACGCATTGGCAAAAGCCATACCGGCCATGGTGGCGGCGTGGGCCATTTTCTCTCTGGCAACCGGATCGTTCGGGCCGTTGTCGTATGCACGGGGGAGATATTCGAAAATCATTTTAAGAGAACGAAGGGCAAGCGAATCGGTGAAATCGGTTGCGAGCATTGCGGCGTAGGCCTCTATGCTGTGCGATACGGCGTCTATTCCCGACGCGCTGGTAAGTCCTTTTGGTGCATTCATCATCATGTCGGCGTCGACTATCGCCATGTCGGGCATGAGCTCATAATCGGCAAGAGGATATTTGATCCCGGTTTTTTCGTCGGTTATAACGGCGAACGGGGTGACCTCAGAGCCGGTTCCGGCCGACGTCGGCACGGCTATAAAGCAGGCCTTTTCGCCCATTTTCGGGAAGGTATAGACCCTTTTCCTTATATCCATAAATCTCATGGCCATATCCATGAAGTCGGCCTCGGGATGCTCATAAAGCACCCACATTATTTTACCGGCGTCCATGGCCGAGCCGCCGCCAACGGCGATTATGCAGTCGGGCTCGAACGAACGCATCATCTCGGCGCCCTTATGCGCGCTCGCAAGGGAAGGATCGGGCGCCACGTCGTAAAAGGTGGTATGGATAATGCCCATTTCGTCAAGCTTGTCGGTAATGGCCTTTGTGTAGCCGTTTTTGTAAAGAAAGCTGTCGGTTACAATGAAAACCCTTTTGCGGTTCATTTCGGTTTTCAGTTCCTTTAAAGCGACCGGCAGACAGCCCTTTTTGATGTACACCTTTTCGGGAGCCTTAAACCACAGCATATTCTCTCTCCTTTCGGCCACCGTTTTAATGTTGAGCAGATGCTTTACTCCGACGTTTTCGGAAACACTGTTTCCGCCCCACGAGCCGCATCCGAGGGTAAGCGAGGGGGCAAGCGAGAAGTTATAAAGATCGCCTATTCCGCCCTGTGACGAGGGTGTGTTTACAAGTATACGGCAGGTCTTCATACGCTGTGAAAAGCGCTCTAATTTTTCCGTTTCGGTAACGGCGTTAAGATAAATCGACGATGTATGTCCGTATCCGCCGTCGGCAACAAGGCGCTCGGCCTTATTGAGGGCGTCGTCAAAGGACTTCGCCTTATACATCGCGAGCACCGGAGAGAGCTTTTCATGGGCGAATTCCTCGCTCAGTTCCACACTTTCGACCTCGCCGATAAGTATTTTTGTGCTTTTTGGAACCTCAACCCCGGCAAGAGCGGCTATCGTATGAGCCTTTTGTCCTACTATCTTGGCGTTTAATGCACCGTTTATAATTATGGTCTTTCTGACCTTTTCGGTCTCGGATTTTGAAAGGAAATAGCAGCCGCGGTCGGCAAACTCCTTTTTAACCCTGCCGTAAATGCCCTCAAGTACAATGCAGGATTGCTCGGAAGCGCATATCATGCCGTTATCGAAGGTCTTGGAATGTATTATCGAGTTGACCGCCAGAACAATGTCGGCCGTGTCGTCGATTATTGCCGGAGTGTTTCCCGGACCGACTCCTATGGCCGGCTTTCCGCTCGAATAGGCCGCCTTTACCATGCCCGGTCCGCCCGTCGCGAGTATTATGTCGGCCTCCTTCATGACAAGGCCTGTCATGTCGAGCGAGGGGACGTCGATCCAATCGATTATTCCCTCGGGCGCGCCGGCCTTTACGGCCGCCTCCAGCACCACCTTCGCCGCGGCTATGGTAGATGCCTTTGCTCTCGGGTGTGGACTGATTATGATAGCGTTGCGCGTTTTAAGGGCGATAAGGGTTTTAAAAATAGCGGTAGAGGTGGGATTGGTAGTCGGAATTACGGCCGCAATAACACCCAGCGGCTCCGCAATTTTCTTTATTCCGGCCGATTTATCCTCTTCGATAACTCCGCAGGTTTTGGTATCGCGATAGGCGTTGTAAATATATTCGGCGGCGTAGTGGTTTTTTATGATTTTGTCCTCTACAACGCCCATTCCGGTCTCCTCAACCGCCATTTTGGCAAGAGGAATACGCGCCTTGTCGGCCGCCGAGGCAGCCGCAAGAAATATTTTGTCGACCTGCTCCTGAGAATAGCCGGCATAAATGCGCTGAGCCTTCTTCATGGCAAAAAGAGCCTTCTCAAGCTTTTCGACTCCGTCGATAATTTCCCGTTTGTTGGCCATTTGTTTCTCTCCTTAAAAATAACTTAAAGCGATGTACACTTAAAAATCCCGAAGAAATCGATCCTCGCCATAGGCAATAATCGGTAATCGCTCATGCTTTAAAGCATGAATATCAGGACGTGTATTTTCGTCCCAAAATATGCGATATACGCAAGCTCCCGTTTTAAGCTCCGCTTTAATTTTCCGGATAAATGCGATTGGCTTGCTTGCATAAAGCGAGTGGTTTCATCAGCGCTTAATATGCGGCTTGTATTATTGTGCCGCCGCAATGCAAAGACTGCCGCACTGATACACCGTTTTATCGCCGCGCCGCCACCCTATCCGTTTTGTTCACCTATATATTATCACCCTTTTCTGTCGGTTTGAAGATACAAAAAAGGTATACCGATATTCCTTTATCGGTATACCCTTTACTGATTTATATATATTTTGGCTCTATAATAAAAGTTGGGGTAGCCAAATAGAGCCTACAAGAAAAAATAAAAA
>ERZ857998.141-NODE-141-length-109394-cov-23.077136_pt1 | contig 109394 bp, 92 predicted proteins | sample MGYA00519954_ERZ857998 | MGnify/ENA primary metagenome ERZ857998 (study PRJEB31778, sample SAMEA3449424) | human gut metagenome | biome: human gut; feature: human-associated habitat; material: faeces | place: United Kingdom | collected 2010/2012 ...
GCTTTTCGCCCCGCGAAAAACGACGCAAACTCCGCGCAGCGGAAAGAAAAAGGCTATACGTTTTTCGGCAAGTCCCCTGTTTGCCCAGCAAACACTTTCCGCTCTACGCAACTCGAATCAAAAAGCACTACAAGAACAATCGCCGCATCTGCCGGTGCGGCGTCATTATAGATACATTTTAGTTATATTATGTAAAAGTAAAAAAAGAAAGGATTTTTCCCATGGAAGCAATAGCACAGTTTTTCCAGGACATCAACCCGTGGGGAGCGACCGGAGCGATAGGTACGTTCTGGGCAATAGTTCCTCCCATTGTCGCGATAGCGCTTGCGCTGATAACAAAGGAAGTTTACATCTCCCTTTTCGTCGGCGTTGCGGTAGGCGCGCTTCTTTACAATCCCGCCAAGATATTTGAGACTATCTTCGGCATTATGGGAGACAGCATAGGCGGCAACGTCAATATATGTATCTTCCTTGTATTTTTAGGCATAATCGTTGCGCTTGTCACCAAGTCCGGTGCGTCAAAGGCATACGGCAATTGGGCGGCGCGGGCGATAAAATCCAAGCGCGGCGCGCTTTATGCAACGTCGGGGCTCGGAGTGCTTATCTTTGTTGACGACTATTTCAACTGCCTTACCGTCGGCACGGTTATGTCCCCCGTTACGGACAGACACAAGATCTCCCGCGCAAAACTTGCGTACATCATCGACGCAACGGCGGCTCCCGTATGTATAATCGCACCCATTTCAAGCTGGGCGGCGGCGGTAAGTTCTTCTCTTCCCGATGGCACGGACGTTGACGGTTTCAGTCTGTTTTTGCACACCATTCCGTTCAACTTCTATGCGCTGCTTACCATTCTGATGATAATTCTGATGATAGCGCTGAACTTCGATTTCGGGCCGATGAAAAAAGCGGAAATTGCGCAGAATCCCCCGCTCAAAGTGCTTGACGAGACCGAGACCGCAGAGAAAAAGACAAAGGGCAAGGTTATCGACCTTATCCTTCCCATCGCGGTGCTCATTGTTACCTGCATTGCGGCAATGCTTTACACAGGCGGCATTTTTGACAAGACAAAATCTTACACGGCGGAAGCGGGAACTTCTTACACGATTTCCGACGACGCACCCATTTCCGTATACGTAAGCATTCCCGAACAGGGCGAAAACACGTCCGAAAGCACTTATGCGGACATCAAGGGTCTGTTCGCAAACGGTCTTACCGCGAAAGGCGCAATGGATCTCGGTACGCTTTCTTCCGATATGCTGGAAGACGGTAAAATAACGGGCGAAGACGGTGCAACCGTAACGCTTCCCGCAGATTTCGAGATAGCGGACACCGACGCATACATCGACGCGATGATAGCTTACTACGAAACGCAGGGCTACACGGATCTGACAAAAGAGAAGCTCGGCGTTGTTGACGGCACGGTGATCTCCGTCAAACTGACGGCTGACGCGGAAGCCACGATAGCAAAAGGCACGGCTGTAACCGTGGGCAAAGCGGACATTTCGACATGGGAACTGCTCACGTCCTCTTTCGGCGACTGCAACTCTTCCCTTTCGCTCGTTCTCGGTTCTATCATAACCATACTTTTCATCTTCGTTCTTTATATGTCCCGCCGCATTCTCACCTACAAGCAGTTTGCGGACAGCATAGTTGACGGCTTCAAAGCCATGGTTCCCGCCATTGCCATCCTTGCGCTTGCGTGGACGCTCGGCGGAATCTGCAACAACGGCTACCTCAACGCGGGTCAGTTTGTAAAGACCGTTGTTGAAACTTACAGCATTCCCATATCCATTCTTCCCGCGATATTCTTCCTTATCTCCGTAGGTCTTGCGTTCGCAACGGGAACTTCGTGGGGTACGTTCGGAATACTTATCCCGATAATCTTCACCGTTCTTAACGGCACGATAGACTTCTCAACCGACCACGGCTTTGAGCAGCTCGCGTTCGTTATCTCCGCGGTTCTTGCGGGTGCTGTATGCGGCGACCACATCTCGCCCATTTCGGACACGACGATACTTTCCTCCACAGGTGCGCGCTGCAACCACCTCGAACACGTTTCGACGCAGATCCCGTATGCCATGGTCGTTGCGGGTTCGTGCCTTGTGGGCTACGTTCTCGGCGGCGTGCTGGACAACGGATATATCGGTCTTGCCATCGGCGCGGCGGTACTGCTTGTTGCCATTGCGGTTCTCTACTTCTGCAACAGAAGCAAACAGCCCGTGCTTGTAACGGCTGACGGTGCGGCAGTGGACACACAGAGCGACGCAGAAACGGCAGACACAGTTACTGCCGACGTTGCTGCGGAAACCGAGACCGTAACGACCGAAACGGCTGCCGCCACGGAAGAAGCTCCCGCGCCCGAAACGGAGACCGAAACGGTTGAGACCGTTGAGGAAACCGTACAGGAAAGCGACGAGCAGTAAACAGAATATTACAAACCAAATCCCGCCCCTGCACAGCAGGAGCGGGATTTTTTGTATAAGATAGCCTTAATCTTCAAGCATATCGTCTGACACAGCCTAACCTAATCGCGCAAACAACCTATCGGAACAACATAAACGCCATCGGGACGTTTATATCCGTATTGAGTGCCAGTTATCACAATCTTCAAATCAGGCGCACGGAGCAAACATTGTTTTTCCGTTTTGTTGTACTCTTCAACAAGTTTTTCTATCTCGTTAAGATGTTTTGCACCTTCATCTATTTCGGAACTGCCGAGTTTGAACTCTATAAGCGCATATTTGCCGTCCCTCAAATGAAGAACGCAATCCGCTTCAAGCCCATAGCGGTCTCTGTAATACGAAACGCGCCCACCCAACGCATTTGAGTAGATTTTCAAATCGCGTATGCAGAGCGTCTCAAAAATAAATCCGAACGTTTTCAGATCAAGATTAAAATAGTCGGGTTCCACACCGAGAGCCGAAACCACAAGCGACGGGTCAACAAATTCGCGTTTATTGCCAGACTGTATGGAACTTTTTGACCTTATGGCGGGACACCAAGCCTCAATGTCTTGTATTACAAACAGTTTTTTCAGCGCCGCGACATATTCGTAAAACGTAGTTTCTCCTATATCGGTATTCGCCCTTATATCCCGCAAAATCGAGGTATTGGCGGCGGTTGTCGAAATATTTCTTGCATAAGAGCGCAAAAGAAGCGTCGTCACCGTTTCATCGCGCGTTTTTCCGTCTATGTTTGAAATATCTTCCCTGCACAGTCCCTCAAAATAACTTTGAGCAACAAGCAATTTCGATTTATCACTGTTTTTGAAAAGTGCGGACGGCCAACCGCCGCGGCAAGCGGCGAATATAAGTTCGTCAATGGAAAGTTCCGTTTGGCAGCCGTCATCCAACGCTTTTTCATCGCGAAACAGCGCAGACAAAGAAATACTGCCGTTTGATTCGCCTGTTTCAAAAAGGCTCATCGGATACATATTCAGAGTGTCGATTCGCCCCGTTCCGGTATGCATTATCGAAGTCTTGTCTATCGAATTTGAACCCGTAAGAATATAAAGTCCCGATTCGTTTCTTCTGTCTACGGAAACTCTGACGGCATCCCAAAGATTCGGCGCTATCTGCCATTCGTCGATAAGTCTCGGATTTTCGCCTATCAAAAGATTGGACGGTTTTATCTTTGCCGTTTCCAGATACATTTCCCTTTTATCGGGATCTTGCATTTCTATATAACTTTTCGCAAACTGTTTTGCCGTTGTGGTTTTTCCGCACCATTTCGGTCCGATAATGTGCACCGCACCGAAAGTTTCAAGTTTCAGTTTGAGATTTTCGTCGCAAGTACGCTTAATATAGCCGTTCGACATTCAAAATCAACACCTTTCAAAAGTATTATAACCTTTTTTTTTGAAAAAGTCAATAGGCGGCGAAGACATTTGGGGTATTTCGACGAAGGATTTTGGGGTATTTCGGCGAAGGATTTTGAGGCATTTCGGCGAAGACATTTGCGGTACAAAATAAACTGCGACCCGAATCGCACGAAAATTCAACTTCTTCTCCGACGAAAATATGCGGCTTGAACAGAAAACAGACGGCTGAAACACAGCCCGAGTTTTCGGCATCAGCCGACGCGCGCCCTTGATGTCTATGTTTTAGAAATGCGCGGCGAGAACGGCAAATAAAAGTCCCCCGGGCAGACATTTTCAGTCTGCTCGGGGGTTTTATGTATTTAAAAAAAATGTTGGCTCCGTTTTCGGCCGAATATACCTTGTTCAGGTCAAACATCATCAACCTGATTCTTTATCTTCATATTTATATATCCTTTTGTTTACCCTTACGCTCTTTGACAAGTCCGACATAATAAAGGACGAGAAAGACCGCGACGGCGGCGGCGTAAATAAACGAGGGCACGGTCTGCCACGTAAAATCAACGCCGAAAAGGATAACTCGGAACAGGTAGTAAAAGAACATAACAAAGTCCGCAAGCACGGGCACGGCGATAACGGCAGGCAGCCACGCGGAGCGCATTTTGACGCCCTTTGCGCCGAAGAAATACAGCAGCAGCAAAACCGCGGAAGCGAGCAGCAGAGGAAAACTGCCTGTCATACCGAGCAGTAAAAACATGGTGGCTACAAAGTTCGCACCCGGAATAAAGAATGTTGTGCTGACAAAAGAAAGCATAACGAGCGAGCCGACGGAAGCGACTATCGCCCACCATGAAAGATATCGGAGAATGTTGTCTGTTTTGGACATAATATATCCCCTTTCATTATCTGTGAAGCACATTTGTGCATAGGCTGCAAAAAGCCTATCTGATTGGGCGTGCAATAAGAGCTGCGCCGTTAACCTATGCTGAGACCGCCGAAATACTTGTTGTATTCTTCATCGGTCAGATACAGCGTGCTTTTCAGGTTTGCAAGCACCTGCGCAATGCGGCTGCCGCCGTAACTGAGACCGCCCAGCCACTCGATTGAACCGCTGTCGCTTACGGTGCGGCGAAGCACATCGACTTCGTATTTCCAGTTGTCGAACGAAAGTGACCACCGTTCGCAATGGCGCTGCATTTCGGGAAGAGATTCTTCATAAAGGGAGTTTATTTTTGCAAGCACCGTATCCGCGGAAAGCGCCGACGAAAACAGTTCGGACATACGCGAAAGATACAAAGCGCGGCAGTCGGGATTTTTCAGCAGATTTCGGATAAGAGTGTTGCTGATAAAGTGATATCCGCTTTCGACGGTGCGCGCAACGGAATCTCCGAGTTCACGGAACGCGTAATCCTGGTCGTAGAATATCCACCGCCACTTGCCGTCCGAGCCCTCGGCATCGCTCTTGTAATACTTGATATTGTGCAGGTCGTAGTTGCCGCTGTAAGCCTGAAAAATCTTGAAATCTATGTAATTCTGAATATCTATCCGAGAGCAGACGTAATCATAATTTTCTTTGAGCGTCATGTCGTGCGTCTCTACAAAATATATCAGCGACGCATAGCCTTCGTCAGTATCGCCCATAATGACTTCACCGTTGCGGTAAAGCATGGTGAAAGAATCGGGACCGTAATTCTCATGCTGCGCAAGGAAGTTCTCGTCAACCTTTTCACGGATATAGTAAACGCCCCAATACTGTCCGTTCAGATAAAGCACGCAGGCGCGGTATGCCTGTGAAAGCAAGGTGCTGGAACTGTCCGTGACAAGCGATGTAAACAGTTCGTCGCGAAAGCGTGAACGGTAACTGTCCTGCGAACCGCAGCGCAAAACAAGCGCGTCAAAAACCGACATATCCGAATACTGCTCAAACATTTTGTAATGCAGTTCGGACGTTCCGTATTTCTTCTTAAATTTTATCTGAAACGGCTTCTGGTCGTATGCTCTGCCGTAGTTGCCGAACATTTTTATGCCGCAGTCAAGCGAAAACCCGTCTTCCCCGTCCGCAAAAAACGCTACATGCGCGTCGCGCTCCCAGTCCTGCCAGAAGTTTGCGCCTTTATGCGGAAACTCGTATGTGTAACCCGGACCGTCGGCGTAAATGCCCGTGTAATAATCAAAAAGGTCGTCGGGGTCTGCCGAAAGACTGATAACGGGCAGCGTGTGATTTTCGTTGACGATGTAACTCAACGTCACCACCGCAGACGGCAGTTTTCCTTTTTCGTATGCAACAGCCTTGACAACGGTAGTCTTGTCCAGCGTCAGTTCGCCGAGGTACTGCGTGCTTGTATATGTCGGCTCGGTGCAGTCGGTCGTATAGTAAACCGTCGCGTCGCCGAAAGCGGACAACGCGACTTTGACGTTCGCTACATTATTGTAAACGCCCTCCGCCGTGTCTGTAAAGGGGGCTGACGAAACCTGTCTTATACCCATACCGTTGACATAGCCGGGCGTGGGCTGACTCAAATTGTAGAAGCCGTTGCCGAGACTTGAACGGCCGAACGAATAACCTGCCCTGATATTTGAGAAGTATACGCTGTCAACGACCGTGTCATTCTTTGAAAGGAACAGTTCTTCGCCGTCGTTGTCTATCTTGAAATTCGCATGGATATAACTCGACGTCGAAAGCGTTTCGTCGCCGGAACACATAACAAGCGCGTATTCTCCCGGGCGAAGTGTCCGCTGCGGCAGCGTGAACACGCCGAGATCGGAGAGTTCTTTTGAAAGAGTATATTCGGAAAGGTCTATATCCGCGTCGGAAGCGTTGTAAAGTTCTATCCAGTCGTAATATCTGCCGCCGTTATGCGCGCAGTATTTCTCGTTGCCGACCATGACCTCGTTGATAATAAGCCCGCTCGGCGTTTTCAGCGTTTCGGCATATTTTTCATAGCCGTCAACCGTATTTGCAAAGCCGGGAGTCTGCCACGGCGTTGCGGTAAAGTTGCCGTTTTCGTCGTCGGCGTAGGACTCATTCGTCTCAACGCCCGAATATTCCACATGGTCAACTATCCCGCCGTCGGGACGCGCAAGCACCACGGTTCCGCTCTTTGAAGACAGCACAAAATCGGCGTGTATCTCGTCGCCCTTTTCAACGTCTCTGCCCGAGCAGAAAACATATATGTAACCTCCCGATTCGACCGTCACATCGGGAAACGACCATGCATAAGGCTCTTCCGAACTGTCGGAAAGTTTGTAGCCTTTCAGATTGACTTCCGTATCCGACGTGTTGTGAAGTTCTATCCAGTCGGACGTCTCACCGAAAGAATCGGTAATCCCGATATGGTTTTTCGGAGCTATTTCGCTTATCTTTATCGGGTCGCCGTCCACATAAAGCGACGCAAGGTAATTCGCCCTGCCCTCTTCCGTGTTCGGGAAAAGCGGAGTCGGGTCGCCGCCGATCTCAAAGGAAGAACCCTCTTTGACGCGGTACATCGTCTTGCCTCTGTCCAACGTCTCGGTTTTAAGAGCATCTATCGTTTTGCCCGAAGACGCCAAAAGCGTCAGTTCCTCGCCGCCCTTTTTGGAAAGACGGAACGTGGCGTAAACTTCGCCCACTCTGCCCGAGTCTCCCGCTCTGCCCGCGCAGAACACAAGCGCGTACCCTTTTGCTGGGATCACCGTTCCGCTCGGTATCGTCCACACCGCAGCGGCGGAATCAAGCCCGAAACCGAAGCCCGAAACGTCAACCGCTTCGTCGGTCGGGTTGCAAAGTTCTATCCAATCGTAAAATTCACCGTCTGGCGCGGGCACGCTCGAAGAATTCGAAGTCATTATTTCGCTGATGTAAACGCGGCTGCCGGTAACGGTCTTTCTCGTCAGAACAGATGCGCACAGCGTAAAAATCACACACACCGCAATAAACGCGGCAAACGCGCCGATTATCGGGACAAAACGCTTTTTGACGTTTTCGTCCGCACCGCCCGCGTTGAGTTCGCTGCCCGAAAACGCGGGGAACGTTTTTGATTTATTCTTATCTCTCGAACCGCTTTCTTGATTAGCGGGCTTTCTGTTTTGAGCCGTTTTTTCGACTGCGGTCGGAGCATGGTTTCGCCTATTCTTTACTGGGCTGTCCGTTTTCTTTGCCGTGGGTCTGTCCTCCGAGGGTCTTTCGATGGGTTTTTCCGCTCTCTGCGCAGGCTTATCCGCAACAGGTTTTGCGACGGGCTTTTCCCCTCTCTGCACAGGTTTGTCCGCAGCATGTCTTTCAACGCGGCTTTCAGTTATCTGCGCGGGCTTGTCCGCAGCAGGTCTTTCAGCGTGTTTTTCCGCTCTCTGCAAGGGTCTTGCAGCCGTTTCGGACTGCCGCACGGCTATGCGGCGGCGGGTCGGACGTGATTCTTCATCGTCCTCGTCGTCGTATTCGTCGTCCTCCGCGACTTCCGCCGCTTCGCGCTCGGCACGTCTTTTCGCAAGGCGTTCACGCAGAGACAGAGAGAAAGTTTCGTTCTCTTTGTCTTCATCTGTTTCCTCTTCTGCGGCTTTTTGCGCGGCTCTGCTTTTGGCGAAACGTTCACGGAAAGACGGACGCGGCGCGCGGTCTTTCTCCTCGTGCTCTTCATATTCATCGTCTTCGTCAAATGCCGCCTGTTCCGCAGCGTTTGAGGCTTCCGTCTCCGCTCTTCTTTTTGCGAGGCGTTCGCGAAAAGACAGCTTTTCCTCGGGATAGTCGTCGTCTCCGTCGTCAGCTTCGAAATCGGAATAGCCGTAACCGTCGGAAGTCGGCGTTTCGTCCTCCTCCTCCGCAAGAGGAAAGTCTTCTATGGGAGTTTCCGCAGGACGGAATGAAAATTTGGGTTTGTTATCTTGTGTGTCGTGGTTCTTGTTTTCGTTTTCCAATGCGATGTCCTCAGAGTAAAAATATGTTGCGTTCGCCGCGTTGCGGCAACTTTCGTTTGATCCTTTTCTGTGCCGAAAGCCTTATCAGACGTTCTGCGTTATGACGGGCAGAGCCGCCATGCGGAGTTCCGTTGCGCCGTAAGGTATAAAACGGAGCATCTCCTTTTTGTCGGAAGCCGCGACAGCAAGCGGTTTTCTGACAGCCGCGCCGTCTTTTATGCCCCACTGTATGCGTTTGCCGCAGCAGAACATTTCGACTGCGGGCGTAGCCGACGAGAACGGGAACGATGTCAGCGGCTTATCCTCAAACGTGACGGATTTCGAAAATCTGTCCTTGTCCTCGGCAAGCACGGCAAAGTTCCAGCCGCCGCTTGCGGAAAGTTCGTATTCGCTGTAAGGATAAGTGTTGCCCTCGGTATAAGCCTTGTCCGCCGCTACGGGCACGGCATAGTAAAGCGCGCCGCGGCTGACGATATAAAGGTCGTCGGGCAGTCTGTTCAATCTGAATTTGTCGTTCGTGTCAAGGCTGAAAACGGTCGAGTCCGTCCATGTGCCTTTGAACGTGTAAAACTCGCTCTTGCGCGGCATAAGCATCTCCGAGCCCGAGCCTATTTTCATATTTTCCGTCCAACCGGGAATGCGGACGCCCAGCGTAAACGTGACGGGAGAAGAAACCGTAACGGTTATTTTTGAAGTGTTGCGGAACGGATATTCGCCGCCGACCTCAACTTTTACGTTCGCGCCGTCTATCGTTGTTTCAAGCGTTGCGGGCGCAAGCGAAGAAATATATATGCCGTTTTCGTGTTTGAGAAACCAAACGCCGCAAAATGCGGCATAGCCTTTGCAGAATGCTGCGACGGAGCATTTTTTGCCGTTTCCGAGCCCGAACAGTCCCGCTCTTTTGTCCGCGGTCGAAAACGGGTGTTCGCCGTCCGCGACGCACTGTATCTGATTGACGAGCTGCACGCGCTGTTTTGCCCACATATCCGCGGAAAACGCGGCGGGATAAGCGTTGTACGCCAAGCGTTCGAGCCTGTCCGCGATGGCCACCGAACCCGATGTTTTGAGCAGCGCGGCAAGCGCCGACATATATTCGCAGAGCGCGTCCGTGTCAAGTCCTCTCGATGCGCTTTTGCCGCCGAGACGGCTGTCGCCCGTTATCATGCCTATCGCCGAGCCGTGGAAACGCTCAAGCGTGTATATCATCTCAAACGCGCGGTCAACGTAACTTTCGTCGCCGTAAAAATCGGCAAGCGCGGCGGCGGTCTTGACCGCCTGAATATTGTTGTGTATGTCAGTTAAAAACGACGCAGGCAGGTCGGAAGCTGCGACGTGGGCATAGTCCCAGCCATCGAAAAATCCGAGCCAGTCAAAGCCCATGCACGCAAGTTTTTTTGCAAGCCGACGCAGGGAGCGGTCTTCCGTTTTTTCTGTCTCCCTCGCTATCGGACGGAGCGCGTCCGCCCAGCAAAGCGACGCTTTCTCGGAAAGAACGTGCGTGTCCGTATAAACATCGAGTTCTTTGAGCGCGGCAAGTATATATCCGTCAACCTCGCCGTTGCCGCTCGCCTCCGCATAGTCGCAGAGTGCGTTCAGCAGAACAAAAAGAGACGCGATATCGAATTTTTCGTTTCTGCCTTTCGGAATGAACCCGTTTTTGTTGTTTTCAAGCAGTTTTTTGATATAAAGTCCCGCGCGCTCCTGCATTTCGATGTCGGAGATGAGCCACGCCGTGGGCACAAAGCCCGAAAGCCAAAGCGGAAGACTGTCATAATCGCCGCTGTTGCCGCCGAGCCAGCGGGATTCTTTCACCTCAGGCAAAATGCGGTCAAGATTGCCCAAAAGCCCGTCCGCCTGCAAGCGCAGGTTTGCCGCCTGCCAGCCGCCGGGGGTCACCTGCGACGCGGAATAAGACGTTGTGATTATTCTTTCGGAGATCATATTTTCTGCTCCTTATATTTCGGTTTCGGAAAAACGCGAAACGCTTTATCCGAAATACTTGTCAAATTCTTCCTGGGAAAGCCCGAACCATGCTTTTATCTCGGGCAGCATGAACGCTTTTCTGTCCTTTATATACGTTCTGACCTTTTCGACTTCTTTTTCCCAGCCCGCATACGATTTGTCCCAGCGTTCGCATTCGCGCTTCATGTCGGGTTCTATCTTATCCACTATGCTTTGCAGGTGCGCCAGAGCGACTTCTTCGCTGAACGTATTTTTAATATGGTAGGACATTCGCTCCAAAAACAGCGTTCGGAAGTCGGGATTGTCAAGCAGGTTTCCGATAAGCGCGTTTATCTTTGCAAAGCCGTATTCCGTCTGCCCGCGTTTGCGCAGGTAAAAATCAAGCGGTGTGTCGTAATAAAAGCCCCAGTCGAGGTCGTAGTATATCCAATGCCAGCGCGTGTCGTCGCTTGCGGTGTTGCGGAACCACTTTGCGTTGCCGTTGTCCTGGTTGCCCGAATAGTATTCGCCTATCGTAAAATCTATAAGGCTGACAAAATCTATCCGTTCTTCCGCATATTTGTAGTTTTCAGCGTTGCGCATATCGTGCGTTTCCACAAATTCGCGCAGTTCCTGAAATTCCTCCCGCGAACCGTAAATCACAGCCTCGCTGCCCACAAGCAGGTCGGTGTTCTCCTCGGCGGCGTTCAGATGTTTGGCAACGTAATCCGAATTGACCTTTTCGCGGAAATAGTAGATGCCGAAATACTCGCCGTTGACATAGAGGTTGCAGGGCTTATAAGCCTGAACGTAAAGGTTTTCGGAATGACTTTTGAGCAGGCTTGTGAAAAACTCGTCGCGCAGCATTGCGTGAGCATAATCCTGCGAACCCGCACGAAGCACCAGCGCCTTAAAACTTTTTACCGTGTCAAGTTCGTCAAAAACGGGATACACAAGTTCGCTTTGCCCGTACATATCCCTGAATTTGAGTTGGAACGACTTTTTATCGTCCGCGCGCGAATATGCGCCGAAAATGCGTATGCCGCAGTCTATCGAAAAGCCGTCGCCGTTCTCAAAAAACTCCGCCGTGCATTCTTTTTCCCACGGTTTCCAGAAGTTCGCGCCCAGATACGGAAATTCGGACGAAGCGTTGTAGCCCGTCGCATAAATTCCGCTTTCGTTGCTGTAAAGGTCGTCCCTGTCCACGCAAAGAGTCATAACGGGCAGCGTGTTGTCCTCACCCACGATGTAAGTCGCAGCCGCCGCCGTTGACCTTATTTTTCCCGCGGAGTACGAGACTGCGCGAACGGACTTCGTCTCCGCAAGTTCAAAAGGGGCTGTATATTTTTTGGAATAAACGGTCGGGTCGGAGCCGTCAAGCGTGTAATAAATATCGCCCTCGCCCGATATCGTGACCGTCACAGCCGCATCGTAAACGCCCGATTTCGTTTCTATCACGGGCTCGGAAGCAACCGCGTAACAAAGGCTGTCGCCGTCCGTATATCTCGGAGACGGTGCGGTATTCGTCCAAAAGCCCGCTCTGTCGGAAGCGCGGGTCAGGCTCTGACCTATCTTCGTGCCTTTGAGACACACGCCGTCACAGAGTTCGCCGTTTTTGAACAGATATACCTGTTCGTCGCCGTTTATCTTGAAATTCGCGTGATAATATTCGCTGTTCGAAAGACGTTCGCTGCCCGAACAGATAATAACGAACGATTCGCCCGCGCCGAGTTTTTTCTCGGGCAGCCGCCACATATCCGTCGTTGCCGCGTCGTTCGAAAGGCAGTAATCTGAAAGTTCGATTTCGGAGGACGATGTGTTTTTCAGCTCGACCCAATCGTAATATCTGCCGCCGTTCTGCGGAATATATCCTCCGTTTTTCGGATTTTTGGACATCGCTTCGTATATCACAAGCCCGTTCTTGCCCTTGTCAAGCAATTTGCCGACGCTCGCAAAGCCGTTTTCGTCGTTTTCAAAGCCGGGGGTCGGAGAAAACGTCTCGGCATAAGCGCCGCTGCCGTCTCTGGAATACGACGCATCGGGGGACAGCGTTTTTATCTCGACCGAATCAATTATTCTGCCCTGTATATCGGAGACCGTGACGCAGATATTGCTTGTTTTCAGCGTAAAATTCGTGTGAAGTTCTCCCGTTGTTTCGGAAATATCCTTGCCCGAGCAGTAAACGAGAAGCGTTTCGCCCGCGCCGAGAGTGACGGCGGGAAGCTGCCATTCATAAGGTGCGGAAAGGCTCGAACCGAGCGAATAATAGTTCAGGTCAACGGCGGAAGAAGAGATGTTTTTCAGTTCTATCCAATCGTTTCTGTCGCTGTCTTCGTCCGTTATGCCCACGGTGTTTTTGCATTGAACTTCGTTTATGACTATCGTTTTTGTTCCGTCCGTGTTTTTGCGTGACGCCTCAAGCGCCGCATAGCCCTCGTCTGTGTTCGGCTGTCCCGGCGTGGGTCTGCCGCTTACAGTCCACGCGCCCGCGTCGTAAGACGTTCTCTCCATAACGGAATTGGACGTCATTTTTTCGGTGGTGACGGAATCGAGCGAAGTGCCGTCCGCGTTTTTGAGCACAAGCGTTTCGCCGCCCGCCTTGGAAAGGTTGAACGGCGCACACAGATATTCGGAAAGATACGAATTGTTGCAGTAGACAAGCAAATACCCGCCCGCTTCTATCTCCGTGCCGTCGGGAAAAACAAGCGAATCGTTTGATTTGGACGATTTCTGCAAAACGAGCGCGTAGCCCGAAACGTTGACTTTTTTTGCGGAGTTGTTATACAGTTCCACCCAGTCCGCGGCAGAACCGTCGGGCGCAAGCAGCGTGCCTTTGTTCGAGGTCATCACCTCGTTGATATAAACTTTTCCGATACCGGAGTCGGAACTCGTCTTGCCCGACATAAAATAATTTACAAGGCAGACGCCGCCGATAAGACAGAGCATACCGACGAAAAGCATAAATATGGGAAAAACATGGCGCTTAGCCGAAAGGCGCGTATCGTTCGCCTTGATTTTTTTCTTTTTTGCCAAAAATATCCTCCTCCCGAAGCGTATCGAAACGGAATAACTGTCAAAAATACGGATTGAGGCGACTTGCGTCAAAACCGTTTCAGGGTTTTGCAAAAAAACGACCGAGCCGCCCGTCTCATTTTATAAAAAGAGAGGTAACAAAACAATGCCGCAGATTTCTTGCAGCGCACACACCTGTGTGCATAACGCGGAAAGCAAATGCTGTTTGCAGGACGTTCGCGTCGGAGGTTCCGATGCAAAAAAAGCGTGCCAAACCTGTTGTGACAGTTTCCGCGAAAAGACCGAGGGCTTTGCCAACGCCGCCTGCGCTTCATGCGCCTGCTCGGACAGTCACGTTGACTGCGCCGCCGACAGATGTATATTCAACGTCGAGGGCGTTTGTGAATCGGACAGAATAAACGTCGAGGGCGTCGGAGCGTGCAACTGCAAAGACACCGAGTGCAAGACCTTCAAAAAGTAAGCAAATAAAACCGCACGGTCGGATCTTTCGGGGTTCGGCCGTGTTTGCTTTTCCGCAAAGTCCGTCCGCCGAAGAGGAATGCCGCCGGAACAATACTATCCGATTATATAATATATTGTATATTATCTTCTTGTAAGTATAACATTTTTTTACCGACAAGGCAAGAGGAATGTGTGAAAAAAACGTAAAATATAGACGCACAACGTCGTTTTGTGACGATTTTTGTGTCTTGAAGTATTTTTTTTCGCCGCCGATTCGAATTTCTTTTGGTAATCTTTGCATAAACGAAGTGAGCTTTTTTGGTAAAAACGCCGTTTATTTTTTTTCGCATTTTTTGCCTTGCGATATAAGAAAAAGTATGATATAATACAGTGAACGGTCGTATTAAAAACGACTCGAAAAATGTCAAAAAACAGGTTCTCCGACGCTCTGCCTTATGTCGGAGGGACGCTGAAAAAATTATTATTTTTCAAGGCAGAGAAAAGAGGACACTATGCTCGCACAAAGACCGCCGATGGGCTGGAACTCGTGGAACACTTTCGGAGAAAACATTTCCGAAGAACTCATTATGGGCATCGCAGACGCGATGGTTGAAAAGGGACTGCGCGACGCAGGATACGAATACATCGTTATCGACGACTGCTGGTCGCTTCGCGAAAGAGGCGAAGACGGCAGACTTGTCGCAGACCCGAAAAAATTCCCCCACGGTATGAAATACCTTGCGGACTACATTCACTCCAAAGGCATGAAATTCGGAATGTATTCCTGCGCCGGAACTCTGACCTGCGCGGGTTATCCGTCAAGCTTTGATCACGAATATCTCGATGCGCAGACCTTTGCGGATTTCGGCATCGACTTCCTTAAATACGACTTCTGCTACAAGCCCGAGACGTCCGACGGACCTCTGCTTTATTACAGAATGGGCATGGCACTCAAAGCCACCGGCAGAGAGATTCTTTTCTCCGCCTGCAACTGGGGCAGCGACAACGTATGGCAGTGGATACGCTCCACCGGCGCGCATATGTACAGATCTACAGGCGACATCGTTGACCGTCCGAACTCGTTCCGCGACATCGCGTTCAGCCAGATCCCCATGCTCAGTCAGTCCGCGCCCGGCTGCTATAACGACACGGATATGCTTATCTGCGGTATGTACAACAAGGGCAACGTCGGCTTCGGCGGCTGCAATCAGGAACAGTATGATATGCACTTCGCTCTTTGGTGCATGATGGCGTCCCCGCTTATGATAGGCTGCGACATCAGAAACTGCGACGAGCACACGCTCGAACTCCTCAAAAACAAGGCTCTTATCGCCCTTGACCAGGACGAGGAAGCAAGACCGCCGTACACGCCGAACAGAAAGATCGAAGAAGTTCTTCTCCTGTTCAGACACCTTTCCGGCGGCGAATATGCGCTCGGCGTATTCAACTTTGCCGAGGGTTCCGCACGCAAGTACATCAATCTTTTCGAACTCGGTCTTACCGCAAACTGCGGCTACGGTCTTGAACTCACCGGCATGCTCGACGACGAAAAGATAACCGTTAAAGACAACTTCTACCTCGACCTGCCCGCAACGAGCTGCAAGGTTTACAGAGTAAAGCTTATAAAACTGTAAACCATGGCGACCTGCAAAAACTGCGGCAAGGAACTCGAAAACGACGAGATAGGCATATACAAACGTATGGTCAATCGCGGCGCAACGGAGTTTTTGTGCATAAAATGCCTTGCGGAATATTTCAAAATAAGCGAAGACCTTGTTCGCGAAAAGATAGAGCATTTCCGCAATATGGGCTGTACCCTGTTCGCGCAAAAGCCAAAGGATACGCCCGATAAAAAACAGGTATAAAAATTGCAGCCTTTCGCGGAGCGAAAACAGTTCCGTGAAAGGCTCTTTTTTCGGGCACAGTCGGCATACTCCGTCCGCCGGAATAAAATCAACGCATATTTTATGTAAAATTTTCCGCAAACCGCTTGACTTTTTTGCATTTTTAAGTATATAATGAAAGCAGATAAAGGAGGTAGGAAATATGAACAGACTTAATCTTGTACACAACATTGACATCGCGGATCTGATGAAGACCGTTGACGCCTGCAAGGGCGATGTTTTCCTCGAAACGGACGAGGGCGACGTGCTGAATCTTAAATCAAAATTCTGCCAAATCATGGGTATAGCAAATATTCTCAAAGGCGGCATTGTCGAGGGCGCATACATTCGCTGCCCGAACCCCGACGACGAGGCTCTTATGTTTCGTCTGAACCTCTACCACGAGGTGCCGAAAAAGGACGAAGAATAAGTCTTAACCCCACACAACGCAAAAAATCGGGGTTATCCCATCGCAAAAATACAACGCGCAGCAAACGTTTTTGCAATCAGCAATATTAAGTTGCGCATTTAATAAAAACATATACGGCAGAACCGCATTTCGGCGGCTCTGCCGTTTTTTTGTTCGCTTTGCGGGATAATATATTTATAACAATGATGTTGACAAATACACCCATTGGGTGTATAATATATATGAGGTGATAAGTGTGAATGTCCGCGAAATGAGAAAAGCATTGGGAATTACGCAGTCCGAATTTGCGGTACGATATAATATTCCGTTCCGAACGATACAAAATTGGGAGACCGAGCAGCGCAAACCGCCCGAATATATACTTGATTTGTTGGAAAAGCGAATCAAAGAAGATGCCGTAAACAGGAGAACCGTCAAACTGCCCGAATATGACCCGAAAAAAGAAGACCTGCCGAAAAGAAGAGACTATATCGGGGCTGTTTCATGGCTTAAAGCGGTACGCGAACAAATGAACGAAGATGTTGTTTTTGCGTTGGACGAGGCGCTTATGTGTCAGGGGAATTTCGGCGGACACAGCGACGAATTTCTCGTATGGGTTTACGGTAACGATTCCTTGACACGCTTTAACGGGATCGTCGTTCTCGGCAACAAAATAAGTCCTTATTGCGTCGAACACAAAAACGGATTGTGCTATACGGATTTCAACAGAACCCTATCCGACGCACTTGCAAATGAACAGATCCTCGATATGCAGGGAATAACGGAAGCAATAAGCAAATACTATTATGCCAACGGCGACAGTTTCAACGGAATTTCCGTTCCGCCCGAATATCAGGACAGATTTGAAGCACTTGCAAAAGAAGCAGTTGCTTATTACGAATAAAAGGAGTTCGAAAAATGGATATTACGGCAGAAGAAAAACTGATGTACAGTATAATGAAAGCGATATATGAAAGCAATATTCCCGTAAGTTTCAAGGGTTCAATGGTATTAAGAGCCTGCCTGATAAACGGCGGATATACCGAAGAGACCAGACACACGGTTGACATTGACGCAAACTGGAACTCGGACACTCCGCCGACCACCGAACAGATGGCTGATTCGCTGCAAAAAGCAATAAGCAGATACAACGAATTTTTGACAGTCGGAATTTCAAGACCTTACGGAGAACGGCGTTCCGCAGGCTTTGAAATAAAAAACAGGGAGACGGACGAAATTCTTTTCACTATGGATATTGACGTAAACCGACCTGTGCCGCCGACGAAGATATATGAAATAGAATCTTTCCGTTTTTGCGGTGTAACGCTGTCTCAAATGACGGCAGATAAAATCTGTTCTATATCGTCAGACAGCATTTTTCGAAGAATCAAAGATGTAACGGACTTGTATTATATCTCAAAAATTACAAACCTTGATAAAACGGATATATTGAACACATTGAAAAACAGCGACAGAAAATTGGGGGATTTTCACGCTTTCCTAAACCGCGCAGACGAACTCAAACATTCTTATGACAAATTCCGCTTTGAGGGCAGAGTAACAAAACCGTCGTTTGAAACGGTTTACGGTGCCGTAAAAACTTTTATTGCAGACATTCTTCCCGATAGCGAAAAACAGGACTGAATTGAAAAGGCGTTACCGCAAAAATCCCGTATTCACGCAATATTGTATCCTTTCCGCACCGCAAAATACGACATTTGTTTTTAACCGCTTGACACCGTGTTTTTATTATGATATAATCATTCTGTTTGAACCGGCGGATTGAGGCGGCGCAACTTAAAAGTAATATCAATCTTTCGGGTACACTTGTCAAAAAGCAGGTGTGCCTGTACTTTTTTTGCGTCTTAACGCCTTATTTCACAGGCAAACAAAAACTCATACCGAGAAAGGAATTTGTTTTATGAAAAACAAAGATACTGGCAAAAACGTTTCATTTTGGGACAGAAAATTCCAATACACCAAAATGGGTTCGTCGCCCAAAACCGAAATCATCGCGGGTCTGACCACATTTCTTGCAATGGCATACATTCTTATTGTCAACGCGGGAATGTTTGCAACACTCGGCGTGGTATCGTTCGATGCCATGTATGTTACAACCGCACTTTCCGCAATCATCGGAACGGTGCTGATGGGACTTCTGTCCAATCTGCCGCTTGCGCAGGCGCCCGGTATGGGAATCAACGCATTCTTCGTATACACGGTTTGCCTGACGCTCGGTTTTTCTTACGCAAACGCGCTTGTATTCGTTCTCATCGACGGTCTTGTGTTCGTTCTGTTGACCGCCACGGGACTGAGAAAGATAATTTTTGACGCCGTCCCGTCCGTTGTTAAGGCGGCTATTCCTGCGGGTATCGGCTTGTTTATCGCGTTTTTGGGGCTTCAAGACGCGAAGATGGTTATTCCCAGCGCGTCAACAGGCGTTACGCTCGCATCGTTCAATCTTCTCGGCGACGCAAGCTGGGCGTCCGTTATGCCGCTTCTCGTCGCAGTTTTCTCGCTGCTGCTCATTGCGGTTCTTTCTTACAAAAAGATCAGGGGCGCTATCCTTTACGGAATCCTCGGCGGAACGGCTCTTTATTACGTTCTCGGCTTTACGGTCAACGGTTTCTACACCGGTTTCGCGGAAAACTTCTCGTTCAACCCGCTCAAACCGTTCGCTTCATTCGCAACCGAGTCTTTCGGCAAAGTATTCACGGAAGGATTTGACTTCTCCGCATACCTTAATACGGAAGGTCACACCGTCGGCGGTCTTGTGATACTCTTCATCACCACCTCTCTTGCTTTCTGTATGGTGGACATGTTCGACACGCTCGGAACGCTGTACGGCGCTTGCCGCGGCGGCAACCTGCTTGTTAAAAACGACAGGGGCGAACTTGAAGTTCCGAACATGAACAAGGCGATGATGGCGGACGCGCTTGCGACCTGCACCGGTTCCGTTCTCGGAACGTCCACCGTTACGACGTTCGTTGAATCCTCCGCTGGTGTTGCGGCAGGCGGAAAAACGGGTATCACCTCGCTTGTAACTTCGGGCGCTTTCGCGGTCGCTCTGTTCTTTGCGCCTATCGCAAAACTCATTCCCGCCTACGCTTACGGCGCGGCTCTGATATATGTCGGCGTGCTGATGATGGGCAGCGTTAAGGACATTGATTGGAAAGATGTTTCCGTCTCCGTTCCCGCGTTTCTCACAATAGCAATGATACCTTTCTCATACAACATATCTTACGGTATCGCGTTCGGTTTGATTTCATACGTTGTTATCAAACTTTTCTCCGGCAAAGTAAAAGAGATAAAGGCTGGCACTTGGGTCATCACATTGCTTTTCCTTGCAATGTTCTCCTTGACCCACTAATATAATTTGACTAAAAATACGGGCAGTAAAGAACTTGCGTTCTTTACTGCCCGATTTTTTATAAAAGCAAAAATGCCGATATTTATATTGTTATGCGGTGCAATCATTCACCCCATTTTGCGGCAAACAGATTCGACGATCCCGCAAAGCCGTTGTAATCGTAAAAGCCTACCGCCATGCGGGTATAAATGCTGTCAAGAAGATTTTCGCGGTGACCTTTTTTTGACTGCATCCACAGGTGCAGAACCATAAATTCGCCGCTGTTTTCCGTGCCCGCGCCCGCGCAGTTTTCACCCTCTGCGCGAAAATCGCCCTGTTTGTAATCGGTATTTTCATATATTGCGGTAAAGCAATCTCTTCCGTCAGGTCTTTTGTGCGGTCCCGCGCCGTAACCGTCTATCCACCAGCGAACATATTCTTCGGAGCGGATAACGCTCGGTTTATACAGTTTTTCGTCCCATTGCAGGGGCTTGCTGCCGTATCTGACACGTTCGTAATTCACGTTTTCGAATATTTCAAGCGCCTTGTCCCTGCCCCCGATAACAAGCGTATCGGACTTTTTGGCGACGTAATAAAATACCGCCATAGCGTCCGAAATATTAACTTCAAGGTCGTCCGTCACTTCCGCATAAGGCAGGCGGTCTTCCGCAAGAAATTCTTTTTTGGCAACATGATAAAACAGCAGCATCGCGTCCGTTATATCCACCCTGCCGCTGCCGTCAACGTCACCCACATATTCGGCATTTTTGTCGGTTATTCTGAACTCGCCGAGGGCATCGCAGCCCACTTCAAAACCGCCGTTGCAGAGGGTCGAATAAAGGTCGATGACATCGCGGTTTTCGTCAACTCTGCGGAATCTTGCGCCGTCAGCGTTTATCGATGCAGGGACGGGCAGGAACACCCGTACCGCGCCCTGCGGCTTTACTTCAACGCCGTTTTTGACAAATGAGATCTCATAAAAAACGGACGCTTCGTTTTGTTTCAACACGCTTACTTTCAACTTCGCGCCCGCGCCGACCTCCGCAAAGACTCGCACGCCCGTTGCGGTGTCGTAATACTCCGAATAAGCGACAAACGGAATGCCGTTCGCCTTTGCATAATTTTCCGCAGAAGAGCCGCGCACGCCGAACATCGCTTTCAGACTGAAATCCCCGCCAAAAGCATTTTTGCCGATATCGGTCACGCTGTTCGGAACGGTCACTTCGCTGATATGTTGACAGTTCGCAAAAGCCTCCTCACCTACGGAAACAACTCCCTGCGGCAGATTCACAAAAGGTATCGCCCAGCATTGATAAAATACCCCATCGCCTATCGTTTTAAGACCGCTCGGAAGCGTAAGCGATTTAAGCGAACAGTTGTAAAACGCTTCTTTGCCTATCTCCGCAACGCCGTTCGGAATGTTCACATCCGTCAGCCCGTCGCACAGATAAAAAGCGTTTCCGCCTATCTTTGTCAAGCCCGACGGCAGCGCAACGTTTTTGAGCGATTTGCACCGCGAAAACATACTGTCCGAAAGTTCCGTGAGTTTTGTTGCGGACAGATCGGCGCGTTCAAGGTTTGTGCAGTTGCCGAACACATATCGCCCGAGCGTTTTCAACCCTTGCGGAAGCGTTACCGAGGTCAAAGAGGAGCAGTTTGAAAATGCGCTGCGCCCAATATTTTCGAGCCCCGACGGGAAATTGATGTTTTTCAACGCCGAGCAAAACGAAAAGGCTTCATCTCCGACGGAGACAAGTCTTTCGGGAAGCGTCAGCGACATCAGCGACGAACACCGGAAAAACGCTCCCTCTCCGAGAGCGACAATACCGTTCGGCAGAGACACCTCCGTAACGGAAGAACACTCCGCAAACGCATCGTTTACTATCTCCGTTATTCCCTCGGCAACAACAACTTTTTTGATACTCGAGCAGAACAGAAACGCCCTTTCGCCGACGGCAGCAACTTTGTGTCCGTCGATTTCAGCGGGAATCATGACCGTCTCGCCGGGTTCTTCGACCGTTCCCATTATAACGGCTTTGTCGTCCTCTTCTCTTAAATAATACTGCCAGCAGCCGTCCCCCGACGTGAATATCTCCGACTCGTCCCACGCCGCGGCGGAGAAAGCCGAAAATGCGGGAAAAAGCGAAAGAAATACCGTCAGCGCCAACAGCGCCGCAACCGCTTTTTTCATACAAAACTCCCCTGTAATTTGTTCTATGACATAATGATACCACCGAACGCGGGTTTTGTCAACAATGCGATAAAAACATGTGTGGTTGAGTATTCAATAAATTCGTCGTTGCTGATTTTGTCCCTGTCTTTGCATCACAAACTCAAAACGGACGGCAAGGTTCTTTCCCCGCTGTCCGCTTATATTTTTCTTATATTTAATACTGCCAATCGCCCACAAAGAAGTTCGACGTGTAGTACCAACCGTTCGAATGCTCGCATACCGCCACCGCCATCGCGGTGTAACTTTCAGTCAGTATGTTTGCCCTATGCCCCGGCGAATTCATCCAAATCTCCGAAACAAAATATGCCCCGCTCGCTTTCCACGATGCGCCCGCGCAGTTCTCGCCCCAGTATTGGAAACTGTATGCGTTATAGTCCGAGTTCTCAAAAATTGCAGTAAAGCAATCTCTCCCGTCGGGTCTTTTGTGCGGGCCCGCGCCGTCACCGTCAGCCTGATATCTTGCATACTCATGTGCTCTTATCATGCTTGCCGCATAAAGATTTTCATCCCATGAAAGCGGCGCCAAACCGTTCGCCGCACGCTCGGAATTTATCGTCTCAAAAATTTCAAGCGAAACATCGCGATTTTCTATAACAAGCGTATCGGACCTTTTGGCAACATAATAAAATATCGCCATCGCGTCCGAAATATCAACGGACGTATCGCCCGTGACCTCAACATAAGGCAGTCTTTCTCCCGGTAACTCCGCTTTTTTCGCCACATGATAAAAAACAAGCATCGCGTCCGTTATATCAACGCTTTTATTGCCGTCAGCATCGCCGCAATACGCACCTTTCAGATTGACGGGATCAACCTTCGAGTCCTCAATATTCACTTCGGCGGCAAATCCCGCAACGGATACGGAAAAAACCATAACAAGTGCGATAATCGCAGCAAGAACCTTTTTCATATAATTCATATACCCCCATTTTTCGGCAAACGCAAAAGCCTTTTTTGCCGAATATCTTCCCTCGGCGGCAACCCGCCGAACACATTCCAATATATGTTACCACTCCCCGCCGCGCTTGTCAACTCCGTTTCCGCATTTGACAAAATTATTCCTCATTTGCGTAAAACTCTGTCGCAAATAAATATCCACCCGCTACGCGGGTGGATATTTATTTTGGTCTGTTTTCGGACTCTTGCCAAGGCATTTTGCAAAAATGTATGTTTATGGGCAATCGACGGGTTTAATCGCTTTATTTGCTCTGCTGACTGTCTAAAACAATTATCAAAGCTTTTCTTTTTCTAAAACTGTGCAATATCAGCCATACCGTCAGAATAACGAATGAAATTATGAGAATCGAAACGATTACACAGGCAACGTTTATTTCATTTTTTACTCCGACATACAGCAGGTAAAATAGCAGGGCAAACAGAATAACACTTCCCGAAGAGATATTTAACAGATGATTATGATGTGCCTTTGTTATTTCCTTAACATCGGGTATGCATGATCGCTCGGTTGAAATATCGGGAGAAAATGATATTGCGGGCGGGCAGAACGTGTTGGTGTTCTTATCGAAATACCCCGACTTCAATTCAAACGATATTTCTGCATTTGCGTTGAAATTGATATCAACATATCCTGAAATCTTAAAGGCAGAGACGTCTTTCCACCAGTCCGGACTGCCATTGAATGTTATAACATTCAAAATCCCCCTGACAGGCAGGAACAAAACATCCAATATAATTTCAACAAACTGCGGAACAGATCGTTGGGATCTCTGTTCAAAACGAAGACGGTATGTTTTATTTTCCTCAAGCAAAAAATGAACCTGACCGGAGAAGAGATCAACGTTTTTTGATTCGCCACCGATTGAAAATATTACAGCGTCTCCGCCTAAATCTTCGTCTAAAATCCCGGATATACACAGATCGATCATTTAAACCACCCATATAGAATTATTCAAGGATTTATCAAAAATATAATCCAACACGCCTGCCAGAAGACCTCCGAGCGAGAGAACAATATCAATGTTGGGGACAATAATGTTAAGAAATTTGTTAATCACTACTGAAGATGTAAAACCTGCTAACATGGAAGTTAATTCCCCAACGGGAATCTTTTTTGCAATCCACCTTCCCACACCCCATAACTTACTCAATCCATTTTTGAATCCATTAAGAAGTTTAGAAGCACTTCCGGCAACAAATTTTACAAAAGACCCTAAAGGACCTGCAAGTTTGGCTTTAAGTGCCGCCTTACCGTATGCCTTTGCAATACTTTTTACAGGTGCAAACAAAGAACCAATGCCCGGAAGAAAACTAAGCTGAATGTCAACTATTGCAGAAACCATCCATCTTCTGATAACGAAGAATCCTTGGTAATCAGCATTAAAAACAGGCTCGTTATCACAATATGTGAAAATATTATGAAATGTTGTTTGGTATGAAATCTCGGCAATTACAGGATCATCCGCATTAACAAACCTACCAACCGTCGGATCATAGTATCTTGATTGCAGATAGTAGAAGCCCGACTCGTTGTCGTAATAGTAGCCGCGATAGCGGAACGGGTTTGCGGTGCCCACCTTGAACCAACCGTCGGTCGTGTCATTCATTTGGAGAATGTTGCCCCACGCGTCATAGGTATATTCGACAAGCAAACGGAAGTAATGCGAAGACGAACCGTCTTCCGTACCCCAGATTTCAATTATATCGCCTTGAAGATTTTTCTTGTAAAAATAATTGTTTCCGAGGTAGTTCATTCCGACGGGACTTCCCGCCGCGTCATAGAAGAAATAAGGGGAATAGCACTGTTATGTACCGGCAAGCATCGCGTTTAATCACCCAAACACAGACCTGTCAGGAATATTCATGAAACCTTTAAGGGCTTGGGATTATCCCAGCAAACTGCCTTTTGTCCCAAAAGGCGATGCTTGCCGGTATTGTGAATAACTAAATAAGTTTACTTAGCTGTTCCTTAAAAGTAATCATCTCCGCTTCCTTAAATGGTGAATCCGGATGGGTTTCATAAGTGGATACAACCCATTCTAAAAGTGTTGGTTCCTTGGGAAATAATTCTAATGCACGGCGAATAAACATCTGTATAACAGGGTGAATATCATAAAAAAAGGGGTCTATATACATCAAGAAATCGCACAAAAGCAAAGTGTTTTTGACAGAATAATCTCTTGATAACAAGTAAAGTAGATAACAAAACTTATCTGTACTACTAACCTTAGCAAAGTCTTTTTCTAGATTATCTATAGTATAATCATATTCTTTCGTTTTGAGAATTTCATATACTGAATGATAATCTCGTTCTTTCCATAAACGAATCAATTTTCTCACAGTACACCTCCTTACGGCGTTCCAATTCCATTCCACACCCATGCATCGCCAATGTAGTAGTAACCGCGATAGCGGAACGGGTTTGCGGTGCCGAGCGTCGCAGCCATTGAGCCGCCTGTCGAGAGAATGTTGCCCCACGGGTCATACTCATAAGTGACAACAACTTCGCCGGAAGTATTCAGTATTGCGATTATATCGCCCTGAACGGTTCTGCGGAAGAAATAATCGTTTCCGTTATAACGCAGACCGATTACCGAGCCCGCCTCGTTATAATAATACTGAATAATGTTTCCGTTGCGGTTTTCGCTGACTATCATCGAACCCGCAAGCTGGAACGTCGTGGTCACGCCGTTGACGGTCTTTTTGTTTCTTATGCCGCTTTCGTTGTAATCATAACTTGCGGATGTCTGTCCCTGCGTGAACGTCGCAAGCTGTCTTCAGTTTTTCTATCCCGAGGAGAAGCCGAAACTTCTCCTCGGGATATCGAATAAATCATCGGTAGTTTTTCATAAGATTTTTCCAGCCTGTCTCAAAATCCAAAAGGACTTCTCCGTTGACAGTAAGAGAAACGATAGGTAATGTATAGCCGTCTCCAAATACCTTAGGAGCAGAAACAAACTCAATAGAATCTCCGATATGAACCAAATTCCATATATCATCTCTGATTAACTGTAAGTTTTCATAACTTATATAGAAATTGTTATCTTCGAAACGAGCAGAAAGATCGGAAAATGCAATAAAAAATTTCTTCGCCTTATCGTTGCTTTTCATGTGCGTAACAGTTCCCGTTGCTGAAATGAAGTTTTCTTTATCAGAGTAATATATTTTCTCCCTATATCGGAAACAACCGGTAATCGAAACAAGCATCGCAAGAAGCAACACAAGCGTTATGCTCTTATATATTTTCTTATTCATATATTCCTTTTTTCCTAATTCTTTTGGTTTCCAATCCTTTTTTCTTCCGAGGCGGGCGAACCCGCCTCGAAAAGTCAGTTCAAATCCGAATGTCAAATTTCTAATTGTAGGTATTATTGTGCATATAAAGAAGCTTTACGGTTCTGCATTTTTCGGAATCGCATGAAATTCCTGTTATATTTTCTGTTTCAAAAACCGTTCGTCCGTCTTCCCGTCCGTAATCGTCAATACACTTTATATAAACCTTTTCTCGTGAAAAATCCTCCACGAAGCCCTGTATATCTTCCAAACCGCTGTCAAAAAGTTCAACGATAACGATTGCTTCCGTCTCTTTTGCATATTTCAACAATGCCGCACACAAATCTTTTTCAAGTTTCGGTGCAGTCTTCGGTTTATCCTTGATACCGTACAGATATTCAAGTTTTTTTTCATATAAACCGCCCCATTCTACAGAAAAAATACGATTCAGTAATCTCAAATCGAAGCCGTCGTAGTTTCCGTATTTTGAAACACATTCCGTCAATACATATTTGTCGGAGATGCTATGAACATAACCCACCGAGAACGAATCGGTGTCGTCCCTGTCGGAATAGAAAGATGTAAGTATATGTTTTTCTTTGCATTTCTCCAATTCTTCTCTCAACATAAAGATGCTCCTTCACATTATTATTTTTTCATAACTTTATGGCGTCCCCAAGGATTATTTCTGCGTGCATCTCCTTTTTCTCCCTGATGATCTCTTTTATTACGGGTTCTTCCTTTTTGATGCTTTTCTTTTGTGCTTTTTCTACTGTTTTTTGTGTGTTCCGAGCTGTAGACGATATGATTATCTAAATACTCATCAACACAAACAGCTACTGTCGCGGTAGCTGAAATCGAGACCGAAGTAACAGCAACCGTTGCAGCAGTAGCGACCGTGCTTGCTGAAATACTACTTACAACGCCAAATCCGACAGCTGCCAAAGCAGGAGCCGCAGCCCCGCAAGTAACAACCGTAGCAGCAACAACAGCAACAACACATGCGGTTATTGCAACAGCAGCAACAAGTTTTTTTGTCCAATACGGCCAATATCCGGAATCATCAGTTAAATTAACCGGATTGTTAAAGCAATAAGCATATAAATTATTTTCAAGAATATGCTCGTTTGCTCCGTCGATAATCTCCGGCTCGTCCGCATTAACAAACCTGCAAACCTTTGCGTCGTAGTATCTCGAATTGAGGTAGTAGAAGCAAGATTCGGTATCGTAGTAATAACCTCTGTAACGGAACGGGTTATCCGCACCGAGAGTCGAAGCAAGCGAACCGGTCACGGCAAGAATATTGCCCCACGGGTCGTAGGAATATTCGACAACAACCTCGCCCGAAGCATTCAGAACAGCGAGAACGTCGTTGCGGAAGTTCTTGCGGAAATAATAGTTTTCGCCGCCGTAAACTATTCCGAGAACGCTTCCGTTTTCGTCATAGAAATACGACTGAACGGTTCCGTTTCTGTTTTCGCTTACTATCTTCGAGCCGTCAAGTTGGAACGTCGTGGTCACGCCGTTGACAGTCTTTTTGTTTCTTATGCCTCTTTCGTTGTAATCATAGCTTGCGGAAGTCTGTCCGTTTGTGAGCGTAGCCAGCTGTCTTCCGTTTTTCCATGTCATGGAAATGCCGTCACGGAAATTGAGCGGATTGCCTATATCATCATAAGACAGCAACTGACCGTCATATACCATAAGGCGGTCGGCTATTCCGTCGCCGTTGTTATAGACAAACGAAACAGTATCTTCCCCGTCATAAATGCTTTTGAGGTTTCCGCCTTTGTAATATCCGTAACGCACGGTTTTATCCGTTGCGGCATCATACCAAGAAGTCAACTGACCGAGGCTGTCGTATGTATAAGTATGAAGCGTTGTACCGTTTTTCTTTATTGCGGTCAGATTATTATTTGCATCATATTCATACGAATACTGCGTACCCGTCGTTCCCGCACCGTAGTATGTTGCGGAACCTATAAGCGTGGTGGTCGCATTGTTCCCGCCTGCGCCGGCAAGGAACGCGTAATCTTCCTTTTCGACCTGTGCACCCGAGCCGTTTTTCAGAACTCTGCTTGACTGTCTGCCAAGCCCGTCAAAGGTCGGGGTTATGGAGAAGATTCCGTTAAGTCCGAACGTATTTACTCTGCTGTCTTCTCCGTAAGTCGCGCTGTATTCATGCGTATACCGCGTTCCCGCAGAGGTAGAATAAACGTATTTCAGCGTGTCAAAGCGGGAAAGTCCGTCATAAGTGTAATGCGTTCTGAAAACGTCGTTTGTTCCGTTTTCCGTTCTTGCGGAGATAAGTCTTCCTACGGTATCGTAATCATATATCTTCGCAATTCCGCTTGCGGTATCCGTTATAGCGGAAACCGAGCCGAAACGGTTATAGGTATAATTGAACGCAGTCTGCTCGTTATTATCATATCGCAAGGATACGATTCTGTCAAGATTATCGTAAAAATAATTTACGGTTGCGCCGTTGCCGTATGTGCTCGATGTCAGTTTTCCGTTGTTCGGAGCATAAGTAATTGTCGAAAGAGCCATATTTCCGACGGAAACGGAAAGTTGATTTCCGAATACGTCATAGGTATGATTGTACTCTTCATAAGCCGTGCCGCTGTCGTTTTCGGCATACGTCTTAACTTTCGACAAAGCACCGTTCATGTATTCGTAAATTATATCCGTCGTGCCGGAAGACATACGGGTAACCCTGTAACGGTTGTCGTATTCATTTTCCGGTATCCCGAAATCTTCGCGGATATTTCGCGCAGAGCAATTAAGCCGCGTTTATATAACACAAAAGAGAAAAAAACGGTTATCCGATATTCTGTTTGGCGGCAGCCTTTTTCGGCTGTCCTGCAAATTATGTACCGCACTTTCCCGATACGCGCATCTGCCGACCGAGAAAATACGGCGCTTCTGCCGACAGAGAGAATACGGCAAAAACAGCGTGCCGAAAACGGTTTTCGGTTGCCTGCGGCATTAAATCTTTCAACAGCCTGTCATGACGGAGTGGGTTTGGGGGGCATAAAAGGAGAAAAGGAGAGATTTGTTTTTGAAAGATTTTTTGTCGGAACAGAGCGTCGGAAACCGTTTTTTGCTCTTTTTGCTTATTTATACGGCAAAAAACGGCAAAACGTGACAAGAAAATCGTTTGTTTTACAAAAAATTCACAAAACACATGCCTCAATAGACCACAAAAAACGGGCGGACGCCTTACGGCGTCCGCCCGTTTCAAAAGGAAGGACATACAGCAATATATTAATAATACATCAAGTACGCCAAAAATACTTGATTGATGCTTGGATCAAGTATACTAAATTTACGCGTTATACGCAAAGCGTTTTTTCGAAATAACAAAGATTATTCCGACAGCGGCAATTATCGCAGCCGTGATATAGAACACAACGCCGGAAGAATCAGACGTATCGGGAGTATTGGACGTTTGGAAATATCCGACAGACTGAACTTCACTTTCGGAAGCAAAGCCCTGATACCAAACATTTGTCAACTTCCAGATACCGCCCTTGTTAGCCGCCTCGTAGCGAATAACCTGTGCGGAGCCGTCGGTTTCAGATGCCGCGGTAACATCAAAAACAAGCTTTGCGCTGTCCATACTGACAACGTTGACCTTGTAATCCTTATAGTTGATATTGTTCTTGAACTCTTTTCCTCTGTTCGGATAGAACATCAGAACATCTTCGTCATCGGTGGAATAAAGTCCCAAGCCGAAAAGTTTGTTCACTATCTCATCGGTATATCTTGTGGATACCGCCTGTTTGAAAGCGGAATATGTCGGATATGCCTGAATATCTATTCTTGCAGAATAATCCGCGTCCGTGTTGGTATTATCCTTTGTTTCGGGGAACTGCGGTCTGTCAAGGAAAAGATATTTAACGGCAAGCGTGTTGAAGTCTATCAGATCCTTGATTCGCTGCTGCATATATTCGGAAACTTCCACGCCGCTGAATTTCGGAATGGTGGGCACATAATATCCGTCTTCGTCATTGTAACTTGAATTTAAAATTCCGTAAAGGATATTATCATACTCAGAGGGCTCGGCAGTATTCAGATAACCCTTTGTTTCACCGTATTTAAAAACGGGACCATCGGGACCGTAGGTTTCAAAGAAAATATCCGTCAACTTCCATTGACCGTTTTCCTTTATAGCATCATGATAGATTTTGTATATACAGTCTTTTCCGAAATACTCTTCGGCCTGAGGAACGGAGATCTCAAAAATAAGATGATCTTCCGTATATTTGACAACCGTTACATTGTAAACGCTGTAATCGGAATAGTCGCCCATGCCGCCCACTCTGTTGGAATAACCGATAAGTTCGCCGTTTTTATTTGTGAACAATCCACGTTCAAAAAAAGCTTCAACAACATCGTATGTATATACGGAAGACAAAAAATCATACATGGACTTGAAGTCGGGGAACTTTTTCATAGCGGGCTTAAACGGAGTCAACACATCACCCAAAATTTCATCATAGGTTTCTCCCGGAATAAAAGCGCTGACATAAAAAGCCAGGTGTGTCATTATATTCCATTTAACAAGATATTTTATGGTCTCTTTAATATCATCGGGAACTTCCACGCCGTCAAAATTCGGATTGTCGTTGACATAGCAGTCCTTGTGCGGATATCCTTCCGTATCAAAAACGCCCTCAAAAACATTTGTTGACGATTTTGACTCCTCCGCAAATGCGGGAAACGCAAAGCCGACAACGATGATAACGGCGAGAAGCAGGGAACAAAGTTTTTTCATTTCAAATACCTCCTATTTTTGTGTGCACAAATGAAAAAATCTCTGTAAAAAACGCGATAAATTCAATGTTTGAATTGAAATTTTCGGCGTTTTTTCGATTTAATGTTTTGCAGGCACACTTGCCCGAGTGTTCCGAAAAGTTTTTTTTCGGAACCTCGTCAATGCAAGTATATCACAAACGTGAACTTTTTTCAACTGTTTTTGCAAAAATCACAGCGCAAAATCAGACATTTTTTTTGCATTGCTTTTTATGCAAAACAGCCAACATTCGAAAGAATCAGCAATACGGAGCTTTTACAGATACGAACAAACCCGTATCAAGACGTATCTCACTCGGATTACCTGGATTTAAGACTATATACTTATTTCCAACAATTCCGAGAACAACATACCAATGTTTCATTTTACTATCTTGGCGATAGCAAATCGGAACCCCGTAATGACGAGGACTCTTTCTTGAGTTATCAAGGAATCTTGATATAGCCGATTTTTCTTCACCAACGTTATTAACCGATTTTCGAGCAAGTTGGAGTTTTTCGCCATCATACGAATTTATAATACCAGCCTTCCCTTTCTGCTGTTTCATAATCCAAAACGGTTGCCAATGAGGGTAATTCATTCCCTGAAGGGACATCGACAAAGCCGCAACCCCGCAAGTTTTCGTTTTATAATAATAGGCTCCCCAATCTTCCTCTCTGTGATAATGGTTTTTTGCGTGTTGATTGATATATCTGATTCTGGCACGCAAATTCGTATTCTTTTTGGCAACGCAATAAAATAGTTTCATTGCATCGGTGATATCTACAACACCGTCGCCGTCAAAGTCATAGATGACCTGTTCCAACTTGGACAGGTATTCCTTACCCGCAACATGATAAAATGCCCGCATTGCGTATGTAATATCCCAATCAAGATAACCGCTTGCGTCTGTTTTGTTAACGGGGTCATCCGAACAGTAACAGTACAAGTTGCCTGCGCTGAGCATTGTGGTCATAGGCGCGTCGGAATTGATAAATCTGCCGGTTACTGGGTCATAATATCTGCTCTGCAAATAATACAGACCTGACTCGGTGTCAAAATAATAACCTCTGTATCTGAACGGGTTGGCTTCGCCGAGATTGAAATCGGAAGAGGTCAGATCATTTACGGCAATCTGCTTACCCCATGCGTCATATTTGTATTCGACAAGGCGTCTGAAAGCATGATTATCCGTGCCGTCTTCCGTTCCCCATATCTCAACGATGTCGCCTTGCAGGTTTTTCTTGTAAAGATAATCGTTGCCGCGGTAGTTCATTCCGACAAGAGTTCCCGCCGCATCGTAGTAGAAATATGCATATTCCACGCCGTTATCCGTAAGTTTTGCGGTTGCCGCGATGTTGCGACCTTCAAGAACAAATGCCGTCGTCACGCCGTTTACGGTCTTGGAAAGACGTATACCGTTTTCATTGTATTCATAGCAAGCGGAGGTCGTTCCGTTGGTCAAAGATGTCATATTGCGTCCGCACCAACCGAAAGCAAGACCGTCTCTGTAAGAAAGCGGATTTCCCGTATTATCGTAAGTGATGGCGGTTCCGTTATAAGAGGTCATCTTATCTTTCCAAACGGAATCGGTATAAGTGTAATTCACGGTTGAAAGAGGGGTACTTTGAGTGATGTTGCCCGTGGTATAAGCATACTCTTTTTTCGAAAGAATATTGCCGTTATTGTCGTATTCATAGACGAATGTCTTGTTTATATCCGCGCTGTCGTTTCTGACAAGGCGTCCGTGAATATCGTAAACATACGCCTCTTTCGCCGCATAAGAGTTGCTGTCGGTCGTACCCGCACTTATTGCGACTATGCGGTCAAGAGCGTCATACTCATATTTCAGAACAGTTCCGTCGCTGTAAACGATGCGCTCGACTTTTTCCGTCAAAGTATCTGTATTTTCAACGTTTCCGTTAACATATTCATAAGATCTCGAAATAACCGCACCGTTGGCGGAAACAGTATCGGAAGATACTCTGTTGAAAGTGTCCCTTGTTTCCGTTATCGAAAGAATATCTTCGGGAGAAGTTGCGTCAAACGTGTTTTTGAGAGTAACGGTCGAGGTGTTTTCGTCCGAAGTCTCCGTATATTCGAGTTTTACGTTTCCGAAAGAGATACCGTTACCCACTATTTCCGCACCGTAAGAAATAAACGGAGATACGGAAATAACAGTCGGGTTTTCGGTTTTGCCTGAAATAAACTCAACCTTGTCGATATATTCTTCGTTATCGTAGATATAATGATATCTCGAACCCGACGCGCTGTTCACAACATCTGTGAGCAGTCCGTCTGAATTGTAAGTATAACTTATCTCATATACCAAGGTGTCGTCAGCCGAGTAATAACGAATCTTGTCATTATCGCCGTTTGCGGTATAAGTATATGAGACATAATCGCCGTTCGAATAAGTTATTTTTGATACGTCGTCGCCGTTATACTCATACGAAACAACGGTGAAATCGCCTATCTTAACAGCCTTTATCGTCTCGGCATCCGAATCGTAGACGTATGAATATTCGCTGTTGTTTGAGGTCGTTGAAGACAGCGCACCGTTGGCATTGTATGTATATGAAACATACTTTTCACCGTCATCGAACGCTTCGTTGTTGTTTTCATCGGTATATTCAAGTTCGAGTTTTGCGTCGGCATTGTATTCGTATCTCTTAACAACGCCCGCTTCATTTGTCTCGGAAGTTTTATTTCCGTTGTCATTGTAAGTATAACTCTTCGTATTTCCGGAAGAGTCTGTCTCCGAAATTATGTTGTTGCAATCATCGTCATAAACGTAACTTGAAATTTCGGAAAGCCCGCTTTGCATTTCCGTTGCATTGATATAGATAAGGTTGTCGTATCTGTCAAAGCGGGAAATGTTTTCGAAAATCTTATTTCTTGTTTCCGCTGTTACGGGTGCGTCGTAAACAACGGAGGTTTGTGTGGTCGTCTTTGCCGTGTCGTCATACGCATAGTTTGTTTGAGTGTATTCGGTTGCCGTAGCGGAAAGTCTGCCGTCTGCACCGTAATTGTAATTTGTTTTGTTTCCGAGGAAGTCGTCTTCCGCAAGTACATCGCCGTTTTCATTATATTCATAACACTCGGCGGCGTTCATAACAAGGGAAATATCGTCAAACAAAACTCGGTAAAGGTTGTTTTCGCTTATCGCGTAAACATCAATACGGTCAACCGTGACCGTCTGTCCGTTTTCTGCCTGCGGAGGAACGAAGGTTGTCGAAACAAACTGCCAGCCGTCGGAAGAAACAGAGGGAGAAACGGTGTATTCTGCGGTTTTTTGCTCGGACACGCCATTCTCTGTAACGGTGTAATAAACTTTTGCTTTCAGTCCGATAAATGCCGTTCCGTTATTCTTTACTATATTGCCCTTTACCCAACCGGAAAGAGTGAAAGAACGTTCCGCGGAAAGTCCTATATATGCGGTTGTGAATGCGGAAGAAATTGCGGAAGTGTTTTCGGAAGAGATAATGCTTTTTGTTCCGGTTTTTGCGGTATTATCGGCAACAAATCCTGTCGGGGTCCAACCGTCAAGACCGTTTTCAAAACCGTTATTGGAAAGCAGGTTTACGCTTATTGCTTCGCCTTTGTCAAAGTTAAGTCCGTCAAAAAGTGCTGTGCCCGTTGCGTTTTCAATACCCGCAACAAGCGTTACGCTGTCGCCCGCAGCGCATTCAATGCTGACGCTGACAAGCGACCAACCGTTATTGTTTGCCGCTTCGGTCGGGGTCTTTACGAACTCGGACATTGCGCTTGCAGAGGTTGTGTTGTTTATGAGTTTGAGCGCGGCGCCGCCGTCTGAGGATTCGGAAACGGTGAGATCGCCGGGCTTAGCGAACGCTCTGAAAGTATACGTTCCGCTTTCGCCAACCATAATGGTCTTGGCGTATCCGTATATATCCGTGATTGCCGCAGAAGTGACGGAAAGCGAATCCGAGCCGGTATATACAAAAGAAGTATTCAGAGCAACGGAACCGCCTGCGTTCGTTCCGTATTCCGTAAAGTTATATGCAGAGCCGTTACAGTCGCTCAGGAAATTGTTGCTCAGATTGTCAAACGTAGCCGAGGTTTTGACGTTGTTAAAGAACTCGGAATTGTCGTCGTAGGTATAAGTCGTAACATTGCCGTCCTCGACCAGCGCGGAAAGTCTTCCTCTTTCATCAAAAAAGTTGAGAGCTTCGGATGTAACCTCTTCCACCTGTCCGTCTTCGCCTTTTTCGCGTTCAAGGAAAGAAATGACGGAGCGTCCGTCTTCAAAAGAGAAAGACGTGCTTTCGGTCTTAAACTCCGTGTCGGAAGAAGTATCGAATGATTCTATGCGGGAGATAAGCTCGCCGTTATATGAGAACGTTACTTTTATATGATTCTGTTCATCGACTGCGGAAACAAGTTTTGTGCCGTTGTAAGCATAGGTCACAAGCGTTCCTTCGCCGTCCGAAATGCTTATCAAATTCCCGTTTGCGTCATAGGTATAATTTATTGTATTGCCGAGACGGTCCGTAACGGATTTAACGGTTCTGTCCGAGTTATATTCGATATTTGTTGTTCCGTAAATGTCGGTCAGAGAAGTTATACACCTCGTCGAATAATACGTACCGGTATATGTTATCTCTACTTTCGTACCTTGCTTTTCTTTATCGCGTAACATATAACCGGAAGCATCAAAAGACTTTGTGTTTCCGTCTTTATCGGTAAGAATAAAGTCTTCCTGCATCTGTCTTCCGGAGAGATAAGACAACGTCATGCCGAGACCTGCCGTATCTTTCATTATGAACTCATTTGTTTGAGGGTTTCTTTCGACAAGCGCAAAATAATATCTTGCACCGGTCGCGTCAACGTAGGTATACAGGATCTCGCCCTCGTAATAAAGCCCTGTATTTGAATATTCCATGCCCGTTATCTTTTCCTGAACATTCAGTTTCCAGCCGTTGCCGGACTTCATCTGCGTTCCGTAAAAGTCGTTGTTGCCGGAGAAATAAGCGGGCATAATGCTGTTGTAAACTCCGCTGATGTTTGTTGTTTTTCCGTTGAGCAGGCATAAAACATCGTCACGCACAACAACGAGGTTACCGGTGGTTTTGTTGACGTATGCTATACCGCCGTTACCGAGCGATGTTTTGTAATAAGAAAATCCGTCAACAAGTCCGTGGGCGCTGCGATAGCGGATAACGCAAGCGGGAGCTATAACGCTTGTTGCTGCGTCAAATGCGGCATACGCGTCCGCGCCGCCTACATTGTCCGCGTCAATGACAAGTCCCTTGTTTTCGCTTTCGTTTCTCATCCACATACGGACTATGGAAGTTATATCCACACCGTATACCGTGTTTTCGGTATCGGAGTTGTTTATAAGCACCTTGTCCGACGAAACGTTTGACATTCCGACGGAATCGTAATGCGCATTGTTCTTGTTGAAATACGTTGTTGCGGCATACGCCCCTATAACAACATTGCCCTTGCCGTCGGACGCAGAGTTCCTTACAAGATTTATTTTCGCACTTATGATATAGTCGTCAAAACCGACCATATAGTTTATAGGCACGGAAACATGGAATCTCGCTTTCTTGTCCGTGTCTGCGGAATGTCCCGTCCAAACCACGCCGTCGCCGAGATTTTCGCCGCCGTTCTGCGTCAACTGTGTCTTGGTAACGGTATATTTTACGGTGTCCGTATCGTTCAGCTGCGGGTCTATCGTAACGGGAAATTGCGCGTTGTTTGCCCAGGTCTTGTCCGCCGTAACGGTAAGCATATATACGCCGTCGGACTCCGTAACAAGCGTTGTCTCGACGTCTGCGCTGTATGCGCCCGCCGCGTCCGTCATGAACGCCGCAGGAATGGTCTTAACGGTCTCGCCGCCCTTTACAATGTCGATTGAGCCGTCTTCTTTTAAAACAAGTGCGGCACCGCTCACTCTTATTCTGAAAGAATATGTATAGTTATCTTTTGCGGATTTTACCGTGATGTTTTCTTTTACATCATTGCCGCGAAGAATATATTCAATGTCTGTATCGTTCAGAATGTTTATATATTTAACGGAGGAAATGTTCTTGTTGCCGTTCAAAATGTCATCATCGGAGTTGCCGTTCTGTTCTTCGGGATTGGTCACGCTTGCGGCAACCGTGTTTTTGTCTGCAACAAGTTCCCACGAAACGGAGTAACCGTCCGCCGTCATTTCAAGAAGCGCCGCTTCCGCAGAGGACTGCGCAAACTTGTATTTCACACCCGACTCGGTGTTGACAAAGCCGCGGATATCCGAACCCGTTTTTGCATTTTCGGAAACAAGTGTATTGTCTATGTCTTTCCACTCATCGTTCTTGTAATAATGCACGGGAACGCTGTATGAAGCGGCAAGCATACTGCCGTCCGAGAGTACGAAGTGTTTTGTATACTCGTCTCTTAAAGTCGCGTCTTCCGATAATATGTGTGCGTCGTCACCTGACAATGTGGTCGAGATCGCATTGTCTGTTATTCCGGGTTGCAACTCCCGTGCAAGAGCCACCACAGGCAGTTGCAAAGCAATGACCGCAAACAGCACGAATGCGATCACTCTGAAAAACTTCTTTGTTAAATTCATTTTTTTCATGCTTCCTTTCTGATAAAAAGATTATGGATAAAAATGTACAGGTGCAGGGCAATTACACCTCCTTTATATAATACAAAGAGAAAAAACGGTTATCCGACATTCTGTTCGGCGGCAACCTTTTTCGGCTGTCCTGCAAATTATGTACCGCACTTTCCCGATACGCGCGTATGCCGACCGAGAAAATACGGCGCAACTGCCGACAGAGAGAATACGGCAAAAACAGCGATGTCGAAAACGGTTTTCGGTTGCCTGCGGCATTAAATCTTTCAACAGCCTGTCATGACGGAGTGGGTTTGGGGGGCATAAAAGGAGAAAAGGAGAGATTTGTTTTTGAAAGATTTTTTGTCGGAACAGAGCGTCGGAAACCGTTTTTTGCTCTTTTGCTTATTTATACGGCAAAAAACGACAAAACGTGACAGAATTTTTGCTTATTTTACAAAAAATTCACAAAATACCGGTTCAGAAAAAATGCCTATGATAATATAATACGGTCGAAAAATCAAAAACGTGACAGAAATCCGTGTGAACTTTTTGTAAAATTTATTTTTGGACAAAAAAATCGAAAAACCTCTTGAAAACGGCATTTTTCTGTGCTATAATCAATCCCAAAGAAAAAGAAGGAGTGTTCTTTAAATGCTGTGTATATTCTTACAAACAATTAACAACGAAGAAGACCAAAAGGCATTTGAGGAACTTTATAAAAAGTATTCAAAAAATTTACTGACTTATGCGATAGGTAAACTTGGCAGAAGCGGCAACTTTCAGGATGCGGAAGATGCCGTCAGTCAAACTTTCTGTCGGATAATTATGGCTTTGCCGCCTCCGAAAGGGGATGAGGTTGACTCAAAAGAAATAAAGAATTATCTCTACGCAACTTTAGCCGGTATTTGTTTGGATAAACTTGAAAAAAAGAATAAAGAAAAATCCGTAATGTTTTTGACAGACGAAATTCAAAAATTCAGGCAAAGCTTGGACGAGTTGGCAGACAGCGTTATAGATAAACTGACATTGGATGAGGTGATTGAAGTGATTGAAAAATTGCCTTACAAGTTGAAAACGCCGTTTATGCTGCACTTTGTTCACGGTTTGACTTGCAGACAAATAGGTCTTCTGATGAACATAAAGGAACAAACGGTACGTCAGAGGATCTGCCGAATTCGAAAAATCATTGCCGAGGCTTTGAAAGGGGTGATTTTTGATGACTGAAAAGGAGTTGATGAAAAAACTTGCACAGGGAATGTTTGACAGAATTCCCGACTTAAACGACATTCCTCCCGCACAGGAAGAGTTTTCGGAAGAGCACAAGGCAAAGATGGAAAAACTTTTTGCAAAACCGCAATGGTACATGGTCTTTTATCGCATCCCAAGGCGCGTTTTGATTGCCGTGCTGACGTTCATCATCATTGTCGCTGTTCCCCTTTCAGTCAAAGCTATACGTGAACCTCTTTTCAGTTTTATATCGGGTCTGTTCGGCGGCGAACGCACGGAATATTTCTCCTCGGACAAGGACAAAGAAAACGCGGAGAACAAAAAAATCAATACATATTTCAAATTGTATTATGTTCCCGAGGGCTTTGAACTCGTTTCGGAGAAAAAGACCGATACTTTGAATTATTTCGAATATTCAAACGGAAATGAAACGTTCTCCTTTGAGCAGAAGCGGGTTTCTTCGGCAAAACCGTACATACCCGAAAACGCGAGGTACGTTGACCCCGAATTTGCGGACACTCCGTGGGAGATAACGTATTACAAAGTTGGGAACAAAAACGTTTTCCTTTGGATATACGGTTATAACGAGTTCCGTTTGACCGCGGACGAGGCAATTCCGCTCGATACTCTTAAAGAGATAGCCGACAATGCGCTTGACGAGACAAGATATAAAGAGCGCAAACAGATTGAAAGCGACAATATTGCGGTGGCAAATGACGAAGAAATACCGCTTAACCTACAGGAAACGCTCCCGCAAGAGTTTGAATTTGAATTGCCCGAGGGGTTAAAGATAACAGGTTGGGAAGATGATACTTCTTCCTATGGGAAAACTCGGTATGATTTTCCCATAGAATCTGCCGGTAAAGAAAATGCAATGCGTATAAATATGTATGACGCAACCATATCTAAAAAGTTCTCCGTAGAAGATACCGCGCAGAATATAATTATAAACAATGATATCGTCCTTTCATACTTTGCGAATGCTAATATCTATATATGGAAAGACGAAAACTTTATATACAAGATAAATGTTTTTGATTCCGAAATTTCTTCGGAATCGGTAATAGACATGATTAGAAAATTATATAAAAACGGTTAGGAGGAGCAATTTATGAGAAAATATATTTCCGGCATACTTGTTATTGCAATAATGATAGGAATTTTTGCGGCGTCCGCGGCAGGAACTTCCGCAAAAGCGGACGCACAATACGACCTTGACGATCCCGAGCAGCGTCTTGCTTATGAGATGACATTTTTAACGGGTTCCCGCGCCATGGAAAGAACTGCGTATATTGTGGACCAAGATGCTGATTTGACAATTTTTTCAACAGGAAAAGCAACCGGTGTAGTCAATGTAATCGGCGACGAAGACATAGTTACGGATATCAGAATTTTTATGTATATCCAAAGATATGAATCGAGAAAGTGGAAGACCGTCTACAGCGACAACCAAATGTTCGCCGATCAATTCACAGCAAAAATGAAAAGAACCTGCACCGATTCTTCCGCAATTATAAAAGGATATGAATACAGAGTTTCCTTTTCCGTATACGCGTATAAGGGAATGACATATCAACAGTCAACAGGCACAAGTCCTGTTGTTCGCTAACAGATCTCTCCTGTAAAAGCGCACACCGAGGGCGGTATAAAACCGCCCTCGGTGTGTTTTATTTGAAAAAATCATGTTGTAAATGCGCAAACGGCAAGCGTTGACGGGTTGCCCGAAAAAGCGTTCGGACGGCTCTTATCTTATAAAATATTATAAACTCAACAATGTAAAAACAAAAAATGCAGCCCCGTCAAGGACCGCATTTTCGGCGTTTTTTAATTATCTTCTTCATGTTTGTTCCGCGCCTGCCACTTTCTGTCCTCTTCTTCAAGTCCTATGCGCTTCACTTCTTCCTGCCGCTTCCAAAGCAAACTGAAATGCGCTTCATCTCCGCTTTTTATGCGTTTCAGGTTATCGAGATGTCGGAACAGAATTGCAAGCGTTGCAACGGTGAAAGCAAGCGTTCCGAGCGCGTTTTTCGTCAAAACGGCATAGACGGCGGTAAACGCCACAGAGGCAGTCATGGGAACAAAGCATATATAATCCGTCACAAGCACAATGACCGCTTCCGCGCCGAGAAAAACAAGGAACAGCCGCCAATCAAAGCTTAAAAGAACCCCTGCAAGGCACGCAAGCCCCTTGCCGCCGCGAAAGCCGAGCAGCGCGGGGAAAATGTGTCCGAGAATACACGCGGAACCGCTCAACGCGAACGCGAGAGAGCATTCGGGGAAAAGGTATTCCGCAAGCCGTGTTACGGCAAACGCTTTGAAAATATCGAAAAGCGCGGAAAAAATGCCGACCCATTTGCCCATGGTTATAACGGCGTTCGACGCGCCCGCGTTCTTCGAACCCTTTGTTCTGATGTCAAAGCCCTTTATCCTTGCGATAATATACGACGGATTGACGCTCCCGACAACATATCCGCCCAGCACGCACAGCAGTTCTTCCACGGTCTTCACCTTTCAAATGTCCTGTCACGGACATTTTACCATGTCCATGACGGGATGTCAAGATGTCCATGACAAAATGTCGATATGTCCATGATATATTGTCCGAAAAAAACGCCTTTGGAACGGTATTTTAAAGGTTTTCTCGGTGATATTGAAAGAGTCTGTGTATATTCGGTCTTAAAAATATTCAGAGAAAAAAGACTCAATGCTTTGCTATATTTCCTTTTCAAGTGTCCATGACGAGCAGTCAGATTACAGAAACGTTTTCGGGAAACAATAAGAGAAAAAACATACATAAAGGATCTGTATGGAACTTAAACAAACGTGTGTTTTTTGTATCTTTGCATTTCGTATATCTGAATCTCCCCTTTTTATTGACAAGTCTGAAAATATATGATATACTACCAAAAGAAACACAATATATCACATTGTGTTATCTTTTGGCGCAAAAGGTGAATGACGATGAATTCAAAAATCATAGTTGAGAGTATTATAAAAAGCAAAAACGGAATTGCAAAAGTCGCGGACCTTGTAGAGGGCGGCGTTTCAAGGCAGTCTATAAAAAAAATGTATGCCGACGGATATATCAAAAGAATCAGCCGAGGGTACTATACACTTACTTCCGAACCTGTATCAAGTGATGAACAAGTAATTTCAAGCATCATTCCAAAATCCGTTGTTTGTATGGAATCTGCGCTTTTTTATTACGGTTACAGCGACTTTATGCCAAGAGTAAAAACAGTTGCCGTACCGCGTTCTGCGTCCAGAAAAACAATCAAAGTCTCGCCTGTTCCGCTGAAAGTTTATTATGTAACGGACGGAATATACGAACTCGGCAAAGTCACGGCTGAGGAAAACGGTATAAGCTTCTCGATTTACGACCGTGAAAGAACCGTTTGCGATATATTCAAACACCGAGAAAAAATAGACAGCGAAACATTTGCAAAGGCTCTTAACGCATACGCAAAAGATGAGAAAAAGAACCTGAACAATCTTTCTGACTACGCAAAAAAATTGCGTGTGCATAAAAAAGTAACCGAACTGATGGAGGTGCTTCTCAATGGCTGATGTTGCAGCGTCCGTTCTTGCACGGCTCAAAAACACGGCAAAAGAAACCGGGAGAAGTTATCAACTTTGTTTGCAGCTCTTTTGTCAAGAGGAATTTTTGAGGAGATTGCAAAAATCACGGTATGCCGAAAATTTTGTTCTAAAAGGCGGATTGTTCATATACTCAATAACCGGGTTTGACAGCAGAGTGACGGTTGACGTTGATTTCCTGTTGCGCAAAATACCGAACACACCAAAGCAGATACGAAAAGTTTTGGAAGAGATAATTGCCGTTCCGAGCGAAAATAATTTTATCACATTCGAACTCAAAGAAGTTTTACCCATAGCAATAACAAAAAAATATGCAGGAATAGGGGCTTCCGTTGTAGCGCGCATAAAAAATACGAGAACGCCGTTCGGAATTGATATAGGTATCGGAGATGTTATCGTTCCAAAGCATAAAAAGAGAGAAATTCCGACACAACTTAACGGTTTTGACTCGCCGATAGTAAATACATACTCCATTGAAACAACCGTAGCCGAAAAAATTGACGCGATTCTCGATTTGATGGAATTTTCAAGCAGAATGAAAGATTACTGCGATATATCTTATCTTGCGGACAGGTTTGATTTTGACGGAAAAATATTAACCGAAGCCCTTTCAAAAACCTTTGAAGCTCGCGGACACAATTTCAACCGCAACAGATTTGAAAAGGTGATACTTTTTGCGGAGAATCAAGCAATGCAAAAGAAATGGGAGATGTTTAGCAGAAAAATTGACACAAAAACAGATGATTTTGCAACGGTGCTAAAAACGATTGAAGCGTTTCTTAAACAACCGTTTATTGCAGCAACCGAAAATACGAATTTTGAAAAACATTGGTCGGCGCTGAATAAAGAGTGGAAATAACTTTTGCTGCCCAAACTGTCATTTACACACAAACACGGGAACAGACTTTCGCCTGTTCCCTATCTGTTTATTGCTTTATGAATTATTGAGCGGAAATGAGTTCCGTATCTTCGTTCATAAGGTCTTTTATCGCATCTTTTCTCGACAGATTGATTCTGCCCATGCGGTCGATTTCCATAACCTTTACGGTTATTTCGTCACCGAGAGATACGACATCTTCAACTTTGTTGACGCGCTTGCTGTCAAGTTTGGAGATGTGGCAAAGTCCGTCTTTGCCGGGAGCAAGTTCAACGAATGCGCCGAAGTCCATTATCTTAACAACCTTGCCGGTGTAAATTGCGCCGACCTGCGGACCTTCAACGATGGTCTTGATTATTGCAAGAGCCATGTCGCCGCTTGCTTTGTCAACATAGCAGATGTGGCAGGAGCCGTCGTCTTCAATGTCTATCTTTGCGCCGGTTTCGGCAACGATTCTCTGAATAACTTTTCCGCCGCTGCCGATAACTTCTCTTATCTTATCTGTCGGGATCATGTAGGACATGATCTTCGGAGCAAACGGAGAAAGTTCTTCTCTCGGAGCGGGAATTGCTTTGAGAAGAATATCGTCGATGATATGCTCTCTGCCCGCTTTGGTCTGTTCGAACGCCTTTTCGATGATGTCGTAGGTCAGACCGTCAATCTTAATGTCCATCTGAATGGACGTGATACCGTTTTTGGTTCCGGCAACCTTGAAGTCCATATCGCCGTAGAAGTCTTCAAGTCCCTGAATGTCAACCATGGTCAGCCACTTGTCGTCCTTGGTTATAAGACCGCAGCTGATACCCGCAACGGGACGCTTTATGGGAACGCCCGCGTCCATAAGAGCGAGGGTAGAACCGCAAACGGAGCCCTGCGAGGTCGAACCGTTGGAAGAAAGAACTTCGGAAACGAGACGGATAGCATACGGGAACTCTTCTTCGGAGGGAAGAACGGGTTCAAGGCTTCTTTCGGCAAGAGCGCCGTGGCCTATTTCACGTCTGCCCGCGCCGCGGCTGGACTTTGCGTCGCCGACGGAATAACCGGGCATATTGTAATGGTGCATATATCTCTTGGAATCTTCTTCGTCAACGCCGTCGAGCTTCTGTTTTTCGGCGATGGGTCCGAGGGTCGCAATGGTGAGAACCTGCGTCTGACCTCTCGAGAAAAGACCCGAACCATGAACTCTGGGAAGAACGCCGACTTCGGCATGAAGAGGTCTGATCTCTTCAAGTCCTCTGCCGTCAACTCTTCTGTGGTCGTCAAAGAGCCATCTTCTGACGATTTCTTTCTGAATCTTGTAAAGAACTTCGCCGTAGGGGCATTCGGGATATTTTTCGTCGAACTGCTCACGAACTTCTTTTTCAACGACCGCCATGTTGGCGTCTCTTACGTCTTTATCGTCGGTATCAAGCGCTTTTTCAACCTTTTCAAGGCAGAAAGACTTGATGTCCTCATACATATCGTGGTCGAGTTCGGAGGACTGATATTCAAACTTGGGTTTGCCTATCTCTGCGGCGATGTCCTTGATGAAGCGAACGAGTTTTTTCAGTTCCTGATGCGCAAAGATGATACCTTTGAGCATGATGTCGTCGGGCACTTCGTTTGCACCCGCTTCTATCATAACAATCTTTTCTTCGGTCGCGGCGATGGTGACCATCATCTGCGATTTTGCTTTTTGTTCAAGCGTCGGGTTAAGAACGTATTCGCCGTCAACATAGCCGAGTATGACGCCCGCAATGGGTCCGTTCCAGGGAATGTCGGAGATTGCGATGGCAACGGAAGCGCCGTTCATCGCGGTTATCTCGGGCGAGTAATCGTTGTTGACAGCCATCGGGGTCGTGGAAATAACGACGTCGTTTCTCATGTCCTTCGGGAAGAGAGGTCTGATGGGTCTGTCGATAACTCTCGAAGTCAGAATAGCCTTTTCGCTGGGCTTACCCTCTCTTTTGAGGAAGCCGCCGGGGATTTTTCCGACAGAGTAAAGTTTTTCTTCATAGTCAACAGCGAGAGGGAAGAAATCTATTCCGTCTCTCGGTTTTGCAGAAGCGGTCGCGGTTGCGAGAACGCAGGTATCCCCGTATCTTATCATACAGGAACCGTTTGCAAGGCCTGCGAACTTGCCAGTCTCAACAACGAGGGGTCTGCCCGCAAATTCGGTCTTGAACACTTTGTAATTAGCGTAAATGTCCATGTTTTTCTCCTTTGAAATTTATATTTTCGAGGGAGATCCGCCTTGCTTTTTAGCAGTCGTCCCGAAGTGCGAAAAGTTCGCGCGCCCGGATAACTGCTGAAACACGCAAAGCCGAAACCTGACTTTGCCGAACAAGTCGGATATCCCTTAAATAAACAAATTTTAATGCTTCAAATACGAACAAAAACCAAGGAGCATAAGCGATACGCTCCTTGGTTTTTAACTCTTTCTTACTTACGAAGACCGAGTTTCTCGATGATCGCACGGTATCTGGAAATATCTTTCTTTTTCAGATATCCGAGAAGATTTCTTCTCTGTCCGACCATTTTGAGCATACCTCTTCTCGAATGGAAATCCTTCGGATGTTCCTTCAAGTGCTCCGTAAGAGTCACTATTCTGTCGGTCAAAATCGCGATCTGAACTTCCGGAGAACCGGTGTCTTTTTCGTTGATTTTGTTCGCCTCGATAATAGCGGACTTCTTCTCTTTTGTCAGCATATCTTTCACCTCCGTATTTATTCGCCGCAATGCAGGACGCGCGAACGGTGAATATCCGCGCACCGACATTCGGTACCTTGTTATTTTACCACATATATTTGCTTTTGTAAATAGGAAACCTCGGACTAATTTATGAACTATTTCCGACTTTTCAAACAAAAGGGAGCATACTTGCGGTATCCCAGCGGATACAATCAACAACAGTTTTTTACAATCGTTTTCCATTCTAATGAGCAAAATGCCCTTAAAATCACGCTATTTTTAAGGGAATCAATGCGATTTAAGCGAAAATACCCTTAAAACACATATCAAATTAAGGGATTAGGATAAAAAACAAGGGCATACGCATAGTATACCCTTATTTTCTTCAATCAAGTAAAATCTCCCTGAATCCCCCGTGCCGTCATAAAAAACAGTTAAGAGCAGACGGCGCATATCAACAAAAGCCTTTTCACGGCGCAATGAATATCATGCGGCGCTGTTCAACGGCGTCGCCGTCAATGCCGTTGAGTTCGGCTAATTTTTTCGGCGGGACGCGAAATTTTTTGGCTATCGCCCAAAGGCTGTCGCCCTCCTCCGCCATATATGAAACAAGTTCCCTGCTCTTCTTCTTTTCGCAGGGCGTAAACGTTATGTCCGTAACGGCGGTTTGAGTTGAAACGGTGATGACGGAACCGACGTGAAGCGCCGAAATTCGGAGCTCAATGCCCGTTGCCGTCGGCGTTTTTGTTATCGACGTTATCACAAGGCGGCAGTTGCTTTTCATTGAGGTGGGCGCTGTTTCAAGCGGAGTAAAAATCGAAAACGGAACGGCTTTTTCCACGGAGCATATCTCCCCGTCCGTGTTCTTATATATAATGTCGCACCCGAAAACGCCCTCGCTTGCCGCACCGCCGCGCTCCGCGTCGTAAGAAACGCTCATAACGCTCGGACGGACAGCAGCGTCCACGAGTTCGGCAAAATCGGAAAGTTCCACATCGTTTTTGAATTCAACCGTGTCGTTGACTTTGTGCACGGATTGAAGATTGACGGGTTTTGTTACGCACTCGGCGTTCTCCGTCAGCGAAAAAGCATCGCGGACGAGTTCGATTTTTTCGTTTTTGAAACATTCGGCGGTTATGTTCACTTCCGCGTCGAGCGAAAGCACGTTTTCCTTTTCGGTGCGGCGGGTCGAAACCGTTATGTCGGAAAGGTCAAAGCGCGTCAGGCATTCCGAATTCTCGTCAAAGCCGGGCAAATCAAGCAGCTGCGAAACGGGAATTTTTGTCTCGAATGTTCCGACTTTTCCGCTTTCGTCCGCATAAGTCAGGCAAAGCCGCATATCCGCTTTGACAATAAGTTTTTTGTTTACGGGCTTTTGCTCGGTCTCGAAAAATTCAACGTCAAAGCGAAGCATTTTGTCAACTTTTGCGTCGCCAGCGTCGATATCTTCCGTCAGACGCAGCGTGCGGGTCGATGATGCGACCACATCGGTCACATCAACGGATGTTTTAAGCAGTTCGGCACGGGATTTTGTTTCGTCGTCGGGCAATTCCGTTGCAACGGGCGCATAAACGCTTGCGGAGATGACCACCGCCGCTTTGGCATAGAGTTTTTGCGGGCTGAGCGCACGGGCGGAACGGTATTCCACGCTTGCCGAAACGGTTGCGAAAACGTTCTCTTCCGAAGCGCCGACCTGCGCGGAATACGAAAACGGCAATCGGTGGCTCACAGTCTGCAAGCCCTCGGCGGCGTCGGATATGTAAACTATACGAAACTCAACGTTTCCGTCGGCATAAAGTCTGTCCCCTCTCACGGTCTGCGAACGCAAAAACGGCGTTGCGGTAACGCCGACAACTTTCATCACCGTGGGGCAATAATCGGGCAAAAGGATCTCACCCTCGGCGGCGGCTTCTCCCGAGAGGGCTTGTATCAATTCGTTGCAGGTAAATGTTTTCATACGGGTATCTCCTTATGATATATAGATTTACTTCATTTATCAGCCGCAAAAGAACGTGCTGCGGCTTCTCGTTAATCTATATGATATACCTTTGCGAATAATACAAAAAACTTTTTTGCGTGATATATTTTTTTCGAAATAGGTATTGACAAATTTTACATATCGTGATATAATATTCACAAATAAAATCACAGGGGGTGAGTAATGAACAAAAACATCACATTAAAAGTGAGCCGTGGGCTCTTCAATTCAAAATACTTGCCGCTGCTCGGCTGCGGCACAAGGTATCTGGTATTATACGGCGGAGCGGGAAGCGGAAAATCGGTTTTTGCCGTCCAGCGTTTTCTTCTCCGATTGCTCTCCGAAAAAGGGCGGAATTTGCTCGTCGTCCGCGCTGTCTCCAACACGAACCGTGATTCGACGTTTGCGGCGTTCAAACAGGTCATTTCATCATGGGGTCTGTACGACCTTTTCAGGGTGAACGAAAGCGATATGCGCATACGCGCGGTAAACGGCAGCACCGTTGTTTTCAAAGGGCTTGACGATTCCGAAAAGTTGAAAAGCATCACTTTTGAAAACGGCGTTCTGACCGATATATGGGTCGAGGAAGCGTCCGAGGTCTCGCAGTCGGATTTCAACCAACTCGATATCCGTTTGCGCGGAAACGGTCCGAAAAAGCAAATAGTTATCTCGTTCAACCCGACCGATGTCAACCATTGGCTCAAAAAGCGGTTTATTGACCCTTTCGACGCAAATGTGACCGTTGTTCACGGCACTTATCTGGACAACGCTTTTCTGGACGACGATTACAAAAAACTGCTTGAAAGTTACCGTGACAGCGACCCTTATTATTACGCGGTCTATTGCCTTGGGCAATGGGGCGTTTTCGGAGAAAGCGTTTTTAATGCGGAAAGAGTGAACGCACGCTTGGCGTCCCTCGCTCCGCCCGAGAAAAGAGGATATTTTACATTTATATATAACGGTGCGGTGATTTCCGAACCTCGGTTCATCGAAGCCGAGAACGGGTTCATTGCCGTTTACGAAAAGCCGAAAGCGGGCGAACGGTATATCATCGGAGCGGACACCGCCGGCGACGGTTCGGACAGTTTTGTGGCGCAGGTCATCTCCGTTTCGGAGGGCAAGCAGGTTGCGGTACTGCGCCGCGGCTTTGACGAAGATGTTTTCGCACGTCAGGTCTGGTGTCTCGGAAAAGAGTACAACAACGCCCTTGTGGCTGTTGAAACGAACTTTTCCACCTATCCGACCAAGGAACTTGAACGGCTCGGATACACAAACCAATTTGTCCGCGTTGCGGAAGATGAGTTCACGCACCGTCCCATGCACAGCTTCGGCTTTAAGACAACCGCCGTCACACGTCCCGTCATAATCGCGGGGCTGACGGAAGTTGTCCGCGACGGGCTGGGGCTTATATCGGACAAAACAACGCTCGAAGAAATGCTGACGTTCGTCCGCAACAGAAAAGGACGACCCGAAGCGCGGCAGGGCGCGCATGACGACTGCGTTATGGCGCTTGCGATAGCGTATTACGTCCGTGCGCAGACCGTGGTCGAACGGTCTTTTGACCTGACCAAGATGTCGCATTGGACGCAGGATATGCTCGAAGATTACGAAAACGGAAATGAAATTGAAAAAAAAGACATGGAGCGCTTGTGGGGGAGTGGCGCGCCGCAAGGATTCAGGAGGTAAAAGAATTGCGCATCCCTAAACACAGGAACATCGACAGATACGTTATAACAAGAATGATTGAAGACTATCCGAAAAACAAGGAGGAACTCGAAAAAGCGGAAGACGATACAAACGAACCCGACGCGTTTTTGGGGCTTTGCAAAAAAAGCCGCCGCGAACGCATAAAATTAGAATGCGCGGCGGTTGACAGGGCGCTTCAATGGACGGACGGACAGGATAACAACATAGCATATCGCCGTCTTTTGAAAATGGTCTTTTGGAAAAAGACGCACAGCTGTCTCGGCGCGCGCGACGTTTTGATGATGTCGCGTTACGAATGCGACCGTTTTCTTGACGGCTTCCGCGCCATAGTTGCGGGAGTTACGGGCAGGCTGGAACCAATCGGAGGATAAAGAAACAGCAGTGGCTGTAAAAATACAGCCACTGCTCTCTTTTGAAAATAAGAGAAGAATCTCACTTTATCCCGTAATACTCTCTTATCATATCGAATATCTGCTCATGCGTCACACCTTTTCCGTTAATACGGAGATATATGGTATACTCATATCTGTCATCACGCCAAAACCAGCATGAAATATTCTTGAAATAACTTACCGTTATCTCATCGTTTATACGGACTTTCTGTTCAACATCTTCAAAATAGCGACTACGGTTTGGGCTTTCTGTTTCATATCTAATCCGAAAACCGTCTTCATCTTCATTCTCGGATTCACAAACAAGAATAGCAGACAAAGTGTTTTCGGGGTCGTGGCTCCATTGATTCCAATACGCAGCAAAATAACCGTCAGGCAGCTTGAAGCCAAAATCTGCGGGGAATGTATCCACAGGATATTCCACTTCCCAAAAATATGTTGTATCTTCCGCTTGATTTTCTCCCCTTAAATCAGCCTCAATGACTTTTCTTTCCTCATATCCGCTCTCATCAAGAAAATTTGAAGCAATCTCCTTGACAACGCCGAGATACATCGTATCGTCCGCAACAAGCCTGAATTCGTAACGGTAATCCAGCCATATAAACAAAATCTTGTTATCGTAGCGATAGTATTTTATGTCCCAAGGCGAGATCTCCATATCATCGCTGACAAGCACCGCCCCGTCAGGAACATACGGAGCAGAGACGGAAACCATTTTTTGCTCTATTGAAAACGTTTTTACGCCGTCCGAAAACTCATAAAAATTGTGAGTGTCGGTATGGTCTTCGGAAACAAGCGAATAGCCGACAGGAATAAAATACGGCTGATAATCGCTCTCTATTTTTGCGTTAAGCGCACGTTGTCGCTCTTCTTCCGAAGCGAATATTTCCGTTCTTTCACCGCCGAACGTCTGTGAGAAAAAGCGGAAGAGCGGTTCGCGTATCGCCTTGACCGAAAGCGGCACGGCAAGCACGGTCAACACTATGAGAATCGCTATCAAAACACGCTTCGGTATTATGTAAAAGACCGTGAAAACACGCTTTTTTTCAAGAAGTTTTTCCATTCGCTCTTTGTGTCGTTCCGAAAAATCGGGAACGTTGTACGACGGGCGAATCACGTCGAACGAGTTGCCCGCAACAGCACGGGCGACATCTCTGTAAAAAGTCTTGTTTTTCATTTGCTTCCGTTTTTCCAAAGATAATGCAGTTAAGACAAGTCCGCATCGGGAGGAATCTCAACAACATTTCCTCTTTATCATTTTATTCCGTAATACTCTCTTATCATTTTGAATATTTCTTCGTGTGTTATGGACTTATCCCAAAGGAATATATCATACACATATTTATCATCAACCCAATGCCAGCACGAAATATTCTTGAAATAACTTACGGTTATCTCGTCATTGATTTTAACTTTTTCTTCTATGTCGCTGAATACGGGATTTCCATGAAGTTCAAGGTCACATATATCGAAATCTATTGCTATTTCTTTATTCTCATTTTCACACCTGACATTAATGTCAAAATATTCTTTCCAAAACAATGTCAAATTATACCAGCAGGAAACCCTTATGCCGTCAGGCAATCTGAATCCGAATTCTTCCGGCAATGTTTCGGGAGGAAGTTCAACGTCCCAAATATCAGTCGGTCGTTCCGTTTCATCAAGTTCGCCTGTTAAACCCGCCTCAACAATCTTTTTTTCCTCATATCCGATCTCATCAAGAAAATTGGAAGCGATCTCCTTGACAACGCCGAGATACATCGTATCGTCCGCAACAAGCCTGAATTCGTAACGGTAATCCAGCCATATAAACAAAATCTTGTTATCGTAGCGATAGTATTTTATGTCCCAAGGCGAGATCTCCATATCATCGCTGACAAGCACCGCCCCGTCAGGAACATACGGAGCAGAGACGGAAACCATTTTTTGCTCTATTGAAAACGTTTTTACGCCGTCCGAAAACTCATAAAAATTGTGAGTGTCGGTATGGTCTTCGGAAACAAGCGAATAGCCGACAGGAATAAAATACGGCTGATAATCGCTCTCTATTTTTGCGTTAAGCGCACGTTGTCGCTCTTCTTCCGAAGCGAATATTTCCGTTCTTTCACCGCCGAACGTCTGTGAGAAAAAGCGGAAGAGCGGTTCGCGTATCGCCTTGACCGAAAGCGGCACGGCAAGCACGGTCAACGCTATGAGAATTGCTATCAAAACACGCTTCGGAATTATGTAAAAGACCGCGAAAACACGCTTTTTCGCAAAAAGTTTTTCCATTCGTTCCTTGTGCCGTTCCGAAAAATCGGGAACGTTGTCCGACGGGCGAATCACGTCGAACGAGTTGCCCGCAACAGCGCGGGCGATGTCTTTATAAAAAGTCCTTTTTCCCATTACTCGATGTTCCTTAAAAAAATCCCCAATCAAACGGTCTTTACCGGTCATTCTTTTTGAGTTCCGCCGCCAAAAAGCGTTTTACTCTCGAAGAACGCTTTCTTGCCACCGCCTCGGAAACGCCGAGAAGTTCGGCAATTTGAGCAAATGACAGTCCGTTCATATAATGCAGAACAAACGGGTCGGTTATTTCGACGGGCAGTTCTTTGAGTTTTTCGACGGCGTTTTCATACATAACTTTGCTGAACACTTTTTCGTCCACTCCGTCATCGCCGACGGAAACGAGATCGAGTTCGTCAATACTTCCGACTTCCGTTTGATTTGCCGTTCTGCGGCGGCGCAAAGCGTCAAAGCAAACGCTTCGAACGGTCATGTACAAATAACTTCTAACCTCGTCGCTTTCGGCGTCCTCTGGTGCGGGAAGCACCTTGATCATACGGCAAAAAGCGTCGTGCAGCGCGTCTTCCGCGTCCTCTTTGTTGCTCAGGATACCGAGCGCGTAATGATACATGGTTGAGCAATACAGTTCGTATATTCTGGTAAAACTCGCCTTTTCCTCTTCCGTCGCAAGCGTTTCCAAAAACATTGCAAGCATTTTTAATTTCTCCCCCGGGGTTTTCTTCTCTCTTTAACTTGTATTATATCACACGTCCGCATTTTTTTCAATCTTATTTTCGAATTCTGCAAAAAGCTCCGATAAATATATCATAAAGTTCATTATTTCGCGTGTCACATTTTTGCGTTTCAAACGTTACGGAGAAAAAACTTCCGCATCCGAACTACGAGTTGTCAGCCGGAGCAAGTCGGGTACATTCGCGCAGAATTTCCGTACCGTCAAGTCCGACCAACGTTCAGGTAAACTCAGGCTGACAAAACCTTGCAAAAATATCTTTTGTCACTTATTTTCTCTTGACAGCGCGGGCCTTTTGTGGTATTATATTTTTACAGGTATACAAATATATAACAAAAAAGAGGGACGGAAAAATGAAAAGAAGTTTTTTGAATGTTTTTTGCGCCGTCGCCGTACTTGCGGCGGTTATCTTGACCCTTGCGGCGTGCGGAGGGGACAAAAAGGGACAGACAACGGCGGCATTTGACGCGGAAAAGGCATTTTCGCGACTGCTTTCGGAGGTAAAATACGCAGAAACGCTTTCGGACACAAGTTCCTCGGCGGATTTTATGTTTTCCGACCTGCCGCAGAATGCCGAAATAAAGATGTACACCTGTGAAAGCGGAAGCCATCCCGACGAACTGATAATGATGAAAGCCGCAAAGGAAGAGGACATGCAGGCTCTTGAAACAGCGGCAAAAACGCACCTTACCGAACTCACGGCGCAGTTAAGGGATTACAACCCGCAGGAAGTTCCGAGAGTTGAAAACGCCGTTGTTTGCACAAACGGACTTTATGTTTTTGTCTGCGTTACCGATGACGTCGAAACGGCAAAAGCGATTCTGAAATAAGCGGTACGGAAATGAATGAAAAAGAAAAAACTCTTCTGACGCCGGAAGAACAGGAGCGACGCCATCAGGTTGCGGAACAGCAGCGATGCAAGGCACGCGCCGAACGGGCACGGAAAAAAAGAAGAGCGGAAAAAATAAAACTGATCATAGGCATTGCGTTTGTTACGTTGCTGACCGCGGCGGCTGTTTTTATAATTACCCGATACGTTTTGCCTGACGCGGGCAAAGACGCGCGGCAGCCGAAAACGTCGCCGTCCGAGGAGCAGACGTCTTCTTCCTATACGACGCAAACGCCGACAACGGCACCGGAACCGACACATGACTATCCCCAACTGAAAAGCAAAAACGGCACGTTCAACACATATTCTTCGGGCGCGAGAAGAGTTGACAACGCCGCGTTCAGCGTGTGCGGAACATTGAGCGACAGCGTAACCTCAAAATATGCCGCGCTCGTTTCCGAAGTTGCGGACAGCCTTAACGGAAAAACAAAAGTCTACTCGCTGATAATTCCAACATCATACGGCGTGACGCTCCCCGACGATATAAAAACGCAGATAGCCAACTACGCCGATCAGGGCGAAAACATCACAAAAGTCTTTTCGAAGATGTCCGAAAACGTCACTCCCGTTTATTGTTACGACGACCTGATGACCCACCGCGACGAATATCTGTATTTCCGCGCCGACCACCATTGGAACGGCAAGGGCGCGTATTACGCCTACGCAGCGTTTTGCAGAACAAAAGGCATTGAGCCGTACACGCTCGAAGAACGAGAGAAAAAAGAGTTCGACGGCTTCCTCGGCACGATGTATCAGAACAACGGCAAGGACAAAAACCTGCTCCCTGCCGACACGGTCGAAGCTTTTTTGCCCGTCAGCGCAAACGCGACGATGAAGTTTACCAACACGGAAGGCACAACATACGACTGGCCCATTGTCAAGGACGTTTCCGAATGGTCGAGCGGCGCAAAATACAACACCTTTGCGGGCAGCGACAACCAGATAACGGAGTTCACAAACCCCGACGTCGCGGACGGCTCCGTGCTGATAGTTGTCAAAGAATCTTTCGGCAACGCGCTGCTTCCCTACCTCGTTGATCACTACTCAAAAATCTACGAGATAGACTACCGCTATTGGAAAGGCGACCTTGTCTCCTTTGCCGAAGAGGTCGGCGCGGACGACCTGCTTTTCGCGAACAACATAATGATGACGTCCACAAGCCTGCTCGTCGGAAATTTGAGTAAAATCATTAAATAAATCGGACTTGAACAATCAAAAAAGAACTCAAACAGGGAGACGGAAATCGTTGCCCTGTTTTTTGTTGATATTTCAATGTTTTTCGTATCACAAATCAATTACTTGCACGTTCTGGGGTATTTTTGAAGCAATTAATTGCACGTTTTGGGGTGTTTTCAGAGTCATTATTTGCACGTTTGCGGTTGTCAAAAATATTTTTTCTGTTCTGCGACGCGTTTATTCAATGAAAGGAGCCGAATGAAAGGCAGAAAACCGACGCAGAACAAAAATCCGCCGTCTGATAAAAAAGATAATTAAAAACTTGAAAAAACTAACGCTGGCAACATTATACATTCGCTGCTGGTTTGTGTAAAATTCCGTTTCAAAGTGTTATAATATCGCTGTAAGGTTGAAGAATAACAGCGAAAAGAGGCGGAACATGAGCGAAAAGGAATCGGTTGAACAGTTGATAGGCAAACGCATTCAAAAGCTGCGAAAAGCAAGGGGCTACACGCAGATGACCTTTGCCGAAAAGGTCGGCATATCAACTAATTATCTTTCCGATATAGAGCGCGGCAACAGTTCCGTAAGGCTCGAAAAGTTGGTCGCGATAATAAACGCGCTCGACTGTTCGGCTGATGATGTTTTTGCGGACGTTATTAAAAACGGCTACAAAATAAAGGCTTCGAAAATTTCCGAGGATATCGAGAAACTTCCGAATAAAGAGAAAGAACGTGCCTTTGCTATTCTGGAAGCATTTTTACAAAACAAATAGATTATACAAAATTAAGCCTACAAAATAGTGGGCTTAATTTTTTTCCCCTCTTTTATTTTTTCAAAAAATATGATATACTAATCCTATTAGCATCATAATATCGTTGAAAGGATTAGTTATATGAAAGATAAAACCTGTTGTTTCACCGGGCACAGGAAGTTGCCGACGGAGAAACTTAACAAAATCACGGACGAACTTGAAAAAACCGTTATCGGGCTTATAGCGGACGGTTACCGTTTTTTCGGCACGGGCGGGGCTCTCGGTTTTGATACCGTTGCGGCGCAGACCGTGATAAGATTGAAAGTCAAATATCCGAAGATAAGGCTGATTCTCGTTCTGCCCTGCACCGACCAAGCAAAATTTTGGAACGAAGATGACAGCAGAGAATACGAGCGTATCAAGAAGTTGGCGGATAAGACGGTATATGCTTCCGAAAAATATTACAACGGTTGTATGGCAAAAAGAAACAGACACCTTGTCGATAACAGTTCCGTCTGCGTGGCATATCTGACGCGGAGCGGCGGCGGTACGGCATATACCGTTGAATACGCAAATAAACACGGACTTAAAATTATAAATATAGCAAAAAATATATAAAAGACACATAGCAGCCCCCGAACCGCAAGCGGTTCAGGGGCTGCTATATATTACAATTGTATATTTTTGAGATTAAATATGCTCTGCCTATGAAAAAGTCACTTTCGGCGCAATCAGAACCACGGGCTCCATTCGCCTGGGTCGGGGTCTTTTCCGCCGTCGGTAAGTCCCTCATATTTGACGGTTATATTATTGGCGGAGCAGTACGCGTCGGCGTCAGAACCTTTCGGGCAGGTCACGACAAGCGAGGACGGACAGCCGTCAAAGAGGTCAGAGCCGAACGTTTTGACCGCGGCGTGAAGACGCAGCGCCGTAAGAGACGAGCAGTTTGCAAAGGCGTAATCGCCGAGCGACACCGCATTGTCGGGAATAACAAGCGAGACAAGCGCAGTGCAGTCCTCAAAGGCGGACGCGCCGACAACTTTCAGTGTCAACGGAAGCGTTACGGACGTAAGAGACGAGCAGCCGTCAAACACGGACGGCGCGAGCGTTTTTACGCCCTCGGGAACAACGACGGAAGCAAGAGACGCGCAATTCAGGAATGCGTGGCTGCCGAGGTTTTTAAGGTTGTTCGGAAGCGTTACGGACGCAAGTTTTGCGTCGTTTGCGAACGCAAATCTGCCTATCGAAGTCACGGTTGAAGCAAGAGCGACTTCCGTCAGTTCGGAACAGTTCGAAAAGGCGTAGTAGCCGACGGATGTTATGCCGTCCGACACAACGACTTTCTTTATCTGAGAGCGGTAATCCGCCCACGGAACGGTTGCCGATGAATAACTGTTCATATCACCTGAGCCGCTGACGGTCAGCGTTCCCGACGTGAACGAATAGGTTGCGTTGTTGCCGCATAAACCGGAATAGTTTGCGGCTGAGGTCACGACAAGGCAGACGCAAACGGAGAGTATAATGCAGACCGCAAGCGCGGCGGCAAGCAGTATCTTTGCGCGTTTCTTCATATCCGAATCCTCACTTGATTTTGTTGTCGTTGATTATGTTGGAAAGCACTTCGCGTGCAAATTCGTATTCTTCGCCTTTCGTTTTGCTTATGCTTATCAGGGATTTTTCATTGAAAACACGAACACCCCAATACATCGGAGTTGTCCAATATTTCAGGCTTTCGCTGTTTTTGAATGCAGAACCCTCGGCATTCCAGACCGTGCCGTCATACAGCAGGGGTTCGTCCGTTAAGTCCGAAATATCGCCGAAATAGCCGACTTCCGTCATCTGCTTCAAACCCGCGTCGTCCACCATTATCAGCATGACAGAGCCTGCGGTGTACATATTGGAGAAGTTTCTGAGGTTGTCCTTTACCATGTCGGCGTCATGATTTTCGCCGATAAAATAATTTTCTATCTCAATTCTGACCCGTCCGTCGCCCGTATAGTCGCGGACATACGGTTCAAGAGCCTTTTTCAGGTTTGTTTTATCCTCGGCGTACGATATCGGGTCGGCGGAAAGATAATATACAACAACGTCGATATCAACGCGGCCGATACATTGAGAAAGACCGACACCGACGGCAAGCAAAACGACGAGAGCCCCCAAAGTATGCCATTTGTAATAGTACCAAAAATTTTCGAGCTTGCTTTTGAAACTCTTCTTCTCTTTTTTTTCGGCGGTGCTACCGTTTGTCATTTGCAAAGCCTTTCCGACGTAAAAAATACGCCTTATAAAGTGATTATATCATATACGGCAAAAAATTTCAACATTTTTTTGCAATCATGCAGATTTTTTGTAATTTTCACAAAGCGCGGACAATGAGATTGTAGAAAATGGACAAATCCTAAATCAGGATTTAGCCGAAGATCGCGGAAATGACACCGAGATGTTCAAGCAGTATCTCAATGCCGATAAGACATAGGATTATGCCGCCCGCAAGTTCGGCTTTGTTTTTGAAGCGTGTGCCGAACAGGTTGCCGACTTTAAGTCCAAGCGCGGAAAGACCGAACGTTATCGCGCCTATGCAGGGTGCGGCGATGTAAACGGGAATGTTCGGGATAACCGTGACGAAAGAAATTCCGACGGCGAGCGCGTCAACAGAAGTGGCAAAAGCAAGCACAAGCATTGCCTTGAACGAAAACGACGCGTCTACGCTTTCCTCTTCTTTCGAAAAACTTTCGCGTATCATGTTCGCGCCTATAAGACAGAGCAGCGCAAACGCGACCCAATGGTCGTATTTCTGAATGTATTCTTCAAGTTTTTTGCCGAGGAGGTAACCGACGGTGGGCATAAGCGCCTGAAAGCCGCCGAACCACGCGCCTATCAGAATATAGTGTTTGGGGCGCAGTTTCTGCACGGAAAGGCCTTTACATATCGAAACGGCGAAAGCGTCCATAGATAGTCCGACGGCTATCATTATAAGATTGACAATATCCATAAAAATCTTCTTTCTCTTATATATGTAAAGAATACGCTTTTCCCCGTTGGGTTTGACGCAGATAAGAGTTTAATACGCTTCTGCCGTCAGCGAATGCCGTAAGCAACGCAGCCGTCTTCGCGCATATCCACGGGCGAAGTCGAACGTTCCGCCCATATCTCGGCAAGGTCGTAACTGCCGTTTCTTGCGGACGTCCACGGGTCGGCGACTTTAACATTGCCGCTTTCCGCATCGTAGCCGTAAAGGAAAACGCAATGAGTTCCTTTGTTGCAGAGCAGCCCCTTTCCGACCGCGATACATACGACGCCGTCGTTTTCAAGAGCGGAAAGCAAGTCCTCATATTCGAATATATTCAGCGTAGTCGCCCCGTAATGCTCGGCGGCAAGTCTAATCGCCGAACCGGAAGAACCGCTGAACGTTTTGCAGAACTCCTCGGTGTTGTCGTAAAGCCAAGTTGCGACCTCTATCGGGGTCACATTGATTCCGATGTAAGAAAGAGCCATCGCCACGGATGTGGGCGCGCAGCCGTTGCGTCCCATGGTATAGTTGCCGAAACGGGCGTTGCACCATCTGTCTTCCCATTGCGAATAATATTTGAAAATACCCGCTTTACCGCGAAGCCGCGGCACATCGTCGGTCTTTTTCTTTCCGCAGACGGAACAGGCAAATTCGGCGCGTCCCTCACCTTTTTCGGTCGGTTCGGAAATTATTTGTCCGCGCTCCCATTTATGATGCGCTTTCAGCGTTTTTCTCTTTTCAAAACCGCATTTTTCGCAGTATTCGCGGTTATACCCGTCCTCTTCGCAGGTCGGCGCCTTTTCCTCGGTTTTTATATTATGTCCCGTTGCGGGCAGCACGGTTTCTTCGGTCTTTCCGCAGCTTTCGCATATCTTGCGAATATATCCGTCCGCTTCGCAAGTCGGGGCTTTTTCTTCGGTTTTTATATTATGTCCCGTTGCGGGCAGCACAGTTTCTTCGGTCTTTCCGCAGTTTTCGCATATCTTGCGAATATATCCGTCCGTCTCGCAGGTCGGGGCTTTTTCTTCGGTTTTTATATTATGTCCCGTTGCGGGCAATATGGTTTCTTCGGTCTTTCCGCAGGTTTCGCATATCTTGCGAATATATCCGTCCGTCTCGCAGGTCGGTTCGAGTTTTTCCGTGCGGTATGAGTGCGGAATGACGGCAAGAACCCGAACGTGCGCTTTCTCGCACACAATGCATTTTCTTGTCAATGTTCCCGTTTCGGTGCAAGTGGCGGGAATGCGAGTATCTTCAAATATGTGGCAATGGTCGTCCTCGCCGCCGAAAGCAACCGAATAGAACACGGTCATCGCATCCGCTATATCGACATCGCCGTTGCCGTCAATATCTGCGGCATCAAGCGCGGCTGCCGCCAGTCTTTCTTTTTGTGCGACGTGATAAAAAACAAGCATTGCGTCCGCTATATCGACCTTTCCGTCGCCGTTGACATCGCCTTTTGCAAGTTGCGGCAACGGCGGCTCGGGCTCTGTCGGCGGCTGTTCAGTTTCCGTCGTAGTCGGGGTGAAAGGCTCCGTCGTTGTCGGATTCGACGGTGTTGTCGGCGGCTCGGGCTGCGTCGTCGTAAAAAACGGGTCGGGCGGCAATATCGGGTCAACAAAAGAGCCTTTCAGAGCCGAACCGTCGGCATTTTCTCCCGCAAAAAGAACGAGCGAAAACGCAAACACGACCAAAAGCACCGTCGGCAATATGCAAAACAGACTTTTCATTCCTTTTTTCATTCGTTTTTTCCTTTTTTCTTATGGTTTTTGCAGAATTTCCGCAACAGTGCGGGCAACTCTGCCCTTTTGAGCCAAAACTGTTCTTTGCGCTATGTCGGCTGATTATACAAACCTGACAAAACGCCTTTTATTTATTCTGCGCAAAACCCGCCGAGGCGGCTGTCTGCCGCCCGACGGGGGTCTCCGGCGGGGTAAAACCCGTCGGATTCAGATATTTAATTCTTTGGTTCTTACTTGCTCCTCAACTTTTGCGATAAAGGCGGAAAGCGGCATCGAGCCGAGGTCTCCCTCTTTGCGGCTTCTCAGGCTTACGGTGTTTTCTTCCTGCTCTTTTTCGCCGACGACTATCATATACGGAATCTTTTCAAGCTGCGCTTCGCGTATCTTGTAGCCTATCTTTTCGGCGCGGTCGTCGAGTTCGGAGCGTATGCCGCGGTCGATGAGCGTTCTGTTTATTCTCGCGGCGTAATCCGCGTATTTCTCGGAAATCGGAAGCACTTTTACCTGAACGGGGGCAAGCCATGTCGGGAACGCGCCCGCATATTTTTCTATAAGCAGAGCCAGAGTTCTTTCATAGCAGCCGAGCGACGTTCTGTGAATAATGTACGGGTTTTTCTTCGTGCCGTCGCGGTCAACGTATTCCATGCCGAAGTTCTTCGAAAGCATCTGGTCTATCTGAATGGTTATCAGCGTGTCCTCTTTGCCGTGAACGTTCTTTATCTGAATATCGAGTTTCGGACCGTAGAAAGCCGCCTCGCCGACACCCACTTTGTAGGGGATTTCAAGGTGGTCGAGAATCTTTTTCATTATTCCCTGCGCCTCGTCCCATTGTTCGGGTGTGCCGATATACTTCTTTCTGTCTGCGGGGTCCCATTGCGAGAAGCGGTAACTTACGTCCTCGTAAAGACCGAGCGTTTTGAGCATATATATCGCAAGTTCGAGGCAGTGACGGAACTCCCCTTCAAGTTGGTCGGGAGTACACATCAGGTGTCCCTCGGAAATGGTGAACTGACGCACGCGGATAAGCCCGTGCATTTCGCCGCTGTCCTCGTTGCGGAAAAGCGTCGAGGTCTCGTTGTAGCGAAGCGGCAGGTCGCGGTAAGAGCGCGCCTTGTTCAAATATGCCTGATATTGGAACGGGCAGGTCATCGGACGCAGAGCGTATACCTCTTCCGTGTCGGATTTTGCGGGGTCGCCCATAACGAACATGCCGTCCAGATAGTGATCCCAATGTCCCGAAATCTTGTAAAGGTCGGATTTTGCCATAAGCGGGGTCTTGGTAAGCAGCCAGCCGCGGCGCTGTTCCTCATCCTCGACAAAGCGTTGAAGAAGTTGGATTATTCTTGCGCCGTTCGGAAGCATAACGGGCAGTCCCTGTCCGATAACGTCAACGGTGGTGAATATGCCGAGTTCTCTGCCGAGTTTGTTGTGGTCGCGTTTTTTTGCCTCTTCAAGGCGTGCGAGATGTTCTTCAAGTTCGGACGCTTTCGGGAAAGAAACGCCGTAAATGCGTTGAAGCATCTTATTCTTTGCGTCGCCGCGCCAATACGCGCCCGTGCAGTTGGTCAGTTTTATCGCCTTTATCTTTTTCAGGTCGTAAAGGTGCGGACCCGCGCAGAGATCGACAAAATCGCCCTGTCTGTAAAAACTTATCTCTTCGCCCTGCGGCAATTCGTTTATAAGTTCCTGCTTATAAGGCTCGTCCGCTTCGAGTTTCAATGCTTCATCCTTGGGAAGTGTGAAGCGTTCGAGGGTATAGCCCTCTTTGATTATCTTTTTCATCTCCGCCTCGATGTCCGAAAGAATTTCGGGCGTGAACGAAGTCTGTGAATCGAAATCGTAATAAAAACCGTTGTCAACGGCGGGACCTATCGTCAGTTTTGCCGACGGGTAAAGTCTTTTTACCGCCTGTGCGAGAACGTGGGACGTGGTGTGCCAAAACGTTTTTTTGCCCTCTTCGTCCGCAAAGGTGTAAAGTGTCAGCGTGTCGCCGTCCGAAAGTTTTGCCGTCAGATCGCATACTTTGCCGTTAATGCCGCAGCAAAGCGCGCTGCGGGCAAGCCCCGCGGAGATCTGCATGGCGCAGTCGTAAGCGGAAGCGCCGTCCGCAACTTCGAGCGCGGAGCCGTCTTTGAGGATTATTTTCATATTTCTTACCTCTTTTATATATGAATGTTTTTTTACGTTAAACAGGGTCGGCACACAATGCGCCGCCTTTTCGGTCAACGGCAAACGGGTAAAAGTTTGAATGGAACTTTTCCGTTTCCGTCAATATTCGAACGATACTTCCTTTCCCTCGGAAAGTGCCTGAGCATCTTTGAGAATACGGTCGAGCAGCGCCGAAGAGACATAAAAGTGTCCAGTGCCGTTGACGCGGCAGAAGTAGTAAAGACCGTCGTTGCCGAGCGGAACAAATTCGACTTTGGAATCGTTGCCGTTTTTGCCGTAACAGGTCACGGTGACAGCCGCTTTGCCGCCGGGGTCGGCCGCAAGCCCGAGATTGGAAACCGAAATAATTTCCCTGTACAGGTTCTGCATATATTTGGCTGTCAGTTCTTTGCCGTTATAGTAGCCGTGATACGTCACGCTTCCGTCGTCGCCTATATCCGCGGAGACGTCAAATTTGAACGTCCTGCCGCCGCCCTTTACTTCAAAAGCGGAGAGGTCGTTCAGATAGCGGATAAAAACAAGGCTTTGGCAGAATTTGTCCGGCGTGTAATCGACAAACCCGAAATATTCGTCCGAAACGGAGTAAATAACGTTCGTATCGTCATACATCAGATAAAGTTTTCCGTTTTCCCTGCCGCCGATAAGATATGTTGAATAAAGCGTTATTTTTTTGCTCTCCGTTGCGGTCGAGTCATAATACGGGTTAGTCACGCCGTCAACGGTCTTTTGCGAAACGTCTACTTCAAAGCCGATACGCACAACGGGTGACGAAGACGTAAATCCGTATTTTTTCAGATCTTCCGCCGTCGGGGCAACGTTCACAACACCGTCCGCCGAAAGCGAAGCCACGCTCCGAGCCGCGCCGCGCACATTGGACGTGTTCGCTCCGAACAGGAACGGAGATGTCATGACCATGGAATCCGCATAAAGATTCGCGCTGTTTTCCTTGTCCGTCGCCTGACGGAACTCGTAATTTTTGCTCTTGTCGTTGTAATCTATCGAAAGGCTGATAAAATCCGCTTCTTCATAGGGTTTGGAAACGGTTAGGTCGAAAAATCCGCTTTGCGGCTTCATCACACGTTCCGCAAAATACGTATTCACGCACCACACGGTGGTTTCGCCGTCGATAAGAAAATAATATGCGCCGCCGTCGGGCGTTTTGTCGCCTATCAGGAACACATCTGTAAAGCCGCGTGTGGAATTGACGGAAAGCGTCACGGAGGGATTGTCAAGCCCGTAAACGGAAAGGTCTTTGCCGTCAGCTTCTATCAGATTTTCGGAATATATTATCTGAACGCTTGTGAAAAGGTTGGAGACGGTCTCCGAAAGAAGCGGCACGCTCTCCGCGCCTTTCATCGTCACTTTGCCGTCCGAGGAACGGACGAGTTCATATTCACCCGTCGAGTTTTTTATTGTCACGGACGCTATCTGACGCGCGTTTATGGTGTAAATCTCATCAAGTTCACGCGCATAGGTGGGCGTCACGTCGCCGTTTTGCGTTACGTCCGTATCGCCCTTTTTCGGAAGAAGCTGCACAAGCAGAACCGCCACGACAAGAACGATAACGCCGATACCGCACGCGCCTATGCAGATAAGTCTTTTTTTTGTGTTCATCACAGGTATTTCCTCTTGCGCCAAGTCACAACGCATACGACCGCACAGCAGGCGGGAACGAGTGCGATGCAGATTATCGCCACGATATAAGTCGTTCTGTCGCTGTCAAACTCAAGCGCGCCCGTCGCAAGGCTCGAAGAGAGAATGCGAACCACGCTGTCGTCGTGTGAAAGATATGAAAATATGCCGAGCGTATATTCGCCCGATGCGGGAGTGTAACCCGCCGCGTTTGAGATGTAATAGGTGTTAAGCAGCGAGGTCGTGCCGAAGCAGACAACGGAGGACATTGTTATTTTTTCTTCCGTTTCAAGCGTTTCGGAGCGGCGGACATAGCCCATCGCGCCTATCGTGTGCGGCCCCGATGTATCGCCGTCCCGCTTTGTTATCGAAGCAAAATTATCCGAGCCGACTTCGAGTTTGCCCTGCGTGTAATCCCTGCCGAACGAATCTTTGCCGAACGTGGAAAGCAGCGGCGTGGTCGAAATCGTGCTTTTGTTTTCAAACTCAATGTTGAGTGCGCGGGTCTTGCCGAGCGTCGTTTTCAGATACGTTCCGTCGTCCGCAAGCGTTCCCGCAATGCCCCTTGCCGCCACGCTCGTGCCGTAATCGAGTTTCAGGAACGGCTCGTAAACGTCAGCAACGGTGCTTGAATTTGCGGGGTCGAAAACGGTCTGCGTCGTAAATGTTATGCCCCATTCCTCGGAAAGGAATTTTTCGAGAAGCGGGTTTTCGGGAGCGGAATTGTCCATAAACACCGCAAGGTTTCTGTCGTATGCGCCGTTGTGATAAAGATAATCGCGCAGCGCCGATATATCCGAGGTGGAATATGTCGTTTTCGGGTTTGCGATAACAAGTATTTCAACGTCTTCCGCAAGTGTCGCGGACGAAAGATCGACCGAAAGTTTGACTTCGTAGCCGTTCAGTTTGAGAAGTTCCTCAAAGTACGGAAAATCTTCTTCGCCGTGTCCCTTGACTATGCCGATCTTTTTGACGTCGGTCATCGTTGTGTTTCTCATCGCCGCGTCAAGTTGGCGTTCGAAAGAAATATACTGAACGCCGCTGAAAACATCGTCGTAAATGAACGAATATTTCTGCGTCTGCGGGCAGTAAACGGTTATGTAAACGCCGTCCCCGACGGTGATGTTTCTTTCTTTGAAAAAGCCGGGATTATAGCGCGTGTCCACATAGGACACGGATATTTTATCGGACGTTTTCGCAAAACTGTCAAGCAATTCGGCGGTGTAACGCTTGCCCGAATAAACTATCCGCGTTTTGGTTTCGCCCGTTTCGGAATCCGTTGACTGCGCCGTGTCGTAAGTCGCGCCGCGGAAATCGTCCTCGTTGCCGTTGACGATGACTTCGACCGAATACGGAAGCCGCCCCACAATATCGACGGAAACGGAATCTATGCCCGTTATGCGGCTGCCCGAGAAGTCCGCCGAGAGGTCAAACCTCTTGTCAAGACTTGTGAAAAGAATATTTATGAGTATCGCCGCAACGATGCAGACAATAGTGGCAACCGTGGCAACGGAAGCGTATCTTATCTTCTTTTTCATCTTCCGCCCTCCTATTCCCAACGGCGTTTTTCAAGCATTCTGACGGACAGAAACAGAAAAACGGCTGTTATGGAAACGTAAAAAACGACGGGCGCAAGGCTCAAAATGCCGAGCGCAAAATCGCCGTAGCGCGAATAAAGGCTGATGCTTTCAAGCGCGGTGCCGAGCCACGAGGGCAGATATTTTGAGACCGCGCCGATTATGTACATAAACAGCAGTGTGCCGAAAACGGCGGCGACAGTGCTTATCTGATGTTCGGTGAAAGTGGAGATGAACACCGCAACGCTTATCATTGCCGCGCCGAGCAGCAGCACGCCTATATACTGCACAACGAACGTCGAAACGTCAAAATCGCCGAACATTCCGAGAATGAGCGCATAAAGGATATTAACGAGCGAACCGAAAAAGAACAGGCAGAACGCGCTGACGAACTTTGACAGCACAACGGTATAAAGGCTGACGGGAGATGTCGTCCAGAGTTTGTCCGTGCCGTTTTTCTTTTCCTCGCTGAAAAACTTAAAACTCAAAAGCGATACAAACACAAGATTTGCGATGTAAAGATAAAGCGAAAAGAACGTATACATCGACGTTGTGTTGTTGTTTATGACCGAAAAGACGAAGCAGACGCCCGCTATAAGCGTATAAACGCAGAGCGTGAACCAGCCGGTCGGATTTTTGAAATAAACGGTAAATTCTTTTCTGACAAGCGCGCCCATTTACTTCTCCTCTCCCTCGTCCGTTATCTCGACGAGTTCCTCGGTCTGACGAATAAGTTTTCCGTCCTTATCAACCACTTTTCTGATTATCTTTTTGTATTTCTTCTTTTTTACAGGTTCGGAAGTCGGTTTATTTTCCTTTTCGGAATTATCCGAAAGCAGAGTCTTTGCCGCGTCACGGCTGTCCGCAAGGCGTTTAGCTTCCGCTTTTGCGTCGCCGCTGACAAGGCTGATGAACACATCTTCCAAAGAAACGCCGAGCGGCGTTACCATAAGAATATACCAATTTTTCTTTGCGCAGAGTTCAAACAGCGCACGCCTGATGTCCGCGCCTTTTTCTGTCTGTGCCATTATATCGGCCGTTCCCTTTTCGAAAACGCCCATGAACTCAACGTTTACAACACCGTCAAGCGTTCTTATCGCCGCGGCGGCTTCGTCCGCAGGTGCGGCAAGACGTATCGCATAACGGTCGCTTGAAGCGGAGATGTTGAGCAGTTCGTCCGTCGGGCTGTCCTTGACAAGATAACCGTCGTTGATGACCAGCACCCTGCCGCATACCGCCTGAATCTCGGAAAGGATATGCGAACTCAAAATTACCGTATGACTTTCGCCGAGCGCGCGGATAAGATTTCGTATCTCCTTTATCTCACGCGGGTCAAGTCCCACCGTCGGCTCATCAAAAATGAGTATTTCGGGGTTGCCGATAAGCGCCTGAGCAAGCCCGACGCGCTGACGGTAGCCTTTTGAAAGGTTCCTGATAAGACGTTTTTCGGTTTCCGCAAGTTTTGTTGCGGCAAGCACCTGTGCAAGATGCACGTCCCTGTCGAATTTGCATTTTTTCAAATCAAAAACAAAATTCAGATATTCGCCCACCGTCATATCGGGATAAAGCGGCGGAAATTCGGGCAGATAGCCTATATTCTTCTTCGCTTCGTCCGGTTCTTCGAGAATGTCGTGCCCGTCAACAGACACCGAACCCGAAGTGAACGACGTATAGCCGGTTATCATATTCATCGTCGTCGTTTTTCCCGCGCCGTTCGGACCGAGAAAGCCGACTATCTCGCCTTTTTCAATCGTAAACGACACGTTGTTGACAACGGTTTTTGAGCCGTAACGCTTTGTTAGATTTTTTACCTGAATCATTGTTTTCTCCGTTCACTTAAAAAGAAAAGGGCGCGGCGGGCTTTTCCGTCGCGCCCATAGAGAAGTCTCAAAACACGAGTGATTATTCTTCGTCCTTTTCAACGGCGGTGACCGCTATCGAAAGTTCTTTGAGCTGTGCATCGTCAACCGTTCCGGGGCTCTTTGTCATTATCTCGGAAGCGTTCTGAACTTTCGGGAATGCGATAACGTCGCGAATGCTGTCCCTGCCGGCAAGTATCATCGTCAGACGGTCAAGGCCGTAAGCCATGCCGCCGTGCGGGGGTACACCGTATTTGAATGCGTCGATAAGGAAGCCGAACTGCGCATACGCTTTTTCGTCCGTAAATCCGAGCACTTCAAACATCTTGGTCTGCAACTCGGAGTTGTAAATTCTTATCGAGCCGCCGCCCGCTTCCATGCCGTTGATTACTATATCGTAAGCCTTTGCGCGAACCTTGCCCGGGTCGGTGTCGATAAGGTCGAGGTCCTCGAACATCGGCGACGTGAACGGGTGGTGCTTGGCAACGTATCTGCCCTCTTCCTCGCTGTATTCAAGCAGCGGGAACTCCGTTACCCAAAGAAGTTTGTACATATCCTCGGGGTGTGCGGGGTCGTGCGGAATCTTGTCAAGCCGTTTCGCAACTTCGCAGCGCAGTGCGCCGAGTGCGTCATACGTCACCTGATCTTTATCCGCAACGATGAACGCGCAGTCGCCGTCTTTCAGACCGAGCGCCGCAATAAGCGCATCCTTTTCCTCGTCCGAAAGGAATTTGAGGAACGATGACGAAACGGTCTCGCCCATCTTTATCCATGCAAGACCCTTTGCCCTGTAAGTCTTTACAAACTCGGTCAGGGAGTCAATGTCTCTTCTGCCGAATTTATCCGCGCTGTCTTCAACAACAACGGCTCTTACCGCGCCGCCGTTTGCCACGGTGTCCGCAAACACCTTAAAGCCGAAGTTTTTAACGGTGTCGGAAATATTTCTGAGTTCATATCCGAAGCGCAGGTCGGGTTTATCCGAACCGAAGCGCTCCATAGCCTCCGCATAAGTCATTCTCGGAAGAGGAAGTTTTATGTCAACGCCGAGAATCTCTTTGAACGCTTTCTGAATAAAGCCCTCGTTCGCCTCGATAACGTCGTCAACGTCAACAAAGGACATTTCAAGGTCTATCTGCGTAAATTCGGGCTGTCTGTCCGCACGCAGGTCCTCGTCGCGGAAGCACTTCGCTATCTGCATATATCTGTCAAAGCCCGCAACCATGAGAAGCTGTTTGTAAAGTTGCGGCGACTGCGGAAGCGCATAGAAATGTCCCGGATGGATACGGCTCGGAACAAGATAGTCGCGCGCGCCCTCGGGCGTGGAACGGATAAGGTTCGGGGTCTCTATCTCGATAAAGTCGTGATCTGCGTAATACTCTCTGGCAATGCGGCAGAGTTTTGCGCGGAGCATAATGGGGCTCTGCATATCGGGTCTGCGCAAGTCGAGGTATCTGTATTTAAGTCTGAGTTCCTCTTTGACATTGGAATTTTCAACTATCTCAAACGGCGGAGTTTCGGACTTCGAAAGAATTTGAAGTTCGGTCGCAACCACTTCTATCTCACCGGTGGGAAGATCCTTGCGAACGGCGTTTTCACCTCTGCCGCGAACAACACCCGTAACGGAAATGCAGTCCTCGGAGCGGAGCGTATACGCTTTGTCAAACAATTCCTTGTTCGAGGTTTCCTCAAAATTTATCTGAATGATACCCGTGCGGTCGCGAAGATCGACGAAGATAAGTCCGCCGAGCGCGCGTCTGCGCTGTACCCAGCCGTGGACGGTGATTGTTTTTCCGATACTGTCGGAACGGAACGTTCCGCAATATCCGGTTCGTCTGTGTTCGATCTTTTCAAATTCCATATTGTCAGCCTCTTTTAATTTATATTCTGATTATAACGATTGTTTTTACAAATTCTCCGTCGGAAGCGTGTCCGAACAGAGGTAATATTGCGGCGAAGAACGCCGTTTTTTATTTCAGTTCTTCGGCAAGCGCGTCAAGTTCTGTCTCACGTTTTTCGCCGTCCGACATTCTTTTCAGCACGGCTTTTCCGCTTTCGACCTCGTTATCGCCGAGAACGAGCGTGTATTCCGCGCCTATTTTATCGGCATATTTCATCTGCGCTTTCAGGGAGCGCGACGAAACATCCGTTTCCGCGGCTATGCCCTTTGTGCGGAGAGCGTATGCCAAAGCGGCAGCTTTCTGCGCGCCCTTTTCACCGATGTTTGCGATATATACGCGGCAGGTGTCCTCTTTGCCAAAGTCACAGCCCTGTTTTTCCATAACGAGCAAAAGTCTTTCAAGTCCCGTCGCAAAACCGAGCCCGCAGACCTGTTTGGAAGGGTCGAGGTCGGTTATCAAACCGTCATAGCGTCCGCCGCCGAGCACGGTTAAGCCCGTTTCGCCGTCCACGAACTCGAAAACCGTCTTGGTGTAATAATCAAGTCCGCGCACGATGGAGGTATCGACTTCATAATCTATGCCGAAATTTTCAAGACCCGCTTTGAGTTTGGCGAAGTGGTCGGCGCAGTCCTCGCACAGGAAATCCGTCACTCTCGGCGCGTCTTTTGCTATCTTTGCGCAGTCGGGATTTTTGCAGTCCAATATACGCATCGGGTTTCTGTCCAGACGGTCGCGGCAAGTGTCGCAAAGCGCGTCTTTCGCATTCTCGAAATACGATTTCAGCGCGGCGTGATATTTTTTGCGGCATTCGGGGCAGCCTATTGAATTTATTTTAAGCGAAACGCCCCTGATGCCGAGCCTTTTTATAAGAGTATCGGCAAGCGCGATAACTTCCGCGTCGGACGCGGGAGACTGCGTGCCGTAAAGTTCGACGCCGAACTGGTGGAACTCCCTGTATCTGCCCGCCTGCGGCTTCTCGTAACGGAAGCACGAAATTATGTAATAAAGTTTGAGCGGCATAAGCCCCGCAAAAAGTCCGTTTTGCAGGCAAAGCCGCGCCACGCTCGCCGTGCCCTCGGGACGCAGGGTTATCGAATCCTCGCCTTTGGTAACAAACGTGTACATCTCTTTCTGAACAACGTCCGTCGTGTCTCCCACGCCGCGGACAAAAAGTTCGGTCTTTTCAAAAGTCGGGAACCGAACCTCCCGAAAGCCGAAATCGGCGGCAACCTGCTGCGCCGTTTTTTCGACGAATCTCCATTTGTACGAATCCTGCGGAAGAACGTCTTTCGTTCCGCGAACCGCTTCTATCGAAGAAGCCATATATTCTTTTCCTCTTTCGTGTTATCTTTAATATTCTTCCGCCGAGCCGTGCGGGTCACGCCAGTTGAGCGCGTCCGTATTCAGGGCACGTACAAGCACCTCTCCCGTCGCGATGTTTGTCGCGAGCGGAATGTTGTGCATATCGCAAAGACGGAGCAGATTAAGTTCATCTCTCTGGTTTTCTTTTTGCATCAACGGGTCGCGGAAGAACAGGACCATATCTATTTCGTCATAAGCTATCTTGTTTGCCAACTGCTGCATTCCGCCGCGTTCACCGCTCATCAGGCGTCCTATTTCAAGTCCCGTCTCGTCGGCAACGAGTTTGCCCGTTGTCGCGGTCGCGCAAAGTCTGTGTTTTGCGAGAATGCCGCAATAAGCAATGCAGAATTGCACCATAAGTTCTTTTTTCTTGTCGTCCGCCAGAATAGCGATATTCATATATGTTCCTCCGTTCGTTATATTGTTCCGACCGCAGCGGAGCAGAAGTCCGTCACGGCGTTTCGTTCTATAATTTTATCAGTTCCGCGCTACCGCCGCAAAGTCTTGTTGCGATGTTCGAAAACGCCTGTCTGACTTTCGGCGCGCCGCTTGTATAAGCGAATTTGCCGACGTATGTATATGCGGGAATGAGTTTATCCTCGGGTACAACGCCTATCAAACGCACCGACACGCTGTCTATTATCTCGTCGATATTCGGCGCAAGACGTTTCTTTATCATCGAAGCGTCAACTTTGTTGATAACGAGCCGCGCGTCGCGCAAGCCTTTCTTTTTCATCGTCTCCGCCGTTCTTTCGGCGTCTCGCAGAGACGTTAAATCGGCGGTCGAAACGACCACGGCTTTGTGCCGACGGCAAACAAGGTCGCTTTCGCAAACGCTTGTCCCCGCAGGACAATCCACAAAAACAAAATCGTAATGCTCCGCCTGCTCGTCCGCAAGTTTTGAGATGAACCCAAACATCTTGTCCGCAGGAACGCGAAGCCGCGCGGGAGCGGCAAGAAAATGAAGCGTGCCTATTTCAGGATGACTGATAACGGCTTTTTCAAAGTAGCAAGCGCCCGAAAAGACGTCGCCGACGTCCAGCACCGCCTGATTTTGAAGCCCCAAAAGAATATCGGCATTTCGAAGCCATATATCGCCGTCAATAACAAGCACGTGCTTGCCCCTCAGAGCAAGCGCAACGGCAAGATTGACGCAGACCGTTGTTTTTCCCGCTCCGCCTTTGCCGGAGACGAACAAACAGACTTTTCCCATCAAAAACCGATTCCTTTCAATATCTACTGAAATATTATATAATATAAATAAGCATTTGGCAATATACGTGCGGTAAAATTTATAAAAACTTGCTTTTTCTCGGCTGTTTTTGCAAGTCATCAAATGAAACCGTGATATACGGAATATGTGTGCCTTCGCGCACAGGGTACTCTCCGAAACGGGCATAGCCTTTTCTTTTCCGCTGCGCGGAGTTTGCGTCGTTTTTCGCATGCGAAAAGCCGAGCAAACCTTTTTATACCTAACGGATTCACCTTACCCCGTCAAACTTGTCTCTGTCCGAGAACCAATACTGCAATACCTGCGTGATGTATTTTGCGTTGAGCGGCGTTGTGCCCGTGCCCGCGTTTTCGACAACGAGCACGAACGCGACCTGCGGATTTTCGGCAGGGGCGAAGCCGACAAGAAGCGACGTTGCTTTTTTGCCGTCAACTTCTGCCGTACCGGTTTTTACGGCGATGGAAGAAAGCGTATAATTCGCAAAGCCGGAGCCTGCTGAACCGCCCGTTTTGGAAACTTCCACCATGCCTTCAACCACGGCTTGAAGCGTTTCCTGTTTCAGTCCGAGGCTTTCGTAAGAGGTGGACGAGGAATAAACCGTTTCATTCTTTTCCGCGTCGCGAATGGATTTTATGATATGCGGCGAATAGAATTTGCCGCCGTTGCCTATCGTTGCAACGTAGTTAACAAGCTGCACGGGCGTTACCGCATTGTCCGACTGACCTATCGCGGCAAGGAGCGTTTCGCCGTCTTCCCATGTCTTGCCTATGCTTTCGCGGTATTTTCTGCCCGCGATGATACCGCTCATCTCTCCCGGCAGTTCTATACCCGTTTTTTTGCCGAAACCGAGTTTTGCTGAATATGAGTTGAGAGTATCTATGCCCGCGATACGTCCGACGTCAAAGAAGAAGATGTTGCAGCTGTGTTTGAGTGCGGTCACGACATTGACTTCGCCGTGCGAAATACTGCGGAAGCAGGACGGCTGATAATCGTCGTAAAAACGGTATATGCCCTCGCAATAGCGGGTCGAATACTTGGTGATTATCCCCTCTTCAAGTCCCGCGATACCCGTAACCATTTTATACGTCGAACCGGGTGCGTAAAGTCCCGATATGGCGCGGTTTATAAGCGGTTTGTTTTCGTTTGAGACAAGCGTGGAATAATCGGCATTGTATGTTTTTATGTTAAAAGTCGGGTTGCTTGCCATGGCAAGTATTTCGCCCGAATTGGGGTCCATGAATATTGCGGCGGCGGCGGACGCGGAGTCCTCGCCGTTGATTTCGCGGCACGAAACGAGCAGTTCTTCAAGCCCCTTTTCGACCACGGTCTGCATTTTTGAGTCTATCGTAAGAATAACGTCAAAGCCCGATTTCGCGTCAACCGAGGCATAGCCCTCTTCGGAGGCAAGGTCGCCTATATCGGAAACGACCGTGCCCGAATCGTCGTTTATCGTATAGCGGTAGCCGTTCTGTCCGCGCAGATAATCCTCACAGACCTTTTCTATGCCGTCCTTGCCCACGATGTCGTCGAACAAGTACCCTTTTGATGAAAGCGTTTCGTACTCTTCCGCGCTGATACGTCCGACCGTGCCGAGGATATGGGACGCAATTCCGGGCATCGTATACTCGCGCGCCGATGAAGTTATGAGCGTCACGCCCGGCAAAGATGATTTGTTTTCTTCTATCATCGTCGAGGTCTTTATGTCAACGTCCTCGGCAAAAGTATATTCCGAGCCGCCCGCACCGGTCTCTATTTCATAACGAACGCCGACTATCTTTGTCGCCCTTTCGGGGTCGCGGTCGGCGAGTGAATAGGCCTTGAAAAGTTCCGTCATAACGGAAAGCGGGTCATCGGCGGTCTCTATTTTTTTTGAAGCCAGATATTTGGAGAACGACGAACGCAGGCTTTCGGACTGCAAATATGCAGGCGTGAAAGAAAACGCGCCGTTTGTATACGCCACGGGAAAAGTGTCCGTATAATCGTCCTCACATTTTTCGAAAAAGCCTATCAGCGCGTCTATCGTTGCGTTCAGATCGTCGGTTTTTTGCCTGTTTATCACAACTGAGACCTGCGAAACGCTCTGCACTATGGGTTCGCAGTTGCGGTCGAGAATATCGCCGCGCGCCGCCTTGACAACGGTTTTGGTAACGACGCTGTTCGATGAACTTTTATAATACGCCGCGCCGTTCACGAGTTGAAGATTGACGAGACGGACGACGAACAGCGACGCGCAGATAACAAACGCGACGATAACGGCGACAAGCCTTTTACCGTATTTTTTCATTGTATTTTCTCCATTTGCGGTTTGTGCCTATCAGCTTGACAACGAAGTAAATCACAACGGCGACAACAGCCGTCAGCAGAACCGACGGAAGCACCGTTTTGAGCAGCGCGGGAAAGAAATCCGCGCCGTAAAATATCCTGTTCCAGAGCGCAAGCGCCGTATCCCTGCAAAAAACGCAGAGAACGCATATCAGTTCGCAGGCAAGCAGATTTGAACTTATTCGGTTCTCGGCAAGATAGCCCACGGTATAGCCGACGGCTGCGAACAAAAGCGCGTTGAAGCCGAAAACGCCGCTGCCGACCAAGTCCGAAATAAGCCCGAAAACAAGCCCGTATATCGCGCCGAAATACTCGTTTTCAAAAAGCCCGAGAGCAACCACCGCGCACAGCAGATACGACGGACTGACGCCGTTGAAGCGGAGCGGGGTTATGATATACGCCAGCATATAAAGAAGCGTCAGAAACAGGCTGTAAAGCAAAATGCGGACTTTCATTGTGCTGCTCCGTCCTTGATCTCTGTTATGATGTAAACGCGCTCAACGGAAGAAATATCAGTATGCGGGGCAACTTTTGCCCATACCGTGCCGTCGTCGCGGCGGACCACGTCCGTCACTGTACCGACGGGTATCGACTTCGGAAAAACGCCGCCGAGCCCCGATGTGACAAGTCTGTCTCCGCGTCCGAGAACGCTGTTTTTGTCTATGTAAGAAAGTCTGACAACACCCTCAGCGCTCAGATCGGCGGATGCGGAAAGAATGCCGCAGTCGTGGGTGGTGGAGACCATAACGCCCACGCTGAGTTCGGTGTCAAACAATGTCTTGACCTTTGACCAATTCGGACCGACGGAGGAAACAACGCCCACAAGTCCGTCGCAGGAAACAACGATGTCGCCCTCTTTGACGCCCGACGATGTGCCCGCGTTCAGGTTCAGAGTATCGCTCCAACCGTCCGAGCCTCGCGCCACCACATCTGCGGAAGCGTAAGAAAACGTCTGCTCGCCGTCAGTCATGTCGAGCAGTTTTTTCAGATTTCCGTTTTCGATTTTAAGATATGCGTTCTCGTCAGCCTCGGCACGCGCCTGCGCAAGTTGCCCGCGCAAGTCTTCGTTTTCCTTTTCAAGGTCGTCGTAACGGAACGGCGCGGAAAACATATCCGAGAAAAAGTTTTTGACAGCCGTGCCCGCCGTGTTGAAAGGCGTCATCACAAAGCCCACAAACTGCTCGTGCGGCATTTTTGCGCTGCCGAGCAATGCGCTGAACATAAAGCCGACAAGATATATACCGATAAAGATGAGAACGATGAATAATTTGTTTTTGAAAAAGTTCCTGTTCAAAATTATTCTCCCTTAATTTCCGAGCGTCGAGTTTTCGTAATTGCGCAGTTTCTTTGCCATGGGAACGGCTCTCATCGCGCCGACAGCCGTCGCTTCGAGCGGGTTTTCTTCAACTACCGCTTCCATGCCCGTTTCTTTGTAAATAAGTTCCGTCCAGCCTTTCATCAGCGCGCCGCCGCCGACAAGGTGTATCTTTGAGCGTATCAGGTCGGACGCTATTTCGGGCGGGATCTTGCCGAGAACGGTCATAATACCGTCCACTATGGCGCGGACGCTTGATGCGATTGCCTGATGCACGTCCTCGCTTGAAAGCACGAAGTTTTCGGGAAGTCCCGAAATAAGATGTCTGCCGTTCAGGGTCATCAGTTCCATATTTTTAACGTCCGAAGCGCAGCCGAGTTGTTTTTTGACGTCCTCCGCCGTACCGTCGCCGATAAGTATGTTATAATTTTTTCTGACAAAGTTGATGATGTCGCGGTCAAACGTGCCGCTGCATTCGGAAAGAGAACGCGCAAGCATAACGCCGCCGTTGGCAACAACGCTTATATCCGTTCTGCCGCCGCCGATGTCCACGATAATGTGGCCGCGTCCGCTGAAGACGTCAAGTCCGCAGCCGAGCGCCGCCGCAATGGGTTCGTCCACAGGCACCACGCGGGAGCCGTACGCCGCTTTTGCCATATCGCGCATGGAGCGTCTTTCAACACTTGACGCCGCAGCAGGCACGACGATGGCTGATGTTATGCCTATTCTTGTCTGCACAACGCGGGAGACATACTGACAAAGCATTGCGACCGTCTTGTCAAAATCGGAGATAATGCCGCCGCTTATGGGGCGATCGACGCTTATCGTTTCGGGCGCTCTGCCTATCATCTTTTTTGCTTTGTCGCCTATTGCAACAACTTTTTCGTTGTAAATATCCGTCGCGACGACCGACGGCTCGCCGAGAACTATGCCTTTGCCGTGACGCGCAATATATGTATTCGACGACCCGAGAGAGATTCCGAGAGTCGTTTTATGAAACAAACTGAAACTGAACAGCATATTTTCACCAAATCCTGATTCCTGCTTTTTCAAGCATTTCAATAACCGTGCAAACGGGAAGTCCGACAACGTTTGACCAGTCCCCGTTTATTCTTTCAACAAAATTCCCGCCCCTGCCCTGTATTGCGTAAGCGCCGGCTTTGCCCATCGGTTCGCCTGTTGCCACATACGCTTTGAGTTCTTCTTCGCAGGCGTTGCGGAAGAACACTTCCGTACCCACGACGTTCTTTTCAACAACAGGCTTGCCGTCCTTTTCAAACATAACGCAAACACCCGTATACACAAAATGCGAACGTCCCGCAAGGGTCTCAACCATTCGCAGAGCGTCGTCGGCGTCTTTCGGTTTTCCGAATATCTCGCCGTCGAGAGCTACGACCGTGTCGGCGGAAAGCACACAATCGTTTTTATGAGAAGCGAACACCGCCGCACCTTTCATTTCGGAAAGTTTGGAAACAACTTCTTCGGGCGTGCCGAAAACGCCGCTTTCGTCAACGTCGGAAACGCAGACTTCAAATTCCGCGCCCGCGCGTGTCAAAAGTTCTTTTCTTCTCGGTGACCCCGAAGCAAGTATGAGTTTCATTGCGTTTTCCCGTTCCTTTCCGCTGTCGGAATATATTCGGCACAGCCAGAGCATAGACAGCCCGAACAAAAAGCCGTTTCAATGTCGGTGTTGTGATTATTTATAATTTTTCATTTTATTTTAGCATATATTTATATAAAAATCAAGACGAAAAAGAAAGGAAAAACCTCCGAGAGTGCATTTTTTGAAAAATATTCATTGAATTATGCGCTCCGATGTGATACAATAAACGAAAGCAAACGCTCGGAGGTATAAAAACAATGCTTATTCCCGTATACGACACGGCTGACGAATATCTGGACGGCGAACCCTCGTCCGAAAAAGAAACGGAACTCGGCGAAGATGCCGCAGAGGGACTGTTCTGGTTCCGTATGCCCGATAAATCCATGGAACCGCTTATCAAAGAAAACGAATACGTTCTTTTCAGAGAAACAAAAAAACTCGGCGAAGTAGGAACGGTCGCGCTTGTCGCGCTGGGTGACGAACTGCTTGTCCGCCACCTCGATTACGCAAAAGATTCGCTTTGGCTCAAACCCGAGAACCCCGAATTTGAAACAAAAACTTTCATGGGCGTTTCTCTCCGCAGAGCAAAACTCCAAGCGGTCAGGGTATAACAACACAACAAGAAAAAACAGCGTTCGGCTCCGATAAAGGCACCGAACGCTGTTTTATTTTTATAAAAGACACGCCATGTACAACGGCAGAAACGTTATTCCGTCTTCGATTTTCAAATCCGCCGAATGCAACACATACGGAGTGTGCAGTTGTTCGCCGTATTTTGCGACGAATTTCCGAAGAGATGACAACGTATAATTTTTTCCCGACTTTACTTCTATCGGGCTGATATTATGTCTGTTTCCGACGCGGCTCTTGGAAATAAGAAAATCTATTTCCATTCTGTCCTGTGCCTGATTTCGGGACGGGCTTGAATAAAAATAAAGCCTATGTCCCGCCGCTGTCAGCATTTGAGCCACCGCATTTTCAGTTACCATGCCCATATTCACTTCAAGCTTGTCGATCAAAAGTTTTTTATATATTTCTTCTCCCATAATGCGATTCTCGTCAAAGGCATGACTGACAAGCAACCCCGTATCCGACATATAGCATTTTAAAAGAGTTCTGTCCCTGTTCATATTCAAACCGACATTCGGTTCCGTTGAATTATAACAGTTATTGACTATCATCGCGTCGGAGAGCCAGAACATGGCATCTCTGTATTCACCGAAACGTGCCCCCTTTTCAAGCGATGAAATCTTGAAATGACGGTTCTGATTTTTCAGCTGAGACGGAATTTCGTCGTATATCGCCTCAACTTTCATCTCATATCCTTTTGCGTGCTTCCGTATATCGTCTCTGTACAAATTCAATATTCTGCGTTTTGCGCGATCGACTTCCGAAAGATCGTTTGTTCTGACAAACGCTTCTACCGCCTGCGGCATTCCGCCCACCGTTATATACTGACGGAACAGATTCATTGTCTTTCTGTGCAATGCCTGCCCGAGCGGACGTTTTTTTTCAAAAGAATCCCGAATAAGCGGCATGATAGTCTCATCACCCAGAGCCCACAAAAACTCTTCGAAATCAAACGGGTACATATCAAGCCTGTCTTCCTCGGACGGAATGAGAATATCCTTAACGTTTTCCCGAATGGAAATCAGAGAGCCTGTTTCAATATAATCATACCGACCGTCCGCAACAAGATATTTCACGGCGCTTCTCGCGCGGGGAAAGAGTTGAACCTCGTCAAAAATTATCAGAGATTCCCTTTCATGCAAAGATGTGCCGTACAATGCGGACAGTTTCAAAAAGAATGAACGCATATCGTTCAGATCGTTGTTGAAAAGATCTTTGACCTGTTCCCCCGCCTTGTTGAAATCTATGAGTATATAGGAACGGTATTCTTTCTTTGCAAACTCTTCAACTATATAACTCTTTCCGACGCGGCGCGCACCCTGAACAAGCAATGCGGTCTTTCCCGCAGACCCGTTCTTCCACGCCAACAAACTATCGTATGCTTTTCTGCGCATATACATCTCCAAAATATGATAAAATCGAGGTTTTTAATTACACCTTTACACAAATCAAGATTTCTATACATATAAAATATACACAAACCGAGATTTTCTATACGCATATTATAACACAAATCGAGATTTTTGTAAAGACTAAAACAACACAAATCGAGATTTTTTTTCGCGTCAAACATACACAAATCAAAATTTTTGCCGTTTGTTTCGGCAAAAACAGGCATTTTTCGGGGTTTTGAAAGATAAAACGTTCGTAAAAATTTTCGATGAGACAAAAAACAGTCCTTAAAAACTTTCAGCAAAAAACAGTCCGCAGAGGTTTTCTCTGCGGACATATTTTTCATTTGTCAGATATAATCAGTGCCACGGCTTGCGGATCTTGGTGGATTCCACGATTCTGCCTATCGCAACGGCGTAAGCCGCGTTTCTGAACGTTGTGCCGTACTGCTCTTTTGCCTTTGTAACGGCTTCGAAAGAGTTGTTCATTCTGTGTGCGAGTTTTTCGTTGACATCCTCTTCCGACCAGTAGAAGTTGGAGAGGTTCTGAACCCATTCGAAGTAGGAAACGACAACGCCGCCGCCGTTGGCGAGAATGTCGGGAACAACGGGAATGCCTTTCTGTTCGAGAATCTTATCGGCTTCATAAGTCGTCGGACCGTTCGCGCCCTCAACGATAAGGAACGCTTTGACGTCAGCCGCATTTTTCTCGGTTATCTGATTTTCGAGAGCGCACGGAATAAGCACGTCGCAGTCGCAGGTCAGCACGGCTTCGCGAACAAGTTGTTTCGCGCCCGTGTAGGTATTGAGCGTTTTGCCGGAAGCGATATAGTTTCTGATTTCCGTTATGTTGAGTCCGTTTTCGTCGTAAACACAGCCGTAAACGTCGCTGACGCAGACGATCTTATAGCCCTTGTCATACATGATCTGCGCGGTAAGTCCGCCTACGTTTCCGAGTCCCTGAACGGCAATTCTGTTATGCGTGCCCGCTTTGCCGAGGTAGGAAAGCGCGTTTTCGGCAGTCATTACAACTCCGTTTGCGGTCGCCGCTGTTCTGCCGAGAGAGCCGCCTATCGCAATGGGTTTGCCCGTTACGACGCCGGGACACTGTTTGCCGGCAAGTTTCGAATACTCGTCCATTATCCAACCCATGATCTCGCCGTTGGTGTTAACGTCGGGCGCGGGAATATCGGTCTCGGGACCGATAACGGGAGCGATCTTCTCGGTGAATTTTCTCGTCAGTCTTTCAAGTTCGCCTTTCGAGAGTTTTCTCGGATCGACGGTTATACCGCCTTTGCCGCCGCCGTAAGGAATGCCCGCAACGGCGCATTTGAAACTCATCCAAGCGGCAAGCGCCTTGACTTCGTTGATGTCCGTGTCCTGATGGAAACGGATACCGCCTTTGTAAGGACCTCTGACGGAGGAATGTTGAACGCGATAGCCCTCGAAAACTTCGATGTGACCGTCATCCATTTCAACGGGAATGGCAACTTTCAACTCTCTTTCGGGGTATTTGAGCATAACGTACTCGTCGGGAGAAAGTCCCATCATTTTTGCCGCGTCTTCAAGCACGCTCAGCATATTCTCGTACGGATTGTTCATGTCGGAAATCAACCTTTCAAAGATATATAAAATTTTTTCGGGGTGCAACACAAGGGAAAACCGACTGTCGCAAACGCAAACACCGGTTCTCCCTCTATGAGGCTATACCCTCTGAACTTCCTTGTTCCCATCTATTCTAACACAAAGGCATTTTTTTGTCAACCCGGAAAACGTTTTTTGTCAAAAATAAGCAAAACACCGAAGTTGAGTTTGTGCGACCTTAACTCAACTTCGGTATTTTCATTGTCTTTAAGCGTGTTATTTATTATATTTTCAGCCTTTTTACATCCCTTGGGGATAGGAAAAAATTTTCAGAATGGGTGAATCGAACCCGAAGGTGTATGTTTATACATCGAGAGGCGAGATTCGCCCGTAGCAAAAAAGGCGTATAAACCATTATTTATGAAAGAAAACACAAAAATCTCTGTTTTGAGTCTTTTTATTTATCTTTTAGACTATTGCTTTTTTTGTATTTTTCCAGCCTTTTTTGCGGTCTGGGCTTTTTTTACATCCCCGTTAACCGCCGAGATATGCTTTCTTAACCTGCTCACTGGCAAGAAGTTCCGCGCCCGTGCCGGAAAGCACTATCTTGCCGCTTTCGAGAACATAAGCATTGTCCGCTATCGAAAGCGCCATCTGCGCGTTCTGCTCAACAAGCAGTATAGTTGTGCCCGCGTTGTGCAGTTCCTTGATAATGTCAAAGATCTGATCGACAAGAATGGGCGAAAGACCCATTGACGGCTCGTCAAGCATAAGCAACTGCGGCTTGGACATAAGCGCTCTGCCCATGGCAAGCATCTGCTGTTCGCCGCCCGAAAGCGTACCCGCCACCTGCTTGCGGCGTTCTTTCAGACGCGGGAAACGTGAATATACGTCCGCTATACCGTCGTCTATCTCCGAGCGGGGGCGTGTGTATGCGCCCATTTCGAGGTTTTCCTCAACGCTCATTTGGAGAAATACGCGGCGTCCCTCCGGAACGTGCGCCAAACCGTGCTCAACTATCTTGTGGGGTGCGACGCCCGCAAGGTTTTTGCCGAGGAACTCTATCGAACCGGTCTTTGAATGAAGAAGGCCGGAAATCGTTTGAAGCGTTGTGCTTTTGCCCGCGCCGTTCGCGCCGACAAGCGTAACTATCTGTCCCTTGCGTACTTCAAAGGAGATATCTTTGATTGCATGAATACTGCCGTAATAAACGTTGATATCGTTGACTTTAAGCATTATATCCGACATACTCTCAATTCTCCTTTCTGTTTCCGAGATACGCCTCGATAACAACGGGGTTCGACTGTATCTCTTCCGCGGTACCCTTTGCGATAACTTTGCCGAAGTTCAGCACGCAGATACCCTCGCAGATACCCATAACGAGTTTCATATCGTGCTCGATAAGAAGAACGGCTATTTTGAAATCGTCTCTTATGCGAACGATGTTTTCCATAAGATCGACGGTCTCGGCGGGGTTCATGCCCGCGGCGGGTTCGTCAAGCAGAAGAAGACGGGGATTTGTTGCAAGCGCGCGGACGATTTCAAGTCTGCGCTGTGCGCCGTAAGGCAGCGAACCTGCTTTCCAGTCGTGCATATCCTCCATGCCGAAGATCGAAAGCAATTCCATAGCCTTTTCATGAGCCTGTTTTTCCTTGCCCCAGAAGCGCGGAAGACGGAAAATACCCTCCGCCGTGCTGTATTTGACCTGATTATGAAGACCTACTTTAACATTGTCTTCAACGGTCATATTGGAGAAAAGTCTGATGTTCTGAAACGTTCTCGCAACGCCCATCTTGTTTATCTGCGGGGTCGTTTTGCCCGCGGTGTCCTCGCCGTTTATCATGATAACGCCGCGTGTGGGCTGATAAACCTTTGTAAGAAGATTGAAAACCGTGGTCTTGCCCGCACCGTTGGGACCTATAAGACCCGCAATTTCCGTTTTACCTATCGTGAAGTTGAAATCCTCAACCGCGTGAAGTCCGCCGAAATCAATGCCTAGGTGTCGGCATTCGAGAGCGGGAGTCTCGTTGACGTCTCTTTCGGGCACTATGGAATGAGACGGAACGGGAACCATTTTTCCCTTTTGAAACTTATCCATTCTGTTGCTCTCCTTTCTTTGCCTTGCGGAACAGGTTGGTTATCGGCGATACCGCCTTTGAAAGCAGGAATTTGAGTTGTTCGTTGTTCTTGAAGACCATAACAAGGATAAGGATGACCGCATATATGAGCATACGGTAATCGGAGAACCCGCGCAGGACTTCGGGCAGAAGATAAAGAAGCGTGGCGGCAATGACCGAGCCGAGCATATTGCCGAGTCCGCCGAGAACGACGAACACAAGAACGAGTATGGACGTGTTGAAATCGAACTTTGCGGCGGTTATGCCGGAATAGTTAAGTCCGTAAAGTGCACCCGCAGCACCCGCAATTGCGGCGGATATCGTAAACGCTATCATCTTGTACTTCATAACGTTTATACCGCAGGCTTCGGCGGCGATACGGTTGTCGCGAACCGCGATTATAGCACGACCCGTGCGGCTGCGAACAAGGTTCAGCACGATAACAAGCGCAACCATTATCAGGATAAAGCCTGCCGTAAAGGTGGCAATACGCTGAATTCCCACCGTACCCTGTGCGCCTTTGATGATGGCTTTTCCGCCCTCTTCAAGACCGAGGTCGGTGACGTTTTTGCTGCCCGTAGCGTTGAATATGATGTGAAGTCCGTTTGAATCAACGCCGACGATAAGGCAGTTGATAAGGTCTTTTATTATTTCGCCGAACGCGAGTGTAACTATCGCAAGATAGTCGCCGCGAAGACGGAGAACGGGGATACCGATAAGGAAGCCCATTATGCCCGCAAGAACGGCGCCGATGATTATCGCAAGAAGCAGACGGAGCCATTTATCGGGAACGGAGTCCGCAAGCGCGGTGGAGACTATCGCGCCGGAGAATGCGCCGACGCTCATAAAGCCCGCATGACCGAGCGAAAGTTCGCCCATAATGCCGACGGTGAGGTTGAGCGAGATAGCCATAACGATGTAGCAGCAGGCGGGAACGAGCCAGCCCTGTTGAGAGCGGTTCAGTGCGCCCGCGGAGTTAAGAGCGGTAACAATAACGAAAACGACAATAACGAACAGGTAGGTCGCATAATCAAAGACGTTGGTCTTTTTGAGTTTGAATCTTTTGTTTCCCATAACGTCCTCCTTATACTTTTTCCTGAACGTTCTTGCCCAAAAGTCCCGCGGGACGGACAAGAAGTACGACTATAAGAACAGCGAACACTATCGCGTTCGAAAGCTGTGTTGAAATGTAAGCCTTGGCAAAGGACTCGATAACGCCGAGCAGAAGTCCGCCGAGGAACGCGCCCGGAATAGAACCGATGCCTCCGAAAACGGCGGCGGTGAATGCCTTGATACCGGGCATTGAACCGGTCGTGGGAGAAAGGGTGGGATATGACGAGCAAAGCAGAACGCCCGCAACGGCGGCAAGCGCGGAGCCTATCGCAAAGGTCATCGAAATGGTTCTGTTGACGTTGATACCCATCAACTGTGCCGCGCCTTTGTCTTCGGAGCAAGCACGCATTGCCTTGCCGAGTTTGCTTTTTGACGTGAAGAGCGTCAGCGCAACCATGATGACAACACAGCAGAGAATGGTGAACATTGCTATGTAGGAAATCGAGAGTTTGCCGTCAAACAGATGAAGCGTGCCCGAGATGACGGACGAATATGTCTTCGGGTCGGATCCCCAGATAAGCAGTGCCGAGTTTTGAAGCAGATACGAAACGCCTATCGCGGTTATAAGAACCGCAAGCGACGAAGCCGCACGGAGCGGTTTATACGCAAGCCCCTCGATAAGAATGCCGAGCACGGTGCAGACAACGACGGCGGCAAGGATTGAAACTATCGCCGAGACCCATGCGGGGAATGACGTGAATTTTTCGGTGATGAACGCAGACGCAAAGAAGGAGATATAGCCTCCGACCATGATAACGTCTCCGTGCGCGAAGTTAAGCATCTTTGCTATGCCGTAGACCATCGTATAACCGAGGGCGATGATGGCATAAACGCTTCCGAGGCTTATCCCGCTGATAAGATACGAGAGAAATTCCATAAAAGTACCTCTTTTTTCTTTTTTGGCGAGGTGTTGCCGAGCGGCAACCGAAATGTTGAATTATATAATATACACACGCATACACGCGCGTGCGCGTAAAAAAATAAATTACGGTATTCCGTCGCATACGGAAGACTCCAAACCGCAAAATTCGACAAGGGTTCGGGCATACCACGCCCACGACTGCCGTTTCGGGGTTTTCCGTATACGAGGGAATACGTTGAAAGAATACACCTAATTCGGCTGCCGCGGGAGGTCAGCACGCGGCAGCCGAAAGTTCTCTTTTACATAAAAACTCTTTTATTTTGCGGGATATAGCCCACTTTTATCATTGATTTTCGGGAAGAACGTAAGTGCCGTTCTTGATAACAACAGCTTTCGGTGCTTTCGAAACTTCACCGGTGCTCTTCCATGTCATACCCTGACCGGTAAGTCCGTTAAGGACGATGTTCGGCATAACCGCAACGATGGCGTCGCAGATTTCTTCTGTGGTCATGTCAGAGGTGCAACCGGCCTTGTTTATCGCTTCATATACGGCGTAAACCGCGTCGTAAGCGTCGGCAGCGAACTGGTTGGGAGTCTGACCGTATTTATCGTTGTAGGTCTTTACGAAGTTTTGAGTCAGTTCATCGGTGGAGTCTGCCGCGAACGGGGTCAGAAGCATAACGCCCTCGGCAAGAGAAGTATCAAAGCCTTTAAGGGTAAGAATACCGTCCATACCGTCAACGCCGAAGAACGTCGGCTCATATCCCATATCTTTTGCCTGTTTCAGGATAACGGAAGCGGGCTGATAGTAAATGGGAAGGAATATCGTGTCGGCGCCCGCCTGTCTGGAAGCGGTCAACTGAACGGAGAAATCCGTCGAAGAATCTTTTGTGAAGGTGCCTTCGTAAACAACTTCGATACCCTTGGAAGCGGCTTCCTTAACGAAAGTATCACGGATACCCTGCGAGTATGCGTCATCGTTTCTGTAAATAACGGCAACTTTTACGCCTGCCATATTTTCCGACATGTAGTCAGCCGCGCCGACACCTTGGTTCGGGTCGGTAAAGCATACCTGTAACATATTATCCTTGCCGCTGATAACGTCGGTGGAGGATGCGGACGGGGTCAAAGCAAAAACTCTGTCGCTGTATGTAAGTGAAGAAACCGCGATAGCCGGACCTGTGGTAACGGGACCTATAAGGATCTGCATACCCCAGTCAAGCAGGCTGTTGTAAGCGTTGGTGGAAGTCTCGGCGTCCGAAACGTCGTCCGCGGACTTGAACTCAAATTTAACGTTGCCGTTTTTGGCGTTGATCTCGTCAACCGCGATCTGAGCGCCATTCATAACGGCAGTGCCGTAAATCGCGGCGTCGCCCGTAAGAGGACCGATACCGCCGAGTTTGAACGTTCCCGATGCGACACCTGTTTCGGAGCCGTCCGCGGAACCTTTGGTAGTGTTTCCTTTGTCGTTGTTGCCGCAGCCCGCGAAAGCAAACAGACAAGCAAACGCCATCGCTACGACAAGCAGCATTGCTGCAAATCTCTTCATAATAAACAACCTCTTTTCAGCCCGAGACATTCGGGTGAATGTTTTATTTTTCGATGTGAATATCGTACCACATATTCATGTGAATGTCAACGCCTAATTCAAACAATATTGCACTAAATCACACACATCTATATGTATACATTGCATAATTTCGTGCATATTTTTTACAAAATCAACTGTTTTTCGAGTTCAGACCCCACATTTTTATGTTTACAGTGTCAGCGGATGTCCCTCTTGTGTTCATGATTTCAACGGGAAAGCCCCGTTGAAGATATGTTATTTGAAAAAGGTGTACTATTTATATACGCCGTGCGAACGTTCGCTCCGCTCTCTCGTACATGGCTGTTCGCAAAACAGTTTTGTTTTGCGATTGAATGTCAACGCCTGATTCAAACAATATTGCACTAAATCACGCGGACTCGTATGCATATATCGCACAACTTCGCGCATATTTTTTACGAAATCAACCGTTTTTCGGGTGCAGACCTCACATTTTTATGTTTACTGTTTCAATAAAAGTGCCTATCCTTATGTTGAGATTCCAACTGTAATGTCCGTTTAAGAAAGGTTGTTTGAAAGAGTTGCTCTATTAAAAAAAGAACCGTTATCTATTCACTCCAAAAATCAACCGCCCGACATTTCCGTCGGGCGGCAAAGTTTTATGCATTAGGATCAATATTATCTTTTAATTTATATGTACGATTTTTCTTATTTGATATAAACTCCATAATAGGTCTGCCTTTCGGTTTCTTGTCGGCGAACTGATGTATGTTCGGTCCCGGAGCCCCGTTTACTTCAATAATAATAGGGCCGTTATCAGTAAAGGCAACGTCCCAGCCGAGAACAGCACTTTCGGGCATCAGCAAATGCGCCTTTTTTACTAAATATAAAGTTGCAGACCAAAACGGAAGTTGTATCCCGGGAATCACCATACCCGTCATAGGGTGATAAATAAAAGTATTATTTGCATAATCTCTTCCCTCCGTAATCACAACACCTGTTTTAACATCAACTGCGGCGCCTATCCCGTCAGCATGCATATTATCGACAAATGATGAACCTTTGCTCGTTTTGAATGTTGCGGCAATAACGGAAACCGTTTGTCCATCTCGCAAAGTTAATATCCGGCAGGAGTTGACCGACGTCGGACAGATATCGCTTATTTCCTTACATTGAAAGATAAACTCTTCGCAAATCATATCTTTTTTCGAAAGCGCTTCAAATTTGTTCTGACAGGTTTCGTTGTCAGTAAACTCAAAAACCTCCGCACCTCGACCGCATGACGCTTTATCGGGTTTAAGAAATACCTTTTTGTGTTTTTTGACAAATGCCGTAAATTCTGTCGCATCATGTTCCGAAAGAAAAAAAATCTCTCTGCCGTAAAAATCTTTCAGCCGTTCATACTGGAACATTTTTGACATTGTCAGTCGAACCTTGTTTACATAGCGCAAAGAGTGCCGACGCTGATAATTCGTAAGAAAATACTTTCTGTAACTGTTTTTATATCTGTTATATCCGAACAACAGGTACTCTTCCACCGTACAACGGAAGCGGGCTTTACAATAAAGAAAATCAAGATAAGTTTTCATTCGGACTTTTTTTGTCGTAAATCCAAATCTCTCCGCCTCTGCCATAAAACAATGCATGTCTTTGATTATTTTCGGCATCAACAAGCCCCCTTTAAACATTTTCATACTGAATATACCGCCCCATCGTCGGATTAAAAGGCAATAAGTTTTTGAATATATGGATAAAGTATATCACAACGTTTCCAAAAAGTCAATGCCGCCCGACGTTTCCGTCGGGCGGCATTGTTTCATCTACGATTTTATATTGCCTGTTCGATTGCCGTCAGTCGCAGCACGGGTCGGGCTTTTTCGGGGGCTTTTCCTCGGGTGCGGGTTTGGTAACGTCGCCAAGTCCCGTAACTTCGGAGAACATAACATTCGCTTTTGTCGCGTTTACCGCATCGGTCGGCACGATTATCTTCGAAGCTCTGCCGTTCGACATCGCAACAAGCGCTTCATATTTTTTGAGTTCGAGTACGGCGGCGTCCGCACCTGCTTCACGCAGAGCGGCAAGTCCGTCCGCTTCCGCTTTCTTTGCAAGATATATCGCCTTGGCTTCACCCTCGGCTCTTGCGATGCGTGCGTCTCTTTCACCCTCTGCGGCAAGTATCATCGCCTGTTTGTCACCCTCTGCGCGGGTGATCGCGGCTGCCTTGTGTCCCTCCGCCTGCAAAAGCGTTTCGCGGCGGTCGCGTTCCGCTTTCATCTGTTTTTCCATCGCGTTCTGAATCTCCGCGGGCGGAATGATATTTTTCAGTTCGACACGGTTGACCTTGATACCCCATTTGTCGGTAGCCTCGTCAAGAATCTCCGTCATTTTTCCGTTTATTGTGTCACGGGAAGTCAGCGTTCCGTCAAGTTCGAGTTCGCCGACGATGTTACGGAGTGTTGTTGCGGCAAGATTTTCGAGCGCGGAGATGGGATTGACGGCGCCGTAAGCATAAAGTTTTGCGTCAAAAATGCAGAAATATATAACGGTATCTATCTGCATTGTAACGTTATCCTTTGTGATAACGGGCTGCGGCGGCGAATCGAGTACCTGCTCTTTGAGCGTCACTCTTTTTGCGATGCGTTCAAAGAAAGGCACTTTGACATGAACGCCTGCCGTCCATGTTGCTTTGTACTTGCCGAGAAATTCAATAACATATTCCGCCGCCTGCGGAACGATTTTGAGATTTGCCAGAATGATCAAAAGAACCACTGCGCCTGCGATAATACCGATAATTGCACCTACGGGCATAGAAAAAACCTCTTTTCTTTTCATTTTTATATACGAGCGACACTTCCGCCCGCATTATTTATTTACCTGATTATTATTCCTCTCCGCTTTGGGAATATTTCAGTTCGTCGGGAATGACCGCGTCCGAATAAACCTTTGCGCCTGCCTGAGCCGAACCGCTTGCGGACGGAGCGACAACGGGAACAACGGTCTGCGGCAGTCCCTCGGGGCAGAAACCGTTATATCCGCCGTTGATTATCGTTTTCGGAAAACTTTTATAGCAGAAGTTGAGGTCAACGCCGGTCGTAATTCCCGGAACGGAACCTTTTGACGTATATTGCCACATCGCATACTCGTCCTTGCCGAGGAAACGCGATATTGCGCCGTCGTAAATTCCGCCGTCGTCGGGACCGTATGCCGCGACCCAAAAATCGTAATCGCGCAAAGCGGCTTTGTCGAGGTTGTAAAAGAACACGCTGGCACTTGCGTAGCACGCGGAATACCAACCCGCTGAACGGAGCATTTCGCAATACGTCCGAACCACTTCCGTACCGAGCGCTTTGCCGAGCACGAACTCTTCATAGTCAAAATAAACGGGGTATGTCAGCATACCGCCGAGGTCTTTCAAAGCGTCTATCGTCGCATTCGCTTCCGCGGCGGCTTCTTCGGTATTTTCCGCATAAGAATAAACGTAAACACCGACATCAAGTCCCGCTTCACAGGCGGCTTTGACGTTTTCGTCAAAGCGCGAATCTTTCTGCGACGGGTATTTTGCAAAGTTTCCTATGCCGAGTCTTATGAGAACAGCGGTTATGCCGGAATCGCGCACCGCGTTGAAATCAACTTTTCCCTGATGGCTGGAAACGTCGATAACAAGCAACGGAGCCTCGTCCGAAACAGAGGGAGAAACGCGCAGACGCACGGTATGCGTTTTTTTGCCGTTTGATGCGGAAATTTCGCAGGAACCGAGGGCTTTTGCAACTATTTTTCCGTTTTCTACCGCAGCGACAGAGGTATCTGTCGAACGCCAAGCGGACACGGAAAAATCTCCGAAAGATTTCAAATCACAGATTTCGCCGACCGTCAGACACATATATTCGACCTCCGAAGTCTCTTCGTCGGGCGGTTCGACCTCAACAAGCCGTTCGGTGCCGTCTATGGCATATTTCAACGCAAGCCGAGCATCGTTTTCGGTTATTTTTCCGTCGCCGTCTATGTCCGCCACCGCCTTTATATATGCGGGCAACTCCTCGCCCGAACGTGCGTATTCAAGAATTTTACGGGCATCGGAACTGCTCACGACCCAATCGCCGTCAATGTCTCCCACAAGCGCTTTTTCTGCAAACGCGGGCAGACAAAGCCCGAATGTCAAAACAAGCACAACGCAAAATCCGACAAGCCTTTTCAGCATTTCTTCAACCTCCCGCAAAATCTTCGTATGCAACTTTTACGGACGCCTGAACATCCGCATAATTCTTTCTCAAACTGCGAAACGAGAAAAACACAACGCCTTTGCAGTTTTCTTTCCCGTTCGCATAAGCGACCTGCGACGCTATTTCGTTGGGCGATGAATACGCTCCGCTCTCCGCGCCGCGATACGCGCCTATACCTATATATAATGTGACCCCGTATTCGCCGCAGACATCGTTCCACCAATCGGCAAGAACGCAGAACGGCGCCGAGGAATGACTTATCTGCCAATACAGTTGCGGACAGACATAATCTATTCTTCCGTTTTCTATCCATTCGTAGACATCGGCATAAACGTCCGAATATGCGGAAACGGTATAGCCTATCCCCTCTGTACCGTTCGGGGTCTTTTCACTTTTCCGCGCCCAGACGCCGCACGGACTGACGCCGAACACGACCCTCCCCGCACATACGCCGTGAACCTGTTCGATAAGCGCATTCACGTTTGCACGCCGCCAATCGTCGCGCGGCATACCGTTGCCGTAAAGGTCGTAAGCCTCGCCGTCGTCAAACGATGCCGCGTCCGCATACGGATAAAAATAATCGTCAAAATGTATGCCGTCGATATCGTAATTCGCGATAAGTTCTTCGACCCCGTCGCAGATAAGTTTTCGGACTTCGGGCAATGCGGGATTGAAAAAACACGCATACTTGCGGACGCCGTTTTCCGTCCATGAATGGCGAACGACCCATTCGGGGTGAAGCACCGCGGGGTTTTCCGCCGCCAAAGTGTCCTCGTTATATCCCGAAGACGAAGCACAGGTCACGCGGTACGGGTTTATCCATGCGTGAACATCAATGTTTTTCGCGTGCGCCGCCGCGATAAAATAATCCAGAACGTCAAGCGGCAATTCCCCGCTCTGTTTGCCGCAGATATATGCGCTTGACGGAAAAATCCTTGACGGATATATCGCGTCCGCGCACGGTCTTACCTGCAAAAACAGAGCGTTCAAGCCGTAAGTTTCGGCGTCCGAAATTATAGAGTCTATCTCTTTTTTGAGTTCATCCGCGCCAAGCGTCGGAGATGACGGAAAGTCGATATTCGCCACCGTCGATACCCACGCGCCGCTTACGCCCTTCTGAACGACTTCTTTTTCGGGAGTTTCCTCACCTCCCGTATGCGTCGGACTTTCTGTCCGTTCGGTCACGGACACGGCGTTTTCGGCAGGTCTGCCGAAAGGCAGTTTTGAGCAGGAGCAAAGAGAAAATGCAAACGTCGCCGCAGTCAGCAAGAAAACAAGGAAGCGTTTCATAATATATCCCTTTCACGGACTGAATATGTTCAGTCCCGACAGACAAGCGGAAGCCCGCCGTCTGTTTCGGTTATTCTGAAAGTTTTATCTTCCTTTTTTTTCCTTATTTCTCTGTTTTTTGCAAAGAGCGACCGACAAACGTCGGTCGCTCCCGCAGTCTCGGTTGCGGGAAGCCACCCGTCACCTTTTTATCCCTTTTTCAGGACTTTTTCAAGCCTGTTTATACAAGTTTTTCGCCCATATCCACACCCGCAAGCAAATGGAAGTGGATATGCTGCACGGTCTGTCCCGCGTCTCTGCCGCAGTTGTTGATAATGCGGTAGCCGCTTTCAAGACCGAGCTTTTCGGCTGTTGCCTTTATCGCAAGCATTATCTTGCCCACGATATAAGCGTTTTCCTCGGTTATATCGTTCATCGAGGACATCAGATGTTTTTTCGGAACGAAAACGATATGAACGGGTGCCTGCGGATTTCTGTCGCGGAACGCCAAAACGTCATCGTCTTCGTATACCTTTGTCGAGGGAATCTCTCCCGCGGCAATCTTGCAGAAAATGCAATCGCTCATTTTTTTCACCTTACGCTTTCAGAGTTTCCTTTACAGCCGCAAGAGCCTCGCCCAATTTCGAAGCGTCTCTGCCGCCTGCCGTTGCGCTGTCGGGTCTTCCGCCACCGCCGCCGCCGCAAATCTTTGCCGCGACTTTGACAAGGTCTCCCGCGCGTACACCCGCCGCGACCGCGTCTTTGCCGACGCCCGCCGCTATGGCAACCTTGCCGTCGGAAACGCCGGCAAGAAGCGCAACGCCGTTCGCGTATTTATCGCGGAGCGCGTCGCACATCGCACGCAGCGCGTCCGTCGAAGCGTCGATACGGGCAACCATAACGAGGTTGCCGTTTATCTCTTCCGCGGACTTGACAACGCCTTCGAGTTTGGCGAATGAAAGTTTGTTGTTCAGAGCCTCGACCTCTTTTGCAAGAGCCTTGTTCTGCGCAACCACGCTTTCCGCTTTGTGCACAAGTTCGCTTTCGGATGCTTTCAGCACGGAAGCAACGCCCGAAACGGTCTGTTGTTTTTCATTCAGATATTCAAGCACGTTCAGACCCGTTACGGCTTCGATTCTTCTGACGCCCGCCGCAACGCCGGTTTCGGAAACTATCTTGAAAAGACCTATTTCCGCTGTGTTCTTCGCGTGCGTACCGCCGCAGAACTCCGTTGAGATGTCGCCCATGCGAACAACGCGGACTATCTCACCGTACTTTTCGCCGAACAGCGCAAGCGCGCCGAGTTTTTTCGCTTCCGCAATGGGAAGTTCGAGCGTATCTATTTCGGTAAGGGAAAGTATATATTCGTTGACAAGTCTTTCAACCGTCGCAAGTTCTTCTTCGGTCATCGCTTCAAAGTGCGTGAAGTCGAAACGTGCGCGTTTTGCGTCAACGTAAGAACCCGCCTGTGTAACATGGTCGCCGAGAACGTCGCGCAGCGCCGCTTGCAGCAAATGCACCGCCGAGTGGTTTCTCATCGTGGCAAGTCGTTCGCTCTTGTTTACGCAAGCCTTGACCTCATCGCCGACAGTCAGAGAACCGAACGCAACGGAACATTCGTGCAGATAGATTCCGTTTGCCTTTTTGGTGTCGCGCACGAGAAGAGAAGTCTCTCCCGCAGTCAGCACGCCTTTGTCTCCGACCTGTCCGCCGCTTTCCGCATAGAACGGGGTTCTGTCAAGCACAACGGTAACGTCGTCGCCCTGTTCGGCAACGCCTACCGCCTCGTCGTCTTTGAGTATCGCAAGCACTTTTGCGGTATCCACAAGTTTTGTATATCCGCTGAACTCGGTCTTTTCTATCGCGGCAAGCGCTTCATTGTCTTTCCATGCGGAAGACGCAAAGCCTTTCGCCGCACTTCTTGCGGTCTTTTTCTGCTCCGCCATAAGTTCAAGGAAGCGTTTTTCATCGGTTTCAAGTCCGTTTTCGGCAGCGATTTCTCTTGTCAGGTCTATCGGGAAGCCGAACGTGTCGTAAAGTCTGAAAGTCTCTTCGCCGTCAAGTATCTTTCCCGCAACGTCCTTAACTCTCTTGATTATATCGCCGAGAATGGCAAGACCCTGGTCTATCGTCTTTTCGAAACGGTCTTCTTCCTGCTCGATGACTTTCTTTATATACGCCGCTTTTTCACGCAGTTCGGGATAAGCGGATTCGCTTTCGTGAATAACGACCTCGGCAAGTTCCGCCAGGAAATGCGGCTCTTTTATGCCGAGAAGTCTGCCGTGACGCGCCGCTCTTCTCAAAAGGCGGCGAAGAACGTAACCTCTGCCCTCGTTTGACGGAAGAACGCCGTCGCAGACCATGAAAGTGGTGCTTCTGATATGGTCCGTTATAACGCGCAGCGAAACGTCCGCAAGGTGATTTTCACCGTATTTGACGGCGGACATCTCCGAAATTTTTGCCGTGATGTTCTTTATCGTGTCAACATCGAAAAGGCTGTCAACGTCCTGCATGATGCAGGCAAGTCTTTCAAGACCCATGCCGGTGTCGATGTTCTTCTTTTCAAGCGGGGTATAGTTGTTGTGTCCGTCATTGTTGAACTGTGAGAAAACGACGTTCCAGAACTCAACGTATCTGTCGCAGTCACAGCCGACATGGCAGTCGGGTCTGCCGCAGCCTTTGTCCGCGCCTCTGTCGAAATAAATTTCCGAGCAGGGACCGCAGGGTCCCGAACCGTGTTCCCAGAAGTTGTCTTCCTTGCCCATGCGCGAAACGTGGGACGGGTCAACTCCGACTTCTTTTGTCCATATATCATACGCTTCATCGTCTTCGAGATATACCGTCACATAAAGTTTGTCAACGGGCATCTCCATAACTTTTGTGCAGAACTCCCACGCCCAGGTGATGGCTTCGCGCTTGAAGTAATCGCCGAACGAGAAGTTGCCGAGCATCTCAAAGAACGTGCCGTGACGTGCGTCTTTTCCCACGCAGTCGATGTCGGGCGTTCTTATGCACTTCTGGCAAGTTGTTACCCTGTTTCTCGGCGGCGTTTCCTGACCGGTGAAGTACGGCTTCATCGGGGTCATGCCCGCGTTTATGAGAAGTATGCTCTTATCGTTCTGCGGAATGAGCGGAAAGCTCGGCAAACGCAAATGCCCCTTGCTTTCGAAGAACGAGAGATATTTTTCTCTTATTTCATTCAAACCCATGTAATGCATTGTTAAAAAACTCCGTTCCGCCGCATATCGCGGCATTTTAAGCGACGAAAAATATTTTCCCGCTTATCATAAACAACAAACAGAAATCCTCTCCGCAGTCGGTTCAAAACAGTCCTGCGGAAAACGGGGATTCTTATTCGCTTTTATTTTGCTTCCTTTTCTCTGTCCACGCAGATGCACGCGGAGATGAAAGGAAATTCTTTTTTATATTTTTGAAGTATCTCAAACGCCTGCGACGACGTTTCGTAAACGGCGTAAACCGCAGAGCCGCTGCCCGTCATGTTTACCATGGTGGACGTTGCGGAAAGTTTTGTCAGAACATCCTCTATTTCCGGCACAAGCGCGGTCGCCGCAGGAAGCAGAGAATTTGAAAGGAAATCATAAGGATTGAGCTCGAACGACATCGCGTGCAGTATCTTGCCCGTTCCGTCCGAACGCTGCGGGTCTATTTCGTCAAACTTCGCGTACACCTCATCGGTCGCTGCGCCCTTTGCGGGAGCGGCCACGATAAAATACGGTCTGAAATCGCACTTGACCGGCGTAAGTTTTTCGCCGATACCGTCCGCACGCTGCATTCCGCCCCTGATAAAGAACGGAACGTCCGCGCCGACCTCTGCGGCCACTTTTTCAAGAACTTCCGCAGGCGCGTCCAGCTTCAATATCTTGTTAAGAGCATTGATGACAGCCGCCGCATCCGAAGAGCCTCCCCCAAGACCCGAACGGAGCGGAATACCCTTTTTGATATTTATTTTTACAAGTCTGTCCTTGATTCCGAAATACGAGAAAAACGCGAACACCGCTTTGTAACAGGTATTTCTTTCGTCGCACGGAACTTCCGGATCGGAACACTTGATGCTGACTTCGTTTCCGTTCTTTGCGTTTTTGACAAGAATGGAAAGTTCGTCGCAAACGGAGATCTCCTGCATAAGAGACGAAATTTCGTGATAACCGTCTCCCCGTTTGTTTTTCACGTCAAGCGTCAGATTGAATTTTGCATAGGCTTTAATATTCATTATACCCACCCACTTTTCTGTTGCGCCGAACAGCAGTCGGCGACGGTTTATAACTTTTTGAGAGCGGCAAGTATTGCTTCTTTCTTATCCGTCTTTTCCCAAGAAAAGCCAAGGTCTTCTCTGCCGAGATGACCGTAAGCCGCAAGTTTTTCATATCCCGGTTTTCTGAGATCGAGAGCTTCAATTATGGCTTTGGGGCGCATATCGAAAACTTCGCAAACCGCATCCGCTATCTGCTCGTCGGTATAACCGAGTCGAGAGCCCTCGGTCTGAACGCAGACGGAAACGGGCTGCGCAACGCCTATCGCATAGGCTATCTGAATCTGGCATTTGTCGGCAATTCCCGCCGCAACGATGTTTTTGGCGATGTAACGTGCCATATAAGCCGCGCTTCTGTCAACCTTGGTCGGGTCTTTGCCGCTGAACGCGCCGCCGCCGTGGCAGGCATAGCCGCCGTAAGTGTCAACGATTATCTTTCTGCCCGTCAGACCGCTGTCGCCATGAGGTCCGCCCACGATGAACTGTCCCGTCGGGTTGATGTAAAGTTTTGTGTTTTCGTCGCGCAGTTCCGCGGGAATAACGGCGTCAATGACTTTTTCGGTCACGTCGCGGGCTATCGTCTTCTGCGAAACGGACGGGTCGTGCTGCGCCGAAACGACAACCGCGTCTATGCGAACAGGTTTGCCGTCGTCGTATTCAACCGTGACCTGCGTCTTTCCGTCGGGACGAAGATACGGCAATGTGCCGTTTTTTCTTACCTCAGCAAGTTTTTTCGCAAGTTCATGCGCGTAATAAATAGGCATGGGCATAAGCGTCGGCGTTTCGTTGCAGGCATAGCCGAATACCATGCCCTGGTCTCCCGCACCGTCGCGGTCAACGCCCATAGCTATGTCGGGCGACTGTTCGTCTATTGTGGACATAACGGCACAGGCGTCGCAGTCAATGCCGTAATCCGAATCGGTATAACCGATGTCGCGCAGAACGCGGCGGGCTATACGCGAAATGTCGATATAATCCGCATGGGTCGTTATCTCGCCCATAACAAGAACCATACCCGTCGTCGTACACGTTTCGCAGGCAACGCGGGCGTTCGGGTCGTGTGAAAGTATCTCGTCAAGCACGGCGTCCGATATACGGTCGCATATCTTGTCGGGATGTCCCTCGGTCACGGACTCCGATGTAAAAAATCTCTTCATAATTTCTGACCTCTGTTTTTCGGGCAACAGATACGTTCAAAAGAACGTAAATATACCCATTTTCATATATAATATAATACCATAAAAAACTGCTTATGTAAACAGCAATTTGAGAACTATTTTCGTGATTTTTCGTAATTTTTTGAAAAGGAAAACGCATATAAATATTCAGACCGAATATAAAAACATCGTCAACCGACATTTCATAGGCTGAATCAGTTCAGCCTAAAACAATATACAGGCTAAAACGGAGGAATCGTTCATGGAACTTCAAACTCTTTATCTCGGCAGCACGGGACCCCTTGTTGGGTTTCTGCAATTTGTTCTGAAACGGCTCGGATTTTATTCGGGAGAAGTAAATTATGTCTTTGACGAGGCAACGGAGAGGGCGGTCGCCGCCTTGCAGTCCACGCTCGGGCTTTCAGACGACGGCGTGGTCGGACCTCGCTCGTGGGCGGCGTTCGAGCCGTATTTCACGGGAAATTATTACTACACGGTCAGAGCGGGAGACACGCTTTCTTCGATAGCGTCAAAAAGCAACACAAATTTGAAAATGCTGCTTGCCGCAAACGATCTCGCCGACCCAGACAATCTGTTTGTCGGACAAAAAATTCTTATACCTTTTTCGGAGTTCGTCGTTCCCACGACGCTGCGCTTTTCTTCCGACGTTATGAACATTCTGCTCGGCTCGCTTGCGGCGCGGTATCCTTTCCTCTCTTTTTCGTCAATAGGCAAAAGCGTGCTCGGCAAAGACCTTGTTTCGCTTCGGCTCGGACGCGGCGAAAAAGTCGTTTCCTACAACGCTTCGCACCACGCCAATGAATGGATAACCTCGCTTTTGCTCGTCAAGTTCGTCGAAATGTTCTGTCATGCGCTTGTAACGGAACGCAGGCTCGGCGATTACGACCCGAGAGAAGTTTTTGACAGCGCCTCGATATACATTATTCCGATGGTCGATCCCGACGGCGTGGATCTTGTCACGGGGCAGATACCCGCGGGCAGTACACTGTACGAAAATGCCGAAAAACTGAACACTTTCGGGCTGCCGTTCCCCGAGGGCTGGAAAGCGAATATCTTGGGAACGGATCTGAATCTGAACTACCCCGCAGGGTGGGAAGAAGCGCGTCGGATAAAATACGCGCAGGGGTTCACATCGCCCGCGCCGAGAGATTTTGTCGGCGATTATCCTCTCTCCGCACCCGAATCCAGAGCCATGGCGCAATTCACAAAAAACATCTCCCCGCGCCTGATACTCGCATACCATTCGCAGGGAGAGATAATATATTGGAAATTCGCGGATTACGACCCGCCGTGCAGCTTTGAGACAGCGCAGCGTTTTTCCGCCGTCAGCGGATATTCGGTCGAAACGACACCCGAAAACTCGGGTTATGCGGGCTACAAAGACTGGTTCATTCAGGAAAACAATCTGCCGGGCTATACGATAGAAGTCGGACGAGGTGCGTCGCCGCTGCCGCTTGAACAGTTTCCGAAAATATTCTCGGATAATCTCGGAATACTTATGCTTGCGCCCCTGCTTGCGTAGAAGACTTGCCTTTCAACACAGGCGAAAGTTTTTTGTAGATAAGCATTGATATAACAACGCTCACAAGTCCTTTTACAAACGTGAACGGCACGTTGAAAATAACGAGAGCCTGCCAAAGTTCGGTCACGCCGGGCAGGATAGCGGTGTAAAGCGCAACTATCTTGTCAATGCCGCCCATAACTTTGCCGTAAATGGGATAAATGAAGAAATAGTTGGTCACAAAACTGAACGCAGCCATCGCAAAAGCGCCCACGGTAGAACCGACAAATGCGGTCAAGCGTGTCTTTTTGTGACGGTAAATAAGCGCGGCGGGAACAACGAACATACAGCCGAGAATGAAGTTTGAAAGTTCGCCGACGCCGAATGTCGTTGTAAAGAACACGTTTACGACGTTTTTGACAAGGCAGACGGCGACGCCGTAAACGGGGCCGAGCGCAAAGCCCGTCAACAGCGCGGGCAGTTCCGAGAAGTCGAATTTCAAAAACGACGGAACGAGCGGAACGCTGAAACTGAGGAACATCAAAACGGTTGAGACCGCCGACATTATCGCCGTCACGGTGATGTTTCTGATTTTTTGATTCTGCATAAAAATACCTCCGTTCGGAACACAAAAGTTCCGTAAAATATGTTTGCGGGGTATCTCAATCACAAAAAAAACGTCCCTGCGTAACGATACGCGGGGACGTAAAAATTTTTCGCAATATCAATACTTTCATCCGGACTTTGACCGTCGGTATCCGTTCGGAAACGAAATTCTGTTCCGTGTCGGATTCGTGCGCTTTTCGCGCTCGCGGACTGACTACCGCCGATAAGGATTTTCACCTTTCCCCGTATCGCGAATTTATTATAGCACCGTCTCCGCCGCCTGTCAAGACGCTTTTTCATAAAAAATTGTGAAAATATGTATTTACACAGCCGCAAGTATTTGTTATAATATATAATATATCACATTGAAGTTACGGAGAACGAAATGCTCGACAAACTCAAAAACATATCAAAACGTTACGACGCGATAAACGAAAAACTTTCCGACCCCGCGATATTTTCGGACAAGCAGGAATTTGCGGCGCTGATGCGCGAACGCAAGGGGCTTGAACCCGTCGTTGAAAAATACGGCGAATACAAGACCGCGCTCGACGAAATGAACGAGGCGAAAGAGTTGCTTTCTTCCCACCCCGACGAGGAACTGAAAGAGATGGCGGAAGCGCAGCTCGAAGAAGCGAAAGAAGCGAAAACGAGACTTGAAGAAGAGATAAAAATTCTGCTCCTGCCCCGCGACCCGAACGACGACCGAAGCGTTATCATGGAGATACGCAGCGGCGCGGGCGGCGAAGAAGCGGCGCTTTTCGCACATTCGCTTTACAGGATGTATACGATGTATGCGGAGTCGAAAGGCTTCAAAACGGAAGTGCTTTCCGTCAACGAGACCGAACTAGGCGGCATAAAGGAAATAGAGTTTTCGGTCGAGGGCGACGGAGCGTTCAGCCGTTTGAAGTTCGAAAGCGGCGTTCACCGTGTTCAGCGTGTTCCCGAAACGGAATCGCAGGGCAGAATACAGACCTCAACGGCGACGGTTGCGGTTTTGCCCGAGGTTGAAGATGTAGACGTTGAAATAAACCAAAACGACCTCATCATCGAGACCCACCGTTCGGGCGGCGCGGGCGGTCAGCACGTCAACAAGACCGAATCGGCGATAAGAATAATTCACGTTCCGACAGGCACCGTGGTTGACTGTCAGGACGAGCGAAGCCAATACAAGAACAAGGAAAAAGCACTCAAAATACTGCGTTCGCGCATTTACGAAAAAATGCAGGCGGAGCAGAACGAAAAGATAGCGTCCGACAGAAGAAGTCAAGTCGGAACGGGCGACCGCTCCGAGCGCATAAGAACTTACAACTTCCCGCAGGGACGCGTTACCGACCACCGAATAGGGCTTACGCTTTACAAGATATTGCAGATAATGGACGGCGACCTTGACGAACTCATCGACGCGCTCATAACGACCGACAGAGCGAACAAACTCGCCGCTTCGGAGGACAACGAATGAACGACGAAAACATCGTCATAACTGAGGTTACGGAAGTAACGGAAGTGGAAGAAACACCCGAAGAGCCGAAGAAAAAAAAGAAAAAAAAGAACGGAAAAGCGGGCAAAATCATCGCTTACGCCGTCGTTTTTCTGATTCTGGGCTGTGTTGTGACGGGGCTTTCGGCTATACTTCCGAAATTGCCATACACGTTCACACAGACAAAACAGTTAAATGCCGTGGACTACGGTTTTCCGCTCGGATTTGCGGAGCAGAAAAGAAGCGACGACGAAGTGACCGCGCTTATAAACGAAGACTTCAACAAAAACGTCAACAAGGGCTTTTTGCTGCCGCGCTACGACCTCTATGAGACGGATTGGAATATAGGGCTGCTTATTGCTGACGTTTTCATAAACACGGCGTGGATAGCGGCAATAGGGCTGTTCTTCACGTTCTTTCCCCGCATTGCGAAAAAGAGCCTTAAATTCGCTGTTTTCGGTTTGCTTGTATGTCTGCTTTTCTGCCTGTTGCCCGCATGGCCCGGAACATTCACGGCGGACGAACTCGAACCCATGCACTTCGGTTTTCCGCTCAAATATCTTGAACAGACACCCGACGTGAACGCGATAAAGACGAACGAAAACCTTGACCTGATACTCAAACAGAACTTTCTTTCGCCCAATCTGCTGAACTCCGACCCGTCGAGAACAACAACACATTTTGTCGCGTACAAACTGCTTGCAAGCATTGCGCTCAACGCCTTTTTGCTTGCCGCAGTCGCAAACCTGATAACGGTGCTTAAAATCCTCATAAACGGCGGTAAAAAAGAAGGTATTGCAAGGCATTATACCGAGCGTTTCGACTCGCTTGTACTGCGTCCGCTCGAAAAGAAGAATATGCTTTCCGAAAAAGCCGTGCAACGTCTTGCGGAGCGAACGGAAACGTTGAAACTTGCGGAGAAAAAGAGCAAAAAAGCGTTGTCCGACGGCAAGAAAGGCAAGAAAAAATGACCGTGAAAGAAAAAATGCACGCGGGAGAGCCGTATGTCATGGCGGACGACCCCGAACTGATGAAATATCAGCAGGAATGCCTCGACAAACTTTTTGAGTACAATTCCCTGCGCCCGTCCGAAACAGAGAAAAAGGCGGCGCTGCTGAAAGAGATGTTTGCCGAGATAGGCGAAGATTGCTATATAGAAACGCCGTTTCACGCAAATTTCGGCGGCGCTCACGTCCATTTCGGAAAGAATGTTTACGCAAACTTCAATCTGACGCTTGTGGATGACACGCACATATACGTCGGCGATTACACGATGTTCGGACCGAATGTGACGCTTGCCACGGCGGGACACCCCGTTTTGCCCGAACTGCGCGAAAAACTTTATCAGTTCAATCTGCCCATTCATATCGGCAGAAACTGCTGGCTCGGCGCGGGCGTTATCGTTCTGCCGGGGGTCAGCATAGGCGATAATTCCGTTATCGGAGCGGGAAGCATCGTTACAAAGGATATTCCGTCAAACGTTGTGGCTCTCGGAAACCCGTGCCGCGTTCTGCGCCCGATAAGCGAACGGGACAGAGAATACTACACCAAAGACCGCAGATTTTCCGAGAAACAATAAAATTTACAAAAGACTAAGAGGCTGTAAAAAAACTTGCGTTTTTTTACAGCCTCTTTATTTTACAAAGATAAAAAACCTTAATTATTTTTAGTTGACCGCAATTTCCTGCGGCGGCAGAATATCATGACTGACGGGTGTATAAAACAGGCGTTCACGCTCCGTCGGGTCGTCCGTCAGAGGCAAAAGCCACATCAGTTTTGTAAAGCACGCTTCAGGCGTCATGTCAAACGCTTCAAGCACGCCGAGCGCGGCAAGGTCGCTTCCGACATTGTAAACGGAAAGATCCGTCCCCTCGCTCTGCACCTGCGTTGTGACAACCACCGTTTTGCCTTTTTTGACGGCGCGTTCCGCTTCGCGGCGAAAGTCTCCGTCCCTGTCGGGCAGACCTCCGACACCGAAAGACTCTATAACAAGCGCGTCATATCGGTCAAGCATAAAGCGCAAAAGTTCCGCATCCGTTGCGGGTGTAAGTTTGAGAAGCCCGACGGAAGAGTCAAGGCGCGAATAAAAACGTTCCTCGCCCGCTTTCGGTTCGAAAAACACAGTCAGTCTGCCGTTCTGAACCGTCGCAAGCGGCGGGAAATTCGGGCTTGAAAACGCAGCAAAACTTTTTGAGCGCGTTTTTTGAGCGCGCGTGCCGAGCAATACCGTTCCGCCGAAAACAACAAGCACGCCCCGCATATCGGAAGCGGCGACACGGAAAGCGTCGGAGAGGTTCTGTTTTGAGTCTGTCGTCTCAAACCCTATCGGCTTTTGCGCACCGGTTATGACAACGGGTTTTCGGCTGTTCTGTATGAGATATGAAAGCGCGGACGCCGTATACGCCAGAGTGTCCGTTCCGTGCGCGATAACAAAGCCGTCAAACATATCGTATTTTTCGTGTATGAGCGCCGCAAGCGCAAGCCAATGTTCAGGCATTATATCCGTGCTGTCAAGCGCAAAGAGTTGTTCTGCTTCTATGTCGCATATCTTCGAAACGTCGGGCACGAGCCGCAGCAATTCGGAAGCCCCGAGCGACGGGGACAGCGCGCCCTTTGTCAGGTCGGAGGCTATCGTTCCGCCCGTCCCGATAAACAGTATTCTTTTTCTCATGCGTTTTCACCTCATCGACATACTAACATAAACCGACGGCTTTGTCAACAGAATAAGAGGGACGGCAAAAAGCCGTCAGACAAATAAGAACCCGAAACCCTTTGATTCGCGGGGTTTGCTCATCCGTTCAGCACTTTTTACCGTCCCTGATTTTTAGTTCGAACACCTTTTGCTTTGTGTGATTTTTTAATAACTTCTACCGTGATTTCTTTTTATATCTCGTCTCTGTAATAAACCATGCCCACCATATCGGGACCCGTATTCATTGCAATTATGCACCCGATATTGTATTCGTATTCGGGCTGACCGAACGCGGCGACAAACGCTTCTCGCATTTCCTCATTCATTTTTTCGTTGTTTCCGCGAATCAGGACATAGGGCGTTCCCGACGCGCGCTCTTTTTCGCAAAGGTCGCAAAGTTCCGAAACAACGTGTTTTTCGCCCCTTATTTTGGAGATTATCTTCGACTCTCCGTTTTCGAAAGTTATAACGGGCTTCAACCCCATGGCATCTCCGAGAAACGCCGCCGCGGCTGAAACTCTGCCCGATTTTTTGACAAAGCGGAGCGTAAGCGGAACAAAAACACCGCGAACCGCTTTGACCATGCGTTCGACTTTTGCAATAATTTCTTCGACGGAAGCGCCGTTCCGCGCCATTTCCGCCGCCTTTATCACGGCGTGACCGTAAAGCATACTGTATGTTTCGGAATCGACGTTATGTATCGCGAATTTTCCCGCCGCCTCGGGGTGCGCCTCAAAGAAAAGGTCTTTTGCCACAACGCCCGACTGAAACGTTCCCGAACCTTTCGCATTCAGCGAAATCTGAATAAGATCGGTATACCCCGCCGCAAACGTTTTTTCGTAAAAATCGACATACGCCTGCGTCGTGACCTGCGAAGAAGTCGGTATCTTTTCGCAGTTTTCGAGCGTGACGTAAAATTCTTCGGGCTTTATGTCAACGCACTCAACGTATTCCCTGCCCTCGTGAACGACGGACAGCGGCAGCACGTTTATGTCGAGCCGCTCGCGGACTTCCTGAGGAATATCCGCCGTCGAATCCGTTCCTATCTTAATCCTCATAATTTTGTTTCCTCTCCTTTTCGGTCTCAAAAGCCGTCTGTTGACAAATCGCCGCAGTCGGTATATAATGATACCGAAATCCTTTAATGATACCCGAGTATCATTATAACGTCAAAATTTGTCAAAACAACGTATTGCGGGCTAAATGAAACTTTCAGCCCGAAAAGTATCTTTTTAAGAGGAAAAAAACATGGCAAGAGGAACAAAAACGACCGACTTTCTGAAAGAATGCATGGCTGACGCGCTTCTCAAACTCATGAAAGACAGGAACATAGACAAAATAACGGTAACCGAGATAACCTCGCTTGCGGGCGTCGGACGTTCGACGTGGTTCCGCCATTTTACAACAAAGTCCGAGGCGCTGACGTTCAAACTCGTTGCGCTCTGGCGGCGTTGGTCGGAAGAGCGAAACATCGCGGAGCGCCAGCGTTTCAATCTTGAAAATTCACGGGACTTTTTCATATTCAATTACAACAACCGCAATCTGCTGAAAACGCTTTACGCCACGGGACTGCAAACCTGCATATATGATGCGTTCTGCATCATCATGATGCCGCAATACGACGCAACGCAGCTTGAACGGTATCAGAGCCGCTTTTACGCCCACGGCGTGTTCGGCTTGCTCGGCGAATGGGTCGCGCGCGACTTTCACGAAACGCCCGACGAAATGGTTGACCTGTTCTATCGCGTCATGGACGACCGAAGCACGCTGTAAGAAACAAAACGGGATGTAAAAAACAAAACGGACACTAACAAAATGAGTGTCCGTTTTTGATTATATCCCTGTGTTATCGAGAAAACTTATTTATCCTGAACGTATTTGGATATATCGGTCGCGTAGCAATACTTTGCGGAAGTAAACTTACCGAAAATATACTTGTTCGTCGCCGATTCGCACATCGTGTAGAGCTTTCCGTCAACGATAACTATCTCTTCCGACATCGGCGCAAGTTTTATATCGCCTTTCTGCGTGGAACTGTCAAGAACATAGCGCGGAACGGTCTGTCCGAGAACAGTCACCGTGCCCTCTTCTTTTGTCGCGTCATATATGTAGATGTGCGAGAAAGCAACCGCATAAGAGGTGGAAAGATAAATTCTTCCGTCGGCGTCAAAGCACATACCCTGAACAAGTCCGCGCGCAGAATATGCGCACTCTATCTTATCGGAAATTCCGAGAGGTGCCGCTGCGTCAAGTTTATAGGCAAGGATAAGCGCGGTGTTATCGTCGCCCGCCGCAGTCTTATATTTATGCGAATCGGGCGTGGGATAGTTTTCTTCGCGGTAAAACTCGCCGACGTATATCATATCGCCCTCAACATGGGTGAACGCCACGCCGAGAGTGTCGCCCGCCGCCGAGGTCTTGAACAGTCCGACCGCTTTTATGCTGCCGCCGTCAGCCGCGTCAACGATGTCGCTTCTGTTAAACGCATACAGTCCGTCGGTGTCCGCAACGTATACATATTTGCCGTATACGGTGATACCTCCGACATGACCCGTGAATGCGCTTCCGTCCTCGTTTGCAAGATTAAGTCTCTTGACTTCTTTGCCGTCAGCCTTGGAAACGACGAACACCTGCGAAGCGTTGCCGTCGGAGCGGTAGCCGGTTATAAGGAACGTGTCGTTTTCGCTGTCGTATGCAAGTCCCTGATGTGTCATACCGTCCGAAAGTCCCGGTATGACGAACGCTTTTTCGGAGTTTTTGTAATACTCGCTTACGGGAATACGGAAATATCCTCTGATTCCGAGAAGCAAAACGAGAACCAGCCCCACAAGGCAGCAAAGAACGATAATGATGGCTTTGCGGGCTTTCTGCCCTTTTGTCAATGTTTTTTTCTCAGACATAATGTTTGTCCTTTCTGCGTGTTTTTCTGCTTTCTTTCTCTATATACCATAGGAAACATGGGTATTATAGCACTTTTAACAAGAACAGTCAATCTTTTTCAAAAAGCGGATGCAAATGCCGTAAAAAATGAAACGCGGCGACACCGTCTTCACATAAGTCATTGAAATTTAACATTTATCCCCCTTGACAAATTTTCTAAATGTAGTATAATATAAAGGCTTGATATACAAGCGCGGTATTGCGATATAGTGTAAAGGTAGCACTGCAGCCTCTGACTCTGCCTGTCGGGGTTCGAATCCCTGTATCGCAGCCATATAGTGAAGCCAAAAAAGATATCATGGCTTCGAACCCCCGAAATCTCACGATTTCGGGGGTTTTTCTCGCGTTTGCTCGCTTTTTCGCAACCATGAGGTTTGCGGATACAGAGTGCAGAAAAAAAGATATCTTTTCAAAAAAACGGCTTCGGACAGGATTTGAACCCTGTAGTACCCGTTTTTAAGGGCAGAAAGTGCGATGATTTTACGCACCTTCTGCCCTTTTTTCGTATTTTTATATGTTAAATATTTGTGTCTGTCTGAAAGGAGGTTCGTCATCGGTTACATTTATAAAAAAAGAAGATTGCGACTGCCGCTACTGCCTGTACTGCCGGCGCAGGAAATGCCGTGCCGTCCGGTGCTGCTGCCTGGAAGATAAGGTTCGCACGCGCTCCCCCGTTCTCAATGAAAACGACAAAGAAATCTATGAATTCTATACGAAAGGAAAAAACGAACATGAAAGCAATCATCACAAGAAACGATCAGACCGCCATCCTTGAACTGCCGACCTCCCGGATGGAGCTTGCAGGCTCTTTGAGTCGGATTGGCATCAGAACCCCGGCGTACATCATCCCCTGCTCGGATGAGGAAGAAGATTATATCAAAGTAAAGCTCTTCGGCGAGAGTGACTTTGAAAATGAACTCACGGCATTGGTTACACCCAAAGACAGCCTCGGCAGCGTCAACACAGCGCTCGATCTCTATCGGGAGCTGCCTCAAACGCAGAAGGAAAAACTGAAGGCGGAGCTGTCGCAGAATCCCCCGGACAGTCTCTCCTCTCTCTGCCGCAAGGTCATGGACTTTCAGCCGAAGTATGTGACCGAGGATTACTATTTTCCTCTGACGGTCTCGGTCTATGAATACAACGAGTACGGCGACCTTGACTACGATTCCGACTGCGAGCTTGACGGCAGATTTGCGAACGACTATGCCGATGAGATCAAAGCCATGTTTGATGCCTACACCGCAAGTGACGACACCGACATGGCGGAATACTTTGACGGGAGCAATTCGGCAGTCGCAAAGATCAAGTCGCTGAAATGGGATTTTGAGAGCTTTGACGGAGTCCTCTTCGGCAGAGTCCGTGCAACGCTGACCGAGCCGCTGACAGAAGATGAAGAAGCGGAACTCAAGGAATTCATCACCGGTCAAAATTCGGACGGGCTGGGTGAAGGAGCCGAACAGCAGGATATCAGGATTCCGGACGGCATTATGAATGTCCACTTCTGGAACAGCGGCGACAGCTACTTTGTCCGCAATTCGGATGAATTCAGTGAAATGCCGCATACACACGGCATGACGATGGGAGGAATGTAAATGACACAGATCAAAGCAACCCTTTTGACAGGCGGCAACCATATTGAAACCGTATCATTTCCATGTTCCGATAATGAGATCATGCGACTGACGGAACAGAATGAGGTCGGACACAAAGCTACGGTCTTCATCAATAATCTCGTTGGTCCCAAAGGACTGAAATCCATTGAAGGCACTTACGCCAACATCCATGAACTGAACTACCTCGCCAAACGAATGGACAGCTTTGATGGAACCGAGATGGGAAAACTGCTTGCGGCGGCATCCCGCTTTGATACACAGGACCTCAGGCAGCTGATCAACTACACCTTCAATCTCGGCAGGATCACGCTGATTCAGAACATCTCGGATATGCAGACGGTAGGAGTTGAGCACTACATGGATATCCACGGCGGGTACTGTTCCAACGAGGAATACCGCGATCCCAAACGAGCCGAAGAAGGTCGCGCCCTGCTGAACAGTAAACGCGGCATCTGGACCGATTACGGTCTGATGTTCATCAACGATGAAGTGCCTTGGGAAGAAGTCTACAACGGTATCACCTTCCCCGAATACCTCTGTGGCGGTCCAGAGGAATCCAGTGTGGCAATCTGTCACGGAGGAAGAACGGAATTTGTCTATCCTCCGTGTGAGCAATCCTCCATCGAATTTGCATTGGAAAGGTTGGGAGCAAACAGCCTCGATGATTGCCACATTCAAATGAGCTGCAGCCGATTCGGGAAACCGCTCTCCGAAGTGATGGACCGTATTCTGAACGACGAGGGCTTGGAGGCGTTCAACGAGGTATGCCATGCTG